>Ga0307425_1000092_pt1 | contig 49804 bp, 36 predicted proteins | sample SalMarWE160330MG_FD_202152 | JGI IMG/M metagenome (GOLD analysis project Ga0307425, IMG submission 202152) | Salt marsh sediment microbial communities from the Plum Island Ecosystem LTER, Massachusetts, United States - WE1603-30 | ecosystem: Environmental > Aquatic > Marine > Intertidal zone >... | reverse complement strand
CGGCCAGCACATGGAGCAAGATATGATTCCGGTGGGCTTTATGGTTTACCCTTTGCATCGATCCCTCCTCCTTTTTCGATGTGGCTTCCATTACCCCACGCTGCGACAGCTGGAAGTGCATTCCACCTTCATCTCCCGGCATGCAGGGCGTGCGAGAGAATAAAAAAACCAACCCTATACGGGTTGGTCATCAAGCTCGAGAAGGACATTCTTTACACGAGGCTTCGCGCAGGACCGCTCAGCAGCTTGCCCGATCGGTCCCAACGACACCTGCTCGCCCCCTCCTGCTTCCATTCCGTTCCCCCTCCCTCCTGGCATTCAGTCTAGCAAAATCGAGGGGTGAAGTCAACGAGCATCAGACGGCTTGCAATGAATAGCGCATTGTTATTGGCCCACACCTCTTCAGGCGTAGAACGCGATGGCTGGTGCCCGTAAATCCCACAACACATGGCGCAAGTATCGGCCTGAGGTTTCCGTCATCCGCACGCATCGAAGGGATATCAGCCCACCGCTGATCGTCCGATTGTTCCCGTCCTGGCGCATGTGCAACCACAACATCTCGACGGTCTGGCCCGCATTTTGTGAAGCCGACTCCAGCAGCTGGCTCCCCTCCTCCCTAATGGATTCTGCTGAGACAAGAACCACCGTAGAACTTCAAGGTCCAAGAATAATGCAAACGAATTTGAATTATTTCAATCGTAATCGAAATCGGGCAGAGGGCGTAAGAATTGCGGACTGGGCATTGTGAAGCGATCTATGGGGCACCTTATCAAAGATGATAGACGATCCACCCTTGTGGGAGTTTGTATTCAATTTACGATAAACGGAAGATACAAACGCTTGATTTCTTCGATTTGAAAATCATATGATGATTCGCAACCGTAGTTGCTACCAGGAGCCTGAAGAATACGAACGAAATATGTCCCGCTAAACGGTGCCTGCCATTGTAATTTCGAAGCAGATCCTGCTCCATGGTTCTCCTCACTAGCAAGAATTGTCAAGCCGTCAACATCATAAAGTTCCAATAAGGTATCGGATCCGCCATCCAAGTTCGAGGTACGGATTGAGTACCATTGACCCTGGTGAGCATCCCAAGAATACCAATCTTGGTCACCTGCCACATCAAACACATTTGCCAAAGGAGTGTTTAAGGATGCAATCGTTGTTGCGGCATCGTATGCATCATTCGGCTCGACAGCGTCTTCGGGACATATCAATGGCCCTTGGAGATTAAAACTACCTGTATTTTGTGTTTGAGTAAATGCTGCACCGTTTTCAAGGTCAAGCGTGGTCGGCAGTGAAACCCATTGTTGATTCATCTCATCCCACCAATTGATTTCTAGACTAATAATATCGATATGGTTGAGATAACTTGGATCGTAAGTTACGTCCAGAGAGATAGGCACTTGAAAAATGAGGCCGGGTGATGTGCTGTCCAGAGCATAGTCAGGGGATAGTCCCGATACAGACGCGTGGATGGAGAACGACCGACCAGAGGAGCGAAGCGAAGCGGATGCGGCGGATACGACCGGATCATCCCATAACTCAACGACCGTATTATCCGATAGGGCGCCAGGTGGAAAGCTTGCGCTCATAGAACCAGAGGGACTATTCAGTGACCCACCCGAAATTCCTATGATAGATCGGTTCCATGTCGCATCTGTCCACAAGTAGCGGCTGAACGGGCTCCAGGGATCATCGCCCTGGCCAAACCAGCCGAACGGATCAACCACCTCGCTCTCATTCCATATGCCATCGCCATTATGGTCAAAATAGACGCCGAAATGAAGATGCGCTCCTGTGCTATTTCCAGTGCTTCCAACAATGCCCAGTGGTTGGCTTGAGGGGTCAGTGATGGTATCACCGAGACCTACAAACACGTTGGACATATGACCATAAATTGTCATGTAATGATTTCCGTGATCTATCTTTACATAATTACCAAGCCCTTCACACCCATGCAAGCTGCATGTACTGATAACATCCAACACGACCCCACTCGCGGCTGCATAGATCTGATCGTCATCTGCGTTACGACGGAAATCGATTCCATCATGCCCGTCATAGCAAGCTACTCCCGTGGTACACGTCTTCACATTTGTCTCAGTGGAGCCCGTATAGCGTCTTCCCGACCAAACTGTGGTGTCTTGGTTCGTACTGTAATTGGGAGAAGTGTGATCGAACCACGAATTTACGCCCCCTGATCCCATTCCGTTTACATTCCCGCTGGCAGCCTGGGAAAATGACAATGAGTTCGGCTGAGTCGATAAGAAGGTGACGAAATTTGTTCGCCTTAGGAACACATCCGTCCATCCGTAGGTATCAGTTCCCAGCAGGTTGGTGGCGTCCGAGATAAATGCCACATAGCTGCCTTCTGCTGAAATAACAGGGGAGCCAGACCCATTGTTTGCTTCAAATCCCTCTGCCGATAGGGAGACTCGTTCTGTCCTCCCAGTTTCTAAATCATGTATAAATATATCGACCTTGTTGTTCGTATCGCCCGGAACAAGATTGCTTGCTGCGGATTTAAACGTTACAAATCGGCCATCGGCCGAGATCGCTACTTCTCCAACAGCCCCCCCAGAGATACCGTTTCCTTCGTTGCCATCGCTATCTACCGATACACGCACTGTTGTTAACAGTTGTGTGTCTCGAACAAACACATCACTCTTCCCGTTTTGATCGCTCGGGACCAGATCAGATGCCGAGGAAGTAAACGCAATATAACGCCCATCGGATGAGATTGCAGCCGAGATGGAATTGCCATTGGCGGGCAAGCCAGATAGATTGGACGAGACCAAAGCTATCGATGCCAAGGTTCGATCATACAGGAATATATCTGAGCTGTTATTTGTGTCTTCCCCATTTCCCAGAAGATTAGTGGCAGAGGAATGAAAAGCGACATAGCGCCCATCGGACGAGATAGCGGGTGATCGTGAGAGGCCATCGGCTTCACTGCCACCGGGCTCTTCTGAGACACGAACTGTATCGCCAGTTCCAAAATCATGAATGAACACATCCAATAGGCCATTGGTATCGCCCCCGATACCCAGTAAATTAGTTGCCGAGGAAGTGAACGCAACAATCATTCCATCCTGTGAAATGGAAGGTTCAATCGACGCACCATTTGCCTCAGCGCCAGTGTCGGCAATAGAAGCTCGAATTGTCGTTGAACTCGAATGATCACGCACAAAAATATCTGTAAACCCATTACTGTCTGCACCAGTACCAATCAAATTGCTTGCTTCAGATTGGAATGCAATGAACCGGCCATCAATCGAGAGGCTGGGATTGTCAGATCCCCCATTGCCAGTCGTTCCGTTGTCGGCTAAAGAGATTCTTTCGACGGTGCCGGTGATTGAATCAAAGAGATAGACATCAATATAGCTGCTCGGGTCACTTGTTAGATTTGTCGCACTGGAGGTGAATGCCACAAAATGGCCATCGCCCGATATCACGGGGGATAATGAAGACCCATTCGCCTCGCTTCCATCGTTTGCTGTTGAAGCACGCACTAGACTGCTGACGGAAGCCGTCTCATATGACCCTACAGGGATCAGGAGCGACGCAGAAAAAAGGAAAAGGCCAACAATTATGGCGTTGGGTTTAGGCATCATCTTATTCTCACGGTATGAATTGTGTTGAGATTTCCTTTGCTTTCGCAATGGCTTCAGGCGCTCAACCGGGCACCAACAGCAAGATAAAAATACACTGTAATGTTATTTTCTTGTTTTCAGCAGGGTGCGTAAATGGATGCATTTCAACCAGATGGAGGTACTGGTTTCTCAATCCTTCCTACAAGCCACCATAATTTATCCACCTGAGCTCCAACCTTCGATGCATAAGGCGGTGCATATAAAAAACTCATGCAGATGTCAGCGTGTGATGAGCGGTAAATAGAGCTTGCTCAGCAATTGCCACACCTCACCACCGTTATCGCCATTCCAGGTTCCGACGACGAGATTGCCCTGATACGTGGTGACGGAATTTCCCCAATAAGGCGCGAGGTTGCGATGATCCCCGAAACCATCGAAGCCCACCTGATCCCAGGTCAAGCCATCCGAAGATCTCCAGACTGTCGTGCCAATTCGGGCTGCGGAGGAGGCACCAACCACAAAAATCAAACTGTTATTTGCTGCCCTCAAACCGCTCATGCCTCCAATCGAGCTGTCACCGAAACCACCACTTACAACCTGGACCCAGTCGCTTCCATCGCACACCAGGCAGCGCCAAATCGTGGCTCCACCTGATGCTGAATTGAAAGTGGCTGCGTAAAGGGATGAACCATAGACCTCCAGGGAGGTGATGTAGGATCGGCCACCGACTCCGAAGCCGTCGGAGGACACCTGACCCCAGCTGGAGCCGTTGGCCGAGCGCCAGATCTCGCCGCCGTTCTCGTTGTACGTACTCGCATAAAGGTTGGCACCCATTTGCTTTAGTGCAGTAATCCCAATGTTACCGGCATCACCGAAACCATTCGCCGCGACTTGCGCCCATTCGCCACTGTTGCCCGTACTGCTGCGCCAGATCTCAGCACCCTGGGTTGCCAAGGAACTCCAGGTACCGGCGTAAAGTAGATCACTAAAAGTTTCGAAGGAAAATACTTCACTATTTGCAGGGTCCCCAAAGCCCGCCGAAACCACCCTGGACCATGAACTTCCCGTATCGGAGCGCCAAATCTCGCCCCCATCGATTTCATTCCATGTACCCGCATAGAGTTTTCCATCGAAGCTGAACAAGCCATCAATTCCCTGATTATCCACATCTCCGAATCCACTCGCATCGATGGCTGTCCATAATCCCGATTCCATTTTCCAGAGTTGGGAACCGGAGGAGTTATTATGTGTCCCCACAAATAGCGAATGGTTGAACTCAACAGCGGAAAGATGAGATCGTTGTAAGGCATCCCGAATCCATTGATATTGATTTGACCCCAATCTGGCACGCCGGGAGTGTATTTCTCAATCACATGATCCCGGTAAATGGCTGCGTAGATGTCCCCCGAATCATCGATTGCCAGTCCTTCTGCTTGCTCCAGGTACGGAATCGTTGTGAGGTATGCTCCGCTGCCTGTAAACACCTGAATTCGGCCACCCCACTGGTCAGCGACATAGATGCGACCCGAGCTATCTACAGTAACAGCCGTGGGTGAATCCAGGTGTTCGAAATCCCATCCCGATATTCCTGTTACCCCGATCGTGAAGAGATAGGTGCGCGTTGGATCGAATACCTGAACGCGGTGATTGCCGTTATCGGCAACATATACATATCCGCTCGAATTAACATGGACGTCACGTGGGTAAGAAAAATGGCCGTTGTCCGAACCTTCGACACCGGTCTGCCCAATCGTATCGATATAGCTCCCCGAGCTATTAAATACCTGGATGCGATGATTGTTCTGATCGCAGACGTAGACCGTATCGGAAGGTCCTATCCCAACTCCGCTTGGATAATTAAACTGGTCATTCCCCTGTCCGTATCCGCTCCCGAATGTGTCCACGTAGGCGCCGCCGCTTGAAAAGATTTGAATGCGGTGGTTGCCCGCATCCGCCACGTACGCCTGCCCGCTGCTGTCTAGATCGACGTCCATTGGCGATGTGAAGTGCTGATTGTCCTCTCCTTCAACACCTGCTTCCCCTACACTCCATAGAGGCACGCCGCCGCTGTTGACTTTAACCAATCTTTGTCCCCATTCTTCGGAAATGTAAACAGCTCCCCCTGAAGCCACGGCCACACCGGATGGGCGGAAATAATGTTGCTGGTCGGTGAGGTAAGGCACACCTGTCGTTCCATAGGTACGTGCATAGGTCAACGTATTATCGAACTGCTGGACGCGAAAATTCAATTGATCCGCAACATAAAGATTGCCGCTCGAATCGAGCGCGACATCTGAAGGCCAGTTGAACTCGTTGTTTGCGGAGCCAGCGGCTCCACTGCCAATTGTGGCTACATAGCCATACGTTGATTTATTGAAGATCTGAATGCGATTGTTGTAGAAATCCGCAACATAGATCTGGGATGCGTCAGAAACTGCAGCCATTGCACCATCGAAATGCGAGTTATCAGTACCTGCGACACCCGATTCTCCGAGGGTGGTGACATAAATGATAGTGGGAGTTGAACTAACATCGAAGATTTGCACGCGGTCATTCGTGGCATCACCTACGTAGAGGTAGTCTGACGCATCGATACTTATCTTATTGGGATTGTAAAAATGTGTATTGTCGGATCCGGTGACCCCGGTTTCGCCTAACGTAGTCACATAATTGAGGCTGCTATTAAAGACCTGAATGCGTTGATTACGAGTATCACTTACGTATAAAAAACCGTTGCTATCGAATGCAATGCTGCGGGGCTGCTCGAAATGGCTGTTGTCCGATCCCGGCGCCCAGATCTCCCCGAGAGTTTCGATATAATTGCCGCTCGAATCAAACTTGTCCACATGATGTGCAGCCATATCGGCGACCCAAATATTGCCGACGCTATCAACAGCAACATCCCCAACAACCTCCAAAGTTGTTCCCTCGGCTCCTAGGTGATCGCCAGCTATACCGATTTGGTCGAGGTAGGTGCCGTCCGCCGCGAACTTTAGCGCACGATTGGCCGATGTGTCCGCCACCCACACACTCGAACCATCTGAACCCACGCCAAAGGGATAAACGAAGTGATTCGTGTCCTCGAAGAAAGCTTCGCCGCGCACACCGAAATCTGTTAAATACCGCAAGCTGAATCCTGGTTGGCCAAGAGTTACATCACGCGCAAGGTTCATTTCACCCGCGGCAAAATCCAAATCACTTCCCGGGGTAATTGCACGTGAACTTGGAACGTCCGATGCGGACGTGGGTTCAGCAGATGTAAGGGGACTCCCTAAAGGATAGATTGAAGTTTGACTATGAGGAATCGATCTATCAGCATGAGTATCTTCACCAGCCAAGACAACCCATGAGCGTGAAAGGAGAACTATTGAGATTAAGAAAAGAGAAAGGGCATTCAACCACAATTTTTTCTGCATGCTGTCCTCCCTGGTACTGAATTCACTTATGCTTCCTTCGTTATGTACACTCACTCTCTCTTCTTTACGGATACTATATCTCCCTATTGCATTAATTTCTTCGGAAATTAGTACATATAAACATAATGATTAGCACTGGAGGCTCTTAATTAAAGAGCACAGCTACATTGTGGGTCAACGAATACCACGAATACGGCCGTGAGTTTCTCCGCTATTCCCCGTTGAGATTGAGTGGATATTCATTCTTATGGGTAAAATAAGGACTATTCGTTTTGCTTTCAATAGCTCGAAGGTAAGCGATTTGCATAGGTCAAACCAACCTTCGCCTTTCCTCAAGTATGGTTTTCAAGTAATTAATTGCCAGCAACGATGGACCAATAATCCCGGGAGGGGATCCGTGCACATCAGAAATGGTAAACCTGGCGTCCAGGCCAAGCTGTTCTGTGCTAGCTACCCGATCCCCTCCAGGCGTAGAAGGCGAAGGCCAGCGCGAGCAGGATCCACAGCGTCCGTTCCCACCAGGCGCCCGAGGTGCAGGCCATCCCGGCGCTGAACAGCGTCAAGCCAAGGTTGACCTCCAGCTGGTACCCCGCACGGCTCAGGCGCACCCGCAGCTTCACGCCCCCTGCCCAGCCCCTGACGCGCGACAGCCTGACGGTCGGCCTGTACAGCTTCAACGAGGGGGCGGGGGACGTTGTCTACGATACCGGCGGGTACGATGGCGGCACGAGCAACGGCTGGGTGGTTGTTGGCAGTTCGCCCGCCGGCCCGGCCTGGACCACGGCTGTGCCGTACGTCGAGCAGCAGCACATCTACCTGCCTATAATACAGAGATAGCCTGATCCCCCTACATGCAGCCGTCGCACCGCAAATTGACATGTGTGCCATCAATGTTCTGCTGGCGCCAAGCCCCGTTAAAGAATTGCGATCAAGAGTGAGGCGGCAAGGGGTTAGGCTCGATCGTTCCTCTTCGGGCTATCGCCTGGCTGCAGGTCCGGGAATCCGTCATCGCTAGCCGCTTCCCAGGCAGAGCACCAGATCCTGGTGGCCGCCAATCCCGCGCGGGATGATTTTCTCTATCCGGAAGAAGCGCCCCCAGCACGCCCTGATGTAATCGTGAGAATGGTAGACTGTGCGGTAATAACCTGGCAAGCTGGGTGTCCGGCCACCGGTCGTATATAAGAAGCCCATCTCATGCAGCCGACGACTCGCCCGCTTCGAACGGCCGGTATAGAGCTGCGGTCCATGTGTGGTGAAGATAGCCCGTCCGCCCGGCCGGAGCAGCCGGCTGAGCTCAGCCAGCCAATCAAGCTGCATCGCCTCTGGCAGGTGCGTGAAGACCGAAACGGCGTAGACCAGGTCGAAGCTGCCTGCGGGAAATGGAAGCGGAGGTAGATCACCGCATGGGAAAAAGCTGCCAATGGAGTGTAGCTCCTGCTGGCACCATGCAACCGCTTCCTGATCGATATCACATCCGTAGAAGGATGCATTCTTAAGGAAGAGCTGGAAATAGCGCAGCACACGACCGCAGCCGACGCCGAAATCCAGCACACGCTGATGGACATCGAATTTGAAGTCAGGCTGCAGGGTGTGGTGGAGGTTAAACGCAATCCTGCGGCCGACCGCCTCAAAGTCTGGCAGGTCATCATCGCCGTGCGCCCGACGGCGGAGGTGCGGTGGGGGAAGCGGCAAGGCTGATGCCTGTGCGAGGAAGATCTCCAGTTGGCTGGATGCATCGCGCCGGATGCCCGGCCGGCCTTCGAAGGCTCCATAGGCGAAGAAGTGCTCCAGCCCGCTGCTGTACTCCCCCCGGCGGACGGACGCGGAAACATCTGGATTGCTGGCGAGGTAGGCTCCTTCGTCAAAAGCCGGCACTGCTTCTGGGAAATGCCTGGTCATGTCGATGACAACTTATGGAACTATACAGGCTGGGCAGCAACTTCCATATCTCATCGAGGCTTCCCTCAGCACTTCCATCTCAGGAGTGCTTGCAGTGCTGTTCATCAAATCTCGATCGCACCATGCGGCTCTCCTTATGATAGAAGACTCTCATTGTTCGGAATCGAGCAGGAAGGGGATAAATACCGTGTAAACAGCGCGGTAGCGCAGGAAATCGCCAAGTTCGCTTTGTGTGTTGAATATATAAATGAAATCCTCAAGGGCTACGATGCGAACATTATTCCCGAACGTATCAACGGGAGTCTCAACCTCTCGCCACTCGTCAGTTCGCGGAATGAATCGAAAGAACCGCCCCGGACTCCCTCCACCGCCGATGACATAGATGATATCCGCAAAGCTAGCGACGCCCATCCCAGCATTTGCCGTTGGCATCTGAGCCTGAGTCCTCCATGCGGCATCGCTGCCCGTCGCCTGGTCCGGCAGGTAGATTTCAATCCCGCGTAAGAAGTGGGATTCATCTTCCCCGCCCAGCAAGAAGAATTCATTTCCGAAAAGGAGTACACCCGGGTCGGCGCGTGCGACACCGTCACCGACCAACGGATTCCACTCATCGGTTGCCGGTGTGAACTTCAGAGCTTCTGCGGAAGGCTTCCGGCCATTCCATCCCCCGAAAATGTACATCTCACCTTCATATGCCTGTAGTCCAAACCTGCTCAGAGCGACCGGCATTGGGTGTGCGTTGGTCCATCTTCCAGTAATGGGATCGAAGATTTCAAGGACGTCAGTAACCGCACCTGACGCCAGCATCCCCCCGGGCACGAAGATCTTCCCGCCGATGACCGCCGCTTGGACATCCGTGACGGCGGTAGGTTTGGGTGGCAGCGCCTCCCAGCTATCGGTCGCCGGGTCGTAGCGTTCGACGATGTCCGTCACGCCCTGCGCCGTCTCGCCGCCGATGGCGTAAATCTTCCCATCGTACGCCGCCACCGCCATCCCCTTGCGGGCGGTGGGCATCGGCGCCAGCTCCTGCCAGCGCTCGCGCTCGAGCGCCTCCAGGTCGACCGCGGGCTGTGTCGGCGGAACCTCAGGACGGACGAGCAGCGCCGCGGCTACCGCAACCGCCGCCACCATGAGCGCACCGCCGGCCAGCACCCACCAGCGGCTCCACCACGGTCGCTTCGCGCCGGTCGGCTCAGCCTCGACCCCGGGGACCAGCCCGGCCTGAATCGCGTACAGCGTCGCCTCGGTGCGCGAGGCGACCTGCAGTTTCTGGAAGATATTGCTCAGGTGAACCTTAACGGTGTTGGTCGAGATGTGCAGCGCCTGGGCGATTTCGCGGTTGCTCGCCCCGGTCGCAACGTGCGCCAGGATCTCCAGTTCGCGTTCGGTGAGGCTCGGTTCAGGCTTCATGTGCCCTCAGCCGGACTGGAAGCTGATTGGCTGTACCTGGTTGATGCCATCTCATGAAGTTGCTGTCATCCCCTCGGATAGTCTTCCGGCGATTGTAGCACCGCAGTCGCGGCTTTGCCCATCAACCGAGCCGAACCAAGCGCCTTCCCGACGGTCGCCAACCTCACCCTTGCACGGCCGGGGCGAGTATGCCAGAATAATCATCCCCCTGCGAACGTTGCACCCAGCCAGGGGATGCGCGGTCCATTTTCATTGGGATGGACGCCCAGCGGAGGTCGTATGGAGCCTTTTGACACGGGAAGCCCTCAACCCGATCCTCGCCGGTCTGCCCGGCGACGGCGGACGATTATCTTCGGTCTGCTCGTTGGTTTGATCCTGGTCGCGATTGCCACCGTTTTCATCCTGTACCAGACCCAGGATGTCTGGCGCCCGGGCGCCGCCCAAACCGCGGCCGCCTGCGAGACGTTCCTGCAGCAGTATCCTGGCACCCCCTGCCCACCGGGTCCGTAATCTTTTCATCGCCTGGCGGCTGCCGGCCTGCGCCCGCGGGCGGCCCGTGATATGACCATCCAGCCAGGCTACCGGCAAGCCATCCCCGACCGGAGCGCCCCACGTCCGCGCGCCGCGGCGCGCTTCTTGCTCGACGCGCTGCTCATCTTCACCCTGCTGCTGGCCGCCTACAGCCTGACCTTCAGCGGCGTGCCGCTCGTGGAAGACGAGCAGCTCATCGCTGCTCGCGCCCAGAGCTTGGCCCAGGACCAGGGCTGGGGCTACCCGCAGCTCTACGGCAACGACCGCGTGCGGGCACTGGCCGCCATGCCGGCCGCGAGCGCCGACCTGCACGTCGCCGTCGAGCCGGCCGCCTCGCTGCTAGCCTCGTTCCTCTACCGCCTCGGCCGTTGGCTGAGCGCCGGCGGCACCCAGGCCGCGATGCTCACAAATCTTTACCTGACCGCGCTGACCGGCGTGCTGGTGTACGCCATCGTGCGCGCGGCCGGCAGCTCGCGCACGACGGCGTGGAGCGCTGCGCTGCTGTACGGCCTGGGCACGATGGCCTGGCCCTACGCCCGGACGCTCTTCCGCGACGTCCTGCTGGCATCCAGCGCGACCGCCGCCACGCTGGGATTCGTCCTGCTCGAGCACAGGCGCAAGCCCATGCAGTTGCTCGGGCTGTCGCTGCTGGCTTGCGGTTTGATCGCCGCGCTGCTCACCAAGCGCTCCGCCTGGGTGCTCGTGCTGGCGCTTGCCGCCACCTGCCTGCTCGAGGCGGGAGGGAGCGCTGGCGCGAGGCCACGCCGCCTGCGGCGCCTGGCATTCATGCTCCTGGCGGCGGGCGCAGTGCTGGCGCTCGCCGCGCTGCTCCCGGAGCGTGGGCTGCTGGCGCGCTTCTCGCTGGCACACTTCCGCTACGCGTTCGATCGCATGGCATCCGGCGCGTGGGGCGAGGTCCTGACCGCGTTCGCCGGTCCCTTCGTAAGCCCGGCGAAGAGCATCTTCCTGTTCTCCCCGGTCCTGCTGCTGGCCCCAGCCGGGCTGCTGCTCGGCTGGAGGGACAACCGCCGCCTGTACATCTTCATCCTATCGACGATCTTGCTGCTTGCGGGAGCCCAGGCGCTCTTTTACCGGGAGCAATGGGCCGGCATCCCCGTCTGGGGCCTGCGCTTCATACTGCTGGCGCTGCCGCTGCTCGCCATCCTGCTCGCGCCGGTGATCGACCGGCTGCTTGAAGCACGGAACGCGTTCTTGCAAGGGGGATTCATCGCCCTGGCCGGCCTCAGCCTGCTGATCCAGCTCGCCGGGGCCGCCGTGGCGTGGTTCCTCCCGCTGCTCGTGTGGTACCGGCGCGATTTCGATCCCTACCTGCCCGCTTCGGTCTGGAGTCCATCCGCTTCTCCCATCCCGATCCAGCTGGCAGCACTGCTCGTCCCGGCCGATTACGACCTGGCCTGGTTGCGGGTTCTCCCCGGTCAGCCGGCCGCACTGCTCCTGCCAATTGGGGCGGCCGTCCTGTTCCTCGCCGGCACGGCTCTCCTGCTGCGTGCGCAAGCCCGGGAACCCCGGCCGGCTTTATTGATCCCCGCCCTGGTCGTGGCCGCCGCGGCACTCATGCTGCCGCTCGCGCCCGGCCTGCCGCTCCTGCGGGACGATCCGGCAGCCGGCGGGAGCCGCCCGGGGGTCCGGGCGGCGATTGAAAGCCTGGCGGAAGAAGCCCGGCCGAGGGATGTGGTGCTGGTCGAGCCGTACGCCGGCCCGCTCTGGCAAGCGATGATGAACCAATGGGATGGACCGGCGACGTGGTACTCGCTGCCTGACCGGCGCTGCAGCCCGGAGGGGGGTGCCTGTGCAGGCGATGCTGCGTATGCCGTGGCGCTGGAGGGGCTGCTCGAGGAGCCTGCAGTGCCCCCGCGGCTGTGGTACCTGTGCTCTGCCGAGGCGTTCAGCAGCTCACCCTTCGAAGCACTGGCTTCGGGATCCGGCTACCGGCGGGTGGGGTCGAGGGCTTTTAACGGCGCGCAGTTATCAAGGTTCGAGCGGGAGCTTCCATGAACGCGAGCCCCGCGGGGCCGCGCTTCGACCGGCGTCCGGTCGAGCCTAGCGTGCGATGAACGGCAGCCACAGCCACCAATCCAGCGCCCCGTCCATGATCTCGTACAGGTAGGTATTGCTGAACGTGCCCGCTACCCAATCTGCGCGTGGGCCACTGGCCGTGACCGGGATATCGACCCCGGTATGCCCGGTCGTCGTCCAGCGCACGTAGAAGGGCGTGCTGTCCGGCATGAAGAACGGGCCGTCCTCCCCGCCCTCGCCGGTCGGGGTCAGGCTGGCCAGCATGCCGCCTGTCTCGTGGTCCGCCGCGACCAGCACCAGCGTATCCGGGTGCAGCGCGGCGTAATCCAGCCCGACCTGCACCGCCGCATCCAGCCCGAGCACATCGGCGATCGTGTTTTCGGCGTCGTTCGCGTGCGCGGCCTTGTCGATACGACCGCCCTCCACCATCAGGAAGAACCCATCCGGGTCCTGATCCAGGATGTCGATCGCGGTCTGCGTCATCGCCGCCAGCGAGGGCGCGTACGGCCGGGACATCTCGCCGTCGGCGAAAAGCCCCAGCAGGCGAGGGGTCGAAGCCGGGTCGAGCAGCGCCAGGTCCGCCGGATCGCAAAGGTAGGCATACCCGGCCGCCTGCGCCTCCAGCGTCAGGTCGCGACCGTCAGTCCGTAGGCCGGGCTGGCTGAAGCAGCCGGTCGTAGTCGTGGGCTGGAATTCATCCTCGCCGCCGCCCAGCAGCACCTCCACCCCCTGCTCCAGCAGCTGGCGGGCGATCTCCGTCATCTGGTTGCGATCGAGCACGTGCGCCGCGAAGGCCGCCGGCGTGGCGTGCGAGATCTGCACCGTCGTGATCAGCCCGGCGGCCAGGCCGTGCTGCTGCGCCTGCTCCAGGATGGTCTCGAGCGGCGTCCCGTCCGGATCCACGGCGATGTAGCCGTTGTTGGTCTTCACGCCGGTCGCGAGGGCGGTAGCTCCGGCGGCCGAATCGGTGATCGAGCTGTTGGCCGAAGCCGTCTGCGACCAGCCGGCGTAGGGCAGCTGGTCCATGACCAGCGCCCCACTCAACCCGTCGGCCTGCCAGCGCGCGGCCTTGCGCTGCTCCGCGCCCATCCCGTCACCGATGAACAGGATGATCGACCGGGCGCGGTTTAACCCCGGTGCGGCTTGCGTTGGCGCGCTCGCCGGCCCGGCAGAGGCCGGGAGCCAGCCGGCCAGCAGGGAGACGAGCAGCAAGACTGCCAGCGCCCGCCGTTTCAATCGCTGCCCACGCGCCGCTCGCTTCAAATCCGGACCGATCCTCGCCATAGCTAGAAGCTTGCATGACGGAACGCCCGTACGCAAGACCCTCTTGGTACTGCCGGCTGCCCGGCCCACGGCGCCTGCCGGAGCGCGCCCGGCCCAGTCGAATATAATTACCGAAGTCCCAGGTCAGTGAAATTCGTTCGTGTGGAGAGGGAAGGCTGGATGGAAGCTGGAACACGATTTGTGCTGATCCGCACGCCGGCTGTTCCTGCATGCGTGCTGGACACGGCAAACCGGGCGGCATGAAGCAGGATCCTGGCGCCGCGCCTGCACCTGCCGGCATCGAGCCCGAGCTCGATGCATCGCAGGTATGCGCCGTCATCGTGACCTACCAGCCCGGCCCGGAGCTGGCCAGCCTGGTCGACGATCTCTCGGAGCAGGTCGATAAAGTCATCATCGTCGATAACGCCTCCGGCGGCGAGGCGCTGCAGCAACTCGAGCGACTGCAGGAAAGGCCGCAGCTGTCGCTGCAGATCAACCCTACGAACGCCGGATTGGGGGCAGCCCTGAACCAGGCAATCCGGCTCGCGATCGAAGATGGGTATCCCTGGATCCTGACGCTGGATCAGGATAGCCGGCCGGACCCGGGCATGGTGTCCACCCTGCTTGCTGCGGTCCAGTCCGGGGTCCGGCGCGAGCCGCTTGCGGTCGTCGCACCGGTGCTCGAGGACCGGACGCTCGGCTACCGCTACCGTTCCTTGACAGCCCGAAGCCGCTGGTTCTTCAAGCGCGAAACCTGCGAAACGGGCGTGCTGGAGGATGTGCTGATGGTGCTAAATTCGGGTGCGCTGCACAGCGCGCACGCGCTCGAGCATCTTGGCGGATTCCGCGCGGATTTCTTCATCGATTACCTGGATACCGAATACTGCCTGCGCGCCCGGCTGGCGGGCTACCACATCCTCGTCGCCTGCGAAGCGCGAATCCAGCACCGCCTCGGTGACCGACAGCGTCGACGACTAGGGCCTTTCATCTTCTACCCAACTTTTCATTCACCACTGCGCTGGTATACCATCAGCCGCAATCGGATTCCGGTCCTGCGAATGTACATGCTTAAATTTCCAAATTGGTTCTTCTTCGAATTTTTCTCAAGCCTATTCATCCTCCTGCGAATGCTCCTGCTCGAGGATCACCGAGGCTTGAAACTTAAAGCATTGGCCAGAGGTACTGTGGATGGGCTTCGCCGACGCATGGGTCCAATCCCTCCCGATGCTGGAGCCATGCTGGGGAAAGTCTGAGATGACCACCCGGGCTTGTTCAGCCACGCCTACTTTAAAGCCATCCACCAGGTCGTCCCGGACCGCCTGCGCTCCGTCATCTCCGAGTCCAGCGGGAAAACCCTTCGCACAAAACAGCCTATGACTCAGTCCGCTTCACAACCCGCCGTCATCATCCCAACCTTGAATGCCGCCGGACATTTGCCGGCCTTACTAATTGCACTTCAAAGCCAGTCGCTTCCCCCTTTGGAAATCATCGTGATCGACTCGTCCTCGGAGGATAAGACCCGGGAAATTGCCCGGGCAGCGGGATGCCGGGTCGAGCGCATACCCCGTGCGGAGTTCGACCATGGAAAGACCCGCAACCAGGCTGCCCGGCTCGCACGAGCGGAGATATTGGTTTTTCTAACCCAGGATGCCCTGCCTGGGAATTCTAACTTCTTAAAACAGCTGCTGGAGCCCATTCAATCCGGTCGGGTAGCCGCGTCGATAGCCCGCCAGATTCCCTCTGAGGTGGCTTCCCCGCTGGAAGTCTTCAACCGGCTGAAGCGCTACCCGCCTCAATCCCGCACCTGCAGTCTCGGCCTGGACGGCCGTGCGGCGATGGCAGCCTTCCCTTTCTCGAACGTTGCCTCGGCAGTTAAACGCGCGGTCTTTGATCAAATCGGAGGATTCCCTGAGGGCTATGTCGTCAACGAAGATATGCTCTTTTACGCCCGCTTGCTCAAGGCGGACCAAACCGTCGCCTACCAGGCCGAGGCCGTGGTTGTCCACACACATCCATTCAACTTGCGGGATCAGTTCCAGCGCTTTTTCGATATCGGCTGTTTTGTGAGCGCGGCTCATGAGGAGTTGGGCGACCTTCAGCTCGGAAATCGGGGGCTGCGATTTGTGCTGGAGCAAATTGCGTTCCTGGTACACCAGCGAGCATGGTTCTGGATTCCGCTAAGTTTGGTCGAAGCGGGAGTTAAACTCGTCGCCTTTAGCCTGGGGCATTATGCCTACCACTTTCCCCCGGCTGTTGCCATGCGGTTTAGCCAACAAAAGTCCCATTGGCGACGGTGATGAGCCCGTCTGACCTCACTTTCCTGGTACTCACGTAACGAGGTCTACCTTCAACCGACCTTCGCATTGCTGTCAAGTGGCGAATTCTTGGCTATAATGCGGGGAGCACGAGGGGGTGCGACCTTCTCCGAGTTTATGGCACGAACTACTTTCGACCGACACGAAGGACATCCATGACGCTCAGGGGCTTCTCCACTGCATGAGTCTAAAGCGAATGCGAACGCAGCAAACCGCCAGAGCCTTTGCGCTTGCGTTATTCTTTTCCGACATCCTTGTTGTACTGGGAAGCTTCCTCCTTGCCTATGAGGTTCGGAAGCTCCTCCCCCTCTTTCATCCCCTGGCCCACGGGATAGAGAACTACTATCGCCTGCTGCCCCTGACCCTCGTCTGGCCACTGCTATTTTTACGCGAAGGCTTATACCCGGGGTTCTGGCTGCCCCGCCGGGAGGAGCTGAGACGGAGTGTGTCTGCATCAGCCCTGGCAGGCCTGGTCATCATGAGCGGAACATTCCTAACCCAGACCGGTTTGGAATTTTCGCGGCCGATCATTGTGGGCGGTTGGATCATTGCACTGGTCGCCATCCCAGGGATGCGCTTCGTCCTCCGAAAGATCCTGACACGCCGCGGCCTGAAAGGGCCAGGCGCGATCCTGCTTGGCGCGGGTGACGCCGCTCGCACCTTCATCGATGGCCTGGAGCGTCAGAATCCGCCGGCACTTTCTGTGCAAGCCATTTTCGCCCCCGAACCCGATCAAGCTGGTCCAATCATCAACGGGATTCCAGTCATCGGCACACCGAGCCAGGCTCAAGCTTGGGGGCACGCACGCGGCATCGATACCGCAGTCATCGCCTTACCCGGCGTCACCTCGGAAGAATCGGCATCCCTGGTGGAAGAGCTGAGCAAATCCTTCGCAACCGTCATCCTGATCCCTGATCTGGAGGGGATTTCTCCAGCTTTCACCGATGTCATCGACATGCAAGGCGTGCTCGTATTGAGATTGCGGCGCAATCTCACTTTGCGCTGGAACCGGTTCGTCAAGCGGATCCTTGATCTCTTTCTGCTGCTTCTCTTCTCCATCGTGTTCCTGCCGGTTGGAGGCTTGATCTCGCTTTCCATCTTGATTGAGACGGGTCGGCCCATCTTCTTCCGCCACGCCCGAATCGGGTTCAGGGGGAAGACTTTCTCGCTTTGGAAATTCCGGACAATGGTAGAGAGCACAGCCCAGGAGTTCGCGGAACAGCTCGCTTTGCACCCGGAGCTGCATGATGAGTGGACCGCACATCAGAAGCTGCGTACGGATCCCCGCTTGACTTTTACCGGACGTCTATTGCGCCGGTTCAGCCTGGATGAACTACCTCAATTATGGAACGTCCTGAAGGGCGAGATGAGCTTCGTCGGTCCCAGACCGATCATCGATGAGGAGATTCCAAAGTATGGAAAGAACTTCAGCATCTACGTCCAGGTCCGCCCGGGTCTGACAGGCTTGTGGCAGGTCAGCGGCCGTTCAAATCTACCCTATGCCGATCGCGTCTGGTTGGATACGCATTACGTGCGTAACTGGTCGATCTGGCTCGACATCGTCATCCTGATCCGCACCGTGTGGGTCGTGCTGGCCGGGGTTGGAGCATATTGAGGCCACCCACCAACCCCTCCGCTCTAACGGCACAGCCAACTTTCCAGTCTTGTCCCAGCCCGCAACCCCCAGTCCTGGCTCTACGACCTCCCCGGCTGAACTTTTAACTGTCGCTCGAGAAGATTCATCCTCCTAACCGCGTCTATCTTTTTACTAATCTCGGGCATGGTATAGAATAACGGACCGATGACAGCGATCCGTGCGGCTGATCATCCTTACCGTGAATAAAGTATGAACGGGGTTTAAAAGATATAATTCCCACTGAAGCGGCAGCTCGGGATATCCTTATGGAGCCAGAAGGCTATTTTTGAACCGATATTCTTGCCGAAGATTTCCGATATGCAAACTGCCCTTCTATCTACAGCCGATCCCTTGGTGCCTTTCATCGTGATGCGGTATCAATAGGTTCTGGAGGTATTGCGAGGAATTTGCAGGTTTGAATCACAACAAACCCTCTCAAGAAAGGCCAAAGGGCAGGTGAGCCCGTTGAGGTTTTCGACCAGCTTGCTTGGAAGTCATTCACAGGAAATTGAAGCTGTCTATTGAGCCCTGATACGATAACCATCCTTCTAATCCTTCTACTTGGACCAATCATCTTCATCATTGGTTGGTACCAACCATTTGGCACCCTTTCAACATTTGTGTTGCTGCTCCCATTTCGCGATTTCAGCATTCGCGTGTTGAATGCCTTCACGGATATCCCAATTGAGACTGTAAATGCACTCTCACGCTGGTGGTTCGTTGTAATTCTAGCCTTAATCTGCGTATGGGCTGTTCGCTGGATTCACTTGTACAGGGAAGAAAAAATCCGGCCGAATCCAAGCCTTATCGATGCCTTCTTGGTGGTCATAGTCATCCTTGGATTGGTGGAAGCCCTTCTCTCCCCAAACCCAATAGCAGGCATAACCTCCCTTCGGGGATACCTTCAACCCCTGCTCGTTTTTATTCTGGCACGTTCATTTATCCCGGAGAACGACCGGCACCTTAGGGTGCTGCAAGTTTTACTGCTTGCGGTGGGTACGGTCTTGATCGCAATGGCCCTGTGGCAGCTGCTTGCCTGGACGGAAGAGACCTACAAATTATGGGGTTACGTCGATCAAGCTGGCCGGATTACGGGTCTCTTTCGAGACCTGGAGGAACTCGGACTTGGGACTGGCTTCATACGCCCTCCTTCGACGGTCAGCGGACCAAATGAACTCGCTGTGCTGATGAGTATCTTGTTCTTCCTTGCGTTGCAATGGGCTCTTTTTGGTCCCAGGAAATGGAGGCCGTACCTGATTGTGGGTTGCGTTGGGTTTCTGGTTGGGCTGATCATCACCAACTCGCGCAGTGCATTTCTCGGTTTCATGACTTCAGTTGGGATCATCATCCTTTACCTGTTCTACACGTATCGGTCGAGACTGCGAACATTAAGCATAAAGAAGTGGATCATTATCGTATTCACCCTTCTGCTCAGCACGGCTGCGATTCTTCTATTTATGGATTTCATGGGCATGCTGGATATTGTGATCTGGAGCATTCAGCATCCGCTCGCAGATGCGCACATATCTGAAAGTCTCCTGGCGCTGCGCGATATCCTTCTGCATCCAGCCGGGGTCGGGATGGGGATGGTATGGCCGAAAGGTGCGGCAATCTTACGGGGGGTCGAAGCCAGCTACCATATCGAGGGCTCGCTTTTCCAGATCGCATTCGAATGGGGAATCTGGGGGTTCGTTGTCTGGATGATCTTCATCGGTCTCAGCATGGGCAGGAATTTGAAGCTCTGGAAGGAAGGCCGGGGCAGCGGATCGCGCATCCATGGCGGAACCACCTTCGTAGGCTGGGCAGGGAGCCTGATCGTTTTTATCTTCCTGCCTCTCATGCAAAGCATCAGCTTGATGGTTCTGCTCTGGTTCCTGCTAGGCCTGGGCGTCGGGTTAGAGCGGAATCCCCTCCTTCCACAAGACCCGGCAGAACCCCGGCTTTCTGCTGCCGCAAGCTAGTTCGGGTTGTTTTGCGAAAAGGCGTTAAACTGACCCGTGAATCCCTTCCTGGTTTCATCTTGATCTGGAGCATATTTGCAGCGAATGGAAATCCAATCCACAGATTTGCCAGGCGTCTACCTCATACTGCCTGATGTTCATAAAGACGAGCGCGGTTTCTTCAGCGAGCTCTTCAGCGCCGAGAAATTCTCTCAGGCCGGGCTGCCGGCGGACTTCGTCCAGGACAACCATTCCGGTTCCACACGCGGTGTGCTGCGCGGGCTGCATTACCAGCTGCACGACCCGCAGGGCAAACTGGTGAGCGTGATCCGGGGCGAGGTCTTCGACGTCGCCGTCGACCTGCGCCGGAGTTCGGAGACGTTCGGCCGCTGGTGCGGAGCGCGGTTGTCCGGCGAGAACAAGCACCAGCTGTGGATCCCGCCCGGTTTCGGACACGGCTTTCTCGTGCTGAGCGATTGGGCGGACGTGCTGTACAAAGTGACCGAACCTTTCGCCCCGGAGTGGGACCGTTCGCTGCGCTGGGATGACCCGACGATCGGGATCGGCTGGCCGCTGGACGCAAACGCCTCACCGCTGCTTTCCACCAAGGACGCACAGGCCCCGTTCCTGACCGAGGCCGAGGTCTTCCCCTGAGGCAGTCAAGCCAGACGGGAAGCGATGGAGTGGATATGCGAAGGACGCTGATCACTGGGGGAGCCGGGTTCATCGGCTCGAACTTCGTCCACTTCCTGCTGGGGCAGCGCGGCGAGGTCGAAATCTGGAACCTGGACGCCCTCACCTACGCCGGCTCGCTGCAGAACCTGCAGGACCTGCCCGATCCTGACCGCCATCGCTTCGTCGAAGGCGACATCTGCGACCGGGAGTTCGTAGCCCGGCTGTTGGAGCAGCACGCCATCGACACCATCGTCCATTTCGCGGCCGAATCGCACGTCGATCGTTCGATCGTCGGACCGGGGGCCTTCGTGCGCACGAACATCGAGGGCACCTTCTCCCTGCTCGAAGCCGCACGCGGCGTATGGCAGGTCGGCAAACAGGGGCTGGAACGCGGGTTCCGCTTCCACCACGTCTCGACCGACGAGGTTTACGGCTCGCTGGAATCGGACGAGCCGGCTTTCACCGAGCGCACGCCCTACGCGCCCAACTCGCCCTACGCCGCCTCCAAGGCCGCCAGCGACCATCTGGTGCGCGCCTACGCCCACACCTACGGCCTGCCGGTCACGATCACCAATTGCTCGAACAATTACGGCCCGCGCCAGTTTCCCGAGAAGCTCATCCCGCTCGTCATCCAGAACGCCCGCCGGGGCAAGCCGATCCCGGTGTACGGTGACGGGGGGCAGGTGCGGGACTGGCTGTACGTGGAGGATCACTGCCAGGCGCTGCTGCGCGTGCTGCAGGACGGCCGGCCCGGCGAGACCTACAACATCGGCGGCGACAACCAGCCGACCAACCTGGAGCTCGTCGAGCAGATCTGCGCCGTGCTGGACGAATTGCTGCCCGATTCACCGCATGCGCCGCACCGGGACCTGATCGAGTTCGTGCCGGACCGGCCGGGCCACGATCGGCGCTACGCCATGGACATCACCCGCATCGAGCGCGAGCTGGGCTGGCGTCCGGCCGAGCGGCTGGAGAGCGGCCTGCACAAGACCGTGCGCTGGTACCTGGAAAACGAGGCATGGATGCAGCGCATCCTGCAGGAGAACGACTACCAATCCTGGATCGAACGCAACTACGAACGACGGGGAGGCACAGCGTGAAAGGCATCATCCTGGCCGGAGGGTTCGGCACGCGCCTGCACCCGCTGACGCTCTCGGTCAGCAAGCAGCTGCTGCCGGTGTACGACAAGCCGATGATTTACTACCCGCTCTCGATGCTGATGCTGGCCGGGATCCGCGAGATCCTGGTCATCAGCATGCCCGACCAGTTCGATTCCTTCCGCCGCATGCTGGGTGACGGCGCGCAGTGGGGCCTGCAGTTTGAGTACGCCGCGCAGCCCAAGCCGCGCGGGCTGGCCGAGGCGCTGATCATCGGCGCGGATTTCATCGCCGGCGGCAAGGTCTGCCTCATCCTGGGCGACAACATCTTCTTCGGCCACGGACTGCCGGCCCTGCTCCGCCGGGCAGCCTCCCTCGAAAAGGGGGCAATTGTATTCGCGTACGCCGTGCGCGACCCCAGCCGCTACGGCATCGTCGAATTCAACGGCGAGGGGCGCGTGCTCAGCCTGGAGGAGAAGCCGGCCAAACCGCGCTCGCACTTCGCCGTGCCCGGCATCTACTTTTACGATGAGCAGGCTCCCGAGCTCGCCGCAAGCCTCCAGCCCTCGGCGCGCGGCGAGCTCGAGATCACCGACCTCAACCAGCGCTACCTCGAACAAGGCGCGCTGCGGGTGGAGGTGATGGGGCGCGGCGTGGCCTGGCTCGATGCCGGCACCCACAACTCGCTGCTGCAGGCGGCGACCTTCGTGCAGACGATCGAGGAGCGGCAGGGCATGATGATCTCCTGCCCGGAGGAAATTGCCTACCGCATGGGTTACATCGACCGTCAGCAGCTTCAGCAGCTGGCCGAGAACTTCGCCCACAATTCCTACCGCGACTACCTGCTGCGCCTGTCGCGTGGGGACATCAGCTAGCTCCCATGCGCGTGCTGCTCTTCGGGGGAACCGGCCAGGTCGGGTGGGAGCTGCAGCGGACGCTGCGCCCACTGGGCGAGGTCCAGGCGCTCGACTTCCCGCAGGTGGATTTCCTCGACCTGCCCGCCCTGCGGGCAGCCGTGCGGGACGCCAGGCCGGGCCTGATTGTGAACGCCGCCGGCTACACCGCCGTCGACAAAGCCGAGAGCGAGCCCGAGAAAGTTCATGCGATAAACGCTGCCGCGCCGGGCGCCCTGGCGGAAGAAGCGCGCCATCTGGGCATCGGCCTGGTGCACTACTCGACCGATTACGTCTTCGACGGCGGGAAAGGCGAGCCCTACACCGAAGACGATCCCCCGCACCCGCTTAACGTCTACGGCCGGACCAAGCTGGACGGCGACCTGGCCATCCAGGCCAGCGGCGCCTGGCATCTCATCCTGCGCACCAGCTGGGTGTACGGCGCGCGCGGGGCGAACTTCTTCCTGACCATGCTGCGGCTTGCGCGCGAGCGGCGGGAGCTGCGCGTCGTCGACGACCAGGTCGGTTCGCCCACCTGGAGCCACGCCATCGCGGCCGTCACGGCGCAAATCTTGCTGCAGGCCTATGATGAACAGCATGACCGAATTCTATGGGATGAGAAAATCCCCTCCGGCGTTTATAATTACAGCTCGGCCGGGGCCACCAGCTGGTACGGTTTCGCGCGCGAGATCCTGCGGACCGATCCGGCCGCGAGCGAGCACATCGTCGAGCGCCTCGAGCCGGTCACGAGCGAGGAGTTCAAGACAGCAGCCGCTCGCCCGTCGTATTCGGTGCTTTCGAAGGCGAAGATCGAGACGGTGTTCGGAATTGAGCCTGAACCCTGGCAGCAGCAGCTGGGCGAATGCTGGCGGGATTACTTAGTTAGGACAAAGGGAGCGGGACTAAACCCGGCATGACGGAAAAGGCACTCCAGCAGGAACAGGCAGGCACACGCCCTTACTACGATTCAGCCGCCCCGCGCAACCGCGTGGCGGACGAGCTGCGCGAGGTGCTGCGCTACCGCGACCTGGTGCGCAACCTGGTGCGGCGCAACGTCACCGCCCGCTACAAGCGCTCGGTGCTTGGCGTGTTCTGGACGCTGCTCGACCCGCTGGCCACGATGCTCACCATGGCGGTAGTGTTTACAGCGCTTTTCGCCAAGTCCATCCCCGGCTACCCGGTCTTCCTGCTCTCCGGCATTGTCATCTGGAATTTCTTCTCGCAGGCCAGCACCCAGGCGATGATGGACTTCGTTTACAGCGGTTCGCTGGTAGTGCAGGTCTACATGCCGCGCTCGGTGTTCGCATTCTCATCGATCGGCACACACCTGGTGAACCTGCTGCTGGCGAGCATTCCGCTCTTCCTTATTGCGATATTTGTTGGAACGCCGATCACGCCGGCGCTGCTCTTCCTGCCGGTATCGCTGCTGCTGGTGGCGCTCTTCACGCTCGGAACCGGCCTGCTTGTATCAGCCCTGGCAGTATTCTTCGCCGACATGATCAATATCTTCAATATCGCTCTCCAGCTGCTGATGTTCCTGTCGGGAGTATTCTTCAGCGTCGACGCCATGCCGGCCGCGCTGCAGAAAATCATCTTCTTGCTGCCGACCTACCAGATGGTGACCATCTTCCGCTACCCGATCTACATCGGCCAGCTTCCGCCGCTGGATTCTTTGCTCTACTTTTCAGGATGGACGCTGGTCATGCTCGCGCTCGGGCTCTACGTTTTCACCCGCCTGTCGGACATGTACGCATACCGGGTGTGAGGCGATGATGGCAGCCAGGAACCCAGAGAGTATGCGGGCCGCGATCCGCCTCGAAAATGTCGTCGTGCAATACCCGTATGAGATCAACCGGGCCACCTCGTTGAAGGAGTATTTCGTCAGGCGGCTGAAGCGCGACATCCGCACTTCCTACCTCACGGCGCTCGACCGTGTCAGCCTGGAAATCCATCCCGGGGAAACCTTCGGCGTGATCGGGCGGAATGGGGCTGGCAAGAGCACCTTGCTCAAGGTCATCGCACGCATCATCTTCCCGACCTACGGACGGCTGCAGGTGTGGGGAAATGTCGCCTCGCTGCTTGGCATCGGGGCTGGTTTTCACCCGGAGTTATCCGGGAAGGAAAACATCTATCTGTACTCTGCATTACTTGGCCGTTCCCAGGCGTTCACCGAGAAGCATATGGACGGCATCATCGCCTTTGCCGAGCTGGAGGACTTTATCGATTCGCCCATTCGTACCTACTCGACCGGGATGACAGCCCGCTTGGGGTTTGCCGTGGCGATGGCCGACCGGCCGGACATCCTGCTGATCGACGAGGTGCTGGGCGTCGGCGACCTGCAGTTCATGCAGAAATGCGTCGCCCGCTTCCAGGAGTTCCAGACCCAGGGTACGACGACCGTGGTCGTCTCGCACAGCCTGCCGGACATCGAGCGCATGTGCCAGCGCGCCATCTGGCTGCACCAGGGGCAAACCTTGGCAGGCGGGACGGCAGCTGAGGTTGTCCAGGCATACAGCGCCTCGACGGCCGCCGTCCCTGATGCCAGCTGAAGCGCAGGGCGTCGCTTGCCGGAATATGAGGGCGTTACCGCTTGCCAGGGGTTGAGGTATAAAGCATGACCAGATTTAACCCGCTCGACCACCCAATTTGCTTCGAATACCCCTCGCGCCTCGAAACTTCAGCGTGGACCACACATATTCCGCTTGGCATGTATCTGGTTGACGTCATCAAGCCGAGATTATTCGTGGAACTAGGCACGCATACCGGTGTGTCGTATTGCGCTTTTTGCCAGGCTGTTGATCGGCTGAACCTGAATACGACATGCCATGCTGTGGATACTTGGGTTGGCGACGAACACTCAGGCTTCTACGGTCCGGAGGTTTTAGCGGATCTGCGTGCTTTCCATGACCCTCGCTATAGCCGTTTTTCAACACTCATACAGAGCACTTTTGATGAGGCACTGGACCACTTCGGGGAAGACTCGATCGACTTATTGCACCTCGACGGCTACCACACCTATGAAGTAATTAAACATGATCTCGAATCTTGGCTACCGAAGATGAGCGACCGGGGGGTTGTCCTGATACACGACATCGAGGTGCGCGAAAGGAATTTCGGCGCATGGAAGGTGTGGGCAGAAGCCACCGCTAAATTTCCTTCGTTTGCGGTCACGCATGGGCACGGGTTGGGCATTCTGGGGGTGGGCGAAAAGCAACCGTCCGAACTAAAGGATTTGTACAAAGCTTCGGAGGATTTCAGCCAGGCTTTCAACACTTTCTTCTACCAACTCGGCTACCGCATTCTCGATCGCTTCGAAGCCGACCGGAAGGCGGAGGCGATTGAATCCCAACTGGCATCAACAGTCGACGAAAAGAATGAGCTCGACAAACGGATGTCGGTCGCATCAAGCGAAATTGAGAGACTTAATGAAAGCCTCCAAACAGAGCTAAAAAATTCTGAGACCTTAAAGACGGCGCTTGAAACCAGAATGCTAGAAGCTCGTGAGTACCAGGCAAAGCTGGCAAGCTTGGACCAGGGAAAAGCGCAAGCCGAAAGCCGGATTGAGGAACTCCTCGGACAAATCGAGCTTGATCGTGTACAGCTTGGCATAAAGAATACTCTGGAGTTCGCGAATCGTGAGCTCGAACATTCAGTCGAGCGACTCGAGGGAGAGCTGGAAGGAATAAAGAAGACTCTTGCCGAGCGCGAAAACAGCCACGCTTTTCAGCTCCGGGAACTCAATCTACAGCTGAAAGAAACCCAGGACCAGCTGTCGTATTGGCTGGGTCGATGGACGGAGCTCGAAAACAGCATCGGCTGGTGGTTTCTGAATCAGTACCGTCGAATTAGGTTCTGGGTTTCGCCCGTAGGATCCCGAAGGGAAAAAATATACTTAGCCATAGCAGCCAGTATCCGCCGGCTCTTGGTGCGAACCCGCGTTGCTACACCACAAACATCTGAAAGCCTCGATAGTGACACCTTTTCACCACCGTCATCGGGGTCTTTACTATCTGATCCGTCACGGAATGTACCCGCCCTGATTGCGAGCACAATCCAGGAGTATCATGCCCTTGAGGCCACCAACGCGCACTCCGACGCTGTCGATATCATTGTCTGCGTACATAATGCACTTGACGCCGTAAGGATTTGCCTTTCCTCGATCCTGCGATCCACCCACCCGCCCTACAACCTCATCCTTGTTGACGATGGAAGCGATTCAGAGACGGCCTCTTACCTTCGAGAATTCTCAGATACCCAGCGCGCGAAGTTGCTCCGAAATGATACAGCCTTTGGTTACACTTTTGCTGCCAACCAGGGACTCAAGGCTTCATCCTCAAGGTATGTCGTATTGCTCAACAGCGACACGCAGGTCACATATCGTTGGCTTGACAAGCTGATCGCATGCGCAGATTCTGATCCATCGATCGGAATGGTCGGACCACTCTCAAACACAGCATCCTGGCAGTCCGTACCGGAGCTCTTCTCCGAGGACGGAGACTGGGCCAGGAATCCGATACCAGGATCAAGTTCGGTCGATTCCATGGCCGAGCTCATTGGACGCTTCGCTGGGCGCGTGTACCCATTCTTATCCTTTCTGAACGGATACTGCATGCTTATCAAACGCGAGGTGATTGAGGACATCGGATACTTTGATGAACGAACCTTCGGAGAAGGCTATGGTGAGGAGAATGACTATTCCCTTCGGCTGCAGCAACAGGGCTGGAAAATAGCCATCGCCGACGACGCATACGTGTTCCATGCTCAGTCTCAGAGCTATTCGCACGCTCGCCGCGCAGAGCTGACCGAACGGTCAAATAAGATTCTGGCCACGAAACACAGCCAACACATCATCAATCTCGGCGCGAATCAATGTCGCAAAGATCGGGTTATGCAAGGAGTAAGAGCGAGGGCGAGGGTACTCGAAGAAAGGCAAAGTTTGGTCACAGATGGCCTTGAGCGTTGGGAAGGTAGAAGGGTCCTATACCTTCTGCCCATTCAAGAGCCCGGCGGAGGCGGCCATGTAGTCATTCAAGAAGCCCACGCAATGCGCAAGATGGGCGTGGACGTCCGGCTTGTGAATTTCAAGGGGGCGAGGCCGGCTTTTGAGTTGAATCACCCCGACCTTCAAATTCCGGTTGAATATATAGACGCCATACCTGAACTTGGCTTAATCGCCAGAAACTCGGATGCAGTGATCGCGACGGTTTACCATACCGTTGATTGGCTGCGTCAGATCCCGGTCGATTTATATGACATAAAGCGGGGATATTACATCCAGGATTTCGAACCGTTCTTCTTCGAGCCTGAAAGCATAGAATTCCAGATCGCCATGGCTTCGTACGGGCAGTTCAAAGATCTAATTCACTTTACCAAGACTGAGTGGACACGTGATATCGTTGCGAAGAATACAGGCATAGACCCCGGCATAGTCGGCCCAAGCGTCGATATTGACCTCTTCCGCCCGCGGCATCGGTTGCTACAAAACCTCGATCCTGAGAAGGTTCGAATTGCTGCCATGATCCGTCCAAGCACGCCTCGTCGAAATGCGGCCTTTACAATAAAAGTGCTTGATGAAATCTTCTCCAGATTTCCAAATCAAATTGAAATACTGATTTTCGGAAGCAATGTTGACGATCCACAGCTGCTTCAACTCGAGCCGAATCCAGCGTGGAATTATTTCGGGATCTTGAATCGGAAACAGCTCTCGGCGCTATTTGATGAGAGCGACGTCTTTATCGATTTGTCCCGATACCAAGCAATGGGCTTAAGCGCCTTGGAAGCGATGGCTTGTGGAACCTGCGTGCTGCTCCCCCGGACGGGCGGCACGTCTTCAATCGTTCAACATGAGCAGACAGGATTGCTCGTCGATACGACTTCCAAGGATGCTTGTGAGGAGAGCATAGCATCCCTGATTCAAGACCGCGAGTTACGAGAAATGCTCACTCAGCGAGCGCTCTTCGACGTGGTCCACCATTTCCCAGAGCGTGCAGCCTATCAAACCCTCAATTTATTACTGAATGCGGGCTAATTCATGTCTTCAGAACAAATCAACGTTCATGTTGTATTCGAGCACGCACAGGATTTCAATCCTTTTGGATGCTCCTACATCAGGCTTCTCCAGCCACTGAGTCACCCGTCGATAAATCACTCCATCAACCTTACATATGGCACAGAATTCAAAGCAGCTGATGTTGTATTCGTTGAACGACTATGGCGTCCTGACATCACAATCAACCTGGCTGAAATCCTGATCGGGAAAATTCGTGAACATCGATGCAAGTTCGTCTACTCCCTTGATGATAACTTGCTGGATTTACCGGAAATCAACGAAAATCAGAAGAATGTAATCCGCTTCTTCGCTCGGGAGGCGGATGTGGCTCTCGTAACGACCTCGCCGCTAGAGGAACGGATTTCGAGAGTCGCAAGACGAGTGTTTTTAATCGGGAACTTCCTCGATGATAGGCTTTTTCCAGGCATGCCTGCCACAATAGACGGATCATCAAACCCCACCGACAAAGTTGTGCTTGGGTATATGGGAACTTTCACGCACGACAGGGATTTCTTGATGATCCTCGAGCCATTACGCGAGATCCTGACGAAATACTCCCAGCAGGTTGAACTGCAGATCCTGGGCGCCGTGGCAAATCGTGCCTTTCTGGATCTGTTCAAGGACATGCCCGTCAAAGAGATTACGGTTCCCGATGGCCATGGAAAGTATCCTGATTTTATTCGTTGGATGAATACTTACATCCACTGGGACATTGGTCTTGCTCCCTTGATACATTCACCTTTAAACGAGTGTAAATCAGATTTGAAGTACCTCGATTATAGCGCCCAAGCTATAGCCGGGATCTACAGCGAGATAACACCCTATGCCGGAACTGTGGAACAATTGCACAATGGAATTCTCGCGCGAGACGACGCCGCAGCTTGGGTTGAATCAATGGAATCACTGATTGAGAATAGAGCCTTAAGGGTTTCTATGGCAGAAAGTGCTAAACAGAAAGTCTGGACGACCAGGATGCTAAAGGATAATGCTACGAAGTGGCTGGATTTAATCCATAGCCTGTAGGCTCAAACATGATTACACGTATGCTCAGACCGACGGATACATCCACAGGTCCTCTTGATGCAGGTAGCCGAATCTGCCAACAATTCAAGGCTGATGGCGATCTCCTCGAGGGGATATCACTCGCCTTTAAGCCTACAGCGACGAACAATGCGTTCGGAATTGTTTTAAGCATCTATTCCAGCTCCGGTGCCAGCGCCACGCTGGTTCAGGACTACAAGCACCTTGCAACCGGGAGCGGATCCTGGTTGCGTCTTGATTTCAAACCAACAGGGTTGGCCCCGAACCAGCTCTACTGGTTCTGCATCGAGATTACCAATTGCAGCCAGCCTGTGGAAATTTTAACCAACAATTCAACGGACGGAACCTGCCTTATCAATGGCAACCTAATTGATGACGTTATTTGCTTCGACGTCCATTACCAGATTGTCCGATCGCACCCCGATCCATCCACCTCCGTCCAGTACCAAGGGGAACTATCGCCTATCTTTCACGAGTTCTTGATTCCGGCCTCAGGCGACAGCCTGTCAGAGTACATTGAGAAGGGCGATTTGAGCGCAGTTCACCACTTGATCCGTTACCAGTGGGCGAAGGATGTCCTTGCTGATTCCGGTGTGACTTACGGACACGTACTCGATGCCGGATGTGGTGCCGGCTATGGAACCTATATGCTGGCTTCTTCCTTCCCCGCACTTTCTCTGGTCGGGGTCGATCACGACCCTGAAGCGGTACGAATCGCGCGTAAGAATTACAGCTTGCCCAACTTGACGTATATCGTTGGGGATTTAATAAGCTGGGAAAATGTCCCGACTCACCAGGAATTCGATCTCATTATCAGCTTCGATTCGATTGAGCATATAAAGCACCGCGAGCTTATGCTGGAAAACTTTGTAAATCATATGCGGGCGGACGCAGAGTTGTTCCTTTCGACGCCATGCACCCAGGGGGCAAATATCCTTACACCGGAATGGGAATTCCATGCGATCGAATTCTCCATGGCCAGCCTGTTCGATTTCCTATCCCGGTATTTCAGAGTCGTGTTAAGGCCGGATGGAGAGGGCTTCCCATCCCGCTCGACGTTCGACGTATTAGAGGGAACGCAGATTTCGTACTTGCTCATGATGAACCCGGTGGTTTGTAAACAGCCAATCCAAATCAACAACAATCCATACCGATGACCAGATACTTCTCGCTTGTGCCTGTCACAACAAATACTCACGTTGGTCGACTACTCAACGGGACACAGATCTCGCAATCGTTTCGTGCGTCTGATGATTATCTATATTCGATCGCGTTCTACGTAGGGACCTATTTTAAACAAGTAAATTCCATCCTCACAATAAGCCTGTTCCGCGACGGTAAAAGTGAGCCAAGCCGAGTCATTAAATCGAATACTGTCGATTTCGCAGATAACACTTGGCAAAGTTTCGTGTTTGAGCCTATCCCTGATAGTAAGGATGCCCTTTTCACTGTGACCATCGAGTCCAACGCAATTGGTGATTCGATTACGCTCTGGACCAATGTATCGATTGACGGTGAGTACTTCCGTAACGATAAACCCGAATCCGGAGCGCTCTGCTACATCACGTACTATAAGAACCCACTTTACCATTCACGAATGCCATTGGTTCCTGCACCCGAAGTTGAACGGGTGTCACACCTCTGGCCAAATGATTGCTACTTCGCTCACTTGGCGGTATATCGCTTTGCTTCAGATTATGCTATCGACGCTCAGGTTCTCGATGCCGGGTCAGGAATGGGATACGGCTCAGCTTATCTTGCTGATAAAGGAGCTGCGCGAGTCATCGGGGTCGATATTGACTGTACCTCGGTTGCATATTCGCAACAACACTTTCGCCGACACAACCTGAGTTATATCTGCCGGGATGTTGCCGAGCTTGACGCATTTGAAAGTGAAGAATTCGATCTAATCTTTTCATCTAATACCCTGGAGCATGTTCCAAGGGTCGCTCGCTTCTTTTACCACGCAGCCAGGATCCTTCGAAAAGATGGGACTTTGCTTGTCGTTGTGCCGCCCGTCATCACCGAAGAGGACAAGAAGCACAATATCGAAAATCCTTTCCATCTAAACATCTGGTCCCCCCAGCAGTGGAAGCATGTAATTTCACATTACTTCTTAGATGTCGAACCTCTTCGTCAAGATTTCACTCGAGCCGGTGTACCTCTTGACTTCCTCAACACACCAGAACAGTCCGTAATCACGGAAGAGGATTTTCGATTCAGCTCCACGAGCCTTGAAGATTTCATCGAAAGACCATCTCTATCGATCGTCTTTCGGGGGCGACATCCCAAGTCTGTACGCGAGCTACCCGAGCCTGACGCCGCGATCAGTCCCATCGACGAATCTTTTACCAAACCAACCTCGACCTGAAGTAACACGCGATCCCGCCACCTCACCATCTACTACCTGGATTGGTATCACCAAAGGGCTCCCTTAACGGGATGTAGCGAGACGAACAACAGCATTGACAAACCGGCCCCCTAAATTGACATCGCCGATTGACGAGCTAGCTCCTAACGGTACATATAGAATTGAATATGCAAACCGTGGTAGCGTGACTCGATGCGGTTCAGAATGTTGTCCAGTGTCCCCGATACTTGTGCAGCCGTTTGCTTGAACTCCGATCCAGCGCCAATCGACCCGAGAATCAATGCGATCGCTTCACGCCAGCGGTCTGAATAGTATGCCGATCCATCGATGATTTTGCATGATTTAAAGCCAGCATTAAGAGCGAGGCTTTGAATCGCCTCAAATGAAAAGAAATGTTTATCGGGGAGAGGTAAGGCTTCCAGCGCAAGTGTATCTCCGGCATTCTCGCGCATGAACCTCAAGAAGTAGAGGTAGTCATCCACTCTATCATCTCGCACATCTCCTATACCCTTGACCAATGCGAGGAAGAGCTCCAACCATGCATACCCAAGCAAGCTGGGCTCATTAAAGGTGACGAATCCATCCGGTTTTAGAACTCTGTATACCTGGCGAAGGCATAAACCAGGTCGGAGCATGTGGTGCAGAAACGCATCTCCAATCACGACATCAATGCTTCCGTCTTTGAACGGCAGCAAATCTCCAGAGGCATCGATGAAAGCGGTGTTTCGGCGCGATGCAGATTTATCTGTCGCGACGCGTAACATTCCATGGCTTATGTCGAGTCCGATGTACTCACGTACCTCCGGCATCGATGCAATTGCCGGGGCAAGATTGCCCGTACCACAACCCAGTTCCAGGACTACGGCATCTGAAATTGCCCGACCACTATTCGATAGAACGTACTCGGCTTTCTTGTAACCCTGTTCAACCGAAAGCTTGTGGAGCGTATCGTATTCGTTGGCATGCTCGTCAAAGTATTTACGGTTCTGCTGTTCAGAGATCGACATTGAGGTTGCTCCTTGCGCTGAACCCAGCTGGAAGCACCATTCAAATTTCAAGGACAAGCAATCATAATACCAAGGAGCAAGAAAAAGCTGACAAGCTAGCGTAGCGTCGAGTCTTGGCACGCATCCACTAGACCTGGCGACAGATAGAAGCCCTCCGATTGCTCAAGATAGTGCCCAGCGAGATATTCCTGGATCGGACCCAGGAATTCCATTGGCGAGTAGCCCCAGATCTCAACCTGATTATCAAATTGCACGATAACGTTCCCTGTAGCCAGGTCTTTAAGCACTGGCTGTAAGCCAATCTCGGCAACCCAGGGTGTGAGATAGAGATATTTTGAGACTGGGGGCAGTCCAGACGAGAAATAAAGCATAGGGTTCCACGGCAGCTCCAACAACTTGGCATCGGGGACGTCACATGCGAGTTCATTCAAGTACCAGGAGTTAGATTCAATCCAGTCGAGCGGGTTTGATTGAAGTCGTTCTGAAAATTCAAGAATTTCAACACCGGACACTCGAAATATCAGCCACAGAAACATCGACCCCGCCAGTAGGCTGACAGCGAATTCCAGGACTATTGCAGAGCTCCTTCCGAATCCCTTCGTAAAAGCGATTAATGGAGATGGTCTCGAGCGAAGATGTGAAATAAACATGCTCAGGAGATACACGGCCGAAAATGATGAGAACAAGATGAAGTTCGCCTGATGAAAGCCAGGTGCATCACGTACTAACAAGGACGCGCCAAATAAATAGAACAAGCTGCCAGCCAAAAATTTTCTTCGAAGGAGCATTGTTAACGAGCATGCGATGACCGAGAACCTGAAAAGGAACCCGGTGAAGATCCAGCCGTCCAGACCGATGAAATCGTTCCAGCGAAATAGCGGATTGATGTTCGTCAACCATTGGGTATCGAAAACATTCAGCAGTTTCAATAGTGCCGACGCATAATTCCCCAGACTGACGGATGGATCATATTTTCGATAAATCTCGAGATTGAAGAAGATCCCATCCTCCACAAAGCTTCGTAGCGCTCTACTTGACAGCAGCCACAATGCTGCGAATCCTAGGGTGAGTAACCACATCGTTGGAATGATCGCAAGCCGATGCCATGATTGCTGAAATCGATCATGAGATGAGCTATCCAGATCTGAAAGTGAATGGAGTACGAGGGCCGCGACCAGGACCAAGACTGGCATGACCATGATTGCATCCGAGAAAACTGCGCCTGCAGTGAGCACCCCTACCGCCGAAAGTTCCACCATACCTGCCGGCTTTGACCTGCTGATAATGCTGACCACAAGCATGCATGCCGAAAAGATGAACAATCCGCTAACGGAGTAGTAAATCAATGTGTGTGCGAGGTACAGTGGTCCGAGAATGCTCCACACTACGGCCGTTATTCCTATGATCACCGGGAAAGGTGTGGTCCGTGCCAAAATCAGGAAGAAAATGCTTCGAATGACCAGGAAGAAACGCCTGACAGCCAACAGCGATGGGCCGAGGATCTTTATCGCAACTGCAGCGAACAGATAGGACCCTGGAAAGTGATGTGAGAATACATCCCGGTAGAGGGCCTGACCACGAGTGAGCAACCAGCCGACCGTAAGCGTATCGCCTTCATCCCCGAGATTGTAATTTACAGCATCCGCAGTGAGCAGCGCGATACCCAATGAAAGGGCGATGAGCGCGTACCCTATCCATACCCTGCGGTCGATATGGGAAAATGGCTGCTTCCTTTGGCCGGAAACTGAAGTTCGAAGCGACATATTGGTTCAAATTATAGGAAGAACACCTCGCTGAAGATAGCACCTCCCCTCATATCTTGTTCCCGCAGTATCAAATCGCAGGGACGTACGCTTGCCGACCCGACATCAGACTGCTTTACACTGGTGTGCAGGTTTCGACCCAATGAGACGAAGGAATGCACCCGGCTTCACGGTTTGGGATCCCTGTAAAACAAGCGACAGGCGAAATTACCCCAAAGTATTATTCGGATTCGCTTGTACGGGGATTATTATTTCATCAACCAGACAACCAACAGGCTGTGGGGAGGCATTAGAATGAAGAAATCGTCCCGACTTATTCACATCTCTCTGATCGCGTCATTGTTTTTCGTATTTGCATTCGCCATCGCACCTTCCGGACAGGCTTTCCAGTTTTCCTACTTTACTTGTTTCCAGCTGCAGAACCTCAGTGTGTCGACGGCCAATGTATCCATTGATTATTACAACCAGGCGGGATCGGTCGTTTCGACTGTTTCGGATACTATTGCTGGCTCTAGTTCTACAACTTACTGCCCGATCGCTCCTGCCAGTCCTTTCAACGGCTCGGTCGTCGTTTCATCCGATCAATCGCTGGCTGCCGTTACGAACGTGCTCGGCGATCTGGGTGTCGCTTCCGCTGCTTATGTGGGCTCTGGTTCGGGGGCGACACAGGTCAACCTTCCCCTCCTGATGAAGGGCAACGGGGATTTTAATACCTGGGTGAATGTCCAGAATGCTGGCGGAGCATCCGCGTCCGTCACGATTGATTACAGCGACGGCTCAAGTGCATCGGGCACCATCCCCGTCGGCGCCTCGGCGACATTCGATCAATCAGCCGAGACACATACGCTGGCGGTCTTCGCTGGAACCATCACAAGCGACCAACCCGTAGTTGCGACCGTGGTCGAGGAAGATACGGCCATCATGTTCGCATACAGTGGGTTCAATAGCGCTGCGACAGACCCTGTCATGCCGCTCATCAACTATGTGTCAGGCTATATTACAGGTGTCCAGATTCAGAATACTGGAGGATCCTCGACCGACGTGACGGTGAGCTACACACCTTCCGCGCTTGGAACCGCGTGCACTGAAACCCAGACCATCCCGGCTGGTGAATCGAAGACGTTCGCTTTATGGGCTTTCTATCTCCCTCCCACGCCAGAAGTAACGACAGACTGCACCACGGGCGAGCAATTCGTTGGCTCGGCTTCGGTCACAGCGAACTCTGCATCCCAAGACCTGGTTGTTGTGGTCAACCAGCTGTCCCCAGGGTTGAACGGAGAGGCATATGGTGGCTTCGATCCATCAACTGCTACCGACACAGTCGTCCTACCCCTGATCATGGATGATAATGTGGGCTGGTTCACCGGCTTCAACATCATGAACGTCGGCTCCAGTTCCACAACTGTGAACTGCACGTTCACGGGAACCTCCTATACAGCCTCCGCGACCCTGGCAGCCGGGGAAGCATTCACCGATGTCCAGCTAGGTGCAATCACCTCTGGATATGTCGGCTCAGCTACCTGCACTGCAGGCTCCGGGGGACAGATCCTCGGAGTGGTGAACGAAGTTGGAACCACATCCGGCGATGAATTCATGGTCTATGAAGGCATCACGGTTCCCTAGCGGTGCAGCTTGAAGCGAATCGCCTACCTTAGCCTGCTCATCGCCCTCCTGCTGACCGGTTGCTCAACTCAGCAACCAACGGAGATAACCGGAACACCCGACGATAGAGGGACAGCCGTCCCTCTATCGTCGCTTTCGACAGAGACCGGCCCGGCCGCCATCGAGGGTTCGCTCTGGGTCCTGCTTGATGGCAGCCCGGCACCGGTAGAAAACAAGCTTCTTTACCTTGCGAAAATCCTGACCGACAGCAACGGCGAGCTGCGCATGGCATCTATGGATCGTGCAACCTCGCCCCGCTCGGTCACCGGCCCGGACGGCACATTCGCGTTCCCAGAACAGCCCGCCGGAGCTTACGGGCTGGTGCTCGATGTCATCAGCCAGACGGTGCTGCTTGCCGATCCAGATACCGGCGAGGCGCTCATCATCGAGTTCCAACCTGGCCAGCACGTTGACCTCGGAAAACTCATTTACGACGAACTGCCGACCATCACCACGCCCGTCCCCGTGCCCTGAATTCTTGCGCTTGTCCCACACGTTAGTGACGCCGGCCTTCAGTGGATGGCCGGCATTTTTTATCAGCCAATGTGTGGGGTTGATTAATCCCCGCGGATAGCACACAATGAGCGGGTTGATTGCCGCTAGCCCACGAGGTGCCACGGATGGCTGAACCGCTCTCGAACCGGGTCGCCGCACTGCGCAGCGAATATCGCGAGAAGTACGGGATGAACCTGTACGACTGGCTTGTTTACCACCAGCGCGAGATCGTGTTCACCCAATGCCGCTATATGGGCCTGACCGCCTACAAGAATCCTTTCGACGCATGGATTTACCAGGAAATTCTGTTCGAGGTGAAGCCCCAGGTTGTCGTCGAGATCGGCAGCGCGCATGGCGGCAGCACGCTCTACCTGGCCCACCTGCTCGACGCCCTCGGTTCAGGACGGGTGGTTTCGATCGATATCGACCGCACGAACTACGGCGCCCGCAACGCCCGCATCATCGAAATCACCGGAGACAGTTCTGCCGGGGAAACCCTACAAGCCGTCCAGCAGCTGTGCGCCGGACAACGCACGCTCATCATCCACGACGGCGATCACCGGCATGAGACCGTGCTGCGCGAGCTCGAGCTGTACGCTCCGCTGGTCACGCTCGGCAGCTACTTCATCGTCGAGGATGGGATTGTCGATCTGTTCGAGCCGGGTGAGATGAACTTCCAGGGTGAAGGGCCGCTCTACGCCACATTGGAATTCGCCGACCTGCACCCCGAGTTCGAAATCGACCGGACGCGCGAGCGCTACCTGCTGACGTACAATCCCTGCGGCTTCCTGCGTCGCCGGGAAACTGCCTGACCCGTCTGAGGTATGATGGTGCGGCGCGCAGCGACATGCTGTGCAGCTCTTTACGGTGCACAAACCCGGGGCAACCAGGTGTCAGACCATGAGCACACCCGTTGAACTCTATCTGGATTTGATGAAGAAAAGCCTGCTCAATCTGATCTATGCCGACCTGGAGCAGGAAATTACCACGACCTCTCAGGAGCACATGCCGCGCGGCAAGGCTCGCCTGGTCGGGCTCGATTGGCCGGAGCAGGCACACACGATGGTCGGGCTCAAGCGCCTGAACGCCGTGCAGCGCTGTGTCGAGGACGTGCTGCGCAGCGGCGTGCACGGCGACCTGATCGAGACCGGCGTGTGGCGCGGCGGTACGGCAATCTTCATGCGGGCGCTGCTCAAGGCCTACGCCGATGAAAGCCGCACGGTCTGGGTGGCCGATTCGTTCCAGGGCTGCCCACCGCCCGACACCGAAAAATACCCGCAGGATGCCGGGCTCGACCTGTACAAGTATTCGGAACTCGCCATACCCCGGGCGCAGGTCGAGGCCAACTTCATGCGCTACGACCTGCTCGACGCGCAGGTACGCTTCCTCGAAGGCTGGTTCAAGGACACCCTGCCCGGCGCTCCGATCGATTCGCTGGCGGTGATGCGCCTCGACGGCGACCTGTACGAATCGACGACCGACGCCCTCTCCGCCCTGTACCCGAAGCTGTCCCCGGGTGGATACGTTATCATCGACGACTACGGCGCGATCGATGCCTGCCGCCAGGCGGTGCACGACTACCGCCAGGCCCACGGGATCAGGGATGAAATCGTCAGGGTGGATTGGACCGGGGCTTACTGGAAAAAGAGCGCATGAAGTCCGCCGGATTCTCGCCGGTTGCTGTGCGATGCCATCGATCGTAACCCTGATCCTGCCGGTCAAGAACGGCGCCCGGACCCTCCCGGACGTGCTCGATGCCGTGGGGGGTCAGCGCAGCGCTTTCGAGCTGCGCATCCTGGCCGTCGACTCGGGCTCGACCGACGGCACGCTGGAGATCCTGTCACGCCACCCCGTGCAGGTAGTCCAGATCCCTCCCGAGGACTTCAACCACGGCGGCACCCGCAACCTGGCCGCCTCGCAGGCCGACCCTACTTCAAAATACCTGGTCTACCTCTCGCAGGATGCCCTCCCGGCCGACGAGCACTGGCTGGCGAACCTGCTGGCGCCGATGGAAGCGGATCCGCAGGTTGCGGGCGTCTTCAGCCGCCACGTCCCGCGCCCGGGCGCCTCGCCCGCGCTCGTGCGCCAGCTGACCACCATGTGGCAGACCGGCGGGACGGAGCGGCTTGTGAAAAGCATGCCGGCCGACCCGGCCGAGTACGAAGCCCGCAAGGACTACTACACCTACTTCTCCAACACCAGCTCGGCGGTCCGCCGCTCGGTCTGGGAGGCGATCCCCTTCCGCGAGCTGGACTTCGCCGAGGACGCCGACTGGGCCGACCGCGCCCTGCGCGCCGGCTACAAGCTGGTCTTCGAGCCGGCCTCGGTCGTCGTCCACTCGCATGACTACGGCATCATTGAACAATTCCGGCAGAACGTCGATCATACGGAAGCTATGAAGGCGCTCTTCGACCCGCCCCACTTCCACCGCCCGCGCCGCCTGCTGCTCCAGCTGGCGAGCGTGCCGCGCGAGGCGCTGCGTGACTGGCGCTTCATGCGCGCCGAAGCGCGCTACCGCGACAGCACCGTCGCCCAGCGGCTGCGCTGGTCGCTGCGCAGCCCGTGCTGGCACGCGGCCTCCGTGCTCGGCGGCTGGACCGGGGCTTACCTGCATAAACTGCCGCGCTTCCTGCGCTTTCACCTCGGGCGGCAGCGGAGGATCCAGCGTGGTATCGAAAACCGTTAGCATCCTGCTCACAACCCTCGGTTTGATCGGACTCGTGCTGGGCGCCGGTGGCAGCCCACAGGCGGCGGAAGGCGCCGCGAGCTTCAGCTACCGCGAGCTGGGCATCACCCACGGCGCGCACATCCGGCCAACCTATTTTGAAGGACCACCAGTATGGGGCTACGGGGACGAAATCCTGGCCTTCGATGACCTCGCAGGGAAGGATATCGGGGTCGTGATGTATTTTTCAGATTGGAGGCGATTGAACGATCGAGCCTTCGATCCATTTCTTCAAATTCTGATAAACAACGAGATCACCGATCCGTCTCGAAGACCGATCATCATGCTCACCTGGGAGCCAACTCGGCCGGAGCTAGATAACTTCGGCTGCACAAAGAGCTACAGCGGCCCTATACCACCGGCAGATATCACTGCAGGGAACTGCGATGCATACATCAACATGTTCAGGGAAGATATCATGGCGCGCCCGGAGCGCTTCCTGCTGCGCTTCGCCCACGAAATGAACATTACCGATTCGCCCTGGTGGCCTGGAAATTGGAGCTCGACTGATGCCGATATGTACGTGCAAATGTATCGCCACGTATATAATGTGATTATGGCTGATCCAGCTCCCACCAACCTAGAGTGGGTCTGGTCGCCGAACTGGGCCAGCAACCCGCCCGACGCCTGGAACGCCATCCCGAACTACTACCCGGGCGACGCCTACGTCGATTGGATCGGCTTGAGCGGCTACAACTGGTACAACGCGCCGGGGCACAGCGAACCCTGGCACGACTTCAATTACCTGTATGACGACGTGCTGACCGACCTGACCTGCCGCTACGCCAAGCCGCAGATCATCGCCGAGGTCGGCTCAGTGGAAGGGAACGGCACCACGCTCAGCAAGGCAGCCTGGATCGGCGACCTGTACGCCCGCGCGCCCAACTATCCCTTCCTGCGCTCGATCGTGTGGTTCAACGACTATGCCCAGGCCAACCCGAGTTTCGCCGATTTCCGCGTCACTACCAGTTCGGCGCAGTTGATTTCGCCGGACAGCGTCAACCCGCTTCCAAGCTCGACCCACGCCTGGACGGACGCCTACAGCGCGGCGATCGCCGCCCCGGTCTACAACAGCACGCTGCCCTCGCTCGCTGCGGCCACCCCGCCCCACCCGGTCTGCGCCGAGCTGTACCTGCCGCTCATCACGCGATGAAGATCCTGCTCGTCGCCAACGGCTACCCCCCCAGCGCCTACGGCGGCGTCGAGCTCTACACGCAGGGCATCGCCCAAAACCTGCAGCGAGCCGGCCATGCCGTGCGCGTGTTCTGCCGCGAATCCGACCCGGACCAGCCCGACGGCACCGTGCTGCAGGATGAGCGAGACGGGATCCCGGTCACGCGCGTCGTGAACGATTTCAAGGCCATCGCCTCCTTCCCCGCGACCTTCATCGACCCCGAAATCGAGCGCGTCTTCCGGGATGAACTGGAGGCTGACCGGCCGGACGTGGTCCACTTCAACCACTGGATCGCCCTCTCGGCCTCCCTTTCGCACGTCAGCCATGACGCGAAGATTCCCAGCGTAGCAACGCTGCACGATTTCTGGCCCCTCTGCCAGCGCGTGCACCTGCTCGACTGGCGCCGGCGGCAGTGCCCCGGACCCCGCCAGGGTGGTGATTGCTACCGCTGCGTGGTCGGCTCGGCCCGGCCGCGCGCCCTGCTGCTGCAGTTCCTGCGCTGGGGCAAGCGCTCGACCCTCGGCCGGCTGGCCGGCGGGGTCAGGCGGCGCGTGCGGAGCGACTCGCTCAGCGTGGTCGCGCTGACCGGCACGCGTGAGGACTTCGAGACCCGCTACGAGATCTTCCGGGCCTCGTTGGAGCGGGTTGAGCATGTGCTGACGCCCTCAGAATACGTGCGCCATGTCTTCCAGGCTAATGGCTACGATACAGCCCGCTTCCAGGTGCTGCCGTTGGGCATCGAACCCCAGATCGCTCCTCCGGGAGCAACCCGACCGCACGTGCCGCTCCGCATCGGGTACATCGGATCGGTCATCCCGGCCAAGGGACTGCTGGTGCTGCTGCAAGCGCTGGGTGCCATCCCCGCCGCCCGGCTCGAACTCGAAGCTTACGGCCGCAGCGATGCCGACCCTGCCTACACCCGCCGGGTTCAGAAATGGGCCGGGCGCGATCGCCGCGTGCACCTGCGCGGCCCGTTCGCACCCGAAACGAAACCGGATGTGTACAGCGGTCTGGACCTGCTAGTCATCCCCTCGATCGTGCCCGAGAGCTTTTCGCTCGTGGCGCGCGAGGCCTTGCTCAACAGCGTGCCGGTCCTTGCCGCCCGGGCTGGCGCGCTGCCCGAGATCATTCAAGATGGCGCCAACGGCTGGCTGTTCGAACCCGGGGACGCCGCGGGTCTGGCAAACCTGCTCGAACGGTTTACCGACGATCCAACGCTTCTGAAGGCTCTGGGTCTGCCCGGACCGACACCCATCCTCACCCGCCAGGAGCATGTGGAACGACTGCTCTCGGTCTACCGCGCAGCGGTTAAAGACTGACTGCCTTCAACGGCCACCCGTGATAGCATAGGGTCGCCGTCTCGCAATGTTAGAAGGAGTCGAAACGCCGCTGTCATGCTGCGCCGATTGAACGAGTTCATGCTGGTATCCTCACCCCGCCTGAGCCGCTCCCGCTGGATCCAGGCCGCCCGGCGCGTACTGACGGTCTTGCGCCGCTGGCGTTCCGCGCTCTTCTCTCGCTACGACTACCGGATCTGGCGCACGCGCAATGAGCCAGACGCCGATGAACTCAAAGCACAGCGAAAACACCCCTCGGCCCGAGGACTGAAGCAGTTCATCGTTGTGCAGGCGCTGCCCGGTGCATCGCTCGAGCAGTGCCAGGCCTGGGTCAAGCGCCTGGAGCGCCAGACCTACTCCGGTTGGAAAGCCTGGCTGGGAATCCCATCGCCCAGCATGCAGCCAATGCAGCAATGGCTGGCTGAAGCAGAAACATCCCCCGGCCGAATCCATCTCTACGCTCTGGAATCGCCCGAACAATCTGCTCCCGAACTCCATGCCGGGGACTATTTCCTGCCGCTCGACCCGGATATGCTGCTCTCGCCCGATGCGCTCTGGCAGCTGGCACAGTTTGCAAGCCTCCATCCCGATGTTGCATGGATCTACAGCGACCAGGATCTTTTGGATGTCGCCGGACGGCGGGATCCATGGTTCAAGCCCGATTGGTCGCCTGAACTGCTCTGGTCCGTGGATTACGTCCTGCCGGCTGCAATATGTGCTCAAGATATGGCCGGGCTTCCTGCATACCTTCCGGATGCTGACGGCTGGTGGGATCGAACCCGACTGCTCGCTCTCCTGCCACAGGATGGCAGCTGCATCGGTCATGTGCCCCGGATTCTCTTCCACCGCCTGGCCCACGCGAACCACCTGCCCGATCTCCCGGCCCGTCAAGCCCGGCAGCGCTTCGCGCACGTTGAATGGATAAAAACCCGACTGGACTCTTCCGGCGAGTCGCACCCCCAGGTTGAACGCGATGCCTCCGGCTGGCCCCACATCGCGTGGGACCGCGACGAGATCCCGGTCTCGATTGTCATCGCCAGCGCAGGCGATCCCGGACTGCTCGGACGGTGCCTGCGGTCATTGGTCGATACCACCGATTATGCCGCGTATGAGGCCAGAATCGTGGTTGCCGCCGGGACCGCCAACCGCATCCGGTCGCTCACCAAACTGGACGAGGCACGCGTATCGGTGATCGAGAACCCCGCAGACCTTTTCAACTATTCGGGGGCAAACAACCTCGGCGCTGCCTCCGCCATGGGAGAGCTCCTACTGTTCCTCAACGATGATATGGAAGCCTACCAGCCCGGTTGGCTGGCCGAGATGTCCGGCTGGGCGCAGCAGGCCGGTGTGGGGGTCGTCGGTGCCAAACTGCGCTATCCGAACGGCGCTATTCAGCATTACGGCGTCGTGATCGGCATGGGCGGCCATGCCGCACACGCATTTCAAGGCGGCCGCGATTCCGACCGCGGGCTGTTCGGCTCGACCTCCTGGTACCGCGATGTCTCCGCCGTGACCGGTGCCTGCCTGATGATCAACCGCAAGCTGTTCGATGAACTGGGGGGATTTGACGAATCCTATGAGCTGGTCTACAGCGACATCGACCTCTGCCTGCGCGCACTCGAGCACGGTGAGCGGGTGATGGTCACGCCGTTTGCTGAGCTGATCCATCACGAAGGCCGGAGCCGGGGGTTTCACATGCCGGCCGCGGATATGCAGCGCGCAATGGAGTGCTTCCTGCCCCGGATTCGTACCGGCGATCCCTATTTCAACCCCAATCTTTCCTACCTCAGCGCCCTGCCGCAGTTGAAGCTGCACGACGAAGACCGGGTTGCCAGGGTGCGGCAGGTTGTTGAAAGGGCCATGCATAAATGAAGGACCAGGGCGAGATCATCACCGGGCTGCTTGATGACGAATGAACCATTGACGGCTGACGGAAAGCCGATCAAGATCATCCATATCCAGATGCAGATTTCAGCAAGGATGTTGCTGCTTCATGAAAGGTCGTGGGAATTCATGGTGATAGCCGCCTGCCCGCAGCGAAACACGGGTCTTATCAAGCCAGGCATCCCCGGATGAGAAACGCTCACCGGGCAAGGCACCTTCACCGTTTTCCGCTCCTGCTGCTGGGCGCAGCGGTCTGCATCGGACTCCTCTTTCAGCCCCTCCAGGAAGGAGCCGCCGGGCCACCGGCCGCCAGTCCGAAGGATACCGTCGGGACGACCCTCTACCTGCCGCTGGTCATCAATTCCCCGCTCCCGCCGGCCGAGTTGGAGATCACGCAAGCAGTCCAGCAGCCGGATAACGCCGTCGTTCTCATCGCCAATCGTCCCACCTACGTCCGCTACACACTGACCGACGACTACGCCTTCGGTGGGGTGGATGCATTTCTTTATGGTTCACGCAACGGCAGCCCCCTGCCCGGTTCTCCCCTCCCCGCGTTGAACAACCCACGAACGCTGGAAACAAGCGCAAACCGCGCCGATTGGAACGACACCTTCGATTTCGAACTACCGGAATCCTGGGCCAGCGGGACGGTTACACTCTGGACCCACGCTGTGAATGGTACCGACTATGAAATCCACGAAGGACCGGTAAGCGTCACCTTCCACGAGAATGACCCGCTGGCGGTCACCCTCGTGCCGATCGCCTATACCTGCACGTCGGGTGGCACGGGCACGATCACGCCCTCCCCGCCGTACACCTATCTTGATGATTACACGTTCAAGATCTACCCCGTGCCGTCGGTCGACATGCTGGTGCATGCACCCGCAGCCTACGCCGGCCCGTGCAGCAATGGGCTGCCCACCCCGTCCTACAACACAACCGACGGCGGGGATTGGCGGGCCCTGCTGGATCTGGTCACAGGTATTCGCGCGGCCGAAGGCTATCCGGATCGCTACTATTACGGCCTGGTGGAAATCTATTGCGGCAGTTCGTGTATTTCAGGCCTGGGCTGGATCGGTTCCAGGGCAGCCGTAGGATGGAACGGCTATGGCAGCTCTCATACCGGTGCCAGCAACACCCATGCCCACGAAGTCGGGCACAACCACGGCCGAAGCCATGCGCCGGGCTGTGGAGCGAGCGGTGTGGATACCGCGTACCCCTATGTGGATGGTTCGGGGCGAGCCCTCATCGGCGATGCCGCGCACCCGAATTTCGACTTTGATGTCGATACGATGGCCATCACACCCTACACGGCAGCTTACGATTTCATGAGCTACTGCAACCCGGATTGGATCTCGGACTACAACTACGAGGCGCTGTACGCCTGGGAATCCGCTTCGCCATCCATCGCGATGGACAACAGCCAGACCGGTGAATCGCTGCTCGTCACCGGAACGCTGCTCCCGGATGGATCGGTGGATCTGCTCCCAACCTTCAAGCTGGAAATCCCCGCCTCCCCGCCCACGTCCGGCCCTTACTCACTTGAGCTGTTCGATGCAGCCGGCGAGATCCTCGCCGTGCATCCATTCGACTTGCTGACGGCTGCCGTCGACCGGTACGGTGGTGGACCGGGTGGCGAATTCCAGGGCTTCCAGGTGGCGGTGCCGGCAATCCCCGGGATCGAAGGGCTTCGGATTGTTAAGGCCGGCCGGACGTTGGGTGAAATAAACCGTCCGCAGGCACAGGCTGGCAGAAGCGCAGGGCTGCCGCAGCCTGCGATCGAAAATCGCCTGCTGCAGCTCCCAGGAGGCCTGCCCGTCACCGCAGGCTATCTGGTGCGCATCTCGATTGACGGGGGTGCCACCTGGCAGACCGTCGCCGTCGGGCCGGCCGCTGCCGTCGGCCCGGTGGATCTCTCCGCCTTCAGCGGCCGCTCGGTCACCGTCCAGGTACTGGAAAGCAGCGGGTTGGACACGCAGGAGGTCACGCTCGGTCCGGTCCAGATCCCCTGAGAAGAGCTGCTCGCCCGGTCCCACGGAAAGGAGTGCGTGATGCGAATTACCTTCCGGTATGCTGGAACCGTAATCTCGCTGGCGACACTCCTCGCCGGGTCGTGGGCGTTCCATCACCCGGCAGAAGCAGCGGCTGCACTCGAACTCTACGGCACATTCCACGCCATGGGGGTCATCGTCAGCCTCGACCCGTCCGATGACCCCGATCTCGATGGGGCTGCCTCCCTATCCTACCGTCCGAACGGATCCCCGGATTATCAGGCCGCATTTCCCCTCACACGCGTGGCGGTCGACCGCTACGTCGGAAGCCTGTTCTGGCTTGAACCCGGGATGAGTTACGACATCCTGGTGGAATTAAGCGACCCTGATGGCGGGCCGGCGGACGGCGTCATCCTTGAGGATACAGCGCTGACCCGGGCTGAAATCGTCATTCCAACACCCACCGCTTCGCATATCGTCAGCCCGGGCGGAAGCGGCATGGCCTGCAGCCTGGCCGCGCCCTGCTCTCTGGCCGAGGGCATCAGCCAGGCCATGCCCGGGGAGGCGGTGCTGCTGCGCGAGGGGATCTACTACACCGGAGAAATGGCGCTCCCCCGCTCGGGATCGAGCGGAGCGCCCATCATGCTCCAGCCCTACCCCGGCGAGAGCGCCGTCCTAGACGGCGCCGATCCAGCGGCTTTTACCTGGTCAGCCTTCGGCGGCGGGGTCTATCACACGATGGTGAACGCTGCCGATCCGCACCTCGTTCTCGCCGATGGCGATCGCCTGTATCCCTACCAGACGCTCGCCGACCTGCAGAACCTGATCTGGGGCATCCCCGGGTTCTACGCCAGCGGAACCGAACTCTATGTCCGGCTCGATGGGGATGCGGACCCGAACGGCGTGGCTATGACGGTCTCGCGCTACAACTCGGCTTTCACGATCGAGCAGGACTCCATCTTTCTGCTCGACCTCACCTTCCGCCACTACGGCCGGGGCAGCTACGCCAAGGCGATCTACTTGAACAATGCCAGCGAGAACCTGATTCGCGGCTGCACCTTCACCGTCAACGACCTCGGAATCGGGATCAAACGTGACACCCACCGCAACCTGATCGAGCAGAACGAGTTTTACGACACTGTCTTCGATTGGCCATGGGATGCTGTCAAGGCTGGCAGCGCGTTGGAGACCGGCGGCGTGCGCTTCTACGATCCGGCCACCGGCCGTGGCAACGTCATCCGCCGGAACGTGTTTCATGATTACTTCGACGGCTTTGGAACCTGCCCCTCCGATGCGGCCGGTCTCACGAACGAGACCGACGTGTATGAGAATTCGGTCTATAACATCGGCGACGATGGCTTTGAGGCCGACGGCCAGTGCAGCAACCTGCGCGTTTGGAGCAATACCTTCCATGACGTGCTGATGGGCATGTCCTTCGCGCCGGTCTACACCGGACCGGTCTACGCGATCCGCAACCTGGTTTACAACACCGGCGCCGGGAACAACAGCTACAGCGGCAGTCCCTTCAAGTTCAACAGCGGCTATCCAGGTTCGGGCGCGATCTACCTCTTCCACAACACGGCCGTCGCAGAACTGGCGGGCAACAACGGGCTCTACATCAAATCCCCGGGCAGCTGGGACCTGATCGACGCCCGCAACAACATCTGGTCTGGAACCGACTACGCCATCGATAACTACAACACCGGTCAGCCGGTGGACCTGGACTACGATGATCTGTGGAGCGAGAGCGCTGGCGATCTGGCCGTCTGGGATGGAGCGCACTACGCCAGCCTGTCCTCGTTCAGCGCCGCCACCGGGCAGGAAGTGCACGGGCTGAGCACCGAGCCAGGTTTTGCCAGCCCCTATGATTACACCCTTTCCGCCGGCAGCAGCCTGATCGACCGGGGGGAGTTCATCCCCGGCATCAACGACGGCTTCGCCGGTACGGCGCCGGACATCGGTGCGTTCGAGCGGAGCCCTTTGCCCGCTGCACACAAGCTCTACCTTCCCTTAATAGAGCGCTGACGCGGGGTATATATTCACGACTTGCCACCGGCGCCGGTGTATTGAAGACCACGCGCTTCGCCACCACGTCGGTCTACCGGAAGCCAGCCGGTTGAACTCGACTCACCGCTGATGTATGCTGTTCGCATGTGATGTCGCGCACAAAGACCGCCGTCTGATTCTGGCAGAGTAGGCCTCACGATCGAAAGCGCGTCGTGTTCCTTCAAATGGCCCCGATCGGGGTTCTCTTACAACGGCTGAAGCAAGGGATGGAGGGAGACTCGATGAAGCATGTTTTGGGACGGCTTTTGGGGGCGTTAGCCATCTGTGCGTTGTTGAGCGCAGCCCTGCCTGATTCGGTCTCCTCGGCGGCGTACGTCGTAACCAACACACTTGATTCGGGAGCAGGCTCACTGCGTGCCGCGTTGGCGCTGGCTGGAGCAAGCCCCGGCCCGCACACGATCAGCTTCAACATCGACACAGCCACCGATCCCGGCTGCAGCGCCGGCGTATGCACAATCTCCGTGCAAAGCGAGCTGCCTTCGATTTCGCGTGATGAGGTGACGCTCGACGGCTATTCCCAGCCCGGTGCGGCTCAGGCGACCGCTTCCGAAGCTGCCCAGCTTGTCATCGAAATCGACGGTGCGCTGACTGAGGATGCAAACGGCCTTTTGATCAGCGGAGATTTGAATACCGTGCGTGGACTGGCGATTAAGAACTTCCAGCGCCACGGCATCTACATCCTCGGCGCCGGGAATACCATAGCAGGCAACTACATCGGGTTGAATGCTGGCGGCACCATCGGTCAGGGGAACGGTATGAGCGGCGTGTTGATCAACGACCAGCCCAACAACACGATCGGGGGCGGCACACCGGCCGATCGCAATGTCATCTCCGGAAACGGGCACAGCGGGGTGACTCTCTCGAATGACGGCGCTACAGGGAACACCATCGCCGGGAATTACATCGGGACCAACGCCTCAGGCACCAGCGCCCTGCCCAACGATGATGATGGGGTAACGATCACGCTTGACGCCGAAGCCAATCTGATCGGCGGCGATGCGGCTGGCGAGGGCAACCTCATCTCTGGCAACGGCCGGCACGGGATCTCCATCTTCAGTCCAAGCTCTGACCTGAATGTTGTTTCCGGCAACTTGATCGGCACAGACGCCACCGGGATGCTGGATCTTGGCAATTACGAGTACGGGGTGTACGTCGCAGCCCATACCGCCGATGTCGGTGGCGACACAGCCGGCGAACGCAACGTGATTTCAGGCAATGACACTGGCGGTGTGCGAATCTACAGCAGCGATGCGGAGTATGTTGAAATTTTCGGAAACTACATTGGCCTCACTGCGGATGGCAGTGCTGCGCTCGGCAATGGTTACGCCGGCGTGGAGATTTACTATTCTGGCAACAATACCATCGGCGGAGCGAGCACCAGCAAGCGCAACGTCATCTCCGGCAACTACATCGGCGTGCTGCTTATCGGCTCCAGCTCTAATTTTGTTTCGGGCAATTATATTGGGACCGATTCGAGCGGGCTAGCAGCGGTGCCCAACGGCTCCTCGGGCATCAACATGTACGATGGAT
>Ga0307425_1000091_pt1 | contig 49849 bp, 39 predicted proteins | sample SalMarWE160330MG_FD_202152 | JGI IMG/M metagenome (GOLD analysis project Ga0307425, IMG submission 202152) | Salt marsh sediment microbial communities from the Plum Island Ecosystem LTER, Massachusetts, United States - WE1603-30 | ecosystem: Environmental > Aquatic > Marine > Intertidal zone >... | reverse complement strand
AGAGTGATCCTGTAAAAGCCTTCCAAAAGTTAGTGAAACCCAAAGAGATCGTGGGAATCAAAAGCAATGTCTGGTCTTATCTTCCGACGCCTCCAGAAGTTGAGCAGGCCATCCAGTGTCGTCTCATGGATGCCGGGGTGGAAGAGAAAGATATCGGCATTGATGACCATACGGTCAAAACCAATCCCATCTTTCAAAAATCAACATCATTGATCAACGTGAGACCACTGCGCACACACTACCTTGCAGGGATCAGTGGAGTCATGAAGAATTACATCATGTTCGCTCAATCCCAGCCTGCCTATCATCCGAACAGCTGTGCGAACTTGGGAGCATTGTTCAAATTGCCCATGGTCAAAGGAAAGACACGGCTGAATATTCTCTGTGTGCTGACACCGCAGTATCATGGGAGGGGCCCCCATCATTTCAGCCGCCGCTATGTCTGGAACTATAAAGGACTGCTTGTGAGTCAGGACCCTGTCGCCATAGATGCCATCGGCCTCCGGCTCATTATCGCTATGCGCACGCGAAAACTGGGCAAGGAGCGCGCCATACCCCCCGTTCCCAAACACATCGAAGTCGCAGATGTTACTCACGGGATAGGCACTAGTGATATCCAAAAGATCGAGCTTATCAAACGGGGCTGGGATGAAGATATCCTGATTTGAATTTTTTTTAAGGTTTCTTCAGTCGTGTGACCAGAAACGGGGATAGCTTAGCATGCCCTGGTAGAGGAGGCTTCTTATGCAAAAGAGAACACGTCTACTTCTTTTTTGTTTTATTTGTTCAGGGATGATGCATCTGAACTGCAGCACACATTCATCGGATGAAGACTTTATGTATGTCAGCTCGACATTGTGGACTAAGGCCTATGATATCGCCCTTGCAGATAACTATGCCTACTGTTCTTTCCTCAATGGTCTTGTGATTCTTGATATTTCGGATAAGAGAAAGCCGAATTTTATCTCTCAATTGTACTTGGGTGGGGGATTTGGCCTCGTCCTTGATGGTCCTGTCGCTTATGTTGCCGCTGGAGGAAAAGGCCTTCAGGTCGTCGATATATCCGACCCCAACAATCCTATCCGCATAGGCTCTTGCGACACTCCGGGAGAATCCAAGGATATTGTCGTGGCTGGTCACTTGGCCTTCGTGGCTGACGGTTCCGCAGGATTACAAATTTTCGATATCGAGAATCCTTCATCCCCTAAGCACATTTCCAATCTGGATACGCAGGGAACAGCAGGGGGTATAGCAGTCAAGGATCAAATCGTGTGGATAGCGGATGGAGAATCAGGTATACAGGTTGTCAATGTCAGCGATCCCACCTCTCCAAAGTTGGTCTCTTCCTTGGATACTTCCGGAAATTCAGAAAAAATTATTGTGACTGGCAAATATGCCTACGTGGCTGATGGTTATCCCGGATTGCAGGTTATCGATATCAGTGATCCTTCAAACCCAAATTTCACGACCACATTTCTGACTTCAAGCTATGCAAACAGCGTTTGTGCTCATGAAGATCAACTTTGTGTCGGAAATCTTTATGATGGGGGATCACAGCTCATTGATATCACTGAGCCCGGAGAACCTGTCCTTTTATCCACTACGAAACACACGGCATACAACGAGGCCTATAGTGTGGCGTTAGATGAAGATTTTGTTTATGTCGTGGACTATTTTTCGGGGATCCACATCCTCTCGAAATCCGATCCGAAAAATCCGGAGTTGATCGGCCTCTATTACACTCCGGCATCCATCATAACTTCTATTGTTCGAGAAAATACTGTTTATGCCGTGGGAAACATGTCCGGACTCAAGATCATAGATATCAGCGATCCGGCCGCGCCTCGGATTGTGGGTTCGTCTGTGCAGTATAAAGAATATGATGAGCGCACCTATGGTCGATTCCTTGGGCAACTTCTCGGCCTCAGGAATATCCAGGGATTGGCCCTCCAGGATAATTATGTCTATCAGGCCGGGCGGCGAGGCATGAGTATTTATGATGTGAGTGATCCAGAGAAAATCAAGCTTGTGAAAGCTGTACAGCTCGAAGGAGTGACGCGAAAAGTTGTCAACAGCAGCGGCTATTGTTATGTCACTTCAGATCTCTCAGGGCTCCACATTCTTGACCTTGCCAATCCTAAAAATCCCTCTGTGGTGGGTTTTCTCGAAATGGCTGGTTTTACTTATGGATTGGCAGTGGCCGGAAATTATGCGTATTTGGCTAACAGCGATACGGGGTTTCACATTGTCGACATCAGCGACAACTCCTCCCCTTCACTTGTCAGCTCCTTTAAAACGCCAGGACTCGCCTATGATGTCTTTATGAGTGGTGAATATGCCTATGTGGCCGATGGAGAGGCAGGCTTGCAAATATTGGATATCAGCGACCCCACGTCTCCTGAAATCGTCGGCACTTTTGAGATGGAAGGTTTTGTTAATGCTGTCACTGTAAGCGGTGATTTTGCGTATATCTCTGATGAAACTACAGGTATCAAGAAGATTGATATCCGAAATCCTCAAGAACCTAAGCTTGTCGCTTCTTTTGACACTCCCGGTGAATCTGCCAGTGTCTCTGTTCACGGCGAGTATATCATCGTACCGGATTCTTTTTCCTTAATGATCTTGAAATAGTGGAATTCATCCTTTAGTGGCTTTTTGGAAGGCTGATATTCCCCACGGTGCGATTTTTTTAACGGCCTTATGTGGTTTCCTTCAATGCAATGAGTCGAAACTCTATAAGCCTCCTATTTCGCAATCGTCCAGCGATCTTTTTCTTTTTGTAGTTTCAACAGAGATTTTTGTCCAGGTTTAACGGTTACAGTCATTTCTAGAGGTTCAGGCTCCAGTAACACACGAAGAGTGTATGTCCCTTCCATGATACGAATAGGATCTCCGCCAACGATGCCTTTTGCTTTAATCTCTCCTGTCTCATCGATAATTTCGTATTCGATCTGCAATGTTTGTTCAAGTGAAGATAGCAGTTCCCGGGAGTCCTTGGCGTCGAAATAGATTCCCCCTGTGGATTTGGCGATCGCTTCCAATTCGGCCCGGGCTTCGGCTTCCTTTATGTCGAATCCCACGATATGGAGTTTCAGTTCGATACCCGATTCTTTCAGGGCAGGTGCAATCGAATTGATATCGCCGCTGCAGCTTTCTATGCCGTCAGTGATCAGGATAATGCTGCCGCTTTCAATATCTTTGAAGTCCTTGCCTGCTTCAAGAACCGAGAAGACTAGAGGCGTTTTCCCTTTTGGTTGGATTTCCTTTACTGTGGCGATCAATTGATCCTTATCCACAGGCCCGATGGGCACATTGAGCTCTGTATCCTGACAGGCCCTCCGGTCATTGAGCCCATAACGATGTCCATACAAGCGCAGCCCCACGTTCATTTCGTCAGGGAGTCCGGTGATGATCTGTTCTAAAACCTCTTTGGCGATGGCGATCTTGCTCACTCCCTGGATCTGTCCCCACATGGAATTGGAGGCATCGACGATCAGCTCGACATTTTTTGTTGCTCGTTTTACTTTATCCTCTACGAAAACAACTTCGATCGAACCAGGCCTTGAGACTCTTTCTCGCATGTATATCGGCAGATGACCGCAGCAGAGTTCAAGCATGAGCGCACCGATAGCTGTTGTGTAGATCGTCATGTTCGTTTCTTCTTGAGCGCCCTCCCAACTTCCGTCTTCGTTCTGATGCTCGACAAGCAGTCGACACATCCAGCTCTTCCATATTCGCCAATCATCGCCGCCGGAGTTCAGCATGACGCGGGTGGCGTAATACCAGTAGTAAAAAGGATAGCCCGCTCCCGGATCTTCAAATTCCCAGACTGACGGATTGTCTAGCATATAACGCAAAGTTGGGGGGATCAACGGGTCATCGGCATATCCGCATAGCTGCAATCCCAGCGCCCCGATTCCCGCTCGTACGCAACCCGTTTCTCCGCTTCCTACCTTGTATGCAAAGGCCTGCTCCTCCTTGTCGTAGCAGGTTCTCAGGAAGTCTGCTGCTTTTTGTAATGACCATTCAGGTATAGTGAATCCGGCCATAAGTCCTGCTTTGAGCGCTAATATTTGCCATCCCGAAATCGAGATGTCGCCATCTGTGCTGTCAGGAGTGTAGCGCCAACTTCCATAATGAGGTGAGTCGCTATTAACCGGGCCTCCGATAATCTCTGGTTTGTGTTCTGTATTTTGTGTTCGAATGATCAATTGAATCGCATCTTCGATGATCGGCTCCAAGCTGGAGTCATTCAATTCAACCAACGCCTCGATCAAGGCCAAAGTGGCGATACCATGTTCATACATAGAATTATTTGTTTGAATAAATCCTCCGTTATAGGCTGCGTCTTTGGAGCCCGGCTTGTACTCTGATGAAGGAGAGTATTTACTTTTGAGGAAGTTTATAACTTGTGTAATGTTTGAAGAATATTTTTTTGGCACGCAATCCGCACCGATAAATGCCATTAAGGCGAGTCCTGCGATACCGGCATTCCCCTCATACATGCCGGGCCAATATCCCTCCTCAGTTTGTTTTCGGGCTAGATAATCCAATGCCCTTGTGAGGGATTTGCTAATTTCCTCGGGTGCTATGGGTGGTTTTGTGAATTCAGCTGACTTCAGCGTGTATGACACATCAGCGTTGCCTCCTGAACTGTTGACAGTGATGTAATACTTGCCGGGGATAACCTTCATTCTGACAAGCATTTCATCTTCACCCTCCTCTCCGATATTTGCCTGTTTCAGTTTTTTCCCATCGGCATCGAACAATTCAAGGGACAAATCAACCTGAGGGACGGCAGATAACTCAATAACCCATATGGATGGGCCTGGCTCCGGCAACCTAACTGTATACCAATCTGTATCTTGGTGAGGATTGGCGTATCCTTTAACCACCTGTTCAACTTTAAGCTCGTTTGTGTGATCACGGTCATCGTTTGGCTCGAATTCCTGCCCTTGCTGCCAGGGGCCGATCAATTGGGTGCTGAGTCTGTATTTATCCGTATCGTTCTTTTCGCTCCCGTAAGCGTTGATATAATAGACACCTTCAGTTACTCCAAAATTGACTATCTCTTCTGCTTCCCCCTCATAAACTGAATCCGCAACTTTCATACGGTTGCCATTTGCATCATAGATTTCAAAATATGTTTCGACTCCTGGGACCCCGCTCAGGTCAATTCGAATGATATTCTTTCCGGATTCACTAATGACGAGCTTATACCAGTCTGAGTCGTTCGGATTCTGAAATAGCCCATCGATACTCTTGCCTAGAGGAAGCTCGTTTGTGTGATCACGGTCATCGTTTGGCTCGAATTCCTGCCCTTGCTGCCAGGGGCCGATCAGTCGGGTACTGAGTTTGTATTTATCCGTTGCGTTCTCTTCGCTCCCATAAGCGGTGATATAGTAGACTCCTTCAGTTACGCCGAAATTGACCATTTCTTCTGGATCGCCTTCGTAACCCGTATCGGCACGTTTTAGGAGTTCCCCATTCTCATTATAGACTTCTATATATGTTCCGACTTCTGGGACTCCGGATAAGTCGATCCGAATGATGTTCTTTCCAGATTCACTGATGATGAGCTTATACCAATCTGAATCGTACGCATCCTGAAATAGCCCCTCGATACTTTCCCCGAGACGCAACTCGTTGGCTTCCTCGCGGCTGTTATTCGGCTCTGATTCGGTCTGAGATCGAGCCAGATTTGGAAGGAAAGCCAAACCCAAAAGCAGAAATGAGAGAAATAAATTTATAGATTTCCCTATTCTCGATTTAAACATGTTCAGATCCCCTTATTTAGAACAAAGCTCATTTTTTGATAATCCACCTCTCTTGTTCTTGAGCGAGGATAATCGTGGTTTTTTGTCCGGGTTTAATGGTTATCTCTGCTTCGAAAGGCTTGGGTTCGACCAAAAGCCGAAGGATATAGGATCCCTCCATCAATTTGATGGATTCTCCCCCCACAGTGCCCTTGGCTTTGACTTGACCATTTTCATCAAGGATTTCGAAATCGATCGTCAGCGTCTGTTCGAGAGAAGAGAGCAGTTCCTGAGAGTCTTTAGCGTCTAGATAGGTGCCTTCCGTGGATTTGGCAATGGCCTCCAATTCGGCCCGGGCTTCCGCTTCCCTTATATCGAACCCGACGATGTGAAGTTTCAGCTCGATTCCTGATTCTTTTAATGCAGGAGCGATCGTGTTGATATCGCCGTCACAGCTTTCGATGCCGTCGGTGATCAGGATAATGCTGCCGCTTTGGATAGTTTTAAAATCATTCCCGGCCTGCAAAACAGAATAGACCAATGGAGTCTTCCCCTTCGGCTGAATTTTTTTAATGATATCGACAAGCGCAGCTTTATCGACAGGGCCTATAGGGATATTGAGCTCGCTGTCCTGACAGGCCCTCTTGTCATTGAGCCCATAACGATGTCCGTATAAACGAAGGCCCACATTCATTTCATCCGGCAGCCCGTTGATGATCTGTTCTAGGACATCTTTAGCTATTGTGATCTTGGCCACGCCCTGTATTTGGCCCCACATGGAATTGGAAGCATCCAAAATCAGCTCCACATTTGTCGCGGCCTGTTTTTCAGCTCCTTTTTCGAACAAAACTTCGAGCTGGCCAGGTCTTGGGACTCTCTCCCTCATGTATATTGGGAGATGCCCGCAACAGAGCTCCAGCATGAGTGCCCCGAGAGCCGTTGTGTAGATCGGCATGTTTTTTTCACTCTGGTCGCCACTCCAGCTGCCATCATCGTTCTGGTGGTCGACAAGGAGCCGGCACATCCAGTCTTTCCAGATCCGCCAATTTTCCCCGCCCTCATTCACCATGGCCCGCGTCCCGTAGTACCAATAGTAAAAAGGATATCCATTACCCGGATCCTCTTTATTCCACACGGGTGGATTATTTTGCATAAACCGGATAGCGGGAGGGATGCGTGGATCATTCTTATTGCCGATCAACTGCAAACACAGAGCACCGATCCCGGCACGGACGCAGCTATTCCCGGAGCCTTCTGCCATATAGCTAAATGAACCATCGCTTTCATCATGACAGGCGCCTAAGAATTCCACAGCTTTCTGGAATGACCATTCGGGGACTGTAAATCCGGCGTTGAGCACAGCCTTTAGCGCTAAGATGGGCCATCCGGAAACTGACAGATCGCTGTCCACACTGTCTGGTCTGTAGCGCCAACCTCCGTAATGCTTCGATTCCGAAGTGATCGGTCCTCTAAGAAATTTGGGTTTGTTCTCCGTGTTTTGTGCCCTGAGAATCAGCTGAATGGCATCTTCGATGATAGGTTCCAGGCTGAGGTCGTTAATATCAACAAGGGCTTCTGCCAGCGCAAGAGTTGCGATCCCATGTTCATACATCGGATTGGCGTGGCCGATCAATCCTCCCTCTGAAGCCTGCTTTTGAGATCCCTGTTCATAACCGGAAGAAGGGTGATATTGGCTTTTGATAAAATCTAAGGCTTTTGTGATAGTGTTCGCGTAATCTTTCGGAACACAGTCCGCTCCGATGAAGGCCATCAAGGAGAGTCCGGTCGTCCCTGCATGTTTTTTGTACCGTCCGGTAAAATCCCCGGCTCCGGTTTGTTTGCTCGCCAGGAAGGCCAACGCGTTCTCCAGGGCTTTTTGGACTTCTTCTTCTGTGGCGGGAGGGGATGTCGGCCTTCCGGCCCGTAAACGATAGGTCTCATCCGCGATAACCTCAGAGCTTCCGGCATAAATAAAATATTCGCCGGGGGAAAATTTCATTTTGACAATTTGTTCGTTCACTCCCTTCCCGCCCATATTCGAACTTTTGATCCGTTTCCCTTCGCTATCCAACAATTCCAGGTGCAGATTTGCCTGCACCGGTGACGATAATTCCACAACAAATATATCCATTCCTGGTTCTGGAATGGTTATCTGATAATAATCGCGATCGTTGTTGGGCTGGATATGTCCCTCGATCACCGAGTCGAGTTTGATTTCATTCGCCTTTTTCGTGTCGTCGTTGGGCTCGAACTCCAATTCTTCCACCCAAGGCCCGACAAGAACCGTGCTTAGAGTGTAGGTCTCCCTTTCATCCATTAGGCTTGCAGAAGTTGACAGATAATAGACCCCTTCCGTGACACCAAAATTGATGATCTCTTCAGGCTCTCCCTGTTTTCGCATATCGGAACGTTTTATTCGGGTCCCCCCCGAATCATGGATATAAAGAACAGAGTTGACATCTGGAACACCGCTCAGGTCCACCCGGATTATGTTTTTGCCGGGTTTGTCGATAACGAGTTTATACCAATCGGAATCATTTTTGGCGTTGAAAAGGCCTTGAATGCTCTCTCCCAGACGGATTTCGTTTGCCTGTTCTCGCTTGTCATTGGGTTCGAATTCCTGGCCTTCTTCCCAGGGGCCAATGAGTCGGGTGCTGAGGGTGTATTTAATATTCTCGTTCGCTTCATACCCAAAGGCAGTGATGTAGTAGATTCCTTCTGTGACACCGAGGTTGATTATGGATTCTGGTTCTCCTTTGCTGGCGAAGTTGGAAGATTTCAGTTGAGAACCCCTCTCATCAGCCACTTCGAGGCGACCATTCACATCAGGGACTCCAGAGAGCTCGATCCGGATGATGTTTTTTCCTGGTTTATCTATGACAAGCTTATACCAATCATAGTCACTCCTTTTCTGAAAATGACCCGTTGCGCTTTCGCCTAAGCGGATTTCATTCGCCTGTTCCCGTCGATCATTCGGTTCTGATTCAGTCCGCGATTGAGCCCGGCTCGGGATCGAAATAAGAATCATCAGTAGAAAAAATAGGACTGAAGATATATATTCCTTTCCTCTTGCCTTAAACATGCTCGAACCTCCCATTCAGTAATAAACCTTGTTTCTTTAAAAGCAATATATCCTTTTCTTTCCTCAAGATGGATGTTGATTTTTATCCCTCTTGCAGGATTATCATTCTCTCGAAAGGTTCGGCTTCAAGCACCACCCGAAGGATATAGGAACGCCGCTGCTATTATTTTTCCTTCTGTTCTGCAGCATAGATGTAGAAGTTCAGGATCGAAGTGGAGGCGCATTTGAAGCCTTTCGCAAATTTAGCACACCATCCCTGGTCTATTTTTAGGCCTCCATGGAAACCCACTCCGATCTCTTCCTTCCAGCAGTCCTCAAGCTCCACAGAGACGCCTACACCGATCCCTGCTGTGGCTTCGAACTCGGGGCAGAGGTAGCTGCCGATTTTTTTCATGTAGTCTTTGGCTTCCTGGAGAGCGGCTTTATCCAGCTCCCCGTATTCCAGAATCAGCGCGAAAAGAACCCAGTGTGTATCCACACATCCCACTATCGCTCCGATCACGAGGCCCATATCGTCATTCAGCATGCCGGAGGTGTCTAGAATTGTCCTCTGGAGCACCGCTTGATGCAATCCGGTATCCAACACTCCTATAACCTCACCGTTTTGAGGATCCATATCCCACCATCCCCAGCGGTTCTCTCCATCGATTTCAATGCTTTCTGTCGGAATAATGAGAATATGGTCTGAATCGATAACTCTTTTTGCTTTCAGGAAAACGCGAGATGGAATGGGTATCTCTTCCAAGGAATCCTTTTCCAGTCGAGAGTACATCCGGATCGGTATATCTCTATCCACAGCCTGTTGCATGAGGTAGGCCGTCGTCAAAGGCCGGTTTTTTGTCAAGAGTTCGATCACTTTCCCTTCAAGTGTCGATTCCATCACTCCACGCCCGTAGAGAAATGTGCCGCGCATGGCCGCTGCTTGACCTGGAAAGGGGATGGCCTCTCTACTGTTGAGCCGGAGGTCCATACACACATACTGCTCGTCACCCGTGCCTTCGAAAGAATTGATGAGGATCCGCGGCTTGGCATAGTAGCTGAAGACAGAGATCGATTGAGCGAAATTTCTACAGAGGCTGTCTGAAGTGGAGGCAAAAATAAGGTTGATGAAATGGCCAGCCTGGGAACCGATCTTATCTTCCAGGGAGATGCACGTTTCATAAACGGACTTCAGCTCTTTTTTATTCTCGAGTTGTGATTTGATCTTCGCTAAATTTTCTTTGAGTGCATCCAGCTGTTTAAGCTCAACCACCCTCTGCATATCCTGCTCCCAAACCTCCGTTGGGATTGCATTACCTGTTATGAGTATCGAGTGCCGCTGAAAATAGTGCGGATTTTGCTCCCAAGCCTGTTTTTCAAAGAGAATCCTGTCTGCTTCGATCGGGTTTGTACCCAGGTTGTCGATTTTGAACCTGAGTTGGATCTTTGTAATGGAATCCGTTTCTTTTTGCTTCTCTTTTGAGGCATGTATCAATTGTGAAAATTGTCCCTCTTGTTTTTCTTCGTTATCGACCAAGAGAATGGCATTGTATACGGCTTCGACATCTTTTGTTTTTGTTTCGTCTTTCTTTTTAGATCCCCCAGTCAGGCCTCCCATAACGCCACCCATAGGACTTCGGCTCTCCTCGTCCTTTTTCTCCTCTCCCTCAATCGCTCGAAAATTCGCTGCGATTTTCAGCGCAACAGCGCGGTTCAAGGATTCATGAAGGGGAGCCTTCCATTCCCAGATCGTATTCGTTTCGGATTTTTGAACACCGTCTTCGCTGTATTTCCCCTTTTCAACTTCCAGTGAAATCGTCAAATTTGGGAGAGAGCTCTCACTGATGTTTTCAGATGTTCTATCTATGGAGGCATAGTGGCGTCCTGCCTCTGCATCTGGAAAACAGGGGTCCAGGTCGATCCATTGTCCATTACTCAAAACTTGAATCCAACAGTGATTTCTCACCGTGTTGATGAGGGATTCGTCTTTTAAAGGATTTGAGAGCAGGACCTCTTTATCGTAGGAGAACTCTTTTGTTCCTGGGAACATGGTGCTGATGAGTAATAGAGCATCGGTCTTATTCAGCTCTCCAAAGGCCAGTCGAACCTGTTCGCCGCCTTCGCGAAGAAGCTCAGCAAGGAGAAGTGCCTGCTCGATGGCATTCCCGCTCTGGCCCCATATCACACCTTCTCTTGTTTTTAAGACACTTGGAGATGGCTCAAAAGAAATCTCATCTCTAACGAACGCAAAGGTTTCTTTCCAGGCCTCTTCCTGGAGGCTGTTCTTCTTTATCGCTGAGGATTCGGCTTGCTTGTCACTTTGCTGGTCTTGGGAGTTTTCAGTCTGGCTGACGGATGTATCGTTCGTGTTGTTTTTTCTGCTTTTTCCTGAACAATTGGATACAAATCCGATTAAAATAATAAAAAGAATCATGAAAAAAAACCTTCGACGATTGTCCATATCTACTCCTTTTTATAAAGGTATTAGATGCTAATCAATATCCGGGAGCTTAAGTGTGGCCTCGCTCCGATATCCTCTGAAATAAAGGGAATCCGGAATAGAACTTGTTTCATAAGCCAGTTCGAACCGAATAAAGGTTTCGGGCGGAATGATAAAAGGGGAGGGCGGTCCATGATATAAAGAGTCTGTCTTTTCGTCATCGAGTTCAATCTTTTCATCTCCAGAGTTCAGGATGAACTGTTGATTCCGCTGGATCTCAATTCCGCTTTTGGCAAGAGAGCGAAGCCCCAAATTCAGGATTATCCATCCGTTGTCTTTTCTCCATCCGAAGAGCTCCACGGTCATGACATCCCCATCCATGTGTGAAACTCTCGCATCGGGGATTTTTTGCGGTTTTTCTTTTGATAAACTGATCTGGAACACATCGTTTCTTATCCGAATCCCGAACCGGGAGAGTTGCTCAGTTTTTGGAACAAGGAAAGCGAGCTCCTGATGCTGATATATTTCTGGCGTGAAGCGGATGAATCCTTCATCTGATGTCGATGCATCCTTACAATAATAAAAATAGCCTCCTTCAGTTATCACCCAGCAATATTCATCTGGTTCAACCTGGAGGATGTCTTTCACGCTGCTTCCAGAGAGGCTTTTGCCGCTGATTTGCACGACGGCGTAATTCCAGCCATCCGGCGCTGCGGTATTTGCATATTCATTGTGGAGGCTTATGGAATGGACTGCGATCTCGATCAAATCGCTCTTGATGTTCCCAAGGGCATCTTTGGGAGGAATACCGGTCCCACGCGCAGTTTCAAGATCTCCCTGGACACTCAAAGAAATATGTCCGTAATCGTAATCGAAGAATTGGAAACCGATGTTTTTAGCACTTTGAGGGATTAAATACACAAAATCGACGTTCCGAATGTCTCCTTTTTTAGGAATTGTGAAAACCTCCTGGATTTTCGCTCCCTCAGGAATCACTTCGGTGGCTTTGTCCAGGGAATAAGCTATTCCATCTGCTAGAAGATAAGCGTGGTCATAAAATTTGCCGATCTGGTAGGCGACATCAACATCCACATATTCTGTTTCTGTCTTCTTCTTTCGACCTCCAAGGGCTCCTACTCCCATCGTTCGGTCGGTCTTCCCTTCGAGTTTATCCTTCTCTACCTTTTGTTTGGGATGGATGTTCTCCCATTGTGTTTTTAGGACAACAAATACTTTTCCTTCAGGGGCGTTTATTCCAGCAAGTTCATTTGCAAATGTTTTTTTTGTGATCTCGACTTGCACAGCTTTATTCATGGGTTTTTCTGATGATGTGTCATTTTCCCGGGCATCACCGATGACAATCAAAATAGAAAGGGCAAAAAAGATTGACAAAATTGGTCTTTTGGTTATGTCCATTTTTCTCCCCGATCGTTCTTGTCTTATGATTTAATATCAACTCAGTTGTGGAATGTCAACACGTTTTGACCTGTAAGGTTATGAAGGGGACATCGTGAGTTCGGAGCCCTATAGGTCCTATCTCTTAGGGGGAAAATCACAAATCGGGCTCGCTACGCCGAGAGCGGAGTATTTCTAGGTGTAACAATAACCGCATTCTGTTCAAAAACCGGTTCTAGAAAAATCCCAATAATTTTAGAGTGTAGAGTGCAGTGGCTGTGGCGGCGACTTGAAGGGTCAGGTTGTCGAGGCTGTGGAATGTGATCGCCTCCACAAGAGTGGATAACATCGCCACGCTCAGAGATGTTATCAAAGCCGTGTTCACGGAGAGATGAAATCCAAAATACAACACTACGCACGCCCCGGTCAGCGAGGCGATAAAAACAGCCAGGCTGCCTTCTAAACTGCGGGTACACTCTATCCCTGTCAATGTGGGGACTCGATATCGATGTTTTCCCCATCGGGTGCCTGCGGGCTCTCCGATCGCATCCCCCCATCCTGTAACAGCATATCCGACAACAGCCAGTTTTCCGAACAGGATATTGCTGAGCATTCCCCCTGCAGCTGTCATCAGAAAAGGGATCACAATGTAGTATTTTTGATGCGGTGCATCTGTTGGCCGGACAACGGCTCTGAAGAGCGGATTTTTCTCCCCTTGCACGACAGCCCACATCACGACTAAACCGATAGCAACGCCGAAGACTTGGACAGCTTGGAATCCTGCGGTGAGCCCGATGAGGGCGGCGAGTGAAAATATGATGAGATGGAAAATTTTTCGAGAGTACCCGGCCTTAAGCGTGAAACTGTCTTTGAGATATCCAGTAAGCCAACCGAAAAAGCTCCCTACGATCAATCCGGCAGGTAAAAATATCATCCACTCTTGGAGAGTTGGAAATGTCCAAAGATTTGTTAAAAATTCAATCATTGACCTGAAAGATATTCCCTGTCTTGATGTATCTCTGTTCAGTTTGAGACTTTTGTCTTGATTGACCTAGTAGAGCTGTTATCGTCTCTAGATCATGATCCTTTAAATGCGTCTGCGTGTCCTTGATCCCCTTATCCGCGCGCCTCCATGTTCTGTAATCCTCACAATCCCCCGCTGCGAAGGGAAAAAGGAATGCATCGATTCCCGAGATAAAGGGGGCGATCTTAAAAGGTTCGAAGGAGTACTGACACAAACCCAATAAGGCCGTGGAATATGTGTGAAGGTTCAGCGCAGGTAAAAACAGGTCGGATAGAATGTCTTTAGCAGAAGTCATTATGTAGAAATCGCTTTTTACGGCGAGGGCCAGGGATCCGATCTCCCGGACCAGACATTTTTGGCAGGAGTTGGGCATCGTGTCCTTTCTGAGATGAGGGTGATGTTCAAAATAATAACAATCGTGGTTGGCCCTTCCTGAGACACATCCGGGCTCCAATGGCTTTGCGCAAAAGCCTATGCCGACAACAGATCCTTTCCCTCCCGGCCAGCGCAATTCAGAGTTTCTTGAGTGAAGGACATGACAGGATGAGGGATTCTTGATGCAGAACTGGCTGTGCCTGTGGATCCCCTTCAATGTTTTGATGGGATGAGAAGCTACCACCTTGCCAAGGAATGTTGTGCCGTACTCTTTAAATACGCTGCGAAGACAAAAACTCCACAGAGAAAGACTGGAATAAGGATAGCGGTGAGGTCGTTTCAGATGTTTCATCGGATTGTGCCTCCTCTAATCTATCATGTCTTCGATAAAGGATTCAATTCCATCATTTTCGGAATAGAATGATTGACCGAGTTTCTCGAGTGTGCTATTTTAGAGCTTAAAATTGTCCAGGAGTGAAACTGGATAAAATTGAGGAGGACTCCCATGCCGGGCTCGATAGACCACAAGCAACTCTACAGGCTCCCCTGGAGCTATGCAGACAATGGCATTTCATGGTTGGAGCCTACGACTGCCTGCAACTTGCAGTGCGAAGGATGCTACAGGGACACCTCGAATGCCGCACACAAAACGCTGGAAGAAGTGAAATCCGACCTGGAAGTGTTCAAGAGTTTAAGAAAGAGCGACTGCATGAGCATCTGTGGCGGAGATCCTCTCGTTCATCCGGAGATTGTTGAGATCGTCCGGATGAGTAAGGAAATGGGCTGGAAGCCCATACTCAACACAAACGGCCTGGCTCTGACACGAAAACGCCTGCAAGCCCTGAAGGAGGCGGGAGCCTTTGGTTTTACCTTCCACATCGATACATCTCAAAAACGACCGAAGGTCGACCCAAAATCCGAGTTGGACCTCAACGACCTTCGGCTCCATTATGCACAGATGCTGGCTGACACAGGAGAGATCGCCTGCTCGTTCAATTCGACTGTTTCTGAGAAAACTATAAATGATACACCGGAAATTGTCCTCTGGGCCCAGAAACATCCGGCAATCGTCCACACTGTTGTTTTTATCATCTACCGTTCGCCGGACCTAGCTGGAGATGAGTTCGACGTCTATGCCAACGGTGACAAATTGGGTTGGGGATCGACTTACAAAGAGACGGAATGGGGAGGGAAAAACCTTCTCTTTTCCCACGATGTTGTGGCCAAGATCAAAGAAGGAGACCCCATGTATGAGCCTTCAGCCTACCTGAACGGCACAGCCGATCCCAGCTCCCTCAAATGGCTGCTGGCTACACGTGTCGTTTTCAGCGGGAAGGTGATGGGTTATGTCTCACCCAGGTTTCAGGAGATCGTGCAGGATGTCTATCATTTGCTCAGAGGGCGATATCTTTCCTATGTGAAGCCCAAATTTGCCAGGAAAGCAAAGCTGACTGCTTTCTTGACTGGTCTTGTCGATAAAAAAATGAGGCGTATATTTTTCCGCATCTTGGGCCAGGTGCTGAAAAATCCGCTTAATATTTTCAGAAGGGCGTACTTTCAGTCATTTATGGTGATCCAACCCGTCAATATCAAACCGGATGGAAGGCAGGATATGTGTGATGCCTGTCCGGACATCACTGTCCATGAGGGCAGCCTGGTTTGGAGCTGTCGGCTGGAAGAATTGAACCGATTCGGAAGTTTCTTTACATTTGTGCCAAAATCGAAAAAAGACGCAGCCTAAGGCACAAGAACGAGTTTCCCCACTGTTTGTCCTGATTGGAGATCGCTGTGTGCCTGAGCGACATGGTCAAAGGGATAAGCCGCTATCTTGGGCATCCGAATTTGTCCCTCTTTGAGCCAAGAGTAGAGGTCGCGCATAATAAGATCTCTAAGATCTTTTCTGTCGAACAGGAAAGAGAGGTTGAACGTGATCAGATTCCTGTTTTTTTTGTGCATATCCACAGGATTGAATTTGGGTGTCCGTAAATAATTAGATAAGAGCTTGAAATAATTGGGAACTCCTTTCTTTTTTGGAAACATAGAGTGAAATCCATAAGAAATGAGCTTCCCTGTGGGTTTGAGATGCCTGTAGCTCCCTCTCAGCGTGAGGATACCATTTCCATCAAGGACGACATCACATCCTTCCGGGGTTTGAGTTTCAACAGCTTTCCACAGGTTTTCTTTGCTTTTGTCGATGACGACATCCGCACCCATGTTTTTTGCCGCTTCGGCCTTGTGCGAGCTTCCCACGACGCCGATGGTTCGCCAGCCAGCTTGTTTGCACAGCTGCAGCAATGCACTCCCCACTCCGCCAGCCGCAGAATGAACGAGGATCGTCGATCCGGGAAATATCCGCACGGATAGATGGAGGGCATAATAGGCGGTACAAAAAATCGACATGAAGCCACCAGCCTCTTCAAAGGATGTATTCTCCGGGATAACAAAGACCCAGTCTTCAGGAGCGGCCACATGAGTCGCGTAAGCATTAAAAAAGCTGGCACCGAAAACCTTGTCTCCTTCTTTGATCTTGGAGACATCCTTTCCGGTTTGAACGACGATTCCGGAAAAATCAAAACCGGGCGTTACGGGCCAACCGATGTATTTTTTTTGAGATGCGTAAAATCCCATTCTCACCACACAGTCGGCGTAGTTGACGCCAATGGCTTTTGTCTGCACGAGGACTTGATTGTCCGCTGGATCTGGATCAGGGAAAGATTCGATCTTGAGCTGATTGAATCCACCCGGCCTGTGGATAACGACTTTTCTCATATCTGCACCTCGCTCTTTAAAATAGCACATGCGGAAAAAAGAAAAAACCAATTATATTGGTATTGCTAAATCCATGATGAACGATTTCCGAGTGATCCAATGGGTGATTGCAAAACGTGATTTTCTCCATCATGCGAACTGATCGTTGTATGAGGTTTATGACTATTCGAATTATTACGGTTTGAGAAGGCTCATGAGCAAGAGACGTTGGCTTGATCCTGAAGAATCGTGGTAGAATGCAAATGGTGTAGGAAAGATCTGAGAATATTGACAGCCCCTTCAATCTATCTGGCTGAGGCGGTCAAAACATGAAGTCTGACAACGGAAAAAACCAGATTCCAAGAGTCCTTTTCGTCTGTTATGGCAATACTTGCCGGAGTCCGATGGCAGAGGGATTGGCGAGAAAGATGCTTGGAGATAAGGTCAGAGTGGAGAGTGCAGGCCTCATGCCGATGTTCGAGAGTGCTGCTCCGGATGCTGTTGCCGTATTGCGTGAGCTGTATGATGTGGATATCTCTCATCATCGACCCAGGGATATCACGAGTTTGTCTCTAGGTGACTATGACCACATCATCGTCCTGGATTCCTATGTGTACCATACGATAGACAAATATGCGAAGGACCTGTCAGATAGGCTCATTCTTTGGGAGACTGAAGATCCCTATGGACAGGATAAAGAGGCTTACGAAAGAGTTGCCAAATGGCTTGAAGCGCATCTGCGGGAACATTTGGTTTCAGTTTTGTTTGACTTAGATTCATCATAGCAACAATAGCCTGTTTTTACAGGAGGCTGCGCAGGATCACTACAACACCGGATAGGGCCGAAGTGATCAACACTGCCGGCCGAATAAAACCTCTGTCGAGAATTTTCATTGATCGATTCGATAGAAAAAACCCGAGGAAAACTCCTGGAAGCAGTAAAGCTGTGACCTGGATCTCTCTGAGCCCAAAGCGTCCGATGATCGCTAGGGCCACAAGAGAAATAATTGTACCGAAGATAAAGATTCCTGAAAGAGTCCCCCTGATGGTCGGGCCCTCATGTCTTTGGTAGACAAGAGCCATGGGTGGTCCTCCGATGGAGGATGTTGTCCCCATGATTCCAGAGGCGATACCTGCGCCGAATATATTCCCCGGGGTTAGAGAAAGTTGAAACCCGGCGATGCTAATGCAGATTGCTAAAAGCACCATCACACCGAACATCAGAGATACGCTTTTTTGTGGAACGGCAATGAGCATGGTTGCGCCCATAATCGCTCCTACTATCCGTCCAAAAACGGCCCACTGGATTCCTTTAAGGTGGGTGGCATGGCGTTCCCGACGGAAGATCAAAAGATTCAAGCACAATGATGCTAACAGCACTGGCGCTGGCACATACACCGGATCGATAAGCACAAGAAGAGGCACTCCTACAAGACCGAGGCCAAAACCCACAGACCCTTGAAGCAGGGCTCCACAAGTTGCGATAAAAAATGCCAGGATCAGGCCTTCAATATTGCCCAAAGTGTCATTCCTCTATGAGAGAGGCTTCCGGAAAAATGTCATTTTTTCTTTTTTTCGGGGGAAGCGATAGGAGATATTGACGAGACAAATCAAGCCATTTCTTGAGTTGTTTTTCATCCGAGTATACGGGTTCGCGCAGAAGGAGATATTCGCGCATTATCGTTCCTTCCATGGGTTCGAAGGAAGAGACCCCCCTCTCCTTTTCCAGAGATGCGGATATCTCTGGCCCGAATCTTAACATCTTTCTTTTCATCGAGAACTTCTAGAATGAAACATGATAAGTAAGAATGCATCATCTCTCCTCCAAAATCAAGCCAGCGAACCAAATCTCCAAAACTTATGAACAATGTTGCAAGGCCAGCATTTCCAAATCCGTAATGAATGATATCCGAGTGTCCCAAACGGTTTTCTCCACCACACAATTGGGACACTCAATAACGCAACTTGTGTTCATACAATCACGGATTTGGAAATGCTACCGCACAGGGAGCGTGAATTGACCGGGTATACCTCATATGATATATAAAGGGAGATATTCCGATGACAAAAAACCAATTTATCACAGCAGCGGCAACCTCGACTCGTAAATAATCCAGGTTAGTTAGAGATCGGCCGATGGAGGGCAAATGACATCCTCGAAGGCTTCATCATGGGGCCTGATGTTATTCGTGTTGCTGGGATTTGGAATCCTTCAGGCACAGATCGCTCCAACACGATGGTTTCAGGGTTATCAGAAAACCATTACTGGAGGTACGATCCTGTATCACTCACCACAGCCGGACGTCAGATCAGCGCTTTTAGTCCGCTCGATTGACGAGAGAGATTTTATCGAGTGGGAAGCGGCTCCCGTCCCTTTTGATTTTAACAGGGAATTTGCCACGTTCGTCTGGATCTTCGGTATGGATGTCGACTTGGAGCCTCATCAGTACGACCTCTATATCAACGGTGTCAAGTGGTTCCGCTTTTCGAATCCCACAACCAGCTCCGTCAAAGAGATTTTGGCAAAAGGTCCGGAGAATTCAGAACTGCGTTTTCGCATCACTTTGATCGACCGGTACGATGATGTCTTCGGCTATGTGTCTATGCGCATTCCTGTGTCTTCATTCCCCCGCGGGGAGCCCTTAACCTTGAGAGTGGTTGGGGAAACAGCATCGAGTCGAGTCTGGTACATGACCTTTCAAAGCCCTGTTCACCCGGGAATGACGATCATTCCGCAACAGGCCCTCATCCAAAGAGATGGTCAGCTCTGGCAACCCGTGCACCTCGATGTGGTTCATCTCGGAAATGTGTTGGAAGCGACTGTATCTGCGGATGAATACGATGAAGGTAAAACGATTCTTGACTTTGGCTTTAACCGGATCGTTCTGTATTTTTCAGAGGTCACAGAGGCACATCAGCGCACAATCTCGTTGAAGACAGATGTCCGGAAAGCTGTTTTGAAGACTTTTATCCAGAAGCCCATCCGGAAGTGGTTTGTCTATCTCGTCCAGCATACGCACACGGATATTGGATACACTCGGCCACAGACTGAGATCTTGGCCGAACACATCCGCTTTATCGATTATGCACTTGATTATTGTGACCAGACAGACGATTACCCGGATGCGTCTCGTTTTCGATGGACGTGTGAGTCTTCCTGGGCTGTGCGAGAGTACTTGAACAATCGTCCCCCATCTCAGATCGAGAAGTTCAAGCGCCGCGTGCGTGAGGGACGCATCGAAGTGACGGGTATGATATTCAACATGTCGGAGATCGCCGATGAAAATCTTTACAGCGCCTCTCTTCTGCCCATTAAACAATTCAAGGAATCTGACATTTCCGTCATAACAGCCATGCAAAATGATGTCAACGGGATTGCCTGGTGTTTGGCCGATTATTTTCCTGAAGCTGGTGTCAAATATTTAAACATGGGCCAGCATGGGCATCGTGCACTCATCCCTTTCGATAAGCCGACAGCTTTCTGGTGGGAATCGGCATCCGGCAAAAGGATCTTAGCCTTTCGGGCGGATCACTACATGACGGGAAACAATTGGGGGATCCATACAGGAAAATTTCCACTCATCTAAGATGAGTTGATGCAATACCTCATGGACCTCGATGCCAAGGGATACCCCCTCGATCGGATTGCGGTCCAGTATTCCGGGTATTACACAGACAACTCTCCTCCTGCGACAGTGGGATGTGCATTCATTAGACGTTGGAACGAGAAATATGAATGGCCAAAGCTTCGGAGCGCAACGGTTAGAGAGTTTTTTACATATCTCGAAAAAAACCATTCTGAAGGCCTGGATAAGTATCGCGTCGCATGGCCCGACTGGTGGTCGGATGGATTTGGCTCTGCCGCCCGCGAAACAGCTGCCGCTCGTTCCACCCAAACTGAGCTTATGGCTAACCAGGGGCTTCTCTCGATGGCCAGACTTCTCGGACGACGCATTCCTGATTCGTCAACAAAGAGGGTGCAAAAGATTAACGATGCGTTGCTCTTCTGGGATGAACACACACTCGGTGCGGCAGAGAGCATCAGCGACCCTCTCGTTGAAAACAGCATGGTCCAGTGGTCCGAAAAGGCGGCTTATGTCTGGGAAGCAGTGAAGGATTCCCATCTTCTCCAGGAGGCTGGAATGGGTCTTGTCCAATCCCATATCCCTCGATCAGATGTCTCCACGATTTGTGTGATCAACACATTGAACTGGCCGCGCACGAATTTGGTTGAAGTCTATATCGATCATGAGATCATCCCTCCAGGAAGTGCCTTTCGGATTGTGGATACTAAAGGCCGTGAAGTCGACACACAGGCGTCCCGGAGCCGGGCGGATGGCACGTATTGGAATTTGTGGTGTAAAGACATTCCGCCGATGGGTATAAGCTCTATAGAATAGAGAGGAAGAAGGGAACATCCAAAACATTAAAATCCTCTAAGCTCCGCAATGGAGTCCTCGAAAATCAGTTTTACAGGATTGAGATCGACAGGAAAAGCGGAGCTGTTTCTAGCCTTGTGGATAAAAAGCTGCATCTCGAATTGGTGGATTCTGAGAGTCATTGGTTGCTCGGGCAATTCATCCACGAAACCATATCCAATAGGACTCAACTGGAACAATTTCGGTTGAACACTTATGATAGAAAATCCTTGGCCAATATCACAGTCGAAAACGGAATCAATGGGCCGATATGGACAAGTGCGTACATTTCCGGAGTGACGGCGACAGCTGAGGATGGGAAACCGGTTACCTGTGAGATCAGGCTTTTCAACAAGGAGAAGAGGGTCGGATTCCATTATCGGATCACGAAGAGAGCCATCACAGACCCTGAAGCGATCTACATCGCCTTTCCTTTCCACATCGCGGACGGTAATATCTGTTATGAAACCCAGGGGGGCTTGGTTTACCCTGGAAAGAACCAGCTGGAAGGCACATCTGCAGATTGGTACGCCATTCAAAATTTTGTGGCTGTGCGGAGTCCTGGAGGTCAAGTTGTCCTGGGCAGCAATGAAGTCCCACTTGTCCAATTCGGCGATATCAACCTCGGGAAATTCCAGTACATCGCCCAGATCGCGAGGCCTCATGTGTATTCCTGGGTGATGAACAATTATTGGGTCACAAATTTTAGAGCCAGCCAGGAAGGTGAGTTCAAGTGGAATTACTTCTTGACATCAACGCAAAATAGCTCGAATACGTTTGCGACACGATTCAGCTGGAATTCACGCGTCCCGCTGCTTTCGAGGGTTTTCCCGGCTGGTGAAGCAGAGAAAGGACCTCAGGCTCAATCTTATCTAAAGATCCAGGCAGAAAATGTGGTCCTCGTGAGTGCAAAACCCTCACAAGATGGGACGGGGATTATCCTTCACATACGAGAGACAGACGGGCGGCCGGAGGACCTGAGTGTTCTTTTGCCATTGAAGAGTTCCCTGAAGCAGCTCCTGACCAGTGAATGTTTGCGAAGAGGATATCGGAAAAGCCGCTGAATCGATCCGTATAAATCCCTGGGAATCAAAATTTTTGAAATTGAACAGTCGCTGACACTGTCTGGTCAGAGTTTATCACAATCATAGGGCCCTGATTCTATCTCTACTGGCTGGGTATCAGTACTTTTTTCTCAGTTTTTCGTAATATTTCTGGTGGTATTCTTCCGCTTTATAGAACTCAGAGTAGGGGATGACCTGAGTCGCGATGGGCTTTTTGTAACGTCCGGACGTGTTGAGCGTATCGATGATCTTCTGTGCAGTTTCTTTTTGCTTCGCATCATGATAAAAGATCGCTGATCTGTATTGAGAGCCAACATCGAGTCCTTGCCTGTTGCCCTGGGTGGGATCGTGAATTTTAAAGAAATAGTGCACAAGGTCCGCGTAAGTGATCTCTGCGGGATCATAGATGATGTGGACGGCTTCGGCGTGTCCTGTTTGATCCGAGCAGACCTGTTTATAGGTCGGATTTTCAACGGCCCCTCCTGAATATCCGACCGTTGTGGAGAGGACACCATTCAACTGGCTGAACTTTTGCTCCACTCCCCAGAAACATCCTGCCGCAAAGGTGGCGGTCTCTGATAAAGATTTATCCTCCTGTTGTTTCTCTTCCCCTCTGTTCGGGATAGGGGATTTGGCTTCAGCGTCCTTAGAGCGAAAATCCAACGCTAAAGAGTTGATGCAGAAGTGTTTGTGCGTGGGCGCTGGTCCATCATCAAAAATATGGCCGAGATGAGAGCCGCACACACCGCATCTCACCTCGATTCTTTTCATAAGCAGCGAGTAGTCCGCTCTGTATTCGATGAGATCGTCGTCGATAGCAGCGGTAAAGCTCGGCCATCCCGTTCCGTGGTCGTACTTAGTTTCAGAACTGAAGAGAGGAGTATTGCAGGCAGCACATGTGTATATCCCTTCTTTATAAAAATCATTGTATTCTCCTGTAAAAGCACGCTCCGTGCCGCTTTTCCTCAGAACCCGATATTGCTCGGGTGTCAAAATTTTCTTCCACTCTTCCTCAGATTTGATCACTTTCTTTGCCATTCCATTTTCTCCATCTTTAAGCAATTCTGATCGTTTTCCCTTTTGGGTTGTTGAGTTGAGAATATTCCATCCGATAAGGAGGACAAGAATCACTAGAATTCCACCGATTTTTTGACTCATGAGACCTCCTGAATTACATATTACCTATAAATATAGTGTACTTTAAATATTTTGAAGAGTCAACGGCTGGACATGATCTTTTTGCTTGAGAAGACCTCTACGGATAGTTCGTTTTGACTGATCTCATTGACTGTGATATAAAATTTGTGAGACACAGCATTTGGGACAGAGAGGAGGGTACCCATGCTAATCAAAAAGGCGCCGGCTATTCGGTCATCTGAAATTACGGCAAAAAAATACTACCTAAACCGCCGCCAATTCCTAGCCAGTTCAGCCTCCTTGGCAGCTAGCAGTTTTTTCCTTCCAAATTCATACTTCCAAGAAAATTCTCAGCCCAAGCCAAAACTCTCAGCCCACAAGCGGAGGGAATATGCTGTCCCGGACAAACTGACGTCCTTTGAGGAGGCGACAACCTATACAAATTTTTACGAATTTTCCACCGGCAAGAGGTCGGTAAAGGAGCTCAGCCTTGATTTCCGCAGCCGGCCATGGACTCTTTCAGTGGGGGGATTGGTCAAGGACACACAAACATTCGACATCGATGAGCTCATCCAGATGTTTCCTCTTGAAGAGCGCGTGTATCGTTGGAGATGTGTGGAAGCATGGTCCATGGTCATCCCGTGGATAGGATTCCCTCTTGGTGATTTTGTCAAAAAATGCCAGCCGGCCTCAATGGCACAGTTTGTGGAATTCGAGACTGTTTATGCTCCCGAACAAATGCCGGGCCAGCGCACGCGTGTTCTTGATTGGCCTTATACAGAAGCTCTGCGGCTGGACGAAGCCATGCATCCACTCGCTCTGTTGGCTGTAGGTCTGTACGGCGAGTATCTCCCGAATCAGAACGGCGCACCGATCAGACTTGTCATCCCCTGGAAGTATGGATTTAAGAGTATCAAATCCATCGAGAAAATGTCTTTTGTCGAGAAGATGCCCAAATCGAGCTGGCGAAAAGCCAATCCGAGAGAATATGGATTTTACGCCAACGTGAATCCTGACGTGGATCATCCCCGTTGGAGCCAGGCGAAAGAGCGTCGCATCGGGGAGCAGAATAGGCGCCCGACGTTGATGTTCAACGGATATGCTGATGAAGTCGGTCACCTTTATTCAGGCATGGATTTGAAAAAATACTACTAAACTGAACTTTTCATAATACGGAAGATTTTGCGCAACGAACAATCTCCGACTCCCCTTCATCATTGCTGAAGTTTTGAATCAGCATAAATGCAATGGGAAAGTCTTTTCGGAGGCCAGTTAAGGCTTCCTAGCTTCGATAATGGCGCCTAAAGCGTCACGCTTGTTCATGGTCGTGAACATACGAGCCTTCCACTCTAGGATCTCGAGATTATTTAGAAGTTTTTTCAATTCTGCCTCGTTGGCATGGCGAAAGATCCCCCCTGAATCCGACTCGAATATCCCGTATTTCTCGTGCTTTTTTTGACCTTGCCGGTATTTTTTTTGATGGTATCCATCAGGGCTGATCAGGAAGCAGGAGAGGAACAAAAATCCTCGAGGCTTGAGGATTCTCTGGATCTCATCGAAAATCGATTGCCTTTGGGTATCCTCAATAATATAGGAAAGAACTCCTATAAGAAATATTGCACCGAATATCTTATCTTTGAAAGGAGCCTGTTCCCCTTTGCCAAAAACAACAGATACGGGCCGTTTTCTAAGAAGCTGAAAATCAGATTCCAACCCGATTGTGTGTTTGAATCCTTTGTCCCCTAAATAGTCAAGAACTCTACCATAGCCGGAGCCCATATCCAGAAGGGTTTCTCCCCGATCCACATCCCCAATGTGGTCAAAATCTGTGACCGGCGCCGAAAATCTCTTCGTTGATTTTTCCAGTGGTCGTCAGGCGGTCATTTATCCGCCAGTCTAGCTGCAGTGAGATATGTGATGCGGATGATTTTTTCCATCAACTCGGGGCTCGCCTTATCCACCGTATCGGATGGCTGGTGATAGTCTTCCGTCATGGCAGCCATAAAATAAGCCCAGGGAATATCACTCATGGCAAAGGGCGCATAGTCGCTTCCACCCATCGCTTCGCTGGATTCCCGAACGCTCATGTGAAGGCCGATATAGGCGTTGTTATTCTTGATGATATCTCCGAGTTCAGGGGTGTCGGCATCAAATGAGCAGGACACGAATTTTTTGACATCGATTTTGTCCAGTGCTTCCTTGGGGACATCCTCACCGAACATCCGAGACATCATTGCAAGGCGGCTCTTTTCGTAAACCCGGCTGATCATATCCAGGTTCAGGTTATACGCAGTTTTTTCAATAAAGGGATGGGCCACATAGTACCTTGAGCCGAGGAGGCCCTTTTCCTCGCCCGTCCAAAGAGCAAAAATGATGGACCTTTTGGGCTTGATGGGATTCTTGGCAAAGGCTTCGGCGATCTCCAGAACTCCGACAGAACCAGACCCATCATCGTCGGCGCCGTTGAAGATGTAGTCTCCACGTTTTCCCAGGTGGTCCAGGTGGCCACCGATCACGATCGCTTCCTTCTTCAACTCCGGGTCAGAGCCTTCGATGTATCCCAGGACATTCATGCTGTTGATGAGTTTGGTCTTGGCCGTCGTTTTTACTGTGAATGTCACACCTGCGAGAGACATGGATTGGGATTGCTGTGTTTTTTCGATCTTCCCTTTGAGGGTCTCGACATCCTGGTCAACCAAACCCAAGATCTGGTCTGCCATCTCCCGGGTAACTCTGATCGTTGCCACAGAATCCCAGGGCATGGGAAGACCTCTCCCCTCCATGAGAGAGATTCTTCGGCGATCGCCGGGGATAATGGGCCGTTCATCGTTGACCTGCTGTCTGTCAAGAGTTTGGCGTGATACATCAGGATTATCTTCGGGGGAGTTCTCAACCATAAGGACTGCCACTGCGCCCAAGTCTGTGGCCAGCTTGACTTTTGGATCTGTCATCCGTCTCATACGGCGGCGCGGAGGATAGTATTTTTCTTTCAGATCGCCTTTGTTAAAGGGAGAATCAGGATCGCCTTTACCCGGCGCTTCGCTAAGCATCATGACGATCTTTCCCTTGACATCCAGATTCTTGTATTCGTCGAAATTCAGGGATTTTTCCTGAATCCCGTATCCCACAAAGACCACCGGAGCGGATAGAGATTGTGTACCGGATGCAAAATAGCCGTAGTCGACATCCGGATGGAAAGACCGCGTTTTTTTCTGCTGGCCTTTCTGCCATTCGACATAGGCCATCCCCTCCGTTTCTAAGGTCTCCCGCATGGCGATGTTCTGGAAATAGCTTCTTTTGGAGCCCTGAGGCCTTTCTCCCCCCATCATCATCCGGCGCATATCCATCCGCGGCCGGATCATGTCGCCTGCGGGCTTTAGACCCCAGAGCTCGAACATGGTCGCCCCATAGAGAGCGGCAATGTCATATCCATTGCTTCCAGTGTCTCTGCCTTCTAGGAGATCATCAGAGATGAACTTCAGATATGTGACGGCGTCTTTGGCTGTGATGGATTCAAACCCTACCTTGACATCGTCGGGTACGGGCTGGATCTCATCAACGAAGGAAAAATTGGCCATCGGATTTGGCTTTTCTTCTTCTTTGGCCTGCTGCCCGGTCACAGTCGAAAAGACTAAAAAACACAAAGCTGCAATCAAGAACACTGATTTTCTCATCGATTTCTCCTTGGGATATAAATTATGAATCCTGACATGAAATAATTTATAAGCATCGACTATATCACATAAATTGACACGACTCAATATTAACCAACTCGAACGAGTCAAAAAGATGGAGTGCATATACAATTGAGGAAAATGTCGAGAAAAACTTCCAGTTCGTCAACGCAAAGCAAAAACTTCCGGTTGCATTTTTTCAAGCGGTCGGTTCAGAGATCCTATTTCGGTTAGCTCGGGGAGCTGACTCTACATAATAAAGGCGTACCCGCAGAATGTACGGACCGTTTCCCAAACGGTCCATACGGGGAGCTGACTCTGGATTTGAAATCCAGCGCCAATCCCTTCTTGTTATTTAGGTTAAAAATTCTAAAAATTAGAAAATTGGCAACCTTTTTACCATCGCTGACGTATTCTAAGATGTAGAATATGTTCATCAATAAAGCGAGATAAGGCCATGCAAATGCTGACAAAATTGGAAGAATTGATATTGTTATCTGTCTGGAGGCTGGAAGAGAATGCTTATGGTACAACTGTTTATAAGCACATTCGTCAGGTCACTCGCAAGACAATATCTTTGGGAGGAGTCTACTTTCCTCTCGAGCGTCTCACCAACAAAGGCTATCTGAACTCCTATATCGGGGAAGCCAATGAACAAAGGAGAGGATTGAGCAAAAGATATTACAAGATCACCGAAAAGGGAATTAAAGCGCTGAATGAGATCAAGCGGATCAATGAGGTTATGTGGGAGGATTATCCAGATTTTGCTTTTTCTGCCAGGAAGAATACATGACGCACAAAGAGAATCGCCTTTCAAGGTTAGGACTCTGGCTTCTCACCACCGCTTATGGCGATAGCGAACATTTCCCCTTGATCGGCGATTTTGAGGAGATCTATTCGGAGATCATTGCGGAAAGAGGCGTCTTTTCGGCATCTCTCTGGTATTGGGGTCAGATCGTTAAATCCATGCCGTCATTTATTTCAAATTCTATGTATTGGAGCGTGGCGATGCTTAAAAACTATCTAAAGGTCATATTGAGAAACATCAGAAAACACAAAGGGTATTCCTTCATCAACATCACAGGCCTTGCCATTGGCATGGCCTGTTGTTTACTCATCTCTATCTGGGTCTTGGATGAATTGAGTTATGATAGATTCCATGGGAGTGCGCCTTACCTTTACCGTGTCGAGGAAGATCAGCAATACTCGGGAAGATTGTTTCATGTGAGCGTGACTCCCCACCCATTGGGCCCCGCCCTCACAGAGGAGATCCCGGAAATCGTCGATGCGACGCGTTATGTCTGGTCAGGCGGTTTGTTGTTCCGTTATGGAGAAAAGGCTTTTTTTGAATACGACGTCAGGGCCGTTGATCCATCCTTCTTTCAGATGTTCACCTTTCCGTTGATAAAGGGAGATAAAGAACGCGCTCTGGACTCACCCTATTCACTCATCATCAATGAGGATATTGCGGAGAAGTATTTCGGGCAGGAAGAGCCTCTGGGGAAAGTGATCACCATCAACAACACTCACGAATTCACGGTGAGCGGAGTCATAAAGAATGTCCCTCATAACTCAATACTTCAGTTCGAAATATTGATTCCTTACGCGTTTTTAGAAAAAATCGGAAGGACCGACCTCGAATTTGGCAGCAATTCCATCGGAACTTACGTCAAGCTCAGTCCAAATGCCACCATGGATTTGGTGAATACAAAGATATCCGGTTTCATTAAGACGAAGGAGCCCGACAGTGTGACCTCACTTGTGCTGATGCCACTCACGAGGATTCATCTCCATTCCTATTGGGGTTATGAGAAAGACACTGGTGACATCCAATACGTCTATATGTTTTCCATCATCGCCCTGTTCGTGCTGCTGATAGCCTGTATCAACTTCATGAACCTCTCCACGGCCCGTTCTGCCAGCCGGGCCAAAGAAGTCGGGATGCGAAAGGTGGTGGGTGCTTTAAAAAGCCATCTCATTCGGCAATTCTACGGAGAATCTGTGGTTTTTGCATTTATTGCCCTAGTTCTGGCGGCGGGGATCGTTACGGCCGTTTTACCAATGTTCAGCAAATTCGCAGAAAAAGACCTCTCCTGGAATGTTGCCGGGATAGGCGTGATCTTTATAGGCCTGATCGGAATCACTTTTTTTACAGGTCTTGTTGCCGGTAGTTATCCGGCCCTATTTTTATCAGCTTTCCAGCCGGTTAAAGTCATTCGTGGAACGTTTAAGGCCGGCGCTGCGAGTTCCTGGTTCAGAAAGGTGTTGGTTGTCGTTCAGTTCTCTCTCTCGATCCTGCTGGTTATAGGGACTGTTGTCGTTTACCAGCAGTTGACCTATATGAAAAACAAAAGGCTGGGATGGGACAGAGAGCACTTGGTGTATATTCCTCTTAGAGACGACGTCAAAAAAGTTTATGACACGTTAAAGACTGAATTGGTGAATGATGCACATGTCCTGAATGTGACGGCATCTTCCCAGCTTCCTTCTTATATTGGTAGCAATTCCAGCAATTTTAATTGGGAAGGGAAGGATCCGAATTTCAAAACCCTGATCGGGAACAACGCCGTTGATTTTGATTTTATCGAAACTCTCAAGGTGGAGATGAAAGAGGGAAGGAGTTTTTCCAGAGAATATTCTTCCGACGCTTCCTCAGCTTTTATAATCAACGAAGAAGTGACCCAGTTGATGGGAAGAGAATCCGTAGTCGGAGAAAGCTGTATGTTTTTCGGACGGGAAGGAACCATTATTGGAGTGATGAAAAACTGGCATTATCAGCCTGTGCGCACTAAGATCGAACCTCTCGCGTTATACATAGAGCCTGAATGGACCCGAATCATGCTCATCCGGATTGCGACAGGGAACATTTCTGAATCCATAAAAGCTGTCGAGAACGTTTGGAAAAGAGTTATCCCCACCTATCCTTTCGAATACTATTTTCTGGATGAGAATTTTGACGAAATGTACAGAGCTGAGGAATCCATCGGGACAGTTTTGAAATACTTCACTGTGTTAGCTGTTTTTATTGCCTGTCTCGGATTGTTCGGAATGGCCTCTTTCACATCGGAACAGCGAACGAAGGAGATCGGGATCCGAAAAGTGCTCGGCGCGACCGTCCCGAACATCACCGTGCTTCTCTGCAGGGAGTTTTTTCTCCTCGTCCTGGTGTCCAACATTATAGCCTGGCCTGCGGCCTATTTCTTGATGAAAAATTGGCTGCAAGGTTATGCCTATCGCACAAGCTTGAGTGTGTTCATTTTTATCGCAGCCATGGCCATAGCATTGATGGTTGCCTTCTTGTCAGTGAGCTTTCAAGCCATCCGGGCAGCGACAGCCAATCCCATCAACTCCCTCCGCTATGAATAAAAATAAAAGGTGACAGTCCCCTTTTTCTGAGCGGTCTACTCGGGAAGCTGACCCTACATAATAAAGGCGAACTATATCTCATTTCCATTATCCGTTTAAAATAATATGCCTGGCTCATTTTTTGACTACTTCCGACTGTTTTCCTATAATTAAAATTCAATGATCAACATTTAGTGACTTTATTGTCCGGTTTGTCGAAGTTTTACGGGTATCTATCACTAGGAATAAAAAATGAAACATAGAAAATGTATAAAAATCATCATCCCAGTAATTGTGGCATTTTTTGTAGTCTCTTTTGTTTTTTCGAACACTGAAGAAAAGATCAGCCCCAGCTTGAAGGCCTCGATTCAGAAACAAGGGGAGCAGAGCCAGTATACCGTATGGATTTTTTTTAATGACAAAGGCCCAGACCTCCAACAAAAAATTCAGGATGTCCAGTCTTCAATGAATCCACGTGTTCTGAAGCGTCGTCTGCGGCATCAGGAAATTTATCCCTTGGTCGATGAATACGATGTTCCTGTGAAAGAAGAATATGTGCAGAGTATCCAAGCCCACACACTCCGCATTCGCCACAGCTCACGATGGCTGAATGCTGTCTCCGCTGAAGTCTACGGCTTTTCCTTGCAGCGAATTGCCGAGCTCAAATGCGTTCGAAAAATCGATCGCGTCCGTTCCTTCCGATTCCGTGAGCCTGTTATCGGTCGCACACAATCTTTGGAGAAGCCCTTCTCGATAACAGAAATTCACACCTTAAATTACGGCCCATCTTTCAATCAGGTCAATCAAATCAATGTACCCATCCTTCACGACCTCGGTTACAGCGGTAAAGGCGTCTTGATCTGTATGCTGGATACGGGCTTTAAAAACCTCACGCACCAAGCCTTGGATCACCTCGATATCCAAGCCACTTGGGATTTTGTCAACAACGATCCAAATGTGTTTGATGAGGATGGCCAGATGGGCGTAGGGAATCACGGAACCCAAACATTGGGCACAATCGGCGGTTTCCATACAGGAGAATTGATCGGACCAGCTTACGGAGCGAGCTACATCCTGGGAAAAACGGAAAACACTGAATGGGAGCGCCACATTGAAGAGGACCACTGGGTTGCAGGTGCCGAATGGGCCGACAGCCTCGGAGCCGACATCATCAGCAGCTCTCTGGGCTATCGGAGTGATTTCACGAACGGAGAGGAGTCCTATTCCTCAGATGATATGGATGGAGAGACGGCCATATCCACACGGGGCGCCAACATCGCTGCCAGCCGCGGCATTCTGATTGTCAACTCAGCAGGAAATGAAGGTCCCGCAACTCCCCCTGAAAACACGATCATCGCTCCCGCTGACAGCCCCTTTGTTCTCGCAGCGGGAGCTGTAGACTCTCGCGGGGTTAGGGTCACTTTTAGCTCGATGGGCCCCACAGCCGACGGAAGGATCAAGCCTGATGTCATGGCCCAGGGTTTAGATGTCTACACCGTAGAGGTTGGGGGGATCAGCATTTATGATTCTGTGGACGGGACCTCTTTCTCCTGCCCTTTGACAGCCGGTGTGGCTGCACTCCTCCTGGAGATCAATCCCACGTGGACGAACGAGGACATAATGAATGCGATAAAACTAACGGCGAGCAATTCCTCAAGTCCAGATAATGAGTATGGATGGGGAATTGTCGATGCCTACGCAGCCGCTTTCTACGGGGTGAAAAAATTATACCCCCCCAGTTCTTTTGAAGTCGAACGAATCCCAAACGATTATATTTTCTTCACCCAATATATAGACCGTCTCACCTGGAGCGCAAATTACCGAAACGAATCACCGGTGGTTTCATATCGCCTGTATGCAGGCCGGTCCGATATCCAGGATGACGCATTCGTTTTGGTCACCGAAGTGGACAGCCAGAGTTTCGAGTATGACAGACGCGGACTCTTGGAAGAGGAGTCTTTTATTTACAAGATCACCTCTGTCAGTGCTACGGGTGAAGAGAGCGATCCCATTAATGCGACTTACCGACAGTGATTCTGCGATCTCAGTGCGTTTTGAGTATCATGGACTGAAGAAAGGATTTGTATGATGCGAAGGACATGCACAAAATTGTTGCTCGTGCTTTTTCTGAGTGTGATCGCTGTTCAAACAGCCCAAGCAACACAAATAAGTCTAGGCCTTAACTATGGATTCCGTCACATTGAGGATGGTGTTATTCAAGCAACGTATGGAAATGGGACCGTATTCGTTCCCTATTTAAGGGTGACTCCTTTCAGAAGCGTGGGTATTGAGGTTGCTTATGAAGGCGGGTACAAAAAAAGCGGGACAGTCGGTATTTATGAGGAAAACAGCACTCTTTCTGTGACTGGTTGGGAATTTTCAGGAATTCTCTATTTGCCGATTCGCCCATTGGTGGGTTACATTAAATTTGGGATGGCCTATTATTCCTATAAACAGGACATCGAAAGTGATTTTATCCGTATGCCGGTGGACCATAAAAAATGGACAAATGTATTCGGCATCGGAGCAACTCTGATGCTTTTTAAAGGGCTGTTCCTATCGGCAGAAGTCAAAGCCGTCCCGCTCAGAGTCATGCCATTCGATAGAGAGGTGGATTTGAGCGGCATTCGTGTCGTCGGCGGCATCGGGTATTCCTTCGATTTTTAAATGGAAGAATTCTGTGTTCTGGGCGTTGATTTGGCAGGAGTGCCTCATCGTCCAACAGGGATGTGTATCCTGCGGGATCTGAGAGGGAAGACTTTTCTAAGCTATTCCGACGCGGATATATTGGATTCCGTTGAAAAAGAGAAACCAAGTCTCATTACAATCGATGCCCCCCTGAATCTTCCGCCTGGCCGAAAGTCCATAGAAGACAGAAACGGCGAACATTATCGTCTTTGCGATCTGGCATTGAGGCAGCGGAAGATCCCTTTTTTTCCCATCACCCTGGGCCCGATGAGGGCGCTCACTGTGCGCGGCATCGAGCTTCGCGGGAAACTCGAGAATAGGGGATTCCGTGTTGTCGAGATGTATCCAGGCGGGGCTCAGGATATCTGGAGAATTCCGCGTTCTCGTCGTGATCTGATAGGCCTTCATCGGGGCCTAAAACGCCTCGGCATCAAGGGATTGAAAAAAGACATCTCAGACCACGAACTCGATGCCGCGACAGGAGCTCTTGTCGGTCTCCTTTTTCTTCAGGATAAAGCCGAGGTTTATGGCAATTTCACAGATGGCGCTATTCTCATGCCGAAAGCTTAGAGAGGCTCCTAAACGGTCTCTTAGGAGAAAAAACTCCAAATCGGAAGAGGAAGCATCCTTATTTCCGTGATGCTCTAAAGTCAAATGATAATAGCAGGAGTTCGTCACAGTCCATATTCGTCGAAGACCCCCCCCCCGCCGCCATCCGACTCACAAGGACTGTGACTCCCTCTTTTTTACGTCTAATGCCCTTATCACGGAAATAAGGATGCTTATACAAGAAGAAAAAATATTCTTTTTCAATCTTTATGTGCTAGAATATTCCGTTTTGTATCGTTGTCAAAGACAAAATAAAAGAAAATGGACACTAACATATCGTAGGGCTTGATAGAGAGGTTGTGCGTGAAGAGAACAATAGAAATTGTGCTGGTGGTCGCTCTGATCGGATTGGGATGCGCTGTCCTCCTGCTGACCGGAGGTTCAGATCACAATAAAAGTGATCTTGAGTTTGATTTATCAGAAGAAAGTCTGAGGACGCGTCTCGATGAGAATGCGGCTTTGAATCCCGCTGCTGCGGTGAAACTTGCGCCCTTTTTGCCCACTCCCATGTGTGTTGTCGAGAAAATGCTCGAATTGGCTGAAGTGGATGAGAACGACATCGTCTACGATCTCGGTTGTGGCGATGGCCGCATCGTGATAACCGCAGCAAAAAAATATGGCGCACACGGTGTCGGGCTGGATATATTCCCACAATGGGTGAAAAAGTCCCAGTCCAACGCCCGTAAAGCAGGGGTAGAGTCTCTTGTCAAGTTCCGCCTCCAAGACGCCACGAAGGCCGACATTTCTGAGGCGACGATTGTCACCCTTTACCTCCTTCCAGAATCCAATGATATGCTCCGTCCTTTGCTTGAGAATCAGCTCAAACCGGGTGCTTGTGTCGTCAGCCATAACTATCATATCGCCGGATGGGGCAATAAAGAAGTCCGTGTCGAATCCCTCAAAGACGACTCTGGAAAAGAACACACCGTTTTTGTCTATAGACGATAGCCATCGTTTCTCTGTGTGGCTTCTTCAGTCTATCCAGCCCATAATTAATAAAGATTTAGTTTTTGAGTGCCTGAAAGAGAGCTTTAAGGTTCACGCTGCATTTATTGTCGATTTTGGTTTGAATCCGTTCTATAAGAGTCTCCGATTCGATTCGAAATATACGATTCTGTTGAAGAAAAGGAACTTAGAATAGCAGCATTCGGGGTGATTGAACTCCTATCTTTTCAAGATTCGCCAGAATAGCCAACCGATGATAGCAAGGCCGATACCTCCATAACGCAGGATGGCATAAAGTGTTCCCGCCGTGATCTTGAACCCATAGACGAGAATCAGATATACCACAAAAAATAGCACTCCGATAAGGAAAATACGGGGGCCCCAAACAGGCCTTCGAATGTTTTCTTTTTGGTCTTCCATGAAAAATCCCTCTGTTTCTAATCCTTTTTGCTTATATCACAGAGCCTAGATTCGGTCAATTACCTAAAAGCACAATTTGTCAAGCCAATGCAAAAACTTCGGATCTTAGCAAGGTGAAAATTTCCTCAATTACTTTCAAGATCTCACGAAGTGAGAATTTTAACGCCTTGAGTTCGTCTCCTCTTATAAAGCCGCAGGGCATTTGGCATGTGTAACCATGGGGAGTCAATGGAAAGAAAATCCTGGCTCCCTCCCTCATTCTTCCATTTTGCAAATCACATCAAGAACCATTTATAACTCCTTTGCTTCAGATATTTGATCTTGGCATTCATTTTTCTCTTAGAACCTGATAAAATACTAAAAAGGATTGCTTCAGGAGGAAACAATGTCACCAGACGAAAAACCCAAACTCTCTGAAGAGGAGTTTATCCATCGGGCCATTAAAAAACTCCGGGGAAAGTATAAAGGGATTCACAGCGTCTACAGCGGATTCAATAACGCATTTTTGGAATATTTCGGGACTAATCCGGTTGCAACCACACAGAGATTAGCCCAGGAGGGGAAAATTGTCATCCGCCCCGTCAAAGGAGGCGTAATTCTCTACCTTCCCGAAGATGTACCCAATCGCAGCGAAAATGTCCTGAGCAAGATCCTCGAAGATTAATTGCTATCTTTTCTTCCACGTGGGGAGGCTGCGGCCAGGAGTCCAGGGGGCGCCTGCGGCTTCTACAGAGTCTTTGAGCTTCTTCAGGTCGACCTCGATCACTTGACGCATTTCCTCCAGCAGTTTCTCAAAATCGTCAGCAGCGATCTCATAGTTGCGTTTGTTCGTTTCTGTGATGGGAGATGTCGCTAAAAGCTGAGCACTCACTCGTCTCATAATGGATGGTGAAGTGGGCTCTGATCTGCGCCCGACCGTCCGGTCTCCGTACAATTCGGTCTGGAATTCTTGAAGACGCCGCTCGATCTCTCGGGCCTGGTCTCCAAGTTGCAGATCTGCCTTTGGTGTATCCAACAGGGCCTTCTTGATAAATTGGATCTCTCTCATGGCCTCACCTGTTGCCGCACCAGCTCCCATGATGGCCCGCTGGATCTCTCCAGCTTTTTTCTGGAAGGCCAGCAACTCATTTCTGTCCCGGATTCCAAGAGTGGCTAATCCGAGAGATTCCACTGTGAAATCCTGAGGTTCACCAAGTTGGGTTAGCACACCATCAATTCTCTTCGCGATGGACACCTTGAACGTCCCAGGTACAACCAGCGCTCCTTCAGGAGGCTCATCCCAGGGGCTGCGCTCCTGTCTCTCGAGCTCCGTAGGCTCTACGGTGGGATATCGAAGATCCCATGCCACCCTGTTTATGCCTTTGGAAATCGGCCCCGTCAATTGTCGCACGACCTGTCCATCCTCGTCCTTCACGGTGATAATGAGTGCTGGAGTTTCTTCGCGCTCTTCTTTCCTCAATTCTTCCCAACCGGGAAACTTGACGGATTTCCCCTCTTTTTCCAACGCTTTCTCCGCATCTCGCCTTTTTTCTGCACGCGTTTTTAATGACTCTTTGAGGGAATAGGTGAATACCGCCCCAAACGGTGGATTCGGGGCCAGGTAAATGCCATCTCCCAGAAAAGCTTTTCCTTTCAAATCCAGTGGCCGTTTTTCAATGTACATCAAGGCTTTTTTCACAGGGAATAGCACGCCCTCCTGTTTCAGGAGATCTGCGGTCACCTGTCTCAGTGGCGAGTAGTCGTCTAAAATGAAAATTCCCCGGCCGAAAGAAGCTCCCAGCAGATCGCATTCCCGGTCCTGGATTTCAAGATCCCTGAAGGCGACAGTCGGAACATTCCCAGAAAGCTTAACCCAGTGTTTTCCCTCATCCGGAGTGAAATAGATGCCGAATTCTGTGCCGATAAATAGCAGTTGAGCGTTCACCTGATCCTGAGTGATAGCCCAGACGATCGTCTTTTCAGGAAGATCACCAACGATTAAGGTCCAGGTTCGGCCGCGGTCTGCACTTTTCAAAAGATAGGGTCTGAGATCTCCGGTCTTGTGGTTGTCCAGAGCGGCGTAGACGGTGTCTTTATTGTGTCTGGAAGCTCTTATCTCATTGACAAAATAGAGATCGGGAGCACCGGGGATTTTGTCGACTTTGCGCCAAGTCTGTCCGCCATCTTCTGTGACTTGGATCAATCCGTCGTCAGTACCCACATAGATCAGCCCTTCCTGGAGGGCGGATTCAGATATCGAGGTGATCGTACTGTATATCGACATCGCGCCTTGATCCCAGAGGGCATCCACACTCCATGTTTTGTCCATGATCCTCTGCTCAAGTCGGAAGATATTGCGGGTGAGGTCTGGACTGATCGCCGTCCAGGAATCGCCGCGGTCGTCGCTTTTGTAGATCCGCTGTGAGGCATAATACAGCCGGGTGTTCGAATGAGGGCTGATGATGATGGGTGAATCCCAGTTCCAGCGGGGTGGATCTTCTCCTTTCTCTGGCTGCGGCTTGATGTCCACCAACTCACCGCTTCGTTTGTCGTAACGGTTCAGGCTGCCGTTCTGCCATTCAGCGTAGATAATGTTAGGATCTTTAGGATCGATCGCGCACGCATAACCGTCGGCCCCGGATGTAATGATCCAGTCGCTGTTGAATATCCCGTTTCGGTTCAGCGACCGCGAAGGCCCTAATTGGCTCGAGTTGTCCTGAGTGCCGCCGTGCACATTGTAGAAAGGAAAGTCATTGTCCAGGCATATCTTGTAAAATTGAGTTATCGGAAGATTGGCGAAATACTTCCAGGTCTTTCCATGGTCATAGGTCTCATACAGGCCGCCGTCACATCCTGAAAGCAGGTAATCCGGATTGTTGGTATCAAAGGCGAGTGCATGATTATCCGAGTGTTTGTGCGTCTCTCCAATAGAATCAAAAGTTTTTCCTCCATCATTGGACACATGAATCCACACATCCATCTGGTACACACGGTCGAACTGATGAGGGCTTGCATAGATCTCTTGATAATAATGAGGGCCTGTGCCGCTGCTCGTGTAACTGCTGCGCTTTTCCCAGCTTTCTCCGCGGTCTGATGATCTGTAAAATCCTCGCTCATCTCTATTCGCCTCTATTGTGGCATAGACTACATTGGGTTCGATGGAGGAGACAGCCAGCCCTATTTTGCCCATGTCTCCCTTGGGAAGCCCGACCGTTAGTTTCCGCCAGGATCGGCCCACATCTTCGCTTTTGTAGATCCCAGACTCGGGGCCTCCGCCCATAAATGCCGCCACACTCCGGCGCCGCTGATAGGCCGCAGCATAGAGAATATCGGGGTTTGACGGATCCATCTCCACAGCCGTCACTCCTGTGTCTTTGCTGATTTCGAGGCTTGGAGCCCAAGTTTTCCCGCCGTCTTCACTTTTGTAGAGCCCCCGCTCTCCACCCGCTGACCAGAGTGGGCCTTCAGCGGCCACATAAACCATATTGGAATCGTCAGGGTGGACAATAATTTTTGAGATATGTTCGGATTCTTTGAGTCCCATGTTCGTCCACGTTTTTCCACCGTTCAAGCTTTTGTAAACGCCATCTCCCCAACCGACATGACGTCCGCTCACGTTTTCTCCAGTGCCCACCCAGATGATTTCCGGGTTGATGGGGTCGATCGTGACACACCCGATGGAATAGGATGGCTGATCATCAAAGACCGTTATCCAGGTTGTCCCGGCATTCACTGTTTTCCAAACACTGCCAGATCCCGCTGCCACATACCAGATACTCTGATTTTCTGGATGGATAGCGATATCGCTGATCCGACCTGACATGAGGGCAGGTCCGATATTCCTGAATTTTAGCCCGGAAAAAGTCTCTGCGTTAATCAGGGCAGGTTTTTCATTCTCACTGTCATTGCTCCACCCTGTCAAAGAAAGGAAAAACATAAGAACACATAGACATAGAGCGATTTTTTTCATTGTCCTCCTCCTCATGATTCGTTGATAAGATACGATGGGAGATGTTGTGCGATCCTAGATTTCATTAGTACAATATTTTGCAATATTTTCGAAAGGTGTTAAAGCATTTTTTTTAAGAAGAGGGAATACTGGACATCATTGACGATTATAAGGAAAATAAAGAAAGTGAATATGTTGGATTCTATTCCTATCCGATCATCAGGAATTTACCGTTATATGATGCTGTATGCAAAGAGCCATGATTCCAGGAAATATTAGACAGAGAAACGCTGAAATTTGAGAGGATAGGGACAAAGGACACCGTCCCGAATCTCGATAAAATCGTTGGGGATTATTTGGGAAATGGTCCCTAGCTCTTTCGTTTTGTTAGGAGAATGGACCAAGATTGGAAACTGTTTCTAGCTTGACAGTGTTAAAAATTTTTACATCCTTTGCTTTGCGCGATTCCTTAATCCCTTAGAATGAGTAGAAATCATTTTGGTGCATTCTTGGGATGGAGTGTGAGCGGAAGCCTGCCTGAAAAGGATTGGGATTAATGAATAAACACTGGCACAGATATTGCTAGTATGAAGCATAAATAACTTTAATTCTGAGATGGAGGGAATATGAGACGGAGAGATTTTTTGGGCAAAACTGGATGTGGATTTGCTGGGCTTGTGGCTACGCCGATGTTGTTCAGTTTGGGAAATGCAGGAGGTCAAGAAAAGAGGCGCAAGTACAAGATCGATATCGAGATCTATGAAGCGCGTGAAGATACGTGGTGTCATAAGAAGGGTGACACGTTTGAATATCCAAAAGATATGGGGAAGATCTGCCCTTGGCTCTTAGCCAGCATGCATGATTTTATACGTCTCTTAGAAAACGGGGTTACGTTGCCGTGGAAGTATGAAAACACCCCCTATGAAAAAGTGATCGATCCCGATGGTGTTACTACAGAATATGTCCGTTGCCCGGATCCCACCGCCAACTTAGTGGCGAAAATCACAAGGACTGCCGTGGCCTAAGAAAACTATCGGCTCGTTATAAATATAATAGGTGCTAGGTACACTTTTTAATTAGATCAGGAAAAATGTACCCGTTACATTTTTCTGTATTTCAAAACAAAGGGAGGATGTAATGAAATCAAGATGGATTCCATTTTTTTATTTATCTCTGTTGCTGGTTTTAATGCCTGTTTTCGTCTCAGCGACAAATGAGATAGCGGTTGAATTCGATAGGGTGAGCGAGAGAGTTTTAGTCGTCAAATCAGGCAAGGTCTACACAGATCAGGTCATTGCTCTCGCTTCGAAGAAAGGCATCGTAATGATCGATACCGGTAAATCCCCAACGCTCACTGAAAAGTATAGAAAAGTCATCGAACGCGAATTTGGGCGCAATGATTTTGCCTACGTGATCAATACGCATTTTCACTTCGATCACACGAGTGGAAACCAGGTCTTCCCTGAGGCTGTTATCATTTCCCATGAAACCAGCCCAGAAAGAATGCGTCAATTCGATCAAGAAAGGCCAAATTTTGTGGCTCAGCGGCGGGCCACAATAATCCAATGGGAAAACCAAATGAAGGCGATGGAACCGGATTCAGAAGACGCCCAGAGGTATCGTGATCTCATAAGCTCAGCCGAGATCATGTGTGACGACCTGGAAAATAATTATGTCCTCACCCTGCCCACTATCACGTTCAACGACCGCATGACATTGGACATGGGGGACCTGACCTTTAATCTGATCTACTTCGGTGAAGGACGCCATACAGGAGACGACATCATTATACACTGTCTGGAAGAGAAGCTCCTATTCACTGGAGATCTTTTCTACAAAGGTTCTATGTCTATCGCCTTTTCCTCTCAGTTTGATGCCCCCCGATGGATGTTGGTTATGAACGAAGTGCTGAAGGATAAGGATGCTGTGGAATGGGTGTATGATTGCCACAATGGGCGCATGAGCGGGGAATTCCTAACGCTCTGGAGGGATTACTTGGTCGGACTGTGGAACGACCTATCTGCAGCGAATGAGGAGGGGCTTGACCTGGCATCTGTGCAGGACCGGTTTTCTTATGAGAAAAAGTATTCCTTCATCTCTAAATCTGGCATAGATCCTGAGCAACTGAAAAGAGAACACCAGAATAACGTTAAGTATGTGTGGATGCGAATCCATGAATCACTCTCTGCAGCAACTGTGCTTGGACAAGTGATCGGCGAATCAGGAATGGACGCAGCTCTCAAAAAGTATGCTGAGATTAAGGATGCTCCTGTTGAGAAATACTATTTTGACGAAGTGGAGATGAACCGGCTGGGATACCAGCTCATCAATCAAAACAAGCTCAAAGAAGCCATCGAAGTTTTTAAGATGAATGTGGAATTGTACCCCGAAGCTTGGAATGTTTACGACAGCTTGGGAGAGAGTTACATGCTCCTTGGGGAGAAAGAGCTGGCTATTAAGAATTACGAGAAATCTTTGGAGATAAATCCAGATAACACAAACGGCGCGGCTATGCTGGAACGGCTAAAATCGAAAAAAGAGAAGAATTAACGAGAAATCACATCATTCTTTCGCTTATCGTTGTTTCATGTTCGGATTGCAGATAGGATTCACTCAATAATCCATAAGGAAACACAAAAAGCAATTTTGCCTTTTTGTAAGAGCGATTCATTCCCCGAAAAGACCTGCAAAAATGGAGCCATCCCTCCTTCGCCCCCTAAAAATTAATGCAGCCGGCCGTCTTTTTTATCCTCTCCCCAGGTGGGCAATTTAAATTGTTCAGGCTTGGATTTGAGGACTGTCTTCAGCCATTCAGAAGGATAACCCACACCCCGAGCCCTGCCGTTTTCATCCTTGATGTAACCATCATTGTACTTGCAGATGAGGTGTTCTCCCAATTCGATCCAGCGCTTGACGACCATATCCCCTTGATTGACTGAGTAATTGGTGAGGAACCGCACCACGAGCTCCGGGTCTTTGCTCAGCAACTCGCCGGCCGTCTTTTCGATCACGGGCTGCAATTCCAGAAATTGATCCTCAAGCGCAGCCTGGACCTTGAGGATATCCTGGACCATGTCGCAGTAGCGGAGATTGGCGAAATTCGCCACGAAATTGAAGACCCACCAGGCAGAATCCCAGGTGAAATTCTGGATATCTCCCACAGTGAATGACTTCGGCAATGAATCGATACAGCAGTATAGGGGAACGTAACAACTGGTGTATGTGTCATCCAGGCCGTACCAGTACACGCCCCCGATCGGATCCGGAAGCCAATCCCGGGACTGAGAGATAAACGAAAAGGCCGTCTGTTGAGTTGAGATGGGTCTTTCCCAGCTGTACTTGATGCCCTTCATTTCCCACGTCAATTCTCGGCATCTCAATGGGCTACCGAAAGGCCCGGCATCCAGACCCACCGTCATATCGAATGGAGTCCCTTCGTAATGGTCCCGCATAACGCGCATCACATCCTGAAGGGCCAATTGCTTATCGGGTTTGATCCACAGTGGATACGGCTTGGTCCCTTCCACCCCGCGCTGGAAATCCGGCGATAGGTCCATCGAGGGTGCACAGCGGCGAAACATACTCCACACACGCGCTGCACAGGTCCTGAGTGATGAAGGTTTCGGAGGGTCGTAAGCATAACGGAAGCTAAACGGTTTCCCTGATTTTTTGTCATAGTATCCCTTTTGCTCAGCGAACGATATGACATTCGCAGAATACATGCAGTTGTCAGGGTCATCCATCGGAAACTCACCGATACGCGACATGTTGGCATGGGCGCAGATGTATCCGTCTGGAATACGTAACGCCACCCAATGAGCTCCTTTTCCACCCGGACCAGGCCCGATCATTTCCATGATCCATGCTTCGTTAGGATCGGCGAGGGAAAAAGATTCTCCTGTACTGCCGTAGCCATATTCCTCGACGAGTTCAGCCATGACTTCAATGGCCTCCCGGGCAGTCTTTGCACGCTGGAGGGCAAGTTCCATCAGCAAAAAATAGTGAAGAAGGCCTTCCGGATTTCGCAATTCATTGCGGCCCCCGAATGTGGTTTCGCCAATGGCCAACTGAAACTCGTTCATCAATCCGACGACAGCATATGTGTGAGAAACCTGCTTGACTTCACCCCGGATCGTACCATCTCTGCCCCTCACTTTGATTGTTGCCCCGGCCTCATTGTCTTTAGCGGGGATATATTCGAGATGGGGATGGAACTCTCCGTCACAGGTGTAGGTGATCATGACAGATCCATCTTTTGACGCTCCCTTGCTCACAAGGAAGCTTGAGCAGTTGTCATCAGCCCATGAATTGATCACCAAAAGAATTGTTAGAAACAAGAGAGAAAAAAATAAAGTTCTTAGTTTCACTGGGGTCCTCCTTTGTGTTGTGAAAAGTGTCAAAATCCAACCTATAGCAGAAGACCGAAAAATGCAAGAAATTTGACTGCACTTTTTCCCTGTGCTATAAGCTGCTTCTGGGAAAAGGGTGAATAAATGAAAACATCCAAAAAGTTGCTAAGGGACATTCTATCCTCGATGGAGAGCGATCATGGAATCTCCGATATTCGCACATGCGTGTATTGGACAGCCGTGACTTCATTTCGGTGTGGTCTTGCCTCCACGATGGCAGCCTCCATTCCTCCTCAAGAAGGAAACCAGGTGGAGTCTGCGGGTGAGCTTCTCCCTACAGGTGCAAGAGCATTGGCAGAGCTGTCGCTTTCTGATCACATCCTGGAAGCTTCGATCGGTATCGCTGCAGTGAATTCTTTGATCCAGATTGATGAATCCTTATGTGTTGATAGGAATGCTGCGGATGAGATCAGCGTTAGAGGACAGGGAAAACGGATCGCGATCATAGGGCACTTTCCGTTTGTAAAGAAGCTCCGGGGGGTGGCACGGAAATTATGGGTTTTTGAGCTCCCCGGGCGTGCTCGTCCTGGAGACCTCATCGGTGAAGAGATTACAACTCTTCTCCCGCAAGCTGATATTGTCGCAATAACCAGCACAACCCTGATCAACCACACGCTGGGGGAGATCCTAAATCTGGTAAAACCAGACGCCTACAAAATAATGCTTGGGCCGAGCACGCCTTTGTCTCCTGTATTGTTTGATTATGGACTCAACGCCATTTCTGGCTCTATCGTTACAAATCGCAATCTGGTCATCGCTTGTATAAGCCAGGGTGCCAATTTTCGTCAGGTCAAGGGTGTCAGAAAAGTAACCTTGTGCCGCAACATCTAAGGTGTTCCGGAAAAGGGGACTGTCACCTTTTTGCTTTACCTCTGGAAAAAGGTGACAGTCCTTTTTTTAAGGAAAAGTTTTAATTCATCGAATGACTGACAATAGCTCAAATTTTTTTACCTATGCCAGGATTTTTCTCCATGTTGGAATTTTTCTTTTGCAGCACATCTTTCAAGGAGGTTTCCGGTTCGTGGTAGCGTCGGAAATAATGAGTGAGTGTCGTGAAGGTGAATAACGTGTTGATCGGCTTTATGCGGATCAGATGGAAAAAAATGAAATAGGCGAAAATGTATGCAGGATAGAGATAGATGGCTCCCACGATCCAAATCGTATACCAATTCCTGATCGCATCGATCTGCGGAAATACATTGGCTATAGAATTGAAGATAAACACGCCTATGGGATATCCCAAGACTTCAATTTGGTGCATATTTACCAAACACCAGGTATCAGCCTATAACGGACCTTTTCCGCATACTCTTTATACCCCGATAGCTCTTTTTGGAGAGTTTTATCTTCGAGTGCGGTTCGGATAATGAAAACGATCACAATAGCGGCACTCAGGATCAACGCAAAGAAAGATCCAAGTGCCAGAGGGAGACAAAGGACGAAGATGATGACTCCCACATACATAGGGTGTCGGATGTATCTATAGGGTCCAGTGGTGCAAACGTCATGCCCCCGTTCTTTCTGGATTCTGACGACTTCGGATAAATAACGATTTTGGGTCATTGTCCAGAAGACTAACATGTACGCGGGGAAAAAACCCAAAAATCCCAAAACTTTCACTAGCAAGGGCACGTGTGACCAGTTGTATCTGACAGCATCAAAGCCTATAACCGCAAGCATGATCATCACCAGAACGGTATAGATGCTCAAGATGACTTTATCCCAGGTTTTGGCGTCTTTTTTTCTTGACATTCGTTCTTTGAGGAGATCTGGAGCATTTTTCTTCATCCAGACCACTATTCCAGTCAATGCAACTGCGTAAAGAAAAAGAAACAGCCAGGCTTCAGGCCAGTTGAATGTGCCTCCCGGGCCAAAAAACAGGGCTATAAGACAGCCCGACATCGCTATCCCTCTGATAATGTTTTTGATTTTTGAAGCTTCTTCTGGTGCCATTCGAACCTTTAAGCCTTCCTGTAAAATCCTGTGTAATAGGTCCCCATAAGCGTGCGCTTGGCTAATCCAGACACAATTTCCTTCAAACCGTTTTTTGTCATCAATTCTTGTATCTCCTCGGGGAGAATTCCATGTCCCTCTTTAGTGGGCTCTCGGATAATAAGAGTTGCACTTCTCTCCATCTTCTGTACAAGGGCCTTTATAACCTCAGGCCTTTCCAATCGGGGGATGTCATGAAGCATAATATGGACGACCACCGTGTCATAATAATCATTCTTCTCTTCCCACGTTCGAATATCTTTGACATAGAATTCGACATTGGAAAACTGTCGCAAATTTTTTTTAGCGCGCTCGATCCATTTTTCAGATATGTCAAAGCAGGTCAGCTCGCCTTTTCCTTTTTGGAGAGTTAGTGCGATGAACTTAGATTCGGCGCCAGGACCGCAACCAAAATCAAGGACCCTTTCATCGCCCCTCAAATCCAACGATCTCACGAATTTTCGATAATAGCCCTTTAGAATTTTAAACCAAAAAAACTCATGCGCGAGTATTGTTATTTTACTAGGATTTGTGAAACTCATTCATTCTCCTCCTCTTTTTTTTGGCCGCTCCAATATCTCCAAGCTAATGGTATTGTCCCCGGTGCAAAATATCCATCTCCATCTCATTTCGTTGAAACATAGGTTTGCCATTATCTCTTTCACTTCTATCATGAGAAAAATACGAAATCAATTCAACTCGGTTTAGACGAAAGTAATACACTAGATAAAAATTATAGCTAATTTTTGCTATAATCATAAAAAAACGATTTTGAACAATTGGGATTTGACTCTCAAAAATATTTGGAGTGGGATATGGGTGAATTACCGACTCTGGCGCTAAAAAGAATAATTAAAGATACTGGAGCAAGGGCAAGCAGAAGGGCGGCCAGGGAGCTGGCGAGGTCGGTCGAGGAGATCGCGAGGGAGATCGCTGAGCGCAGTAAAGACCTTGCCGAGCATGCGGGAAGACGAACAGTTAAAGATAAAGATATCATGCTTGCTGTGAAGGAATGGAGATCCCGTTGAACACACAGCGATTTCAATTTTATTCTTTCTTGAGAAATTTTGAGGGAGAAAGGAATAGGAGCACCAAAAGCACATGGCCTTGTAGAGAGATTTTCATAAATGAGAACGTGCCTTAAAAAATTTAACTGGAGAAGATTATAATGGGGCATAATAGCCATTCAGATACAAATAATTTTCGAAAAGAGAGAACATGAGAAAAATATTCGGAGTTGTTTGCATATCGATTTTCTTTCTGATGACAACATGCTCAGTTACTACAGAGCCGCAGAGCAAGCCGTTTTCCCAGGGACCTCCCGGTTCTCTGAAAATTGAGCAGGTTCCTCAATTTATTATTTTTGGTTCGGATGATAACGGATTTTCAGGTCTTGAAAATTCAGGGGGAACAGGAGGAGTTAAGTTTATGACAGATCTCTTCGATTTGAGGCATAATCCCCAGGGGAATAAAAACAGGAAGACATATGATAGTGCGCGGATTCACTTCTCCATGTACTGTGCAACTAGCTATATTGATGGGAGCCAAGCTGAAAACCCTGTTCTTATCAAGAGAGTGTGGAGAGAGGCTCTATTGAAAGGACATGAACTTGGCGTGCATACTCACCGGCACAGACATGGGGCTCTGCTCAGCGTCAAGGAGTGGACATCAGAAATCCAGACCTGTATAGATTGGCTCACAAAATCATTTGACCCTCAGGAATCAATAAGTCAACCGGAGCCGACAAAAGGGATTGGAATGGATCCATCTGATATTTATGGTTTCAGGACACCGTATCTAGAGTATAACGATAGTGCCTTTCAAGCTGTTTTTCATAAAGGTTTCTTGTATGATTGCAGCATAGAGGAGGGATTCCAGGATGATCAGGATGGGACGGATTTTCTATGGCCGTACACCTTGGATGAAGGAAGCCCGGGAGATAAAGTCTCATCTCTGGAGCACCAAAGAAAAACGGTATCAAAGTATCCAGGATTATGGGAAATCCCTGCATATGCGGTCATCGTTCCTCCTGATAGTCAGTGTGCCCGATACGGAATTGAGGCAGGCCTGCGGAAAAAAATGAAGACGGTGCAAGAATATTTTGATGAGGAGAATGGGAAGATCACTGGATTTGACTGGAATTTATGGGTTGAATTCGGTATGACTGGAATTGAATTCCTGGCTACGCTTAAATACACGTTGGATTTGAGGCTTAAAGGCAACCGATGTCCAATGTCTTTCGGAATGCACAGTGATATTTATTCTTCCAAATTTCAGAAATTACCCAATACGAGTGTGGAGGAAAGGCAGTGGGCACTCAGGGAATTTATCGATTATGCCCTTTCGAAACCTGAAGTCAGGATTGTAAATGCGAAAGAACTTCTGGACTGGATGATAAATCCATTCCCTTTTTAAAACATTTCAATTCCGCATAAATGGACTTGGGCATAGGGAGTTGTAAAGCTGTAAACTTACTTTACGGAATCAAATTTTCATTTCCCGGGGTACAGTTCATATATTTGGATTATTATTCAAAGCATTGAATAAATCGGAGATAAATTATAGATTGTTTATTTTTTAAAGTTAATGATATCAATAATTTATAGAAAAAAATCAGTTTGGCACGCATATTGCACCTCAAAAAAATGAAATAATTTAAATCTTTTAGCTGACTGAAATAGAAGAGGCTGTTTCAGGCTCTGTGGAGCCTGAGCAGCCTCTTTTTTTTTGGGTCAAAACAGGAGGTGGCCAGAGAAGAGACATGAAAAAGAAAAGGCAAACGTTCTCCCTCACCTTTATATTTATAAGACGGGAGAAGGGATCCTGTGAAAGCAGGACAAACAGACACTTGAATTAAGGAGATTTAAATTGATTAGAAAATCAATTCAATTCTTGCTGATCGTTATGATTTTTGTCGGGCTGACCATGAGCTTGAGCGCCCAACAAAGATTGACAGGATCTATTACTGGAAACGTTATCGACAGCGACGGAAATCCTCTGCCAGGATGTACGGTCACCTTAACCGGACCGGCCTTGCAGGGGCAGATCTCATTCGTCACTTCGGAAGCCGGAACATTCCGTTTCCCTTCTGTACCCCCTGGGTCTGACTACAAATGCACATTCGAGATGCCCGGGTTTAAGACAATGCTCCGCCCGGGCCTCAATGTCAGTGTCGGTAAGGACACAAACTTCTCCATCACCATGGAATTGAGCTCCCTCCAGGAAGAGGTTACTGTGGTGGCCGTTTCGCCCACGGTCGATGTCAGGGCTTCAAAGACAACTGTCAACTACTCCAAGAGCTTTATCTACAACATGCCCATAGCCAGAGATCTCTATGACGTGTTGAATTCGGTTCCTGGTTCGGTTTCTGAAGACGTGAGTTACCGCAGGACAAGCTTTATTTCAGGAGGAACTGTCCGTGGAAACCAGTATTCTGTAGATGGCGTGTCGATCAATGACCCGGTGGTCATGTATCCCATGACGAACATCAACATCGATGTGTACGAGGAAGTGGAAATGGGGCTCTCCGGTCATCCGGCAGAAGTGGGATTGGCCGATGCGGGCTTCATCAACATCGTGACCAAATCCGGCGGAAATGAATTCCATGGTGGCGCTACTACCGAGTTCTACAACGAGGATATGCAGAAGAGCCTCTTGAGCGAAGAAGACCTGGCAGCCGTAGGCCTCACCAAGCCAAGCGGCTGGAATTCTTGGAAGGATTTTTCTTTATTCCTTGGAGGCCCTATCATCAAGGACAAGATATGGTTTTTCACAAACGGCCGGTATTTCAACTGGTCGCGGGATTTTAACCATATTGTGTGGGATGAGACAATTGCTAGCGGTGAAAGAGTATACACTCTCGATGCGGCGCCTCACGACGAATACAATGTCTTTGGAAAGTTGACGTTCCAACTTGCTTCGAATGTCAGGTGGATGACCACGTACAATCTTGCCAGAATCACAGAAGAGTTCTACACCAACGCGATACAGAATTTTCTGGATAAGACCGCAACGGTTGCATGGGACGGAGAAATGGGTCACACCATCAGCTCCCAGCTCAACTGGGTGTTGAACCAGAATGCCTATCTCGATCTACGATTCGGATACATCTACCGCTGGTTCCCCAACGGTTACAGCGCCTACGCTATCGCAGATGCTCCCCGGAATTATGACAGGTACTACGGCATTTACAGAAACAATCCCCGTTACCAGGAAAATTATATCCGCAAACGGCTGAATCCTTCTGCCTCTGTGAGCGTGTTCCAGGATGACTTCCTCGGTGGAAACCACGAGATCAAGATGGGAGTGGAATATGAGAAAACCTATTCCAGCTGGGATTGGTGGAGAGAAGATCCCTTTTATTTCTGGTACTATGACGGCAGCATCTACTCTTATCCCACAGATACGGATCCAAATCGTGG
>Ga0307425_1000085_pt1 | contig 51460 bp, 47 predicted proteins | sample SalMarWE160330MG_FD_202152 | JGI IMG/M metagenome (GOLD analysis project Ga0307425, IMG submission 202152) | Salt marsh sediment microbial communities from the Plum Island Ecosystem LTER, Massachusetts, United States - WE1603-30 | ecosystem: Environmental > Aquatic > Marine > Intertidal zone >... | reverse complement strand
CAGGAGAGGTGCATAATGGCCAAAGAGCTACTCGGCAGTGATTTTGAATTCTATCTCCAGGGAGTGACCGAATCGGAAAGGAATTAAAAATGAAATTCTACGCTTATCAAGATCATTTTCACTTGCCGGACATCGATCTTCAAAAAATCCTGGATCTCGCACTCTCCAGAGGTGGCGATTTTGCCGAAATATTCCTCGAATACAAGATCTTTAGCCACATAAACATGGAAGAAGACATCATCAGAGAAACTACAGAGAGCCTCAGCCTCGGTTTGGGGATACGCGTAAACTCGGGCGAAAAAACCGGCTACGGGTACACAAACGATATTTCCTTAGAAAAGATCAGAGGCGCGGCCATCACAGCCGCCTCGATTTCATCGGAGGGTTCATCTCGAACCTCTGCCTTCCTTTCTCATGAGCGCCTGCCTCACAATTACTACCCTGTGCGTGATCCTGTCCATAAAGCATCTATGGAGACCAAAATCTCTCTTGTCAAACAAACCTATCAAGCTGCACAGAAATTCAGCCCTAAAATAAAAAAAGTGAAAGTGTCGCTTATCGACCAACTTCAGCAAGTGCGCATAGTCAACTCAGATGGGGTTTCTGTAGCGGATGGAAGGCCGCTTATCAAGCTCGCCTGTTTTGCGATCGCCGAACACTCGGGAAAGAGAGAAGCAGGTTATTACGGAGGGGGAGGCAGAGTCGGATTGGAGTATTTTCAAGAGGTTCTCACACCGGAAGAAATCGGCCGAGAAGCGGCTGATGAATCCCTGCATCTCCTGCAGGCCATATCTCCCCCTGCCGGGGAGATGCCCGTCGTCCTCGCACCCGGACATAGCGGAGTTCTGATCCATGAAGCTGTCGGACATCTTCTTGAAGCGGATTTCAACCGAAAAAAAACGTCCATATTTTGGAATAAGATGGGGCATCAGGTCGGCCTCCCGAACTTAACGATCTATGATGACCCAACGCTGCCCAACTTCCGCGGTTCGTACAATATGGACGACGAGGGTACGATCCCGAAAAAGACGCCTCTTATAGTGAATGGAAAACTCGTCGGTCTTCTCCAGGATAAGCTTTCATCAAGGCTGATGCGCATGCCCGAGACGGGGCACGGCCGAAGGCAGGACTTCAGCTGCATTCCCATTCCGAGAATGAGCAACACTTATATCGACAAAGGAGAGTATGATCCTGAAGAGATCATCAAATCCGTCGATAGAGGCTTTTACGCTCATAAATATCAAGGAGGACAGGTGGAAGACTCGGGTAAATTCACCTTTTCAGTGAGCTCGGGATTCCTCATAGAAAAAGGAAAACTAACGGCCCCGGTTAAACAGGCTACCCTTATCGGGACGAACCTCGACATCCTTAACAAGATAGAAAAAGTCGGTTCTGACCTCCAATTCGGGGTGCAGACCGGCACCTGCGGAAAGGAGGGCCAGGCTATGCCCGTGACAGATGGATGCCCCACACTCAAGATCACACGCATGACAGTAGGGGGCCAATCATGAGCCCCAAAGATACGATTGCACCATTGAGAGCTCTCGCTGAAAGTTTGGTCAAATTCGGCAGGGCGCATGGCGCCGATGAGATCGAGGTCTCTATCGTGGAGGCCACTGAATTTATAGTCGATGTGCGTTTGGGAAATGTCGAAAATCTTCTTGAAGCCGGATCCCGAGGACTCGGCCTCCGAGTTTTTAAGGATCACAAAGCGGCAAACGCATCCTCTTCCGACCTCGACAGGGTTCAGCTCCAGAATCTCGTCTTGAATGCCCTCAAACGCGCTGAACTGGCCAGCAGTGATGAATACGCCGGACTCCCCCACTCTGCAGGGCGCCAAATCGATCCCGACATTCTTCGGTTGTATGATCCCAGCATTCCCGCACTGGACCCAAAAGAAAAGATCGGACTGGCCTTGGAGACAGAACGAATAGGCCTCGTTGACAAAAGGATCACAAACTCTCATGGAGCTAATTTTGAAACAAGAGTTATGCGAACCATTTTGGTCAACTCCAATGGTTTCTCGCAGGCGTACGAGGAAACATTCTGTTCTCTCAGCCTCGGTCTTCAGGCGGGAGAGACAGATAATAAGGTGGAAGGCTCCTGGTCTTCGGCAAAAAGATTTTATAAAGAATTGGAGACACCCGAAAAAATCGCTGCCACTTGTGTGGAAAGGACTGTCCGCCAGCTCCAACCCCGTAAGATCAAGACACAGACCGCTCCGGTCATCTTCGAGTCCCCAATGACCTCCTGGCTCTTAGGATTCCTCTTTGTGTGTATCTCTGGAAACGCCGTCTACCAGAAGACCTCCTTCCTGGCAGATAGACTCGGCGAAAAGGTTGCCAATGATGATATCCATGTCTCTGACGATGGCCTGATGCCCGGCATGCTCGGGACAACACCGTTCGACTCGGAGGGAGTCCCTGTTCAGATAACGCCGATCATAGAGAAGGGAATTTTAAAAAACTTTTTGTGTGACGCCTATGCTGCACGAAAGCTCAAACTCAAGCCCACCGGAAATGCGGACGGAGGTGGTGTCGGACCGCACAATTTTTATCTCCATGCGGGAACTCTCTCCCCCCAACAGATCATCTCCACAATGGACAGGGGGCTTATTCTCATCCGAACGATTGGGCATGGCCTCAATCCCTTAAACGGAGATATCTCGCGCGGTGCTTTTGGCTTGTGGGTGGAAAAGGGAGAAATTGTCTATTCGGTTTCAGAAATCACCATATCTGGAAACATGGGGAACATTCTCAATTCCATTGAAACAATCGGGAATGACCTGGAATTCAGGAGTCCGATCTCTGGGCCGACGATAAAGATTGCCGAACTCACGATCGCTGGGACGTAGATCCGACTGCAGAGTGAGTTTTCCTGATTATTCGAACCCTGGGCTGAATAAATGTCCGCGCACTCTTTACTCCCCTTGAAAAGTATTGTGATGGATAATGTCCTCGAGCGCTCTTTTGGGAACATGGAAACGCCCTTTCTCATCCTTCCAGTACTTGACTGAGCCGGCATATCCCTCGATCACAGATTCTTCGGCTGGATAACCTAAGGCAAGCACGGAATCAATGCGATAGTTTTCCGGCACGGAAAAAATTTTTCTCAAACTCTCACGGTCGATGGAGAGAAGCCAGCAACTGCCTATTCCCTTCTCCCAGGCGGTGAGGATCATGTTCTCCATGGCAGCTCCCACATCCCATTCGTAGCCATTGGGTCGAATCCCCGTGTTGACGAGAATGACGACATAGGCGACGGGTTCCTGCCCTGGCTTTGGATTCCCTTCGGGTGCGATATAGGCGGCCCACTTCAAACAGGGGAAAACCTGCCTAGTGACTGCCGCATCGTCGACCACGATAAATTCCAAGGGCTGGAGATTCGCTCCCGAGGGTGCCAGACGTCCCGCATTCACCAGGATTTCCAGGGCCTCTTTGGGTATAGGCTGAGGTTTAAACTGTCGAAGCGTCCTTCTCGAGATAATCTTTTCATATACACTCATGATGACCTCACGATTCACGAAAGCGTAAACCTTACAAGGGATGGATATCCCTTTCTAGCATACGCCTTATATTTAGTGTTTACGGATGTTAGCCTTGGGAAAGTATAGCCTGCAGTTTTTTTTAAAATAATCACGGCTTGACCGGTTAGGTGCACCTTTTGTGAACATAAAACCACTCTGGACGAAAATTTATCGACTTTTATGTGAACTTTGCGACCCATAGAGAAAAATCCGTCTCTGACATCTCCCCCACTGAACGATCCCGCTCATTTCCTCTGTAGAGGATCACGAATGTTGGAACCCCTTGAATCCCAAACGCGGCAGCCATCTCGGGATGTTTTTCCACATTCATTCGGACGACCATCAGTTCGCCCTTTCTGCGGTCGGCCAGATTCATGACGCTGGAATGCATCAGTTCGCAGGACATGCATGACAGCGAATAAAAATCCACCAATACAGGAATCGCTGATTTTTGGATCAGCGTGTATGCCTGGCTCGGTTGAGGCTCCACTACTGAGCCGGGTGTTGAGAGTATGGTCTTACATCGTCCACAGACAACCTTTTTTTCCGGCGCAGACACCGGGTAATTGTTTGTGGTCCCACAATTGAGACAACTGACTTTTATCTTTTCCTCTTTCGCCAAGGGTTCCCTCCCCCTATCCACACAAACGGTCTTTCTCTAAGATCATTTGAATCGCTCAACAGGAACATTTCACGCGAGCCAAGCTGAATATATCACAGGTTTTTCGGTGAAACAACCCACTTGTTTCCCCGCCATGACTACGCTTTTCCGATCCGGTTCTGGCATCAATCATCATTCCTATATATTTTATAAAAAATTATAGGGGATATTGTTCTCAGTGTCAAAAGGAAATTTCACGGCCCCATCCAGCCCGATGTTTGCTCGAAAAACCACAAAATTGCTACATTTTTCTCAGGAATTATTTTAAAATGGTCCGAAACACACGCATGTACGACTAACTTACATGGATTATTAACACCAGGAGTAGTCTGTTGAATATCAAGAGCAAACAAATGAACAGCACATCCAATCCAGAAAAAAAAGAGGATCTGGGCGCCAACATCAGGAAAACAAAAAACGTCAGAGAAATCGTCCAGCTCCTTGCCAAAACCTCCTCCCAGATGAAAATATTTGCATCTCACCATTCCAACATTCAGAAATTTGCCGATGAACTCTACGGCAAAATAGACCGTTACCTGGATAAACACTGGAAACTTGAGATCGGCATCGAGGAATTTGTCTTCACTTTTCAAGGGAAATCCATCTATCAGGATGACCAGATCAAAAGAAGCCTCCCTTTCCTCTTTTTTAAGGATGGCGTTCAAGCTCTGTTCTTCTATAAAAATTTGAGTAAAGAAGAATTTTTAGATTTTCTCGACATCATAAAACGTGAGTCCGCTCTCCCCGCCGAGGAAAGTGATATCGTCATCTCCCTCTGGGAAAAAGACTTCACCAACATCCGTTATGCCGCTTCGGATGAATTTTTAGAGTCAAAAATCGGGGTGGGGATGGAGCCTCTGGAATATAAATTGGATCGGACTCTTTTGATGACAGGAAAAGTTGAGCTAACACCTAAAGATAAAGAAGCTCTCGAACGGATGAATGCATCGGAGATCTCTTCACCTGAATTACAGGATAGAGAGGCAGGAGTCCCATCTGAGATCACGGAGGCGGAAATGACATCTTTGGGTCAATCATTGAGTGACTCAGAGTTCGATGCTCTGTATGAAATGCTCGACGCCAATCGCCGGATAACTGCCGAAGATGAACTTATCGCTCTCATCATGGAGATACTTTATATGGAAGAAAAACAAGAGCCCTTTGAGGAGACAATCAGGGCTCTTGAGCAATGTCATGAAGTTCTTGTCGCAAAACGAAATTATTCCCGAGCTGCTGAATTGTTGGACTTGGCTCTCGAATTGAAGGATAAGCTTGCCGCTAATCCCGACCAGCGCAAAGATGCAATATATGGCTTTATAGAAAGGATCAGGAACGAGGAAGCTATTGCACTCTTACAGCGGAATGTCCAAGAGGAAGGCACATCTGATGCGACTGCTCTCTTGGAGTATCTCAGGATTCTTGGACCAAAAAGCATCCCTGTTCTCAGTCAGCTTTATAATCTTGAAAAGAACGCTCAAGGCCGTGCCGAAATATTAAAATTGTTGAAGGAGTTGGGAAATCAAGATCCTCCTGCACTCATGCGAATCGCACGGGACGACAGCCCCAGCATCACAAATGCCATTATTGCAGTGCTGGGCGACTCAGAGGACCGAAGGGCCATACCGTACCTCGCAACATTCATCAATTACAAAAACAAATCAATCAAGTCTGAAGCCATCAAGGCACTCGGCAAAAAAAACGATGAAACAGCCAACAGAATCTTGCTGGCCTTCCTCAAAGACGATGATGAAGGATTTCGCATTCTTGCAGCTGAGAATCTTCTCTACATAAGAGAGGACTCTGTAAAGTCCCATATCATAAATACTGTGACCGACCAGAGCTTCAAGAAAAAAACCTCAGAAGAAATACGGGCCTTCATCAAGCTGCTGGGGAGAATACAGACAGCAGAATCCAGGGCGATCTTGAAGTCCTTCATCAAAAGGCCGGGACTTTTTTCCGGGACAAAGAATAAAGAGCTGAGCCGACATGCCGTATGGTCATTGGAAAAAATGGGAACACCCGAAGATATCTCAATTTTGGAGGAGGGAGCTCGCGGACACAGCAGGATCATCAGGGAAGCTTGCCAGAATTCCCTCCGGAGACTATCCCAGGACGCAAGTCAACATCCCGGAGTGAAAGAATGAAAGATACCCAAAAAGACCGCCCAACGGAAGAAACAAAAGAAAAGGAACTCAGGAGAAACAAAGAAGCCGTTGACCTGCTCTTCCGGCTCAACTGGGCCTGTCGGATCTCAAAAATCTATGAGCCCAATAACCTCATTTTTGTCCGTCAGATAAAACTGCTCCATAACATGCTCCAGAAACCCATCGAAGAGGACGGGGAAGCAACTTTCAAGATCAGACAGAACACGCTCTTGCTTAACGATATAAAGCTCAAGTTCGGTTTTTCGAGTTACTTCCTCCTCAAATATGTGATCGAAGAATTCAACGAGAGAGAGATCGGTATCCTCACTTTTTCCCCAGGTCTAGCGGAAGAGGAGCTGAAAAACTTCGTCATCCTATTTACACAAAATGCTGTAGACAAAGAAAACCCTCTTGGCCATTTCCGTAAAAAATGCGACGCAGCCGGAATCCAACACATCCATATGGAACAGATCTCGGCTCACGACCAAACTGGCTCCAAGAAAAAAGATGCCATGAAAATGTACTTTTTGAGCATCACCCATCTGAAAGAAATTTTCGAAAAATACCAAAAGGAAGACAGGATCCCCTTGGTCACAACCAGAAGGCTGATGCAGGTTTTGTTCAACAACATCGCTGACAACGAGACTTTTATGCACGGCTTAACGACGATCAAAAACTTCGACGAATACACGCTGAACCACTCGGTGAACGTCTGTCTCCTCTCCATATCATTGGGGAAAAGACTGGGCCTAGACAGAAACGAACTCATGGATCTCGGGATCAGTGCATTTTTTCATGATTACGGAAAACTTGACATCCCCAAAGAGATCCTGCTCAAACCGGGGCGATTGGATGACAAAGAAAGAGAGATCATTGAGCATCATCCGCGATACGGCGCAGAAAAGCTCATCCGGATGAAAACTTCGGGAAACTTGCCTCTCCTCGCTATCAACGTGGCCTTGGAGCACCATGCCCAAGAGGGAAAAGGAGGATACCCCAAATACACGAAAAAGAAACACATCAACCTCTTCAGTAAGATCGTTAAAATCGCCGATGTTTTTGATGCGATCACAACCAAAAGGCCATACCGAAACAGAGATTTTTCTAGAGATGAGGCGCTATCCATGATGCTAGAGAAAAGTGGCAAAGAATTCGATCCTCTCATCCTGAAGCTGTTTGTCAACATGATCGGCGCACGCCCCGTCGGCACTCTAGTGCTCCTGAATACGGGTGAAATTGGGATCATTTTCGAGACGAGTGAAGACCCGGCGAACACGGTGCGGCCCAAAGTTAAACTCATTACGGATCGAGAGGGCAACAAAATTGACGGGGAGGTCGTAGATCTCTCCGATAGAGATCCTGAGACAAACGCATTCCAAAGAACCATCATAAAAAACCTGGACAACAACACATACAATATTCCCATACCGGATTATTTTGTGGCGGCTGCAGATGAATCCTTATAAAGAATAAGGGCAATTCTTTCTTATGTAGAATCCGGTCCCCGAACGGACCGTTAAAAAAAACCGAGTGTTAACAAGAGCTTTTTCCCTTTATTAAACATCGCCCATCGCTATTTCCCGCAAAGTATAGCCCTGAAAAATCTTTTTCATTCCAATTTAGAGATGGGAATTTTATAATGAAGAAAAACCTATGATTTCAAGGAACTGAAATGAGAAACAAAGATAAGCTGGATGCGATCTTCCACCCCAAAACACTCGCAGTCATCGGGGCTTCCCGAGAGCCGGGAAGCGTGGGCCATTCTCTACTGGCCAAGATCATCGACAGCCGTTTCCAGGGCATTGTTTACCCCGTCAACCCGAACGCAAAGGGAATACTGGGAATCAAGTCTTACCCGAACGTCACCGAAATCCCCGACATCGTTGACCTGGCTGTTGTCATCGTCCCTGCTCATCTTGTCCCAACAATCCTCGAAGAATGCGGCCAAAAGAATATCAAGGGTGCGATTGTCATATCCGCGGGATTTAAGGAGATCGGTGGCGAAGGGATTGCGCTTGAAAATAAAGTCAGAAACATCATCGCAAACTACAACATCGCGCTGGTCGGCCCGAACTGTCTGGGTGTGATCAACGCAGACCCATCCACTTCATTGAACGCAACCTTCGGCACACAGATGCCGCTGGTAGGGAACATCGCTTTTATGTCACAGAGTGGGGCCCTTTGTGTGGCGGTCCTGGATTACGCTATTGAATCTAACGTCGGTTTTTCCAAATTCATCAGCATGGGAAATAAGGCCGGGATCAATGAGAACGAATTGCTCCTCTACTTGAAAGAGGATCCCAAAACAGATGTCATCTTGATGTATCTTGAAGACCTGGTGGATGGCCGGGAGTTCATGTCAATCGCCAGAGAGATCACGACCCACCCCAAAAACCCCAAGCCAATCATCGCCCTCAAAGCGGGTCGGACTCTATTAGGAGCCAAAGCGGCATCATCACACACAGGTTCGCTCGCTGGATCGGATAAGGTCTACAACGCCATCTTTGACCAGTGCGGAGTCCTCAGGGGGGATACGCTGGAAGAGATCTTTGATTACGTGAAGGCGTTCTCCAGTCAACCCCTGCCACTGGGTGAGAATGTCGCGATCATCACCAACTCTGGAGGACCCGGAATCCTCGCAACGGATGCCTGTATCCAGCATGGATTGAAAATCGCTCAATTCACAAACAGCACAAAAAGAGCCCTTAAAAAAATCCTCCCCCCAACCGCCAGTTTAAACAATCCCGTGGACTTGATCGCAGAGGCACAACACAAACAATATGAAGCTACACTTAAAGAGATCTTATCTCAGAAGGATATTCATTCTGCCATGGTCATCCTCACCCCGACCTCTTTTACGGACGTGGAAAAAATCTCCTGGGCCATAGTCAAGGCGACCAAGTTACAAAAAAAGCCTTTGGTCTGTTGTTATCTGGGTGTTTATGATGTCTCCAAAGGCATTGATATTCTCGAAAAGAACGGTATTCCTGCCTACAGATTTCCCGAATCTGCAGCAAAAGTGCTCTCCGTAATGGCACATTTCACCCAATGGCTCGCCCGGCCAAAAACTGGAATCAAAACATACGAGGTCAAAAGGACAAAAGCGAAAAATATCATTCGGTCTGTTCAGGACCAGGGACGCGCTTTCCTGTTGGAGCACGAGGCCTACGATGTCTTGAAAGCTTATGGATTCCCCGTGATTCGATCGGAAATAGCGACAAACGTGCGCCAAGCCGAAGAAGCTGCGCAAAAGCTTGGCTTTCCTGTCGTCCTGAAAATCATTTCTCCAGATATCCTCCACAAATTCGACTTTGGAGGCGTTTTACTCAACATCAAGAATAAAAAGGAAGTCAGAGCCGCATATAACAGGATCAATCATAATATCAGGAAAAACAAGCCTCAGGCTAAGATCATCGGGGTGATTGTGGAGAGAATGGTCCCCCCCGGCAAAGAGATCATCCTCGGAATGAGTCGAGACCCTCAATTCGGCCCCATTTTGATGTTCGGATTGGGCGGCACATACGTTGAAGCTTTAGAAGATGTGACATTTCGATTGGCTCCAATAAGGGAGCTCACTGCATCCATCATGATCAAAAAAACCAAGACCCACAAGATTCTGGATGGATTCCGCGGAGGACCAGTTTATGACTTTGGAGCCATCGAAGAATGCCTCAAACGGCTCTCTCAACTCGTGACTGATATCGAAGAGATCAAAGAGCTCGACATCAATCCGCTCATGGTCTACGAAAAAGGAAAAGGTTGTACCATCGTCGATGCACGAATCATCCTGAACAACGCCTTCGCTCCTTCAGATAATATTTGACTTTCTTTTCGGTGTGTTTATAATAGACTAGTTTAATAGTAGTGTTTTGCTTGGATTATTCAAGGGTCGCGTTTGGCAGAGATAAAAGCACAGCATATGACGCTGGGGCACATCACACTAAGTGTGGATAATCCGGATTATTGGAGAGCGAATGGGTCTATTTAAAAGAAAGACGAAGTCGAGAGTGTGTGTTGTCGGCATGGATGGAGTTCCGTATTCTATGCTCCAAGACCTAGCACGGAAGGGAGTCATGCCCACCATAAACACCCTGATCAACTCGGGACATCTGCACAAAATGAAAGCCAGTCTTCCTGAGATCTCATCGGTCAGCTGGACGAATTTTATGACAGGGACAAATCCGGGAACTCATGGCATTTTTGGTTTTACAGACCTTAAAGAACACACATACGACCTTTGCTTCCCGAACTTCAGTGATATCAAAACAGAAACATTCTGGGACAAGCTCGGTGACCAGAAGAAGATGTCCGTTATCATCAACCAGCCTTCCACCTATCCGGCCCGGAAGATCAATGGCATTCTCATATCAGGTTTTGTGGCTATCGAAATGGCCAAAGCTGTCTTTCCCCTTGCCCTTAAAGAACCTCTAGAGAAAATGGGATATCAGATCGACATCGATACGGCCAGAGCCAGAGAAGACCACGAATTCTTATGGCAAGACCTGGCCCGAACCTTAGAGGGCCGGCACAAGGCCTTTGGCTCTCTGTGGGAGACCGACTGGGATTATTTCGAGATCGTGATCACAGGAACAGACAGGCTGCAACATTTTCTGTGGGATGCCTACAAAGATGAAAACCACATCTACCACACAAACTTTCTCGATTATTACCGGCAATTGGATAGATTCATCGAAAAAATCGTGGACGCTTTCACTGCACAGAAAGATGGAGATGATAGATTGTATCTTCTTTCTGACCATGGCTTCGCAGGCATAAAGCAAGAAGTCTACTTGAATGTCTGGCTCGAACAGGAGGGATATCTCAGTTTCGATACATCCTCGCCTAAAGACTTATCCGATATAAGTGCCACCTCCCGAGCCTTTACGATGGATCCCAACCGCATATACCTCAATCTGAAAGACAAATTTCCCGAAGGACCTATCGGTCTTTCAGAAAAACAAGCCCTCAAGCAAGAAATTACAGAGAGGCTCAAAGGATTAGAGTTTGAGGGGCAAAAAGTCGTCAGGGAAGTGTTTGATGCAGAAGAAATTTATTCCGGTCCGCATGTGGCTTCAGGCCCAGATTTGATCGTCCTTTCCGAATACGGTTACGATATGAAGGGTTCCGTTAAGAAAAAAGAGTTATTCGGGCGCTCAAACCTGCAGGGGATGCACACTTGGGATGATGCGTTTTTCTGGGCCAATACGGAAAAAGGAAAGGACCTGTCCATTTCTGATTTATCCGGTATCATAATGGAGAACTTTGCATGAGGGAACAGATGGAGAGAATGTTTGGTTTTCGGTCTGTTCAGGAAACGGACCCTGCACCGATAGAGAAAAACCTATCCGCGTACCCACAAAAAAAACTGCTTTTCCTTATTTTGATTTTTTGTGCCCTAACTCTTCCCCTGAAAGCCTACATCGGCCCAGGAGCGGGTTTTGCCTTTCTCTCTTCGTTTCTTGTCCTGTTCTTAACATTTTTCCTCGCTATTTTTTCGTTCCTCTCCTGGCCTTTCCGTCTTCTTATGCGTCTTCTCAGAGGCCAAAAAGCATACAAAAAGAGTCAAATCGATCAACTGGTAATCGTGGGATTGGATGGCATGGAGCCAACTCTTGTCGAAAAATTCATGGGAGAGGGAAAACTCCCGAACCTCAGCAAGCTCAAAAAGGAAGGCACCTATGCCCGGCTAAAAACAACCACCCCTGCCATATCCCCGGTAGCCTGGTCCTCGTTCATGACTGGAAGCCATCCAGCAAAGCACAATATTTTTGACTTTCTCAGTCGCGATCCCAGGACATACCTTCCGGACCTGTCTTCTGCTAGGATCGGAAATCCCAAAAGATTTCTCCCCCTCGGGAAATACAATATCCCCCTTTCAAAACCAGAGATCAAAGGCATGCGCAAGAGCATCCCTTTTTGGAAGATCTTGGGCGACAGCGGCATCTTCTGCTCGGTCTTGAGAATCCCGATTACGTTTCCTCCCGAAAAATTCAAGGGGCACCTGCTTTCGGGCATGTGCGCACCAGACCTAAAGGGGAGCCAGGGCACTTTCTCTTACTACACATCGGAAACAGAGACGATCAAAAAACACGAGGGCGGGATGATGTTCCCTGTCACCCTGAATGGGGATACAATCGAGACTTATATTTCAGGCCCTGAGAATACACTTCTTAAAAAAGTCGAAGAGATGCGCCTTCCGATGATCATCCATTGCGATAAAGACAAAAATGAGGTGCACATCGAAGTGTCCGGCCAAACGGTGCATCTCAAAATCAAAACCTTTTCGGACTGGGTGAAAATCGCCTTTCGGCCGGGGTTGGGAATAAAAGTCAGGGCCATCTGCCGATTCTATGTGGCTGAGATTGAGCCTCACTTCAAGATGTATCTCACACCGCTCAACATCGACCCGGAAAAACCAGCCCTTCCCATATCTCACCCATTCATCTACTCCGTTTATCTAGCCAAACTCCTCGGGGATTATACGACCCTGGGAGAGGCTGATGACACATGGGCCCTCAATGAAGGCATATTGAATGAGGATTCCTTCATCAAACTGGCCTACGACAATCACAAGGAATCCGAGGACATGCTCTTCAACGCCATGGCCAAAACAAAAAAGGGTGTTGTGGCCTGCTGGTTCCAGACTACAGACAGCATCCAGCATATGTTCTTTCGGTACTTGGACAACAAACACCCGGCCCTGAAGCACGGACAAAGAGAGAAAAGCGCCAAAGTTATCGAAGACCTGTATAAAGACATGGATGATCTCGTGGGACGCGTGTTTAAAAAACTCAATAAAAACAGCATGCTCATCGTAATGTCTGACCATGGTTTCAAATCCTTCCGCCGGGGAGTAAACGTCAACTCCTGGCTTTATGAGAATGGATATCTGCACCTCAAAGAAGGGAAACTGACGAGCGAGGAATGGTTCAAGGATGTCGATTGGAAACGGACTAAAGCCTACGGCCTAGGGCTGGGAGGCATTTATATCAATCAGAAGGGAAGAGAAGAACAGGGAGTCGTCAACCCGGGGGAAGAGACGAAGAGATTGAAGGAAGATCTGATACAGAAACTCAACGGATTGGAGGACAGCGAGACGGGAGATGTAGCCATAAACAAGCTCTTCGACAGGGATGAGATCCCTCCAGGGCCCTATAAAATCAACTGCCCGGACTTCATCGTTGGGTACAATGAGGGGTACAGAGCGTCGTGGGATTCGGTGACCGGTGTCGTCAATTCAACAATATTCGAGGACAACACTAAGGCCTGGAGCGGAGATCACTGCATCGACCCACGGCTTGTTCCCGGCATCATCTTTTCAAACTTCAAGCTGAACACCACAGAGCCTTCGATCACAGATATTGCTCCAACAGCCCTAGAGCTCTTTGGCATTAAAGTCCCCCAGCACATGGATGGACAGGTGTTGGTCGCTACGGAATCGGCTGAAATCCAGGAGACAACGCAGAGAAAAAGCTGAACGATAATATCCGATCTTTCGGATCATCGATATTTTCACCTTACCAGGTTGGTGGTATAATAGGATAGAGAAAAAAATGACAAACATAAATCGAAGACAATTCCTCAAGATGGGATTGACCGCTGGTTCTCTGCTTGCAGCCAACAGGTCATCCAGTCTTGTGACTAAAGTTTTTGGAAAAACCGAAACTGATAAAAAAATCATCATCCTCGGTTTTGACGGTATGGACCCGCATCTTGTCGAGGTCTGGATGAAACAGGGATATCTTCCGGCATTCCAAAAATTGAGAACGATAGGATCCTTCACTCCTTTAGAGACTTCCAATCCTCCCCAGAGCCCAGTAGCCTGGTCCAATTTTATCACAGGAATGGACCCCGGCGGGCACGGCATATTTGATTTTATGCACAGGGATCCGCAACACTATATTCCTATTTTTTCAGCGGCAGAATCCACGGCCACCACAAGAACCCTTTCTATCGGCAACTATGAATTTCCCCTCTCTGGAGGAGAAGTCAAGAACTTGATAAAAGGGAAAGCATTCTGGCAGATCCTCGAAGAGTACGATATTCCGGCCACCATCTTCAAGATGCCTTCCAACTATCCTCCCGTTCCCACAAAACAGCGCACGCTCTCTGGCATGAACACGCCCGACCTGATGGGTTCTTACGGGATATGCAATTATTACACCACTGAATCTACCCGCATCAATGAAGACATCGGGGGAGCAAGAATTCACGAAGTGTATGTCATCGGGAACAGAGTGGAAACCAAGCTCCCTGGACCTGAAAATGCATTCAAGAAGGACAAACCCGACTCGTTCATCGATTTTAAAGTCTATATCGATCCCGCAAATCCTGTGGCCAAGATATCCATCCAGGATCACGAATTCATTCTCAGAGTGGGAGAGTGGAGCGACTGGAAACGGATTCACTTCAACATGATCCCCACCCAGAAAGTCAGCGGCATCTGCCATTTTTATCTCAAAGAAGTCAGGCCGGAATTCAAGCTCTATGTCTCCCCGATCAACATCGATCCAGCAAATCCGGCCTTGCCCATTTCAACTCCCGAAAGTTATGCTAAAGATCTTGAAAAAAAATTCGGCCCCTTTTACACCAAAGGTCTTCCAGGCGATTTTAACTCCATGAACAATAATCTCCTGGACGAAGGAGAATTTCTCGAGCAGGACAATCAGGTATTAAGCGAACGCATCGCTATGTTCGATTATGAGCTTGCGCGCTTTGATTCTGGACTGCTGTTCTATTATGTCTCCAGCACCGATCAGAGACAACACATGTTCTGGCGCCATCTCGACAAGCACAACCCCACATACGATCCTCTTTTGGCCGCAAAATACGAAAACACCATTCGCGATGTTTATGTGGAAGCCGATAAAATTCTGGATAAGGCTATGCAAAAGGTGGACAAGGATACAATCATCATGGTTGTGTCCGACCACGGGTTCTCTCCTTTCCGATGGTCTTTCAACGCCAATACATGGCTGAAAGAGAACGGCTACCATAGTCTGATCAACCCCTGGAAGCAGGGAGAAGATCAGCTCTTCGTGAATACGGATTGGTCAAGAACCAAAGCTTACGCCTATGGCCTGAACAGCCTTTACATCAATCAAAAAGGACGGGAAGGCGAAGGGATCGTCTCTCCCGGCGCAGAGACGGAAAATCTCATCCGAGAAATTGCCAGCAAGCTTGAGGCATATGTCGATCCTAAAACGGGTGAGAGACCGGTCCTTAAAGCCTTTGCGGCAAAGGATATCTACACAGGAGCTCATGTGGATGAAGCCCCGGAAATCATCATTGGATTTAACAAAGGCTACCGCATCTCCTGGTCATCTCCCATGGGAAGAATTCCTAAAAACATCATCGAAGACAACACAGAAAAATGGAGCGGCGATCACTGTATTGCTCCAGGGATCGTTCCAGGGATATTATTTATGAATCGGAAGATACAAGCGCAAGACCCAAAATTTCTAGACGTCAGTCCCACAATCCTTAAAATATTCGGGATAAATAAACCCAAAGAGATTACGGGAACATCCGTGACCTAATTCCAAGGAGCGAATAATGGGCAAAACAAAGGTCAAACTGGAGAAAATCCTTCTGGAAAAAGTAAAAAAATTCGCAGAGATGTCAGGTTATTCTTCACCGGAAGAGTTCATCACTCACTGTCTCGAGAAGGAGATCGCAACTCTAGAGGAGTCGGACTCCGAAGAGGAAATCAAGAAAAAACTGAAAGGACTCGGCTACATTTCGTAGGGTTATTAGCGTTGAGAAACCATGAATTTCTTCCTGATGCTAAATCCCTGATGAAACTTAGGTAGAGCTGATGTAAAAAAATATGTGGACTTTCAACAAGGCCTTCGGCAAGATCTTTGATATTCTGTTAATCCCCTTCCAGAACATGAATCCCTGGGTCGGAATGGCCATTGTGTCCTTCCTGACAGGGCTTCTTATGCTCGTTATTTTCCGCTACACTTCCAACCAGGCTGGGATCAAAAAAGTTAAAAACAAAATCAAAGCCCATTTGCTGGAGCTCAGGCTGTACAAAGACAGCATGGGTATTTCTCTCAAGGCACAAGGAAATATCCTCCTGGCTAACATGAAGTACATCAGCCATTCTTTCAAGCCCCTGTTGGTTATGATCGTTCCCGTGATCCTCATCCTGATCCAGCTGAATTTCTGGTTCGGTTATGAGCCCTTGAAACCCGGACAGCAGACTTTACTCAAAGTCAAACTGGAAGAGGGATACGATCCTCTGCAAACAGATCTTGCTCTGGAGCCAGACCCAGAGATCGTCATTGAGTCAACTCCGCTTCGCATAGAGGAGTACAGGGAGATCAACTGGAGAATATCCTCCAAGGGAATTGGTGTACACCGAATCAATGTCGTCATTGGCGGACAAAAGATCCCGAAGACCATCTCCTCAGACACAAAAACTCTAAATAAACTCTCACCGATAAAACACAAGACTGACTTCATCGATGAACTTTTCTATCCTGTGGAAGCCCCTATCGCAAAGGATTTACCTGTCAAATCCATTGAAGTGCTTTATCCTGCCAAGTCTATGAACCTATTTGGTTGGAACATGCATTGGCTCATCGCCTATTTTGCCCTTTCCATCATCTTTGGCTTTGCGTTCAAAGGTGTCTTCAAGGTCGAAATATAGAAAGGCACATATTCTCGCTCTTCTATCGCTCCCGATATCGCTCAAGCCATCCCTCTGCACTCCCTCAACTTATATTTGAGTTGTCATTCGCGATTTTTCAGTTTAAAATGAATGAGTCATAAAATTATTGAGAGTCGAAGATACATTCGATCGGAAAGGATAAAAGGATGAAAATCGGTGAGTTTCTCATGGAGCGCTGGCAATCCGAATGGGAGCACGTCGTTGATTACAACATCTCCGAAAGTGGCGTTAAGCCTTTAACACCAGAGGAGCTTCTGAGCCCTGAAGAACTTGCGGCACTTGCCAAAACAAAACTGGGATATATTCAGACAGATGGCACCCGGGAACTTAAAAACACAATCTGTGCGCACTATGCTCAGGCATCACCGGAGAATATCTTGGTGACATCCGGTTCTGCAGAAGCTAATTTCCTGCTGATGTGGAAGCTCATCGAATCCGGAGATGAGGTCATCTTTATGCTTCCCAATTTCATGCAAATCCATGGGCTCATGAAAGCCTTCGGGGGCAAAGTGAAAACGTTCTCGCTCAAGGAGGATCTGGATTGGAATCCAGATCCGGAAGAGCTAAAAAAGCTCGTGACTAAAAATACAAGGCTCATCGTTGTCACCAATCCCAATAATCCTACAGGTGGCCAGTTGAATGAAGAATCACGTCAGGTCATTCTGGATCTGGCCCGATGGGCGGATGCCTGGATCGTCTCTGACGAGGTTTACCAGGGAGCGGAATACGACGGCAAAATCACACAGAGTTTTTGGGGATCTTACAACAAAGCGATCGTGACGAATGGCCTCTCCAAAGCCTACGGACTCCCGGGCCTTCGTGTCGGATGGATGGTCGCTCCCGCAGAGATCGCGAACACGATCTGGTCTTACAAAGATTACACGACAATCACCATCAGTGCATTGAGCGACCGGCTGGCGCGGACCGTTCTCTCACCCAAGAAAAGGGATTCCATACTGGAAAGAACACGTCGTATCATCAGAGCGAATTTTTCTATCCTTGAAGATTGGATGGATAAACAAAAAGGGCTCTTTCGTTGTACGCCGCCAAGAGCCGGGGCGATCGCATTTCCCGGATACAATCTCGACATAAACGCAACTGAACTTGCCCACAGAATCAGAGAAGAGAAAAGCGTCCTCATCCAGCCCGGAGACCAGCTCGGGATGGACTTTCACATCCGTTTCGGATTGGGGGAAGAGCAAGAATTTTTCATTACTGCCCTCGGCCTCGTTGGGGAAGTGCTCGCCGAACTCAAAACCTAATCCAGTCTATACGTTCATAAAAAAAGACTGTGATTCCGCGCCATATCCCTTTACTTCTCGATTTGATTGAACCAGACGATATCGGCCAGTTTTTTCCTTTTTTTTTGCTTTGTGGGCGTGTGTTCGTAATATCCGATGGAAATCAAAGAGATGATCTTGTAGGCACGGGAGATTTTTAAAAACTTTCGTGCTTTTCGGGAGTTGAACCACCCGATCCAGCATGTCCCCAGCCCCATTTCTTTGGCTTGGAGCACGATGTGCTCTCCGGCAATGCCAATATCCAACAGATGAAAATGAATATCCTGGATCTGCTTTCCCACCCGGTGCGCGATGAGATTCAGCCGAGCCAAGATCACAATGAGGACAGGCGCTCTTTTAGCGAATTTTGAAATCGAGTAAATTCCGGTGAACACCTTATCGCAGAAACGTTCTTTCAGATCCACATCATCAAGGACCAGGAAGCGCCACGGCTGAGCGTTGTCTGCAGAGGGCGCCAAGCGAGCCGCTTCGAGACAGGCAAGGATCTTCTCCCGTTCCACGGGCTTGTCGATATAGCGCCGAATGCTCCGCCGCTCCTCAACAAGCTTCTGAAAAGGAGATCTGTTATTTCTCATTGAGCTCTGCCTCCACATCGGCAGAGTTGCTGTGTTTGACCAGAGTGAGCGGTATCCTCCGTGCGCATGTTCCATCCTCCTTAAAAAAATTATCGATGCCCACTCTTTCTATCATAATCATTTCCCTTTTTAAAGATATATTGAAGAAAGGGAAATATTATAAAAATCTCCTAAAACATGGCAAATATTTCTTGCGCAAAAAAAGCATCTTTAATAGTATAGACAGACAACGAGGTCAAGCATGAAATCCTTCATAAATTTCATAAAAGGATTTAAATCGACAAGAAAAACAGCGCGTATGGTGCTACTGCTCTTTATTGTGAATTTAGGTCTCTCCCTCATCCTAGCCGTTCCTATGTATCACTCCCTCAAAGAATCCGTGGGAGATAGCCTGGTGGGGGAACAGATGGCCAAAGGTTTTGATATGCTCTGGTGGGAAGAGTACAGGGATCAGAGCGATAGCCTGGAGAAAACATTTACTCCTTCCATTATAGGAAAAGGGGCTATCCTCAATAATCTCGAGGGCCTCATCCTGATGACGTTTTCTGAGCTCCCTCCAGTGATACTGATCATTGGCCTCATCTACATCATCTTTCACACTTTTCTTGCCGGAGGGATTCTCTCTGTTTTTAACGAATCAGAACCTAAATTCTCACTCCAAAGATTCTTCGGCGATTCAGGATTTTACTTTTTCCGTTTCTTTCTTGTGATGCTTGTTTCATGGGTCCTATTCTTCGGTGTCTTGGGCACGCTCCATCGCTGGTTTGGCGCAATACGAAACAGCGTGGCTCAAAGCTCATTTTCAGAAATACCACCTTTCACTCTCGGCCTTTTTTTCAGTATGCTGATATTATTCCTTCTGCTTCTGGTTCAAATGCTCTTTGATTACACACGTATCCAAATCGTTGTCGAGAAGAGGACTAATATCCTCAAGGCTGTCCGGGAGGGAATCCGCTTCGTTTTCAGACATCCAGGCTCGAGCCTGGGGGTGTTCTACCTTCTGGCCCTTGTTCATACAGGTGTTACTCTTGTCTATATACTTTTTAAAAGTCTTATCCCACAAACCACATCTCTCGGAGTTCTCGCTGCATTTCTCATCCAGCAGGTTTTTATATTTGCGATCATCTGGATAAGATGCTGGCTCTATGCCAGCGAACTGGAGCTCTATAAATACTGGCGCTAAAATAAATCCATCAAAACCCGGCACACGAAAGTCACTTTGACTAACACCCTTTGCCTAATCCTAATAACGGGTTATTCTCTGATCGAGGAAAGGACATAAAAAAATTTACAGAAAATTTATTTGCTCGAGGAGACCTTTTCTGATATATTTACAAGAATGAACCATGTGAATAAGACGATTACCAATCAAGGAGGCAATCCATGAGAAAGACAACTGTTTTTTACCTAATTCTCTTATTGACAGTGATCGGTTTTGTCGGTTGCGGTAAAAAGGCGGAAACCCCCAAGGCAGGCTCTGCATCGCCAGACGACATGCTCAGTCTTCTTCCTATGAGTGCAAAGGGCGTGTTCCTTATCAATGTCAACCAGGCCATGTCCATTGAAGCTGCAGACAAGATGATCAAAGAGAGCGATAACTACCAGAAGTACATGGAATTTATCGAAAAGACGGGAATCGACCCTCAGAAGGACATCTTTTATGTTGCAGCAGCGATGACCGGCTTTGGTGAAGATATGGAAAAAGGAGTCGCCATTGTCAACCTGAAATACGACAAAGACAAAATCCTTCCTCTTATCAAAGAGAAGATGGGTGAAGACAAGGAAGAGCTTATAGAGATGGAATACAGCGGTCTGACGATTTATACGATGAAGAAAGCAGAGGAGAAGGAAGAAGGAGAAATACAAAAACAAGAACAACAAGAACAAGAAGAACAACAACAAGTAGAAGAGCAACAACAAGAAGAGGAAGAAAAAGGTCATGAAGAAGGTGCCTTCGCGTTCTTGGACAGCTCCAATATCGTTGTCGGCAATGAAGCAGAAGTAAAAACTGTCATCGACATTTCCCAGAAAAAGGCCGACAATATCTACAAGAACCTGGAACTCGCAGACCTCCTGGCCAAAACAAACAAGGAAGGTATCTTATGGGGAGCCATGCTCATCCCCGCCGATACCATAGAAAAAGCGGCAAAAGAGAATCCGATGATGTCCAGTTTCGAGGCGGTTAAAGCGGCGACGATCCTCTTCGACTACAAGAACCAGAATATCCTCGCAGAAATCAAGCTCATGAGCGATAACGAAGAAAACAACACAAAAATCGCAGAAGCTTTGAATGGTTTCAAGGCTATAGGCGGTATGGCTGCTGCAAAAAAACCAGAAATTGGCGAGCTCTTGAGCAAAATAGAGATATCCTCAACCGCTGACCATGTCAAAATTTTCGCCAGCCTTCCAGAAGAGCTTCTGAACAGGCTCAAAAGCGCTAAGCCTGATGAGGACAAGGAATAGCCATTTTTTCGCCGTTTGGATAGAAAACCAGCGAAATAGATACTATAAAAGACGCGGGCTGAGTGGATGGGCTCAGTCTTGAAGGATGTATTCCTGCCATGAAAAGATGAGGCAGGCTACGGTCAAAAACACACCGGTTATCAGGAATAAAATCAAAACCGCCAGCCAAGGGGGTGTAGGCTCCAGCCGGAAGAGCAAGAACGCAAATCCCTCACTCACCTGAGCCGGCAAGAGCGATTTCAGATAATGGACAATGGCAAAGCGCTGTGTTGATCCGGGAAAATACTGAATCACATTCTCCCAGCCAAAACTGAATATAAGCCCGAACATGATCGACCGCTTCAAAAATGTCCCGATCAGAGTGAAAAACGCCGTGTAACAGATCAGGCCAAGAACCAGCACCGCCATATTTCTCAAAAGGATCTTGTACAAAGAAAAATTCAGCAGGTCGTTCACGTTCAGGATCAAAAAAGAAAACACAAAGCCAAAAACAACCATAAGAATAACTAGAGCCGTGTACGCAACATACTTGCCAAGGATAATGGCTGGCTTGGGGACTGGACGTGTTGTCAAATAGGTCAGAGTTTTTCCCTCCAATTCTTCCGAGCACACCGAGGTGCCATAAAAAAGGGCCAGAATCAGTATCAAGAACTGGAGGTAAAAGCCCATGATCATGTTGGAAAAAATGTAAATCCCTTCAAAGTGGGGCTCTCCTGTGAAGATCTGGGAAAACTTAAAAATCCCAGCCAGGACGACGGGAAGAAAGCTGATGAGATAAAAAACCTTCGCTTTTCTGGCTCTCCTTCCCAAAGAAAAGAAAAAGTGAAAAACATCCCACACAGAGTCCCACAAATATTTCACGTTTCCAATACTCCTCGCATCAGGTTCACTGTCCTATCAAATAATCAAAAACGGCTTGAAGATTGTCATCGGGGGATGTGATTTCAAAGACTTCGATGTTGTGCTCCACAAAAAGTGAAGGCAGCAGCCCAAAAAATTTGTCCCTGTTGTTGGTCTCGACAAGGAGCGAATCGTTTCCAGCCAGAAAATTGACTTTTAAGACAAAGTCATGCGCGATGAACAAGGAGGCAAGCTTTCGTGGATCACTGCATCTTATGGATACGATGTGGGGGTGTTTTTCGATCAGGTCTCTGATGTAATGGATATCTCCCTCTGCAAAGATCTTTCCCTGGTGGATTAAAATGATCTTTTGGGTCATAGCTTCTATCTCGGGAAGGACATGACTGGAGACAATGATCGTTTTTCCCTCTTGTTTGTAGGTTTTGATGAGCCGGATGATCTTCCTCCGACTCAATGGATCCAGACCATTGAGAGGCTCATCGAGGATCAGAATCTCTGGCTCATGGGCAATGGCTTGGGCGACCTTCAGCCGTTGGCGCATGCCCCGGCTGTATGATTTTATGATCCTGTCCTTGTCTGGCGTCAGCTCGACGATGTCCAGCGCTTTCTGAGCATGCCTCACAATTTCAGGCTCCGAGAAATGATAGAGCCTCAATAAGCCGGTGAGAAACTGCCATCCGGTCAATTCATCGTAGTAGGCATCCTGTTCCGGACAGAATCCGATCGTGCGGAAAAGGGAGTAGTTGTTTTTCACTTTCTGGCCAGAGATTGCAACGGAACCGATATTCGGCTTTATCTGCCCCGTGATGAGTTTCAAGAATGTGGATTTTCCCGCTCCATTGGGCCCCAAAAGCCCCGTAATGCCTGCATCGATCTCCAACGTGACATCACTCAAACCAAGAACATTTCCGTACCAGCGGGAAAGATTCTGGACCTGGATGACGGGCGTCATTTGACGACCTCCACGCTTCTGATCTTTTTCTTCAGGACCAAAGCTCCCAAAACACAGAACCCTGCAATCACTAAAAAGGATAAGGCCCAGGGGATGTCATGGGGAAGCTTCTGGCCAAAAAGAAAAGCGCCTGCTTGTTTGAGGTTCTCTTTTATGGAAAGAAGCGCAAAAAACTCGTTGCGGAAGATACCGTGGAAGATACCATAGAGTATGTCCGAGAAGACGTACAATCCAAAGATCAGGATGGCCACATATCTCCGGTTTTTATTCACAGACGACAGGAAGAGCCCATAAAATGCAAAAAAGACGGTGACAAGGAGGGAATAACTGATTACGGAAAGTGGAAGCAAAGGATAGGCAGAGAGAAACTCGAAATTCGCCGCAAACAACAACTTCATCAAGATAAAAACAAGGCCAGGCAAAAGAGTGATAAAAAAGAGAAAAAACACGATGACCGACGCTTTTCCCAAAAAATAATCCTTTTTACTGATGGGCCGGGAAAAATAGAGCTGGAGAGAATTATATTTCAGGTCATCGGAGATAAGGCCTGCCCCGCAAAAAACAAGGATCATGACAATCATAAAAAGGATATATTCATTGGTAAAATAGGCTTTAAAGTAAGCGGGATTGATCTTAAGGAAGTCAGGAACCTCTCCTTCTCTGATCATGAACTGGAAGTCTTCCATCCGTTCGGCAACGTAGATGCCGGCGAGGAAGAGCACGGAGGGCGTCAGAGCCATGAAAAAAAGCAGCTTGAAAAACTTCTTGCGGATTGTCAACTTGATCCCATATCGTGTGATCGGCCACCAGGGAAACTTTTTGTCTAAAAACTCACCATCCCAGTGTGAGTAGCCTTTTTCCTTTATGGTCATCAATCCACTCCAACCACCTTTGCAAACAGGTCTTCAAGAGAAGTCTGGCTCTTGACGAAATGTCGTATCTGATATCCTCCCTCAGCCGCCAAATGAAAAATCTGCTGGGGACTCTTCCCTGGAGGCATGTACACTTTGAGAATCCCATCCTCTGTGACTTCGACGCGGCATTCCATGGCGTTGAGCTTATCTATGAAACCCCCTGGCTCGCTCTTGACCTTGAGCTCATAAAGGCTGTAATCCAGTTGTCTCAGGGCTTTCAGATCTCCCTGATCGGCCACTTTGCCCTTGTTGAGGATCAGCACAAAGGAGCACACAGCTTCTATGTCAGAGAGGATGTGTGACGATATCAGCACCTGAATATTTCTTTTGGATGAAATGTCCATAATGAGTTCCAGGATCTCATGTCTTCCCTGGGGGTCTAATCCGCTAGTGGGCTCATCGAGAAAAATGAGTTTAGGGTCATGGACAAGAGCCTGGGCGAGCTTGAGCCGCTGTCTCATGCCGCTGGAGTAAGTCTCCAAATTGCGGTATCGGCTCTCTTCAAGCCCAACATAGAAAAGAACTTCGTGTGCCCGCTTCATGGCCTCCTGACGAGGCATACCGGATAATTCGCCCAAGTAGGAGGTGAAGGTAACGGCATCGATATTGGTGATCAAACAATCGTCCTCAGGCATATAGCCCACATAGCGCCGGATCATCCGCTGTTGAGTCCTGATGTCATAATCGAGAACGCGCCCCTCTCCCCTATCTGGTTTCAAAAAACCCAGAAGGATACGCAGCAGTGTGCTTTTTCCCGCACCGTTGGGACCCAAAAGTCCGATGGCTCCCTGAGGTAGGGATAGGTCCACACCGTCTAAGGCCTTGATCTTGCCGTAGCTGAAATACAGATCGTGGATCTCAACACTCATTGTTTCTCTATAACAGTTAAAGCTTTCATACCATGATACGATTATCAGTCGTAAAAAGTTCAGTTATTTTTGCAATAAAAGAAGGCATCACACCGTCAAGAAATTCCGATCTCACGGATATTAGCCGGTGTCCCATCACCAAAGACCAAAGCGCGATAGGCTTTCTCCACTCTGTCCCAATTTTCCTCCCTGTCCAAAGCCCAAAATCTTCCCATCACGGTGACAACTCTTCCTAGAGATAGAGCTTGACACCTTTTTTCAACCTTATCCACATAGATCGCGCCGCTTTCCGGCCTCTCGCCCCTTCTTCCAATCAGAGAGTGGACATAGACTTCCTGAACACCCGCGTCTTTGGCCATCCGGAGCAGCGCAAACAGGTGATCGATCGTTCCGTGGGAGCTGTAAAAAGAGACAATTCCCAAGAGATGGAGGGCTCGCTCTCTGTCCTTGGCGCCCTGCATCGCCCATAGAAAAGCAGGATTTTGGAAGAAACTCTCATCTTCGATAGATTTATCGATCCTCACTCTGTCGAGCAGGATGCGTCTTCCGGCTCCCAGATGAAGATGACCAGCTTCAGAATTTCCCACGGTGTTGGCGGGCATCCCCACAGCTTCACCGGAAGCATCCAGTGTCGAATGGGGAAATTGTGTCCACATCTTGTCAAAGTTTGGGGTGTGGGCTTCTTCGATCAGGTTTCCGAATGGATCCCTCCGCGTTCCCCATCCATCCAGAATGAGGAAAAGAAGCATCTGATTTCTGCCATCCCTTTTATCAGGCCTTTCGATCAAAGAGAGTCCGGTCATTTCAGCCGGCTTCTCCAGACCCAGCAACTGGAGCAGAGTGGGCGCGACATCGCTCAATTCTCCATGGCCCCTTAAATGCCACAGATCCGGATCTTCTTGACTGAAATCCGCGAGGATAAACGGGACGGGATTTTTTGTGTGTCCTGTGTTGATGGTTCCGTCCGCATATTGCCATTCCTCGACTGTGCCATGGTCAGCCGTCACAACAAGCGTAACACCCCGAGAACGGCATGCATCCACAAGTTTTCCTATTTCCTTATCCACGGTCTCTACAGCACGCAAAACCGCCTGTTTATCCTCGATGTGGCCCAATACATCCACGTTTGCCAGATTCCCGACAACAACGTGGACCGAAGGATCATCGAGTTGAGTAATTATGGCCTCAGCGACCTCGTCTGCACTCATTTCCGGAGTGAGAGTGTAGGAATTGACGCCTTCCGGAGAGGGCACGAGAATCCTTTTTTCCCCAGGGAAAGGTTTTTCATTTTTGCCGTTCATGAAATATCCCACATGTATGGCTTTTTCGGACTCGGCAACCTTAACCAGGGATAAACCATTTGAGGTCACAACTTCCGTAAACGTATTTTTTACCTCTCCTTCTGGAGGAAAGGCGACCTGGACATCCAGCGAAGATGCGTATTCAATCATGGTCACAAAATCCAGATCCATACCCTCTTTAGCGGAAAATGTGTTGAAATTCCTGTCCGTTAAGCTTTCAGTGATTTCAATCTCTCTTTCGCCGCGGATGTCATAAAAAATGACAGAATCTCCTGAACGGATCCGACCCACAGGTTTTTGAGTGAGATCAACCGCCACAATCGGTTCCAACTCTTCATCCTCTTGGCCCGCCCGGTAGGCCTCTCTTATGGCCTTGACCATTGATGATTCTTCACTTTCGGTCCTTTTTTTGTTCATCGCCAATCCTCGGTTTAAGCCCCTACTATAGATACCAACCTATCCGATGTCAACCTGTCACGCACGCAGATAAACACTTCCAACCCCTAAAGACATGAATACTCCATAATGTTATAACCTGGACTATTCATCTTGACGAATGGAGGATGGCTTATTAAAGTAGGGATATAATCCAAAGGTCATTGCCTGTGTCACAAAGCTCGATTCTGACCGTCAAATATCGAACAGACCGTCCCGGAAAGGCGTCCGGGGTGTTTGGAAAGGAGGAAACATGAAAAAAATAACGATACCTTTGTTCATCATTTGTGTTGGACTTTCATTGACAGCGCCCATTTCAGCAAAGGATTCCCGCCCGATCGCATTTGATGATTTTATCCGGATCAAACGGATCAGTGACCTTCAGATAGCTCCTCAAGGTGACCTCATCGCTTTTGTCATCACAACAATGGACAGAGAAAAAAACACAAGCACTCAAAACATCTGGGTCCAACCTGTGGAAGGAGGAGAGCCGCGGCAACTCACATCAAGCCCCGAAACCGACTTCCATCCCAGATGGTCGCCCGACGGGAAAAAAATCGCCTTTATATCGTCAAGAAATGGAACTCCCCAGGTTTGGATGATCGATTCGAGAGGTGGAGAGGCTTATCCAGTGACACACATCTCTACTGGGGCATCAGGTGTGATATGGTCTCCCGCAGGAAAACATCTGGCCTTCATATCGTCCGTCTATCCGGATTGTGCGGATGACAACTGCAACCGCCAAAGAAATGAGACAAAGGAAAAAAGCCTGGTGAAAGCGCAACTGTTTGATGAATTGCTCTTCCGTCATTGGAATGCTTGGAGAGACGGGACACGGAGTCATGTCTTTGTCGCTCCAGTCGATGGAGGAACTCCCCGCGACCTCTCCCCCGGAGATTACGATGTGCCGCCCATTGCTCTCGGAAGCAGCCAAGACTACACTTTTTCGCCCGATGGGAAAGAGATGTGCTTCGTTCGCAACACAGACCCAGAGCTGCGGCTCGGGCTCGGGACCAACAATGACCTTTTTATCGCCTCTATCGAAGGAGGAAATGTCGTGAAACTCACAGAAAACAGAGCCAACGACAACTCTCCCCATTACTCCCCTGATGGCCGGCACATCGCTTACAGAGCCATGCGCAGGCCTGGATTTGAAGCAGATAGATATTCTCTTATGCTTTATGATCGAAAAACACAGGAGACCAGAAACCTCACAGAAAAGCTGGACGCCTCCGTATCAGAGATCATCTGGTCACAGGACAGTACAAAGATCTACATCAGCTTTGATGAAAAGGGCCGCACGGTTATTGCGCGTGTCTCCGTCGCAGACCTGAACATAGAGAGGACCCTGGACGGACACACCATCAGCTCACTCCAACTCTTTCCCAGCGGAAAAAAAGTCCTTTTCCTTAAAGAGGCAATCCATCATCCCGCTGAAATACACACGTTTGATATGGATTCTAACTCACTCACAGCACTCACAGACATGAATGGCCCGCTTTTGAATGGCCTCAAAATGAATCCCGCGGAGGAATTTTGGTTCGAAGGTGCCGGGGGCGACAAGATCCACGGGTATCTGCTCAAGCCGCCCTCGTTCGAGCCCGGCAAAAAATACCCCCTGGTTTTGCTTATCCATGGAGGTCCTCAAGGGGCTTGGAACGATAACTTCCATTACCGATGGAACGCCCAAATGTTCGCCTCCCCCGGTTACGTTGTCGCCATGATCAATTTTCACGGAAGCACGGGTTACGGTCAAGATTTCACAGACTCTATATCAGGAGATTGGGGCGGAAAGCCTTATCAAGACATCATGCTCGGCCTGGATCATCTTTTTTCTCATTATGATTTTATAGACAAGGACAAGGTGGGAGCGGCAGGTGCATCCTACGGGGGATACATGATCAATTGGATCGAGGGGAATACTGATCGATTCAAATGTCTCATTTCCCATGCAGGGGTGTTCGACCTCCGATCTATGTATGGGGGGACAGAAGAGCTCTGGTTCCCAGAATGGGAATTCCGCGGGACACCATGGACGAATCCAGAACAGTATGAAAAATGGTCTCCCAGCACCTACGTCCAGAATTTCAAGACACCTTGCCTGGTCATACACGGTCAGAATGATTTCAGGCTGCCTGTGACACAGGGATTCCAGCTTTTTACAGCTCTCCAGCGCATGCATGTGCCCTCAAAGCTGCTATATTTTCCCGATGAGGGCCACTTTGTCGCAAAACCACAGAACGCCGCTCTCTGGTGGAAGACCGTACACGAGTGGCTTGCGGACTATTTGGAGCCATAACTCCAGGGTCCCGAAGCGATCAAAAATCGAGATAGAGGAGAGAGAGGGGGTCGATGCGATTTCCCTGAATTTTCACTCCCCAGTGAAGATGCGGTCCGGTGACCCTTCCCGTGGCGCCGACCTCCCCTACCACATCCCCTTTTTTTACAAAGTCTCCTCTTTCCACTCTAAACTTTGACAAATGTAAATAGAGGGTGAAAACACCGATACCGTGATCGATAATAACGGTCTTCCCTGCATAATAGAGGTGTGAAGCCAGGACGATTCTTCCCGAATTGGAGGCAACGACCGGTGTCCCATAAGGAGACGAAATATCCACACCACTATGGGGAGAGCGGGGTTGGCCGTTAAAAATCCTTTTTTCCCCAAAATTGGGAGCCACTTCTCCCGGGGAGGGGATAATGAATGAACCCTCACCCAGCCATTGGAGAGTGAATATATCGTATATCGTGTCCAGAAGCTCAGATTCTTCGTGGATCCTATCCAGGACCTCGGGAGGAGGCGTAACATATTTTTCATCGACCCGCAGTTTCTTCACAGGGAATTCCTTGGTGACAACGCAGATCTCCTTGATGAGCTTCTCGTGATGGCCATCTGAGTAGACAGGCGTGATCACAATCGGGTAAGTCCCGGGTTCCAATCCGAGGTCGATGCCGATGAGAGCCATATAATCACCGGTATTCGGCCTGTAACCAAAGGCATATTTTTCTCCGGCAAACCGAGCATGGACGCTTTTAAGAGGAGAATTTGAGTGGACGGTGACTCTGACCACTTCTCCGGGCTGTGGAGCTCGAAAATCAAGATCGGCTGTGATCCCAGGCGTTGCTGTCTGGACCTTCTGGTCAGTGCCGAAGGCGCCCAAACAGCCTAGACACAACACGCCTATTCCGACAAACACACCTTTTCTCATCTTCCCAGGGATGCCATTTCAAATACTCAATTCCAACGCTTCACATATTTTTCCGTAAGATACTCCCCGGAAGAAGTCCCGAGTGATCACCCTGGTCAATAACCACCTGGCCGTTCACAATGACACAACGGATGCCCTCGGGATATTGGTGGGGATTCTTGAACGTCGCTTTGTCGATAACTCTATCCTCATCAAATATCACGATATCTGCAAAGTATCCTTTCTTTAGAGCGCCTCTTTGGGCAAAACCAAAATTCCTGGCAGGAACAGACGTCATCTTTTTCAGCATCTCTGACATGGGCAGGATCCGTTCTTCCCTGATGTACTTTCCCAGCACACGGGGAAAAGTCCCATAATTGCGTGGATGGGGTTTTCCCTTGCTTAAAGGGCCATACGGAGCGATCGCCGACCCATCACAGCCAACGCCGACCAAAGGATGAGCAAGGATTCTTTTCAAGTTCTGCTCAGTCATCATAAAGATCACCTGCCCGGCCCTATCCTTCTCTTCGATCAAAAGATCTCTTAAAAACACAAACACGTCTTTTGCTGTCTCCTGTGTCGCTTCCAACACCGTCTTTCCTTCAAAGCGGCGGTTTTTCTCCGTAAAAACAGATGAGATGACAACTTTATCCCAAGAACCGAGCTTCTTCTCCCTTTCAACGAGGAAAGCACGGAATTTGCTCTCCAGGGTCGGGTCCTTCAACCGTGCTAAAAACTCATCTGTAGTCCCCTGTTTTGCCCATAGGGGAAAATTCATGCTGCTGAGACCTGTGGCGCCTGCGATATACGGGTAGCGATCACAATAAACGGGAATGCCCTCTTTCTTCGCTTCCTCCAGTTTAGCCAGTGCGGCATCGATCTTGTTCCAGTTGCGCGGATAAGCGACTTTAAAATGGGATATCTGAAGCCTTATTCCTGCCTTGCGGGACACATCGATTGTCTCATCCATGGCCTCGAGTAATTCATCGCTCTCATCGCGCATGTGGGTGGCATAGATTCCCCCGTTCTGCGCAGCAACGCGACACAACTCCACGATCTCATTCTGTTGGGCATAACTTCCCGGGGCGTATTCCAGACCGCTGGAGAGCCCCAAAGCTCCATTCTTGATGTTCTCCGCTACGAGGGCCCTCATCCTTTCCAATTCCTCAGCTTTGGGCGGTCTGTCGTTAAACCCCACAGCAACTCCTCTTATGGTCCCCTGGCCGACAAAGGTTGAGTAATTGAGCGCCATCCCTTTTTCTTCGAGCTCAGCAAAAAAACCCTTGATATCCCTCCATGACACATCGATGTCATAGGATTCCTTCATGTTGTCTCTGTACTCATCATAAATTTCCCCAGCTATAGGAAATGGGGAGCTGCCACAGTTCCCGCTGACAAGAGTCGTGATCCCCTGGCGGATCGAGCTCTCCGCTTTGGGATTGACCAGGAGTTCGACATCCGTATGATCGTGGGCATCGATGAAACCAGGACAGACAGCAAGATTTTTTGCGTCGATAACAGATTGTCCTTTTGCGGCAGGGATCTTCCCCACCTTCTCGATTTTTTCACCACAAATTCCAATATCCGCTGTGACCGCCTCACGGCCGAGGCCATCAAAAACACGTCCATTTTTGATGACCACGTCAAATTCCTTTTTTGAAGAGCACCCTTTGAGGAGTATTCCGCATCCACTCAAACCTGTAATCATGGCGACGCGGGATGATCGTTGCAGAAAATCGCGTCGTGAGATAAATTTTTTCATCGTTATCCTTATCGTGATGGATTATCTGTCAATATATAAGAAATACTTTCTGTTGTCTATACACTATCACAACTTGTGAGCATCCACAGAATGCCATTTGTCATGGATTTAAAGGAGTTCATTCCTAAACTTTTCTGGCTTTAACCGAGAGCCCATGCCGGAAGCAACCCCAAGTCCGTGATGATTGAAGTTCCGAGTGCTCCAAATGGTGATTTCGAAAACACTCTCAGTTTCCCCAGCGAGGAAACTTCGCTCGGTTCCGGGCTTCCCTCACATTTCCTCTTAGGAGATGTACCATGCCCGTCCAGCCCTTCTCACGGTTTTCTCCACCACACAATTGGATCACTCCATAATGCAATGTGAATTATGCCATCATTGTTTTAGGGATGCATCACATCATCATGTTACTTTACGCACACGCCGCGGAGCTGGATAAAACCGAGACAATTCTGTATCCTAAGTTCCGTATCCTTAATCTTATGGCAAAAAGGAAGGCGACAATGCGTTGGACGAGACGGAAATTTTTAAAATTTTCAGGAGTTCCCCTCCTTACACTTTTTGGATCGCTTAAAAGAAAAACTCGATCTCCTGCACCTTTCCCCCAGATAAGTGTCAGGTCCGTGCGCCATGACACATGGATCGAATTGAAGCTGGATTATCTGGGATGGAATCTGGGCAAGATCCGGGAACGGGTGAAAAGACCTGTTATGGCTGTAATCAAGGCCAATGCCTACGGTCACGGATTGATCCCCACGGCCCGCACTCTCGGTGACTTGGACATTGCTTACCTTATGGTCTGTAAGCTTGATGAAGCCATCCAGTTGAGAGAGGCAGGCATCTCTTGTCCAATTCTCAATTTTGGCCCCTTTTTTCCCGAATCCGCAGAGCTGTTGATCCGATACGACATATCTCAATCTGTTTTCACCAACGACATTCGTGTTCTCGATTCAACCGCCCAAAACATGGCAAAGAGAGCCAAGGTCCATATCCATATCGATACGGGAATGGGCCGTATGGGCATCCCCCATCACGAAGCTTACCCACTGATCTCAGAGTTGCCCTCTCTTGTTAACCTGGATATTCAGGGGATCTCGACAACACTCACAGAAGACAAAGAATTCGACAGGGAACAGATCAAACGTCTGCTCTCTCTCTGCCAAAGAGCGGAGAAGAGTGGGATCTCCCTAGGGAAAAAACATGCGGCCAGCAGTGCGGCTATTTTGTCTTATCCGGATTCTTACCTAGACGTGGTCAGGCCAGGAATACTGATCTATGGTTACTACCCCTCAGAAAATACCCAACAGCAAGACAGGCTCGCCCTTAAAGGCGTACTCCAGCTCAAATGTCGGGTGGCGGCAGTCAAAACTCTCAGGCCAGGAGACTCCATCTCCTATCATCGCGCGTATGTTGCCCAAAAAAAGGAAAAGATCGCGGTGCTGCCCATTGGGTATTCAGATGGGTATCCTTTCAACATAGCGGGACACGGCGATGTTCTTCTGAATGGTGAAAGAGCCCCAATTGTGGGAGCCATCACTGCCAACCACCTGGAGGTGAGGCTGAAACCCCACGCCACCGTATCCATGGGCGATGAGGCTGTGCTCATCGGACAACAGGGAGGGGAAAGCATTTCTGCGCATGATGTGGCACACTGGGCTGGGGTATCCACCTATAAAATCCTGATCGGATTGAATCCCCTATTGCCCCGAATATCTGTTTGAGCAACTAACTCTAAAAAGGAAGCTCACTCATCCTTCAGGCATAAATTTTTCAATGACAGCGAGGGTTTTGTCTGTCGCTCCGCTCAAGGCGGTTAAAGTCTCTTTGGCTCGATGTCCCATTTGCTCGATATCCTCTTCATTTGCAAACTGAAACATATTTTTCAAGTCTCCTGGTTCCCTTAGCACTCTTGCCGCATTTGACTCAAGAAATTTTTGAGCGAGATAGGCAAAATTGTCCATATGAGGACCAAAAAAAACAGGTTTGCCGTAAAATGCGGGCTCTAAAAGATTCTGTCCTCCCCAAGGAACAAGACTCCCTCCGACAAACGATGCATCCGATAAGGCATAGAACTGGGCGAGTTCTCCCAGAGTATCCAGAACAAGGACATCCCATTTGTCGCCAGGTTTGACGGCTGTTCTTCGGGCAGCTTTGACATTCAATCTTTCACACAATTTTTCGATTTCCCCTGCCCTTTTGACATGGCGGGGTGCGAGAATCAACTGGATGTCTTCCTTTTCCTCCTTCGCTCGGACAAACGCGGACAAAAGTTGTTCCTCCTCCCCTTTTCGGGTGCTTCCTGCAACAACGACCTTGTGGGATTCGCGAATTCCCAGTATGTTCTTGAGTCCGGCAAGTTCTTCGATAGAGAAAACAGGAAGATCGATATCTGCTTTCAAATTCCCTCCAACGGTTACCTTGTCTTCAGGCACGCCTGTTCTTACCAGGCTATCCTTATCCCTGTCCGTTTGGACTAAAAAATTATCGATAGTCTGTAATATCCTGTTAATGAAATACTTGAATATGGAGAACCTCTTGTTCGTGCGTGCAGAAATGCGCCCGTTGATGAGCAGAATCCCTTTTGTTCGTTTCTTTGCTTCTCTCAACAAGTTCGGCCAAAACTCGGATTCTGCTAAGACAAAAAGGTCAGGTTTGATCTTTTTGAAGAACTTCCGACAGATGGGGCCAAAATCCAGAGGGACAAAGAAGATGAAGTCCGCCTGATATAATTTTTTCTGTGCTATCTGGAATCCCGAATGGGTGAGAGCAGAGAAATAGATGGTCCATTCCGGGTGTTTGTCCTTCATTTCGGTGATCAACTTGCGCAGAGATAGAACCTCCCCTACGGATACGGCATGAATCCAAAGCGATCTTCCCTCATTTTCCTTAAGAGACAATCCTATCCCCAGCCTCTCTCGAAAATGGAGAGGTTCTCCTTTGATCATGCGGGATCTCACCCAGTACACCGGAGCATAGGCCAGCATCGCAAGAAACAATATCACCGAATAGAGGATGTACATGGCGCACTGATATTACTAAATTACCGATCCTCGTGCAACTTCATCGCTCTCTGGGGTAATCATTTCTAAATCCGTGATCATATGCATACAAGTCGTGTTATTGAGTGTCCCAATTGTGTGGTGGAGAAAACCGTGTAGAGGGCAGGACGGGCATGGCATATCTCCCGTGAGGAGATGTGAGGAATGCCCGGAACCGAGCGAAGTTATCTCGCTGGGGAAACTGAGAGTGTTTTCGAAATCACCAATTGGGCTACTTGGATATCATTCATCACGCATTTGGAAATGCTTCTCTCCCTAGGAAGACCCTGCATTTTTTCGTAAGCTGGGTAAACAGAATGGTCCCCTTTAACAGCAAAGTATTTATTTTTGGCCCAAATTTTGGTAAGCTACTGGGGTTATCCGTGCTGTTGTGCATCATCCAGCTCTTGGTTAGCTAGAGAAACGGCAGAAGATATTTCAATTTTCAGGGATTCATAAACCCCTGGGTACTAAGGAGACCGGTAAGATGGTTAAAGACAAAGAAAAAACCGAAGAGAAAACTACAAAACCCAAAAAAGATAAGGATAAAAAAGAAGAAAAACAAGATAAAAAAACCAAAAAGACCAAAATTGATACAGGAAAAGAGGCTAAGCCCGAAAAGAAAAAAGCAGAAAAAAAGACACCAAAAACGACCGAAGAAGTGAAAAAAGAGGACAAAGACAAAAAAGAGAAAAAACCGGAAGCACCGCCTGAAAAACCAGAACCCGAGAAAGAAGACAAAGACACAGAAACCGAAGAAAAAAAAGCTAAAGAGAAAGCTGAAGAAAAGAAAGAGGTGACAGAAAAACCTGAATCCGAGGAAAACGAGGAGCTCAAAGAAGAGGCACCGAAAGACGAAGAAAAAAAGGAAATCCCTCCCGAGGAGCCCAAACCGGATGGAGAAGCGCCAAAGGAGGAGAAAAAAGAAGAAAAACCCGAGATTCCAGCAGCTGTCCCAACAGAAGATAGAGAGAAAGAAGAGGAAAAGCCTGAAGAAAAACCTAAAGAAGTCAAAGAAGCCCCCTCCGCCCCCCTGAAGAAAAAAAAGATCAATCAAATGACCTTCGAGGAAATCGAGGCAAAACTGAAAGCCATCCAAGAGACAATGGGAGGCCTTGATTCAAAATACGCTCAACAGCTTTTGCTGAGAAAAAAGTATCTGAACTCGCTCAAAGACACAAAGTGACGAAATCACTCCTCGGTTCACTGACCTCGATCAAAATCTTTGGCTAACACAGAATACGCATATTTATGGATTATATAAATGATTTACAATCAGCAACTTTTCTGATAGCATAAAATTTCATACCCAAAGGAGAAGATTTTAGTGCAGACGAAAGAAGAGAAAGAAAAGATCATCAAAGACAACAAAATTCACCCCAAAGATACAGGTTCGCCAGAAGTGCAGATCGCGCTCATCACAGAAAGAATCAATTATTTAACGGGTCACTTTTCCACTCATAAAAAGGATTTCCATTCTCGAACTGGTCTCATGAAACTTGTGGGGCAGAGAAAGCGTCTTCTGGAATACCTGAAACAACAGGATGTCAAGCGTTACGAAATCCTCATTAAAAAACTCAAACTCCGAAAGTAGGAGTTTGCCTTAGGAACCAAGATGTCTCACCAAACAATCAATTTAGAAATCAACAACCGAACTCTCTCCATCGATATCAACAAAGTCGCTACGCAAGCAGATGGCTCAGCTTTGATAAGATACGGAGACACCGTGATGTTTGTCTCGGCCACATCCAAAAAGGAAGTGAAGGAACCCAAACCTTTCCTGCCATTGATCGTGGATTACCGTGAAAACACATACGCCGCGGGCAAGATCCCTGGCGGTTTTTTCAAGCGCGAGGGAAGACCCTCTGAAAGGGAAATACTGCTCAGCCGTTTGATCGACAGGCCTATAAGGCCTCTATTCCCCGAGGGGTATTATTTTGACACCCAAATTGTCGCCCTCCTTCTTTCAGCTGACCTTGAGAACGAGCCCGACACACTGGGGATCATCGGAGCTTCAGTTGCCCTCTATTTTTCCGATATTCCTTTCACCACACCCCTTGGAGCCGTAAAATTAGGGTATGTCAACGATGAATTCATCATCAATCCCACGCTGAGTCAGCTGGAGGAAAGCCCTCTGAATATGACAGTTGTCGGAACAGAAGAAGGAATTATCGTTATCGAGGCGGGGTGCGTAGAGGTCGATGAAGACACAATTGTCAAGGCTTGCGAGGTTGCACACAAAAGCATAACTCAGATCATTCAGGCTCAAAAAGACCTTTTCGAGCGGTTGAACATACACAAGCGAGAATTCCTCGCTGAAAAAATCGATGAAAGCCGCATGACAAATATCCAGACAAAAATTTCTTCCTCACTCATCGAGGCCATCCAGACAGAAAAAAAACAAAGCCGGGATGAAAATATTTCCTCCATTCTAGACTCCCTTCTTGAGAACATCCCCGAGGATAACGAAGACGAGATCAGAGAGATAAAGGAGATTTTCTACCAAATACAAAAAAAAGTGGTCAGAAGCCTCATCCTCAACGACAAAAAAAGAGTGGATGGGCGAGCCTTCGATGAGATCAGGCCCATCCGGGCAGACGTCGGGATTCTTCCGCGGACACACGGATCTGCTCTTTTCACACGCGGAGAAACGCAGTGCCTGGCTACAGTCACTCTGGGTACATTCGAGGATGTTCAAAGGATAGACGGATTGGGAGAAGAAGGAGAGAAGAGATTTATGCTCCACTATAATTTCCCGCCCTTCAGTGTTGGAGAAGTTTCATTCCTGAGAGGGCCGGGAAGACGTGAAATCGGTCACGGGGCCTTGGCAGAAAAATCCATCCTCCCCTCCACACCAAAGGAAGAAGATTTCCCCTATACCATTCGGATCGTCTCTGATATCCTCGAATCGAACGGCTCCTCATCTATGGCCACAGTTTGTGGAGGTGTCCTGGCACTGATGGATGCAGGAGTTCCTCTCTCGATGATTATAGCCGGTATAGCTATGGGATTGGTGAAAGAAGATGACCGTTATGCCGTCCTCACAGACATCGCAGGCCTGGAAGATCACTTTGGAGATATGGACCTTAAAGTGGCCGGAACGGAGAAAGGGATCACGGCCATTCAAATGGATTTGAAGATCCCTTCCATCTCCTCTGACCTTCTCAGAGAGGGGCTCGTAAAAGCTCGGGATGCGCGACTGAAAGTCCTAGAAAAGATGAAAGAGGCCCTCCCCACACCGAGGGCCAACATTTCCCCTTATGCGCCTCGAATCATCAATCTCTACGTCAAACCGGAAAGAGTCGGTGAAGTGATCGGACCCGCAGGTAAAATCATCAAAAAAATCATCGCCGAGACAAATGCCAAGATAGAGATCGATGATTCCGGAAAAATCACCATCGCCTCCACCGATATGGAAGCGGCCGAAAGAGCCAAAAAGATGATCCAAGACCTTACGATCGAAGCCGAAATGGGAAAGACCTACATGGGAAAGGTCGTCCGTATCGAGGATTACGGCGCTTTCATAGAGATCTTGCCGCATATCGACGGGCTGCTCCACATCTCTGAGATCTCCCATCAACGGATCAGGAATGTCCGGGATGTCCTCAAGATGGGACAGATGCTCGAAGTCAAAGTCATCAATATCGACGAGAACAACAAGATCCGGCTGAGCAAAAAAGCTCTCGAGAAAGGCTCAGACCGCTTCGAAGGCTCAGACAACCGCAATAGACCAGACAAACCCTATAAAAAACATTCTTCCCACAATCGCCACAATAAAGATCGTTTTTGATATAATATAAATAAGCAAAAATGACATTGTCAGCTTCTCGAAGAAAAGGGTTTACCCTCGTAGAAATGCTGGTCACTCTCACTATAGTGTCCATTCTTGCTCTCGCTATTCTGCCTTTGGCAAAAACAGCAGTCAAGAGGGAAAAGGAAATCTCGCTGAAAAGAAACTTGCGGATGATGAGAGGAGCCATCGATGCCTACAAAAAACTTGCGGACGAAAAGACATTTGAATTTGACGAGGAGACAGAAGGATACCCTCCCGATTTGGAAATCCTGGTCAAGGGGATAGAAGCTAAAATGGAGGTCAATGGACAAGAGGTCACAAAGACCATTAAGTTTTTGAGACGTATTCCCAAAGACCCGATGACAAACTCCTACGATTGGGGCCTGAGATCTTACCAAGATGATTCCGATTCAGATGTTTGGGGAGGCGAGAACGTCTATGACGTCTTTACAAAGAGCCCCGGGACAGCTTTGGATGGGACAAAATACAAAGAGTGGTAAGCATAATTCACGGCCGAAGCCTCAAATTTTTAGCCACCGGCTTTGGCCTCCATTCGATGTGTGGATATCCTTAAAAATATTGCAAGGTAAGAAAAAATGAGACATAAAACCAATATGAAAAATCAGGGGAATATAAAGAGGTCTAAAGGATTTACGCTGATCGAAATGATGATTGTTTTTGCTCTGATCGGTATTCTTGTAGGGCTGGGGTTGCCTCAATACAGAAGCGCCACAATACGAGGAAGAGAGGCTGTGCTGAAGGAAGACCTCTTTCAAATGAGAAAACTCATCGGTCAATACTATTCAGATAAGGGTCAATACCCTGCTTCTCTCCAGACTCTTGTGGATGAAAAGTATCTCTATGTCATTCCTGTCGATCCCATAACCAAGACAGCCGATTCATGGGTCGAGATCATGGAAGTCCTCACGGAAGAAGATCTTGTTGCCGGAATCCAACCCGGCATTTCTGACGTAAAGTCAGGCTCGAGTGAAACAGCTATCAATGGAACCCTCTATTCCACTTGGTAAGATGTATGCTATTCGGATAAAAATGAGCGATTCATGAGAGAGAAAAAAAACGGTTACACCCTTCTCATCCTCCTTTTTGCTGTTACAGTCTTGAGTTTAGGGCTTCTTGTAGCCGTGCCTGTCTGGCAGACACAGATCCAGCGCGAAAAAGAGGAAGAGTTGATCTTCAGGGGCAATCAGTATGTGGAAGCGATCCGGCTCTTCCAGGCCAAAAAACCGGGCACATTTCCGAAGACGCTCGATGAACTGGTCGAAGAAAAATGCCTGCGCCGGTTATACAGAGACCCGATCACATCGAACGGAGAATGGAACCTCATTCTTCCCTATCAACGGGGTGCCACGACGCAGTCACGACAACCTCGACGCGGGTTTCAGAGTTCATTCCAGCCCAGTCCTCAACGAAGAGGACAGAGGACTCGTCAAGAAAGGTCATCAACCGCGGGACAACTGGAAGGAGGAAGCTCACAGTCGTTTCAAAAAATATATATCATTCCCTTCAGTGCGCTCGCTTCCATAGATAATCCTCAGATCATCGGTGTTGTGAGCTCATCAGACAAAAAATCTTTCAAAATCTATCTGGATAGCGATTCTTATGATAAATGGCTCTTCTTTTATGGGATGGACGCCAGCAACATGCCTGAAATCGTCTATTACGGCCAGGAAGAAGAAAAGGATTAATGTTTTCCGTTCTCGTCGTTGCCGGGGAAAATTCTGGAGAAAAATATGGAGCTAGCCTTATCAGAGAATTCAAGAAACGTGTTCCTTCAACTGAATTTTTCGGGATTGGCGGCCTTCAAATGGAAAAAGAAGGCGTGGATCTCATCTTTTCCATTCAAGAGCTATCTGTAGTCGGAGTGTTTGAGATCCTCAGTCACCTGCCCCGACTGAAAAGGATCTTCAGCCGTGTCAAACACGAAGTCAGGCAGAGAGGACCTTCGGCGGCTGTTCTGATCGATTCTCCAGATTTTAACCTCCGTCTCGTGAAATCCATCAAAAAGCTGGGCATCCCGGTGCTCTATTACATAAGCCCCACTATCTGGGCATGGAGAAAAAGAAGGCTGAATACAATAAAGAAGTATGTGGATAAAATGCTGTTGATATTTCCCTTCGAGGAAGAAATATACCGAAAGAAAGGAATTCCCGCCACATATGTCGGGCACCCACTTCTCGAGAGCATCGATATTTCTCTATCCAAAGACAAATTTTTACAGAAATATGGCCTGTCGCCGGGAAAAAAAACGATCTGCCTGCTCCCGGGAAGCAGAAGGTCTGAGATCAGATACCATCTGCCCACCCTCAACCCGGCCATTAAAAAAATTGAGGAGGAATGGAACACCCAGTGTGTCCTTCCTGTAGCTGAGAATTTGGATATTGCCTTCCTGAGGAGTTATCTTCCGGCCCATCAGGATAATATCAGGGTTCTCACCGAAGACCGCATCGAAGGCATGGCCTACAGTGATCTGATCCTCTCCTCTTGCGGAACCGCCAACTTGGAAGCCGCACTCCTCGGGATTCCTTTCATTGCCTACTATCGCATTTCCCCTCTGACCTACACTCTAGGACTCCCGTTTGTGAGCACGCGCACTTTCAGCATCGTCAACATCCTTGCGGACTCACCAATTGTCCCGGAATTGATCCAGAAGCGGTTCACGCCAGACCATATCGTGAACGAAGTCAGAAAAATTCTCCAGTCAGAGGAGATCAGATCTCGCATGAAAGCGCAGTTCCAGAAAATAAGAGAGTCTTTAGGACAGCAAAAGGCCTCAAAAAACGTTGCCAGAGAGTTGGAAGAACTTCTCCTTTCGCAAGAAACACTTAATTCAAGCAACCGACGCTTATAGAACAGGGATTTTGTTTTTCCCTCTTACTCTTCGGAATTGAAATTTTTCAGGATAAAATTCACTTTCTCATACAGTTTTAGCTCATTGTTCTTGATCGTTCCTGATTTCAACTCTAAGACGTACAGCGCAGGAATCTCGGACACATAGGACGGGCAGGGATCTCTTTCACAGGGGGGAACATTCTCTTCGATATGAACAATCCGCTGCTCCCTGTCCAGCCACAAAAAGTCCAGAGGAATCCGCATATTTTTCATCCACATTGCATGAAGACCCTCGTCGTTAAAGACAAAAAGCATCCCCTGATCTGGGTTGATGTTCTCCCGCATCATCAGACCTCTTGCCCTCTCGGCATCCGTAACAGCAAGCTCAGCCGTGATGACCTTCCCGTTGGGAAAAAAGACTTGGACAAAGTTTTTATTCGGAGTCTTGGCTAAAGAACACACGGCAAGAACGATCAAAATAACTGGAAAAAACCTTTTCATTTCCAACCTCTCGAAGTTTCCGTTTTGTCTTACAGGCCGATGGCCCCATGACATTATTTCACTTGATGGGGTGATGAGTCAAGGTCAGCAAGACAACGCTTTTTGAATCCTTTCGGCAAATCAATGTGGCTTTACAAGAGGAACAAATCGGACGGGTAACAATTTTTTCTTCCGGAATCGTCTCCTTTCTCTGACAATAAGCACCAGTTCCTGAAAAGCCTCCCCCACGGGTACGATCATTCGCCCCTCGATTTTGAGCTGATCCTGTAAGGCCACCGGAACTTGTGGTGGAGCTGCTGTCACCATAATGGCATCGTAAGGAGCATGCTCCTCCCAACCGGATGCACCATCTCCTATTCTGAAGTAAATATTCTTATAGCCCAAAGACTGCAGGACCTTTTGTGCGTGACTTGAAAGATCGCCGATGATTTCCACAGTGAACACTTTTTTGACGATCTCAGCCAAGATGGCAGCCTGATAGCCCGAACCTGAGCCCACTTCCAGGACCTTCTCATCACCCGATAATTGAAGGATCTCAGTCATGTAGGCTACGATGTAGGGCTGAGAGATCGTTTGCCCTTTGCCGATCGGAAGCGGCTCATCATTATAGGCATACGTCTTCATGTCATCGGGCACAAACGCATGACGGGGGACTTTTCCCATTGCCTCGAGCACCTTGACATCTTTGATCCCTCTTGACTTCAACTGAGTGGCCACCATCGTCTCCCGTTCTGCTGCGTAATCTTTCATGTGTTTAGCTTTGCCGCTTGATCAAACATCCTTTGCCGCAAATATCCCCAATCGATCGATTATCGAAGAATCTTTTCATTGCCGATTATACTGCAACTGGATCCCCACTCTCAACAAATATCGCCCGATAGTAAGCATTCCTATTTCCGTGATAAGGGCATTAGACGTAAAAAAGAGCGAGTCACTGTCCTTATGAGTCGGATGGTGGTGGGTGGGGGGGCTTCGACGAATATGGACTGTGACGAGCTCCTACTATTATCATTTGACTTGAGAGCATCACAGAAATAAGGATACTTTCCACCCGATAAAGAAGGATTGCTTATTTTGTTTCCCCGACCCGGATTTTGTGCGAGCGGAGGATAATGCTTCAAACAGGCGAGATCGGGGGGCGAGAAGAAAAAACGCCGGCGACATGAACAGGAATATGAAGCCTTTCGAGGAGACGTCTCAGATGTTCCTATATAAATAATCCAGGTCAATTAATTCAATAGGCGCGAGCAAAATAGGCCAGCTTATCGGATTTTTTTCCACACAGGATACACGATCCTTGGGCCATCGACGTGTCCTCCTCTAGGGGGATAACACGAATCGTGGCCATTGTCTCTTCTTTGATCTTTTCTTCACAAGAAGGGTTCCCGCACCAGAAAGTCCGGAGAAAGCCTTTTCGTTCCTCGATGATGGACCTGAATTCCTGGTAGGTCTTGACATCATGGGTGTTTTTTCTCTGGAAGTCCAGGGCTTGTTCAAACAAGGATTTCTGGATATCCGAAAGGATCCCGGGGAGATTTTCCGTCAATGAGGCAAGCCCCACAGACCCTTTCTGGCCATTGTCACGTCTCACCACTACGGCTTGATTCTTTTTGACGTCTCTGGGACCGATTTCTATTCTCAATGGAACCCCTCTCATCTCCCAGTCCGAAAATTTCCAACCCGGAGTGAATTCTTCTCTTTGGTCGAGCTCCACGCGTAAACCTATCCCCGTCAATTCATTCTGGATCTTCAGAGCCATAGGGAGCACGTCTTTCTTCCAATCTCCTATGGAAATGGGGACAATAATGACCTGGACCGGTGCTACCCGAGGGGGTAACCTCAATCCCGAATCATCTCCATGAGACATGATCAGTGCGCCGACAAGCCGGGTGGACACACCCCAGGATGTCTGCCATACATACTGGATATTCTGACTCCTGTCTTCGTAGCGAATATTGAAGACTTTCGAGAAATGCTGTCCCAAGTTATGGGAGGTCCCCATCTGAAGGGCTTTGCCATCAGACATGAGAGCTTCGATGGCATAGGTGGCCAAAGCGCCTGCAAATTTTTCCCGCTCTGACTTGATCCCAGAGACCACAGGGATAGCCAACTCAGACTCCACGAACTCTTTATACATTGCCAGGATCATCAATGTTTCTTCATGAGCTTGATCCGATGTCTCATGCGCCGTGTGTCCTTCTTGCCACAAAAACTCGGTCGTCCTCAAAAAGGGCCGCGTCACTTTTTCCCAGCGCACGATATTCGCCCATTGATTGATCAACACAGGCAGATCTCTCCAGGATTTGATCCATTTGGAGTACATGCTCCCGATGATCGCCTCTGAGGTCGGCCGAACAGCCAGACGCTCTTCCAATTCTTCTTGGCCACCTTGAGTTACCCAGGCCACTTCAGGAGAGAATCCTTCGAGATGTTCTGTTTCTTTTGCGAGAAGGCTTTCCGGGATAAACAGTGGAAAATACGCATTAGCGTGACCACTCTCCTTGATCCTTCTGTCCAGAGGGGCCCTCAGATTTTCCCAAATGGCATATCCGTAAGGGCGGATGATCATCATTCCTTTCATGGGTGCATAATCAGCGAGTTCGGCTTTGCGAATGATCTCCCCATACCATTTGGAAAAGTCCTCACTCTTGGGCGTTATTTGCTTGACGAATCGTAGGTCTTTATTCACAACAATCTCCCGAGGGCAAAATTCCTGGTCATTCTAGTCGCAGTCCCCTATTTTGTCAAGAAACCGACAGTATCATAAACATCCTTTTTCCGTGATGGTACGAATGATTCCTTAAGTTAAAGAATGGCAAGATTGGTAAACGGAGACAACTCGAACAGCGGGGGGTGATATACTTTGACACCAATGTTTTGTCGTGTTGAACGTTGTTTTTGAATAAATCTCGAATTCAATATATTGTGTTATCCTTCATAGATATTATCTATATATAGTGGTTTTTTGACTTCACTCTTTGGATAAATCCTTTGAAGTCAATCACATGGCGAACTGCGGGGGGCTGATTTGAATTTTGATGAATCCGGATATCTGCGTGTCCACGAAAGAGGCAGAAGAAACAAAAGAAACAGCCCATTTTTCGCAACGATGAGATGGAACCTTTCCTCTCATTTCCAGGGGTGAAACGCGGTGATTGAATCCCTCAAGTAAATTCACCCCTAATTTCATCCAAAAGGGTGATTGACCCTGTTCAGGACCTGTGGCATTTTGGTTTTGGCATAAAAAAAGGAAAAGGAAGCGCTTATGTCGTATGAAACCTCTGATAATTTTAATATCAACTCCGCGATAAAAGAACAGGGATTCAATCTATCTCTCCCCACCCTGGTCGAAGGCCAGGTGAGATCTGGAAAAACTTTCACAGAGAAGACGGTCTTATCTTATATTAGCCATCATGGCTCATCCTTTTGGTTGACAAATCCTGTGGTTTTAGGAAGCGAGCTAAAACTCATCATCGATCTTCCGCCAAAGCTTGCGGATAGAAAGGATCTCAAGCTCATCATCAAAGGAAAAGTCATCTTTGTGGAGGCTTTGAAAGGAAAAAATTCCAAACAGCGCGTATCGCTCAAGTTTTCGAACAAATATATTATCGACGCACAAAAATAAAAACCGCACAATCAGAATCTCACTCAACACAATGTTCCAATGTATGGAGCAACACATTCTATCGATGATTCAGGTTAGCCATAGATTTAACCTCTCTCGATGAGAAATAAGAATAAAAATTCACCCTAAGAATCATCCTTAAGAGTGATTGCTTATGCGATGGATATCTGACACAATGGGCGCGAAATGGACTTGACAAGAACTCTTGATAAAGCGCCTGTCGAGAGAACGGTGAAAACTGAGAGGCAGGAACGACATTTCGAGCTCTCAGTGCCCGCACTCGTATCAGGTGAGAATGCCAAAGGAGAAGAATTCGAAGAACGCACAAAGACATCTTCCATCAGCTCTCAGGAAGCATCCTTCTGGCTTAAAGATAAAGTAACCATCGGCACAAGGCTCAATGTGAGTCTGCAGATTCCAAAAACTTTGATCCTGGAATCTCATCTCAACCTTTCGATATCAGGTGAAGTTGTCTTTGTTCAGACAGAGACAAACAGCCGGAAAAAACAGCTCGTCATCATCCGGCTAGACCGTTCTTTCAAGATCCAACAGACCTCTTAAGACCGTCGACTGGGTCTGTTCACTCCCGCCAAAATTCATTTTAACCAGCCAGCTCCGATTTTGGCACATCGGTCATTCTCAAGCACACTCTAAAGACACAGCTTGGTCACCATTGAATACAATGGACACATGAAAAATTCCGCAAGAGAATAAGGCAGAGAGCAGCATTTCCAAATCCGTGATCGAATGAACACACGTTGCGGCATTGGGACACTCGGAAATCATTCATCACGGATTTAGACACGACCGGTTGCGAAGTGTCTTGACATAAAAATTTTGTTCCTATAACATATCTTCAAAAATGAAAGGTGAAGGAATACGTCTCAAGGGGGAAAAGAAGAGATATCAATGAACAATAAGAAATCTCAAGCATCCGAATCAAAAAAAATCAGCGTGCTGATCTATTGCACTTCAGACCTCATCCTCTCAGGAATCTTAAAGGCACTCGACTCGGATAAAGAACTGGAAGTCGTGAATATCGATAAAAGCACGATCGAGTCGTTTTTGGAATCCATCAAAACACTCCGCCCGAATATCGTCCTTTTTGCCAATTCTGAGCCATTGCCCAACATCCGAGAGATATGCAAAGCTATCCGGGACATTTCCGAAGAAGATCAGAAATCGCAACTCATGCTTTTGGGGAACATCCCTTCCCACGAAGAAGTTGTGGGCCTGATGAATGTAGGTGTGCGCGGATACTTTGACCTGAATGATCCATCCGCACAACTCCCTGAAGCCATTCGGATCATCTATAAAGAAGAGATATGGTTGCCCAGGGATAAAATGAGCAGCATAATGGATCGGATAATCTCAGTTGTTGGACGTGACCTCAAAGAAAAAACGCTCGACCAGCTCACGCCCACAGAGTTTCAAGTTCTCAGGCTTATCGGGCAGGGCAAAAGCAATGATGAAATTGCCTCCGCAATGTTCATCAGCAAGAACACCGTGAGATCCCACATCAAAAGCATTTATGCCAAGCTCGACACGCACAGCCGTCTCCAACTGGCACTTTACGCTATCAATTCTGCGCTCTTTTAGTAAATTTGGGAGTCAAGAAAACAATGAAAAAAGAATCACAAAAATCAACCGATGAAAAAAAATCAAAAACCATCCTTCCTCGTATAGACAGAAAGGCCGATCGTCGCCAAGAATGGCGTTTTGAGCTTCCTCTCTCAGCCATTGTTGAAGGGACACTCCCAGCAGGATTGACATTTAAAGAAGAGACCATCCTCGAGAATATAAGCTCAGGAGGGGCTTACTTTTCTCTGGAATCCGGTGTCACCGTCGGCTCCAAGCTCAATCTCGTGGTCGAGATCCCCAGCAAAGTCACAGGCGGGAAAAAAACCACTCTCCATCTCGGAGGTCTCACAATCCGTCTTCAGAAGCTCGACAAGGAAGGGAAAAAACAGGGGATCGCCCTCAGTTTTGATGAAGACTTCCAGTTCGAGGCTGAAGAGAAGTAGGTCTCTTTTAACGTAAGCTCAACATTCTGCCAGAGACACACCTCGCTATGCTGACTATCGCTCTCACAGGGGGAATCGCTTCAGGAAAAAGTGTCGTTGCCGAGGTTCTCGAAGAGTTGGGTTGTTTTATCCACCGTGCCGATCATACCGCTCATGAGCTTATGGAACCCGACAAACCCGCATGGCAAGCTATCGTCGCTCATTTCGGTCAAAAAATCCTCAATGTCGACAGGACTATCGACCGGTCAAAACTGGGAGAGATCGTCTTCGCCGATAACAAGGAACGGCGATTCCTCGACCGGCTCATCCATCCCCTGGTTTTCGCGAAGAAAAAAGAAATCATCCAAACACTCCGGAATGAGGGCGCTTACAAGATATTCGTCTCCGAAGCAGCACTCACCATAGAGGCAGGATTTGCCGATTTCTATGACAAGATCGTCGTGACACACTGCCATAAATCCATCCAGATCGCCCGGCTCATGGAGCGCGATAAGATCAGTCGCAGAGAGGCCTTAAAAAGGATCCAGAGTCAAATGGACCCGGCAGAAAAAGCAGAGTTTGCCGATTATCGGATCGATACTTCCCAAACGATCCGAAGCACCATAGAGCAGACAGAGACCGTCTTCCGGAATCTCATGATGGATTATCAACTCTTATATGGGAGTTGATTTTAAAGAAGCCGCGAGGAGGGGGATCATAATCTCATGGTGTCCGATAAAATAAAATCCGTCTTTTTTGTTTAATAATGGCCTTTTGACGACATTCTGGTAAGGACGGTATTGGAGGTTGAAGTCAAACACTGCTGTGGAGAAGTTCTCGAGAGAGTTGCCTCTATTCCTGACAAAAGAAACGGCTTTGAGAAAGACTTCGGGGAGGACAACTGCAGATCCGATATTCACAAACACCCCGCCTCCGTCGAGTTTTTCAATGATGGAACAAAACAGAAAAAAATCCTTAAGAGATGTCTTGCCTACAGCTGCCCCATCAACTTCAGGATGGAAATGGATGATATCGGTCCCAATAGCGACATGCACAGTCACAGGAATTCCAAGGTCATATGCACAGGACATCAGACTGAGGTTTTTGTACGGAAAATCAGAAGAAGAGAGCATTCCCCCGACCGCCTCGCCCAAGCCCAAATTTTTCTTCGACCCATCGGCGATGGCTCTGTTCAGGAGTTCTCCCGTCTCCCTGGCCATTCCAAACTGTCCGTCTTTGATCTGGACAGCCACGTCCTCGGATGTTTGTCCCGCGAAAGCGATCTCGAAGTCATGAATGATTCCCGCCCCATTGAGTGCCAGTGCGCTTATCCACCCTGATCTCATCAGATCGATGAGAACAGGATTCAAGCCAACTTTGATCACGTGTGCACCCAGAGCAATCACGATGGGCTTATGTCCTGCCTTGGCCTTTCTCATCCTCTTAATAAAGCTCTTAAGATCTTGCCCGGCTAAAATATCTGGCAGGCTATCGACAAATTTAGAGATCGGTTCATCCCCTGAAAGAACTTTGGCAAAAGCCCCTGTCTTCACTTTGCTTTTCCTCGACCCGAGAGAATAAGTCTTCACTTTATCCGGAGAAAGCGGTTTTATCTTGTACTGGCTCATGTGATTTTAAACGACGAGAGATGTTCGCCCCTCCTGATGGAAATTATAAAAAAACGTTAAGCTGTGAGGGTGTGGAATTTCAGAGTTATACAAGTCAAATGAGATTTTTGAGATCTTGACCAGGCCTGAATTTGATCCTTCTCCCCTTTTTTATCTTTATTTGCTTTTTTCTCCGGATATCCCTTCCATATCCGGTCTTTTTATTGACAACCTTAAGGCTAGCAAATCCTCTGATCTCAATTTTTTCTTCGTTGACAAGGGCATCTTTCAGAGATGCCAGAATGGTCTCAACGATAAGCAATGATTTCGCCCTGCTGAACTCAGATTTTTCTTCGATAGCGAGGGCTATATCATTCTTGATCATCGGAATCTCCTTTGCCCTATAATATTTAATTTATTGAAAATAAAAAGTCAACAGGTTTTTTTTGACTAGACATTTTACTAGACAATTCTTTTGGGAACCTGAATTTTTCCCCTTCTCCTTAATCCCATTCTTTAGCCTTTTTTCACTATTCCAACATCAAAAAGTGTTTGAAATTCATCACACCAAACAAAGTGCAATTGCATTCTGTTATGCTGTGGAACAACCTTCCTAGGTAGGTCTCTCTTATAAAAATTAGCTATGATTTTCTTTGTTATCAACTTTATCATAAGCTCGCTAGTTTTGTCATTGGATTTTTTAAATTTCTTTTCAAAGTCCTTTAAGCTATCTACTACATCAATCATCTTCTCAACATTCTCATTCCACATCTCTTCTTCAACTTCAAGGTCAACTATATATCTCAGGTTTTAAAAACAAGCGCTTACGCAAGTTGTAACAAAAGAAGATATCACCCCTAAAAAATCACCCTAAAAGGCGATTGTCAAAGTAACTCTACCCTCTTATCATAAAATCCTAAGGCTCAGGAGGATTTTGGATTTAATCTTTTAAAGATCCAGTCAATGTATACTCATATCCTGAAAGCCTCTTTTTATAATAAGGACATTTAAGATGGGTAATGATCAAGATGAGGATCTATTGGAGGCAATTGATAAAGTGCAATGGACACTAGGTGAATCTATGTTCAGGGCAAAGAAGTTAAAAACGCTTATAGCAAACAATAAAAAAGCAAACTATGGATTTGATAAAGATCTAAATGAACTGCTCCTTGCCTTATCTCAAATAACAAACCTGTACCGGCATAATATCGCAGAAAGAATGAAATCTCTGCTTCAATAACTACATATAAAAACTCTCTTGGATAAGTAATTTTATATATTTTTCAACTTCTAATTCATTCACACGACTAAATTAACGAGGGTTAAGTCTATATTCCAAATGAATAAAGTATTCCTCTGTGCAAAAGATCATCTTGGGGTTGATGAAATTCTTAGCCTGGAGGTTTTGTGAATAAAAAAAACATCCCGGAAGAAGGTCCTGAGAAAAAAATATTAATTGTTGACGATGATCCAGTAACGTTGAAGATGTTAGAGAAGATTCTTTTATCGGAAGGCTATTGGGTTGCAAAAGCCGCAAATGGCAGAGAAGCTCTTTATATAGCTGCTGAGTTTCAGCCCCACCTCATCATACTCGATATAGTCATGCCTATTATGGATGGTACTGAAGCCATGGAAAAGCTCGGGAAAAATCCCAAGACGAAAAATATTCCAGTGTTCTTTTTAACTTCTCTTATATCAGAAAAAGAAGAATTAAAAAATCACACTGCAAAAAGACACTTTCTTGCTAAGCCGATTGAAAGAGAAAAGTTACTTAAAGAAGTCGAGAGCTATATCGGTAAAAGTACTTAGTTCAGCATAAATGGGGCAAGTGGAGTCCGGGCAATCCGGGGCTCCTATCATCAACCCCTTTTTGCCGATAACAGCCGACAGGTTGTGGGCCGATAGCCAACTGCTAAAGCAATTGATATAATTATCATTAAGAAAAGAAGCCAAGTTTTTTGGAGTATACCCGTGAACAAATCCAAACTTCAAATTCAAAAAAAATTTTTATCTAGTTTAGCGAAAGAAATAAGCCAAAATGATCTCTTTAAAGAAGAACCACCAGTAATCGTAATAATGGGGGGAAAGGGCACTAAAAAAGACAATAATGAACCCAAACGCTTAATATGGGGTGAGTATAGTGTTTCAAGATTGAGAGATAGAATCGGCATTCTTCAAACAACAATTCAATACGCAACTCTGCATCATGAATTCGGGAGGCAATTAAATAATTTTCAATAACTCGGAATTCAGGCGAAATACTACCTATGTAAATATTTGAGGATTAGATAACTAATTGCTGATTGAGCCCTCTAAACCCTACCCTAACAATTCAGCCAAGTTTTTCATGGCATGAGATGCCATTACAGCCTTAATATGATTTATTTGGGTACTGAACGTTCGGTTAACCTGTTTC
>Ga0307425_1000084_pt1 | contig 51573 bp, 41 predicted proteins | sample SalMarWE160330MG_FD_202152 | JGI IMG/M metagenome (GOLD analysis project Ga0307425, IMG submission 202152) | Salt marsh sediment microbial communities from the Plum Island Ecosystem LTER, Massachusetts, United States - WE1603-30 | ecosystem: Environmental > Aquatic > Marine > Intertidal zone >... | reverse complement strand
CATTGTTTATAAGAATATCCATGCACTTATCTCCTACTTTGTCTTGAATTGATTCGAGAAGTTTTCAATCCTTTTCTGGTTCTGGTCCAGCTCATTGAGCGATTGCTGCATAAGTGTAAAATCCTTTTCAAGTTTTTTTCTATAATCTTCAAGGTGTACATTCCAGTCATCTATCTTTTTCTCTTCATCTTTAATCCTTCCATCCGTTGCCTTTACACGGTAAGCAACTATACCGTTTGTCGTATTGGTGTATCCTTTCAGAGTTTTTTCCAGGGTAAAAGCAACACCGTTATCAATAACGGCATCGTTATTCGTGTCTGCACCGAAGAGCTCTTTAATTGCTTCAGGATATTTGTTAAAGGATTCAACAAAGGTGTCCTCATCAACCTGCAGGTATCCGCCCTTGATGTCATTCCAGTCTGAGTTGACGGCTCCCATTGAAATACCGATTTGGGCAAGCAGGGAGAGCTCTTTACCCTTTTTAGTCGGATACGGGTTCATCATGATATTTTGCAGTTTATTCTTGAGTCCCATCACCGTAATATCCCCTGTTAGCACTCCCGCTTCGGTCTTGTCCTTAAGACTCTCCCCCGGAATAACTTTTGACTGCTTATTGATATACTCGAGCAGCTCGTTATAACCCTTCATGAGCTGAATGATCTGGTTTGTTATCTTTTCATAATCACGGTCGATAACAAGATCTATTTCCCTGTCTGTTTTACCCTTTATATCGAGCGTTACACCCTTGATAGCATCGTCTATCTGATTTCCTTCACGCTGTACCTTTACACCGTCGATATACACAACGGCATCCTGGGCCTTCTGAATGAGGTGCTTTGGAGAAATTCCCGGCCGGGCCGACTCGTCGACTATTTTGAGATCCGCATATTCGATCCGCCTGCCTGTATTTTTATTGACCATCAGCACGCTGGTGATCTTCTCACCCTCTGTGGCGATATCCGAAAGTCTGTAACTGTATTCTTTTTCGTCGGCGCCAAGTCCTCCAACTGCTATTTCATGCACAACGCCGTCAGTGTTTTTGAAGGCCAGAACAGTATTATCCACAACTTCCGCAGGCTTCGGTTTCTCCTGCTTCTCGGTTTCGATCCCCGAAACCGGGTTACCCCCAATGATATCGATGTCTTTGACCGTTACCTTGCCTATATTATTCAGCTTTGGAAAAACATGCGGTGCCTGGGCCTCCTCCTTTCGTGGCAATTCAACTGCTTTCATCCTGACCTTTACCATGATGGAGGGCCTGACCGCAACTTCCCGTCCTAGCGAAAACTCAACTTTTCCTTCAGGCTCAAGCGAAAGACGGTTATCCGTGAGTGCGAATTTCGTTTTTTGATCCGCCCGGGTTAGCCTTTCTGACGTAAAACGAGTATCGTATCCAATACCGGTTTTCTCCTCAAAAAGCCCGATACTTTTCAGGAACTGGAGTGTTTGGGGATCATCTGAAGCTATTGTATTATTTTTACCGGTCTTGTGTGTTTCAACAACCAGTACCGACGTTTTATCAGTGTCATGGGTTATTTTTGAAGTCAGGTAGTCTCCGGCCTGTCCGTTCAATGCATCGGACAGATTTTCTATACGGCCTCCGTTGAAAACCACGTCTATATCCGCGTCACCGATCTTCAGTTTAAGTGTTTGTCCGTTAAAGACAGTTGTATTGTCAACCGGGTCTGTAACAATTCTCTCTCTCTGTGCGGCCTGTTTGATTTTCACCGATGCTTTTGCAGGCTCTGCCGTACGTGCAGCCGTGGCTGTGAGGAAATCTTCAGCGCTGGAATGGGCTATTTTATCATCAAAGGGGGATCTAAAACTGTAGAGGGAACGGGCTGCATCCTGAACTGCTTTGATTTTGTTGCCGAGTGTGGACCAGGCGCTCTTCTGTTTATCGAATAGCTCTTTGGACTTTTCGAACTTGTCGAGCTTTTTACTCTCGACCTTTACAAGCTTCTCGATAATACCTTTAACATCTATATTACTAGATATTCCCGGCAGATTGATATCAGACATTGTACATCCCGGAGCGTTATAGAAATTCCCTCCGGGTAATTCATCTGTCGCATCTCATCGACAAACTCAATCATCTTTCCTCGTCGACCAATAAACCGATCATCTCCTGAATCTTAGCCACGAGATGTAATAATTGCTCCGGAGGTATTTCTTTAATTACCTTATCGGTTTTCGTGTCGATTACCTTAACAACCACTCTGTTCGTCTCCTTATCAACCCTGAAGTCAAGTCGTTTGTTGAAGATATCTCCGGCGCTTCTCAGCTTTTCAATGGCCTCGTTGACAACCACTTTTCCTTCGGCTACATCACCTGCCTTCAGTGTGAAGGGAGCGGCATCCTCCTTTTCGACTGTTGCGGTCCTGTAAGTCGGCATTCGTTTTTTTGCAATTAAAAGTGAATTCAACTCAGGTGGTTTATTGTCGTTGATTATGTCAATACCCATCTTTTTCACCTCCATTCTATTTCATTGAGCAGCTGTTCAATATTGCTCTCATTATAAAATCCTGCGGCCATAAAGGCCGCAGGTCTGCGATCGGTTTACAGCCTAATCCAAAAGCTTCAAAACTGATTCCGGCATCAGATTGGCCTGCATCAGCATTGCCGTAGCCGATTTCTCGAGAATCTTGAGACGCATGAAGTTCACGATTTCAGAAGCCATATCAGTATCCCGGATTCTCGATTCAGCGGCCTGCAGGTTCTCTTCTGCAACCGCGAGGTTGTTTATTACATGCTCGAGCCTGTTCTGTACCGCTCCAAAAACAGCACGCTGCTTTGAAACGATATCGACGGCCCTGTCAACCCTCGCAATTGATTTATTCGCCGCATCAACACTGCTCATCGAGATGCCGGATATGCCTATGGCAGCAGACGTCATCGTCTTCATGCCAACCGTAATCGATTGACCCTCATTTGGTCCGATTTGAAAGCGAAAACTTTTTTTTGAACCGTCAAGGATCTTATACCGATTAAACTCGGTGGTTTCAGCTATCCGGTCAACCTCGGCAACCAGCTGCGAGACTTCAACCTGAATGAGGCTTCTGTCCTCGTCGGTATACACACTATTTGCCGACTGCACCGACAGCTCTCTCAAACGGTGAAGAATGGCATGGACCTCCTGCAAAGACCCTTCAGCAGTCTGGATAAAGGAGATGCTGTCAAGAGCATTCTCCCGCGCCTGCTTTGTGCCGCGAATCTGAGATCTCAGCGTTTCTGATACAGCCAATCCTGAAGCATCGTCACCAGCTCTGTTAATACGCATCCCGGATGCAAGTTTCTCGATGGACTTCGAAATATTTCTCTCGTCTCTCGACAGCATCCGGTTTACGAAGACAGCGGATATATTATGGTTAATGATCATATAATCTCCTCCCTCCGTAGAGATTTTAATGCTCAGCTATCCATAGACTGTCTTTCACAGCACGGCGAAGTGTTGAGGTATCCACACCGATCACAGCACACCTTTCTCACGACACCGCTGTAAAACATACACTCGAGAGCCCGTCCACAGGAGATTTACTCCCTCCTGCAGGAACAGGTTTCAATGTATGACCTGAAATAGGCTTTTTTTCGCCACCCCCTCTCTTCTGCCAGACCGCAATTCCAGTCCTCGTCAGGACCAGTCCTCATCAGGACCAGCCCTCATCAGAATCCATCCTCACCAGGACTCCTTACCCGAGAAGCTGAAGAACTGATTTAGGTTGCAAATTGGCCTGAGCCAACATTGCTGTACCTGACTGAACGAGAATCGTGTCTTTCACAAACTCAACCATCTGTGTCGCCATATCGGTATCACGGATGAGCGATTCCGCAGCCTGGATATTCTCAGCACCGACAAGAACTCCCTTCACTGCCATTTCGAAGCGGTTCTGATAGGCACCAAGGTCCGCTCGCTGGCTTGACACTCTTGTGAGCGCTTCATCTACAGTCCCGATAACAGAATTGGCCTGACCTGGGGTTGAAATACTTATCGCCCTTCCGTCGACTTTCAGGGCGAGTGCATCTGAGGTCATTGTCCCTATGTAGGCTCTCTCCCGCTGATCCATATTGGCACCGATGTGAAACCACATCGAGGCAGTGGGAATGCCGCCATGGGAAGGATTTGCAAATGCACCGGTCAGCATATTGTATCCGTTGAACTGGGCATGTGATGCAATTCTGTCGACCTCATCCACAAGCTGCGATACTTCAACCTGTATCTGCATTCTGTCGGCATCGGAATAGATACCATTTGCAGATTGAACCGCCAGCTCTCTGATCCGGTGAAGAATATCCTGCGATTCCTGCAGGTAGCCTTCGGTTGTCTGGATGAAACTAACGGCATTCTCTATGTTACGTGCCGCCTGTTTCAATCCACGTATCTGGGACCGCATCTTTTCAGATACGGCCAGACCGGAGGCGTCATCACCGGCCCGCGTAATCCGTTCTCCTGATGCCAGTTTAGCAATATCCTTGTCAACATCGAGGTTTTTGAACTTCAGGATACGGTTGGCGTAGAGAGCACTCATGTTGTGGTTGATAATCATTCAGCTACCCTCCTTGATAGGTTTTGTGCTTCCCTGCACGGTTTTTTTCAAGGCACACTCCTTGAAGTCGTAGACCTTGAAAGCAGAAGAATATACTCCGATGCGCGCCTCGTTTCATTCTCCCGTTCCGATCTGTTCCCATATCATAATGGAAACGCAATCGTTTTACCGCATGAAGGCCAGCAACTAACAGTAGGCCCCCGAATGAGGCAGGACTCAAAAGCGGCTCAAGCCGCTTCGCGGCTGAGTATCAAATAGTAACTTGCTCGAAGTTACTTAGAAGCCTCACGGGGAAAGCCAGTTTGGCCCCCCTTATACGCCATTTCCAACAGGAAAATCCGCCTCCTCATAATCATTGGGAGGTTTGATTTCATGCACCGTGAACAAGGCGCGTGAAAAAGGCAGGGGGCGTAGGATAAGTTACTGGCATACCTGTCACCATGGCAGGCCATCGTCATGGCAGGCCATCGTCATGGCAGGCCATCGTCATGGCAGGCCATCGTCATGGCAGGCCATCGTCATGGAGGGTGGTTAACTCACCTGAGACACGGGGGGTCTCAAAAACCCGGTCGCTATTTCAAAGATCGATTGTTCGTCCGCTTCATTTTATTAATCACGCTTTGTTTGATCCCCGTTTTTTTGACTCGGGGCCCGAAACCAAAGCGGCGCAAGCCACTTCGCGGCTGAGTATCAAACAGTAACTTGCCCGAAGTTACTTAGAAGCTCCTGCCAAGCTCCCGGGGCCATCGGCCCTTGCAGGACTAATAAGCCCCGGGAATACTTCAACAGGCAGACACCTGAAGCAACGAACCAAGAGAAACACATTCTCAAACACGCGGAGCAGTATTCAAGCGGAGAGATAACTCCACGTGCGCTATGATTATGCGCGGAGTATAACCGATACAACCAATCGGCGGAGGGAATTTCCGCGCTCATCACCCATTAAGTAAATTAACGAAACAACTGGAGCACACTCTGCGGCAAAAGATTCGCCTGTGCCAGCATAGCCGTACCGGACTGCACAAGAATCTGATCTTTTGTAAACTCAACCATCTGCTCTGCAATGTCCGTATCCCGTATACGGGATTCAGCGGCCTGCATATTCTCATATCCTGATAACAGCCCTTTTGTGGCGTATTCAAGCCTCGTCTGGTAGGCGCCGAGGTCCGCGCGTTGTTTGGAAACCTTGTGCAATGCCTGATCGACGATGCCGATCACCCTGTTTGCCTTTGCCGGCGTGGAGAGAGATATTGTGGATCCCGTCGAAATGGCGCGCATTTCAAGGCCGCGCGCACTCATGGTTTGGATGAATGCCTGCTCTCTCTGATCCATATTAGGCCCGATATGAAACCACATCGAACCGGTAACCATGTTTTCACCGGTTGGCCGTGCAAATCTGCCCGTCAGCATGTTCATGCCGTTGAACTGCGCATGCGAAGCGACTCTATCGACTTCATCGACGAGCTGGGATATCTCAACCTGAATCTGCTGTCTATCCTCAGAGGTATAAATTCCGTTCGAAGCCTGAACGGAGAGTTCTCTTATCCGCTGGAGGAGGTCCTGAATTTCCTGGAGGTACGCCTCTGTTGTCTGTATGAAAGAAATACCGTCTTCGGCGTTCCTGGCAGCCCGGCGCAGTCCCCGAATTTGAGACCGCAATTTTTCGGAAACGGCGAGCCCTGAAGCATCGTCACCGGCGCGGTTTATCCTCATGCCGGATGAAAGTCTCTCAATATCCTTGTTGATGTTCCAGTTGTTGAACTTTAAAATCCTGTTCGCAAAAATCGCACTGAGATTGTGATTGATAATCATATTTTCCTCCTTGAAAAAATTCCAGGCGTCCTTGCCCTGCATTTAAAAAAAGCTAAACTGCTCTCATAAATGTACGATATTTATACTGTATTGAAGCTGCAGGCATCACCTCCTTGCGTGTAGACAGACGGGAACTTCCCTGTTCCCGGTGAAACATGTTATGCAAAGCACAGAAGCTTCACACCATGCCTCATGATAATTCGAAGATGTGGATTCCCTCTTTTGGTTTATCGGCAGTCTCCTTTGAAAACTTTACCAAAATCGCCTTTCCTCGGTTTTCGAGTCCGCATACATATATCCCTCGGAAAATATCCCTGAAAAAGATTAACAAAAATTTAACAATTTTCATTGATTAAATTAACAAAACCGCAGTATATTATAATCGTAGCATAGATAATAAAACGGGGTTGCCCAATTAAATAGAGAGGTAAAAAAAATGAAAGTCAAATTTACAGATGAAAACCTCGGCGTGTTTGTTCAGAAAAATCGTGAAAGAAACTTCGATACAGAACGAAAAATGATGATCGAACTGCTTAATGCACTGAAGGGGGATGCACACACTTTTGAAACAAACCTGCAGGATGGCGTGTCTGATCGCAATCTCATGCCTTCTGGCAGATAGGATAGAATCATACAGACCCGGGCATATACCTGGCGGCATGACGCATGCCTGGTGGCAGGACCTTCCGTTAGCACGGGGTTCCCGGTTACCAAACCATGCAGCGTGCCCGGTGACACGATTTCTACCTTCCGTGCACCCTTCACCTCACATCTGTTCAATCGCTTCGATACCGAGAAGCTCCAATCCTTTTTTTAAAACCTTCTTTACTGCAAACACTACCAGCGCACGGAATAATGAAAGCGTCTGATCTTCCGTAATAACCCTGTGAGAGGCATAGAAAGCATTGAACCGGGACGCCAGTTCGAGAAGATAGCGTGCAATAACGGACGGCTCGAATTCCCGAGCCGCCCTCTGTACGACCTGATCAAACTCATTTACCATAAGTACCACCGAGTATACAGTGCTGTCGTCATCGGTGTATACAAGGCCTTCCCTGTATTTAATATCGCCATAACGTTCACTATATTTTTTCAGGAGGCTTGATATTCGTGCATGGGTGTATTGAAGATACACCCCGGTTTCACCATTGAAGTTCAGTACTTCATCCCAGTTGAAAGTAATATCCTTCAGCCGGTAATTCTTCAGGTCATTGAAAATGATAGCGCCAACACCGACCGCTTCTGCAACAGCCTTTTTATCCTGTATATCCGGATTCTTTTCCTCAATTATCGTTTCAGCGAGAGAGGCCGCGCGATCCATAACATCTTCGAGAAAGACGATGTTGCCCTTTCTCGTGCTCATAGCACCCTCTTTAAATCTGATCTGGCCGAATGGCACATGATGGCATCTCGAATACCAGGGCATCCCCATCTTTTCCAGAACGCTGAATACCTGCCTGAAATGAAGCTGCTGCGGGGTCCCGACAACGTAGAGTGCGAGATCGAAATTAAAGGTCTCATACCGATAAAGCGCGGCCGCAATATCGCGCGTTATATACAGGGTCGACCCGTCCTTTTTCCTTAACAGGGCGGGCGGCATGTCTTCGAGAGGAACGATGAGTGCGTCTTCGCTTATTTCGGTGATGCCGCCCTCGATAATTCTCTCCACAGTGGATTCGAGCATAGGGCCGTAAAAACTTTCGCCCGTATACTGTTCGAATGAAACATCCAGCCGCTTATAGATTCTTTGAAAATCTCTGAGACTGAGGTCGGCAAAACGCTTCCAGAGCCTCCTTGACTCCTCGTCACCCTTTTCGAGTTTGCTGAACCATTCGCGTGCCTCATCTTCGAGGGCCGGTATTCTATCAGCCTCATGGTGAAACCGCACGTATAGATCGTAGAGAAAGCGGATGGGATCGTCTTCGAGCCCCTTTTCATTTCCCCATTTTTTATATGCGGTGATAAGTTTACCGAATTGTGTACCCCAGTCACCAAGGTGATTGATCCCGATGACCCTGTAGCCGAGGAATGTGTATATCCTTTTCAACGCGCTACCGATAACCGTTGACCTGAGATGTCCGATTCCGAACGGCTTGGCGATATTCGGCGATGAAAAATCGATGACAACTGCTTTGCCCTCTCCATGCGACTGCAGCGAATCAAATGTTGATTTAGTGATGTCCTTTATTACGTCTCCGATTACTGTCGTTCTGTTCAGAAAGAGATTGAGGTAGGGGCCGTGTGCCTCAGCGCTCGCTATCAGGCTGTTTGTATCGTTGAAGCCTTCTATTTTCCGCGCCAGATCGCGCGCTATATCTGCAGGATTCCGCCTCTCACGCTTTGCAAACTGAAAGCAGGGAACCGCGTAATCACCAAAATCACCGCTCGGCGGAACTTCGAGAATCGCATACAGGCTTTCCTTCATACCACCGGCGATACTTTCAAGAGCCCCTGCAAGCTTTGCCTTAATATCGATGCTCATAAACCGACTTTTTCATTTTTGATAACCTTCGCCTCGCCTTTGAGGTTATCGATTATTTCATTCAGTTGATCATTGTACTGTTTCTGCAGGAGCTGCATTCGAATCTGCTGGCGAGCCACATCTATATCGACACCCGCAAAAAGTTTTTTATTCTGATTGTAAATCGCCTCTATCTGTTCATCGGGGACCTCTTTAAGATGAGGCTCTATCTTCTCGTTGAGGTACACCTGAATGACAGCCCTTCGCTTTACCGCCTTTATCAGATCCTGCACGTCCTGCCGTTTCAGGTATCCCTCGGAGACCGATTTGTCGTATATCAAGTATTCATTGATCAGGTTGGCGAGGAACTTTTTTTTATTATTTATATCATTTTCATATTTCTTCTTATCCTCGGCCGTAATAGGAAGTGAGTATACGTGAACATTGAATTCGCGCTCGAAGTCCTGCAGTGAAATAACCGTGTCGTTGATTTTCACAACCCAGGTTTTGCTGTCCTGCTGCGTCTGCGCAAACGCCCGGGCGCTGCCCAGGTATCCAGATTTTCTTAGTAAAAGGTAGTTTCCCGCAAGGCTGCCGACCACGAAAACGATTACTATAATACCAATTATTATTTTTTTCATTTTAATTCCTCTCCCTGTAATGCTGTTAATCTAATTACGAAAATTGACCGGGACAATACAATTTCAACCATCAGCGGTATTGAATCTCCGTGTCGAACCGGTTTAGTGAACGGGCCATGCGATTTTCCTCGATGATGTAGGTGTTCTCATAACCGACTGCCCCTCCGGGAAAGATGAATTTCGGTTCAAATGCCACCGCCATCCCGGGCACCAGCTCACCTTCGAACCTTTCTGTAATTACGGGAAACTCATCGAGCTCGAGTCCTACTCCATGTCCGATAAAACGCACACCTCCCATGAATATATCACCAAGCTGCTGATTATCAACATATGTATTGATTTTTCTATAGATATCCGGTATTGCAGTCCCACTCTCAACCGCCTCACAAAACAGTTCATGACATGAGTGAGAAACAGCGTGCGCGCGTTTAAGCGCAGGGTCAAGATCGCCAAATGCAAAAATACGCGTGCAATCGACGATATAGCCCTCATGAACAAAAACCGCATCGATGAGAAGCGGCTCATTAGAACCAACCTTTCGGTGGCTCGCCCCTGACGGAAAAGCAACCGTTACCCCGGTACCGCATGCGGATGGAGAATCCATCGCAGAATGTTTTGCGGTATTTTCTCCGCTTAAAATGTACCTCTGTTCCGCCTCCATGTTGAATGTTCTGGTTCGAACAGTGAGGGAGGACCCCTCCTCCAGAAGAAGCGAGATGAACCGCATGTATATTTCATACTCGCTCATGCCGGTAGATAGAATTTCCCCCAGTTTTTCGAATACCCGGTCGAATCTTCTTCCGCTTTCGGCGAGAAGCTCGATCTCAAAGTTGGATTTTACCGCACGCTGAAGACGAACGATTGCGGATATATCCATAAACGACACGTCTGGAAGAGACTCGACGAGGGCACGGTACAGTTTGACAGGCAAAACATCCATCTCGACACCTATTCTTCCCCGGTTCAGGCCCGTATCTTTAATATATTCACACACATCACTGAGCTTTGTCATCCCGACTACGGTATCAAGAGGCGATTCTTCACGGGCGCGTGAAAGGGTCCGCCGCACGAACAACACCGGGCCACTCCGGCACCCGACAAGCAGTACGCCGTCCTGAATGGTCCCGCTGTAGTACAGGCGGTCGACATTCTGCGCAATGAGAGCGCAGTCGATATCTTCGCGGGACAGTGATTCCGCCAATCGAGACAGCCTCGCCTTTATTTCAGTTTCCGGAAACGCTCTCATATTCGAATAACTCCTTGAGGAATTCGTACCTCTCATCATTGTTGTTGAATACCCTGTATATATGGAGTGTGTTGTAATCTTTCGGAGAAATATTGAAAATTTTCCTGTTTTTGCTGATCTTCTGTATAAGGCCGATGATATCCACCCTGCTTTGCTCAAAGGTAAGCTGCAGCTCATTTTCCCGCTCCCTGAAGTGCCTGATCCCCACATCTCTGCAGAGTATCCTGAGCATCACGACCTTTAAAAGCTCTTCAAGCCGTACAGGAATCGAGCCGAACCTGTCCGTAATCTCGGACCTGAGATCCTCGAGCTCTTCACTTTTCTTAACCGCCGCAAGCCGCTTGTATATCTCTATACGAAGCTTCTCGCTTTCAATGTACTCTTTCGGAATGAAGGCTTTATAGCTGAGATCCAGCACGGGTTCGATTTCCGCTTCTTCAACCTCTCCCTTCAGCTCGCGTATCGCCTCGTCGAGAAGCTTCACATACATTTCAAAACCGACGGTAAGCATTTCGCCGTGCTGCTGGCTCCCGAGTATATTACCCGCGCCCCGTATTTCGAGATCCTTCAGCGCAATTGAGAAGCCCGATCCCAGCTCTGTATGGTCATTGATAACGGCAAGCCGTTTGGCAGCTTGCTCTGAAACTATCCTCCCAACCGGATATAGAAGGTAGGCATAGGCCTTTCGTTTGCTCCTGCCGACTCTCCCCCTGAGCTGATAGAGCTGGGAGAGCCCGAACCTGTCAGCCCGCTCGATAACAATGGTATTGACATTCGGGATATCCAGGCCCGACTCAATAATCGTGGTTGTAACGAGTATCTGAAACTCCATGTTGAAAAAAGCCTGCATGATATCCTCTAGCTCATGTTCGTCCATTTGGCCGTGGGCAACTTCAACCGAAATACCGGGAACAAGCCGCCTGAGTGCCTCGGCCCTTTCGTCAATGGTCCGAACCCTGTTGTGCACATAATACACCTGTCCCTCTCGCTCAGCCTCCCGCCTGATTGCGCCGGATATGATTTCATCGTTGTGTTCGAGAACATAGGTTTCTATCGGAACTCGTTCTCTAGGCGGTGTTTCGATGACGCTCATGTCCCGTATTCGGTTCATGGACATATACAGGGTTCGGGGAATCGGCGTCGCCGTCATGGTTATGACGTCAACAAGCTTGCGAAGCTGTTTGAGGCGCTCCTTGTGTGCGACCCCGAAACGCTGTTCCTCATCGATTATGACAAGCCCGAGATCCTTGAATTGAATATCTTTTTGAATAAGCCTGTGTGTGCCGATGACCACATCGATTACGCCGTTTTTCAGGTTTTCTATTATTTTTTTCTGTTCCTTCTGTGTCCTGAAGCGTGAGAGCATTTCAACAGTTACAGGATACAGGGAGAGTCGTTCGACGAATGTATTCAGGTGCTGTTCCGCAAGAATTGTCGTCGGCACGAGCAGGGCAACCTGTTTTCCGTCCATCACTGCCTTGAATGCAGCACGAATGGCAACCTCAGTTTTTCCGAAACCCACGTCACCGCATACGAGCCTGTCCATGGGCTTCGCTTCTTCCATATCACGCTTTATTTCTTCAATTGTCCTTAGCTGATCGGGTGTTTCCTCGTACTGAAAACCAGATTCGAATTCGAACTGCCACTCCGTATCAGTGGAAAATGCGTGCCCCTGCATCCTCGAACGAAGCGAGTACAGCTCGAGAAGCTCCCGGGCCAGCTCCTGAACCGACCTTTTTACATTATTTTTAACCCGGTTCCAGGTACCTGAGCCGAGTTTGTCGATCCTCGGCCTCCTTCCCTCCTGCCCGATATAACGCTGGAGCAGGTTAATCTGGTCGACCGGAATAAACACCTCATCGCCTTCCCTGTACTCTATCTTGAAAAAATCTTTCTCGGCAGCCCCTGTTTTCAGCCGCTCTATTCCCCTGTAGATGCCGATTCCATGCTCCAGATGCACAATAAAATCACCCTCCGCGATATCGAGTATTCCCTCGATCGGCCTGGATCTGCTTTTCAGAAAACGGGCCCCCTGCCTCTTTTTCCTGTTGAATATCTCCCTGTCGAGGATAACGGCAGACTTAATCAGCCTGGCGATAAAGCCTTCGTGCAGGTCGACGGTTTCAACTGAAAGTCCGGAATGAGCATCTATCTTGTCCTTTAGCAGCTCTCTCAACCGCTCCGTCTGCCCCTCATAGCTCGCACCGATAATAACGTGGTACCCCTCATCCAGAAGGTGCTGAAGATCTTCCCTGAAGTATCGGATCTGGCCCCTGTACCCGCGTTTCTCGGATACATCGAACTGAAACAGGTGATTTTTAGTTTCCGGCAATACCGAAATATTTCCAAATATCTCGAGCCGCGCAACAACATCATTAAAATCCTGAACGATTTTATCGGGGGAAAGTATAAAATGCGTGTCTTTTTTTTCTTCATACAGCCGGTTTGCCTCGGCCCTGTAAAACCGCGCATGTTCTCCGCATTTTGTTATTGAATTGAATAAAACGTGATACTGCTGGCCCGTATAGTCGAAAAGAGTTCCCGCCGGATCATACAGGAGCGACAGGTAGCTGTCGATACCCTCAAAGTGTCTGAGTGTACATATTTTTTCTATGATCTCACGATTCAACCGGTTACTCTTCATTTTAAGAGATTCAGCCGCCTGATTCGTCAGTAGCACCTCTTTTGCAGGGATAATGGTTACCTGTTCCATCCCGGTTGTCGATTTCTGTGTAACCGGAGAAAATTCTCGGATCGATTCGACCAGGTCGTCAAAAAACTCGATACGTACGGGATGCTCATCACCATGAACAAATATGTCAAGAATGTCACCACGAACCGAAAAATTACCGTTGCTCTGCACCCGGTCTTCCCTCTCATATCCGAGTGCAGTGAGTGTTTCCTTGGCATGCTCGAGCGAAAGATGTGTACCTACCCGTACGTCCAGGATGCTCTGGGAAAAAATCTCTTTCGGCAGATAGTAATCTATGAGTGAACGCACGGGCAACACGAAAATACCGCGTTTTTTCCGCAGCAACGCATGGAGAGCGACAACCCTCTTTGCGGTAATATCGCTGTAGGGCTCACTCTCATCGTACGGAAGGGTTTCCTTAGAAGGCATAAGAAAAAGATATCTGCTGTCGAGAAACCCATGGAGATCGGTGTAGAAATCCGACGCCTCCCTGTTGTTTCTTACAACAAGCAAAATACCCTTTTTCGATATACCGAAAAGCGCAGCAGCAAACAGAGCGGAACTTGACCCGTTCAGCCCGGTAAATTCGGCGCTGCTTTTCTGCAGAACCGAGACACATTCCTGTAGATTGCAAGCAGCATTGAATAATGGGACAAGTGATTTTAATGTGCGCGACATGGCAACAATAACTGTAAAACTATCAATTTCAATTTATGGAGTATCGCCGGAGGATAACAAAATCCTCAAGGTAACAATTAAAAATCAACCAGAAGTAAATGTACTTCTATTTCATGTCTGCGGAAATGATTTAATACTACAGATTTGAAGTTACTGAGAAGAAGTGTTCCGGGGAAAATGGTAACTATTCGAACGAATGTCTCTTGCGCTACTTGAACTCACTTTCATAGATATCGATGACTTCACGGGCTTTCCTGAGAAAAGGAGGGTCCACCTCAAGAACAAGAAGTCCGCGTTCCTTTATATCACGTATCATATTCTCTGCTTTGACCTCGACTTTGACGAGAGCATTGCTTTCGGAGTAGGAATCGACAAGTCCGTATTTTTTCTCCTTCTTTAGCTCCCGGATAATAGCAATCAAATCCTCTAATGTTTTAATATTTCTCTCAGCAGAGTCATAAAGAATCTGCGGGGTGCCGAACCGCTCCGCATTGACACTTGTTTCACGAAATTTTTTGACGGTGGTCTTGTAGTTGTAGTTCAGCCGGTCACGAATATCCTGTACCATACTATAGCTCTCCTGATTGGTCTTCTACACTATATAATATATACCATTTCGCGACATACGGACATTTTATTAAATATCGGCCCGTAATCGGCCTGTACTGCATACCGTAAGAATCAATATCCCATTCACGCCAAAATTACTGAGCAACCTGGCAAGCAGAAACGAGAAACCGATTACTACTGGAAGGAATAAATTCAATTGCAATAGTAATTATACTGTAATTATGTAAGAATTCAAGAAGAATTAAATAATTTTTGACGATAACTAGGGAGAAAAGAGGTAAATAGTGATAAAAACGAAGGGGAAAAAGAAAAATAACAAAACTATTCTGATCATACTGATACTTCTTGCCGTCATAACAATTATTGCCAGGCCTCTGTTGAAGAAAAAACCCGAAAAACCGATTCAAAAACCACCGGCTGAGAAAAAAACACCATATGCAGAAAAAAAGCTGTTTCCCCCTCCTGAAAAAAAAAGACCTCAAAGTTATATTGCCGTTATCGTCGATGATGTCGGGTATCCTGCCGGTACACTTGAGCAGTTTGCCGGTTTCAAAGGCAAAATCACCTTTTCGGTACTTCCGTTTCTTGCGCATTCAAGGGAATACGCCGACCTCTTTCACCGGAAAGGTTTTGAGATAATGCTGCACATACCAATGGAGCCGCTGAGCTACCCGGAGGATGACCCTGGTTTTGGGGCTATTTTTACCGGTGAAACTAAAGCTGCAGTGGCAATCAAGATGCAGCGCATGCTCGACAACGTACCTTATATACGGGGTGCAAACAACCACATGGGATCACGAGCCACACAAGATTTCCAGCTCATGACGTGGGCTCTGTCCGCCCTCAGAAACAGGAATATGTTTTTTATCGACAGCCTCACAACACCGGAATCCCGCGCCTATGACGCGGCCCGTATGCTCGGAGTCGATACGGCTAAAAGGGATATTTTTCTCGATAATCGGGAGGATTTTTCCTCGATAAATGCACAGTTTGAAGAGTTGAAAGATATTGCTGTAAAGCGGAGAGTCGCAATAGGGATCGGACATATTCAAAGTAAAAACCTTGTCGATGTGCTCAATACCCAGCTCCCCCTTCTGGAAAAAGAACACATCTCTCTTATCTTTGCCTCCGATGCAGTCCTCCTAAGAAATTGAAGTTGACTTTCACTTCTCTTGAACACTACCTTCTGCAGGGTATCTTTTCGAATAAAGACGTGAAAGGGGTGTGCGTTGCTGATACTGGGCATAGAAACGTCATGCGACGAAACATCCGCATCTGTTGTAGAAGACGGGAACATCATACGCAGCAACGTCACTGCGACACAGCATGCGTTTCACAGAAAATATGCCGGTGTGGTTCCTGAGATAGCTTCGCGTCGCCATCATGAAGTAATCAACTATGTCATTGAGAATACTCTTAAAAAAGCAGGGGTATCTCTCACTGACATCGACGCCATGGCCGTAACGTCGCATCCGGGACTTATCGGGTCTCTGCTCGTGGGTGTAGTTGTCGCAAAAACACTGAGTTTTGCACTCAACATCCCGCTTATAGGCATCAATCACGTTGAAGCGCATCTTTATGCGGTCCATTTCAACAACAGGGTTGAATACCCGATTATCGGGCTTATCATTTCAGGCGGGCATACCCTGCTTGTTTATTCGGAGAGAATAGGTCACTACGAAATAAAAGGGAGCACCCTCGATGATGCTGTAGGCGAGGCCTTCGATAAGGTTGCAAAGCACCTTGGCCTCGGCTATCCTGGCGGTCCTGCCATCGAAAAGGCAGCGCTTGCAGGGAATGAACAGGCATACTCCTTTCCACGGGTAATACTTGACGGCGGGTATGATCGATACAATTTCAGTTACAGCGGGTTGAAAAATGCAGTAATAAACCAGAGGAACAGCTTTTTAAATCCCGGTTATGAAAGCTCGGTCGAGAATATCGCTGCTTCATTTCAAGCGGCAGCAACCGATGTGCTGCTTACAAAAGTCCTCTGGGCAAGCAGAGACCTTGACATCAATAGAATTGCGCTGGGGGGAGGTGTTTCAAACAACACCAGGGTGCGGGACATTTTTTCACAGTCGAAGGATATTGTCGCCTATCTACCGAACAGTGAACTAACCCAGGATAATGCAGCGATGATTGCAGGACTGGCATACAGCAAGTACGGCGAAGGTAAATTGAGCGATCTGGATCTTGAACCGCATTCGAGAATGGGGATAATCAAGGGGAAGAGGGTAAAACATGGGAACTGACCAACGAGATGTTCGAATACAGAAACGGACCGAGCTTCGGGAAATGGGCATTATCCCGTACAAAGACCGTTATGAACGGACTCACGCACTGGAAGAGGCAAAATCACTGCCGATCGGAACGAAAAAACTGCGGATAGCAGGTAGAATAATGACGATGCGCGTATTCGGAAGATTGATATTCGCGACGATCAAGGATTCTTCAGGTAAAATGCAGATCGCACTTCAGGAGAAGGCGCTCGGGAAAGATCGGTTTTCATTCTTCAAGCGGTTCATCGATATTGGTGATTTCATTGGTGCAGAAGGTCAGATATTTCAAACAAAAACAGGAGAGGTCACCCTGGACACGGCAGCCTTCACTCTCCTTTCAAAAACAGTGCGTCCTCTGCCTGAAAAATGGCACGGGGTATCCGAACGCGAAATACTATACAGACAGCGCTATCTCGACCTCGTTATGAACGAGGGAACCATGGACCGTTTCATAAAGAGGACCAAAATCATCAAGACCATGCGTGATTTTCTTGACAGCTCGAATTTTATCGAGGTTGAAACACCTGTTCTTCAAACCCGGCCTTCTGGCGCAATCGCCGCCCCCTTCATAACCCATCACAACGCCCTCGATATGCCGCTCTATTTGAGGATAGCGCCTGAAACCTACCTCAAGCGATGCATTGCAGGGGGATTCGACAGGGTCTACGAATTTGCACGCAGCTTCAGAAATGAAGGCATGGACCCTTCGCATTTACAGGATTTCACCATACTGGAGTACTATGCCGCATACTGGAACTACAGGGATAACATGCATTTTATCGAAGAGCTCATAAAGCATGTGCTCAGGAAGGTTAATGGTTCCCTTGTCCTCGCATACGGTGACAAGGAGATCGATTTTGCGCAGGAATGGGAATCTGTTCCGCTCAAAAAGATAATACAAAAGGATACGGGCATTGATATCGACGACACCAGTGATGCCGACCACATGAGACAGAAGATCGAGAAGAAGGGAATCGAGATTCAGAATAGTGATAGCATGGGGTACGGCTCTCTCGTCGACAACCTCTACAAAAAGGTCTCCCGACCGAATATACGCGGTCCGCTATTCATCACTCATCACCCTATCGAGCTATCGCCGCTTGCACGCACAAACGATGAAAACAGCAGGGTGACCGACCGTTTTCAGCTCGTCGTAAATGGATGGGAACTTGTAAATGCGTACAGTGAGCTCATAGATCCTATCGATCAGCGACAGCACCTTGAACAGCAGGCCAGGCTTCACCGTAGCGGCGATATTGAAGCTATGGTCATGGATGAGGACTATCTCACAGCCATGGAGCACGGCATGCCGCCGATTTCCGGCCTCGGTATGGGTCTCGATCGATTCATTTGTCTGCTTACAGATCAGGAAAACCTTCGCGATGTCATTCTCTTCCCACTGATGAAACCTGTTGAGTGAGTACGGTAATCTTTTGTTTACATGACAGATTTTTTATGTTAAATTTTTATAAGCCTGCAGTGTTCGTGATGCGGTATACCGTAATTTGAGCCAACACTTTTTTATAATGGGATATCAATATTTACCTGTGGATTGCATTCGCCTTTCAGGTTATAGAATACATGAAGCAGGTGTGAGATAACCCACTTTGAGACACGTCTCAAATTAGTGTCCGCACACGGCACATGCGGGTCTTTTTATACTCCAACATGCCGCCGCTTTCCACGCAACGTGGGTGCAAAATACCTTTTCCGAAATACTAAAATTGCGTATTTTTTCCTGTACAAAAACGTCTTTGATGAGGATAAAAATGCTGTACGTACTGATTTCACTTTCATCAGGTACATTGATCGGTTTTTTAATCAGGAAGAAGAAGGCATCCGGCATATTCGGAAAAGCAACGTCCGGAATCATTTTCGTTCTCCTATTCTTACTGGGCATGACTGTAGGTATGAACGAATCCCTGTTTAAAAACCTCCCCACAGTCGGCCTGAAGGCACTGGTTTTAACCCTTGGCGGCATATTCGGCAGTGTGAGCCTTTCTTTTGTGATATACCGACTTTTTTTTAGAGACAGGAATTCCAATCGAGGATCGCCGGTATGAAAAGCACTTTGTTCACAGTTGCTGCATTTACTGTTGGAATTCTTACCGGGCTATCGCAGTTTCTTTCCTTTGACCTCGCCGGTTCTCATATGGTTGAGTACCTCGTATACCTCCTTATTTTTCTGGTGGGCGTGGGGGTTGGAAGCAACAGTACGGTATGGGTGTTTATAAAAAGGGTGCATTTCAAGATATTTCTCGTTCCCCTGACCGTTATAATCGGGACACTGGCAGGCACCATCCTGTTTTCAACCGTTCTTCCCAGCCTCTCGGTCGGAGACTCCGTTACCGTTGGTTTGGGATTCGGATATTATAGCCTTTCAAGCGTTATCATTACACAGCTCGACGGCGAAGAGCTCGGCATTATCGCTCTTTTAGCCAATCTTATGCGGGAAATCGCAACACTGCTTTTTGCTCCCTTTTTTGCAAGAATCTTCGGAAGGCTCGCTCCCATTGCAGCAGGCGGAGCAACAGCAATGGATACCACACTGCCCGTAATAGTCAAATCTTCCGGGGAAGAGTATACGGTTGTGGCTCTATTCAGCGGTATGGTCCTTACTCTCCTCGTGCCGATACTCATTCCCTTTTTCATGAGAGTTACAGGACACTAACCGGGAGTGTATTAAAACCTTCGGTACATACAGTAATTGAAAAACGCGGTTTGGACACAGACCATACCAGGCATAGTATATACGGGAGGTTATAACTCGATGAACTTGCAGACTGTATTGGTGAATGTGTTCAGGTCAAACGGTTTTTCTATAAGGCCGACTGCACCCTCTTTCAGAAAATCCTGCGCGGATCCGTCAACGGTGTATCCGGTGATAATCAGCACCTTAACATTCGGGTTGACCATTCTCATGTTTTCAAAACATTCACGGCCGCCCATTTTCGGCATTATCACGTCGAGCACAACGAGATTTATTTTTTCTGCATTCTCTCTGTACAGTGCGAGACCGGATGATCCATCCTCTGCGGCAAAAACTGTGTACCCGCAGTTTTGCAGGGTGTGGACAGCGAGATTTCTGACCTGATCCTGATCCTCAACAATGAGGACGGTGCCTTTTCCATTTGAGAATGCAGGTTTCGGCAGGTTGTGCGCTGATTCTTCCTTTAATTCAGATTCGAGGGCAGGAAAATACATTTCAAACGAGCTCCCTCTGCCAAGCTCACTCTTCACCTCTATAAATCCGTTATGCTTCTGGACAACACCGTATACTACTGCGAGGCCGAGGCCTGTCCCTGTTCTTTCCCCCTTGGTGGTAAAGAAAGGATCGAAAAGTCGATCCTGGACATCTTTTGAAATACCGGCACCGGTATCGCGCACGATTATGCATACGTACTGACCCGGCTTTGCGTTGAGAAACCGTGCCGCCTGCCGACGGTCGAGAATGGTATTCTTTGTGAATAACGTAATTGTCCCGGCTGCCTCCCCGCCTTCACGATTATCCTCACCCTTAAGCGACACAATTGCATCACGCGCATTTACGCACAGGTTGAGAAGCATCTGGCTCATTTGCGAGGGGTCGGCTGAAATAAGCTTCAAACCCGAATCCGGAACGACACGTATAGTAATTTCAGGGGGAAATGTCCGTTTTATAAGGCTCACCGTCTCATCTAATATACTGTTCAAATCAACAGGCCGATGCTTCCCCGACGCCTGGCGCGTGAAAAAACGAAGCTGGCCTGTCAGGTCTTTGCCGCGGTCAGAAGCGATCTTGATCTGCATGAAGTTTTTATATCCATCACTGTCCTTCGGCATCTTTCTCAATTCGAGCTCGGTAAACCCGCTTATCACCTGAAGGAGATTGTTGAAGTCATGCACTATACCGCCGGCAAGCTGGCCGAGGGCTTCCATCTTCTGGGCCTGCCTGAATTGCCCCTCGAGCCTGTTTCGACCTGAAACGTCGATAAAAGCTGCCATGATACCCACCGGCTGGAAACGCTCATCATGAATTAAAGAGGCCGAAACTTCTACATTGAACACAGCACTATCTGTAGAGAGAGCGGTATACTCATTCTGCCAACCCACATCCTCTTCCAGGGCTTTTTTTAACTCATCAAAATTCTCAATACCGAGAAAATGAGCTCCCTCTGTGTTCATCACATCATACGGCTTCTCAAACTTCCACAGCTTTAAAAATGCAGGGTTAACGTAGGTTATTCTACCCTTCATATCAGTGATCATAATCCCGTTCATATAGGTGTGAAGTGCATGGTTCTTTATATGGAGCTCCCTCCTCTGCTGCTCAAGTGCTTTCGACAGGGCGACCCTGAGCTGTTCCTGGTCTTTAAGGATCTGCGACTCCCTCGCTTTCATATACCCCTTACAATACGCATTTATATACATATCAATTACCGTAATCCCGCTCTCGAATGAAGGAATATCAAACCCACCATTTATACCTATGTATCTCCTGAACAGAGTGCCAATCGAAAGAATCGTTTGTTCTCCAAGACCTTCCGACGCCCTCAACTGACCGATTTTTTCCACTTTCTGAACATCATGGTTATTCAGATAATTAATCAGGTGGACGTACTCCTCCTTGCCTATCTCCTTCAGGCGGCGCGGGTGGAGGATATAACGGTTTCCAAATGCGCCTGATTTGAGAGTTTTTTCAAGCAGGGCTATCAGCTCTTTTTTATGTGAGGTGAAAAAAGCAGTGAGGGCGGTGTTTATATCCCTCTTGTGCATGCGAGTCGTTATATCTTCGGGCATAACGGGTAGCGATACCTCTGGTAGTTTCGTATTAAAGGTATGAAAACCTTTAACAGGGTATAGCGCAGCTGATGCGCTACTATTTTTTCAGAATTATGCCGTAGAGGTTTACCCCCCACCCCTTTTTTATCTGCCGCGCAACTTCTTTTCCCTCTTCACCGACATCAATCCAGTCTATGAGCGAACGGACGCCCGGGTCATCGATTTCCCACGGAACAATGAGCTTACGCATAGTATCGAGAGAGCGGGGATAGTACGGCTGTCCGATCTTTTTATAGAGCTGTGCAGATTTTTCAGCAGCCTCGGTAAATTCGGACATATCGGCATCACAGAGAAACAGCTTGGCATTGTTTCCAGCCCATTCATACAGCGTTTTCATGCTGTGCGCGACCTTTTCATGGGGAAGAAACCACGCAATCCCGTTAAAACCAATTGCAACACTTCTTTCCTCCCCGAAAATCTCTCCTGTAATGCCCGAGTTCAGTAGCTCTTCCGGCTTGCCCGCATCGCAGTACACATATCGGACATTTTTATTTCCACTGACAATCTCCTGGGCATACGCAACTGTAACCTGATCGATGTCAGAATAGATCACCTTGACACCTTCAGGGAGGGTTTGATGAATATGGTCGACAGTCGGGAGGCCCGAAGCAAAGTCCAGGAATTTTTCAAACCCCTGATCATAAAGCCGACGTGCCGCTTCTCCAAGAAACCAGCGCACGAGTCTCAGAAACTTAGGAAGAAATGGGGCATACTGCAGAACCTGCTGTGCAGCCTGCCTGTCTATCTCAAAATTATGATTACCGTCAAGAAAATAATCATACATACGGCCCGCATTCGGTCTACTCGCATCGGCAATACCCGAAATCTCGTCCTGCCCGCTCATGTAATCCTCCCCTTTTCCAGCCTTTAGACGCACGACAAAAATTGCCCTGTTTTCCCACTAACAAATAATTTCGAGAAAAGCACGTATGATTGAATAGTATTTTTCTGATATTTCTAATTATACACCTTATTAAATATATGCTGGCATCCAATAATAATTTTCGGTCATCAGAGGGATAATATCAAGCGCTTATCTGAAAAAACTTACCATTCACCTTACAGTATATGTTCTAAAAACCGCTTTGTCCGTTCCTGATCCGGATTGACGAAGAGTTTTTCAGGCGGTCCCTCCTCAATGATCTCTCCTTCGTCCATGAAAATGACCCGTTTTGCCGCAGCACGTGCGAACCCCATTTCATGGGATACGACGAGCATGGTCATTCCCTCTTCAGCAAGGGAAAGCATGACGTCAAGCACCTCTTTGATCATTTCAGGATCGAGGGCTGAGGTAGGTTCGTCGAAAAGCATAATGTGGGGGTCCATCGCAAGGGCGCGCGCTATGGCAACCCTTTGCTGCTGGCCGCCTGAAAGCTGCGCCGGATATGAGTGCTCTTTGTCGGCGAGCCCCACCCTTTTAAGCAGGGCTCGGGCCTTCTTGCGTGCTAATGGCTTATCATTTTTTTTAACAACGATCGGCGCGAGCGCGATGTTATCGAGGGCGTCGAGGTGAGGGAACAGGTTGAAACTCTGAAAAACCATACCCACTTCCTCCCTGACCTTTCTGATATCGGTCTTCGCATCTGAAACACAGATATCGTCTATCCATATCGAGCCATCCGTCAATTCTTCGAGCCTGTTGATACATCTGAGCAGCGTGGATTTACCACTCCCGGAAGGGCCGATTACGAGAACGACCTCACCCATATGCACCGACATGGAAACATCTCTCAGTGCGTACAGCTGCGTCCTCCGGACACTCCTGCGCCTGTGTCGATTCCTGTCCATCAGACCTGCCGGTTTATCGACGTGTGCCTTACTCCCATCATCCTGCGCCTCTTCTGAATCGCGCAGCTCCTGTTTGTAGACGTTGAACACTTTTACTGCGTTTTCAATTCGTATCTTTTCGTTATTTGACATTTCTGTTCAGCCGTGCCTCCATTAAACCCACAAGCCATGAGAAAAAAAGGGTCAGGATAAGATAGACGAGCGCAACCACCGTCAGCGTTTCAAAATACAAAAAGGTTTGGGACGCAAACTCCCTCCCCCTTCTCAACAGATCTGACACGGCAAGAATCGAAACGAGGGATGAATCCTTCAGCAGGGCGATAAATTCATTGCCCACAGGCGGGAGGATCACCTTCAGGGTCTGCGGCAGTATGACGTAGCGCATTGCTTTGCTCCTTGAAAGGCCGAGCGCAAGGGCTGCTTCCATCTGCCCGGGATGAATCGATTGAATGCCACCCCGTATAATCTCCGCGAGATACGCACCGTAGCAGACTGACATTGCAATAACCGCGGATGCGATATCCGGGATTCTCACGATTCTACCGAGCGCGTAGTAGATATAGAAGATCTGAACGAGCAGGGGTATACCCCGAACGACCTCCACATACACAGTTGCAACCCGGTTGATTACCCGCACCCGCGATATTCTGCCGAGCCCTGCAATCAATCCTATAACGAGCGCAAGCATAATGGCGAACACGGTCACCTGAAAGGTTTTCACTATACCGTCAGGTATAAATAACAGTATCCTGCCGAAGGGGTCAGGTTTATAGACAACGAGAAAGATGAGAATGCCAATAGCGCCGAAGAAGGAGATGCGCCAGGCTGAAAATAACTGCCTGTCCCCTTTTTTCGGAATAAGCGTTGCATCTGAAGTTTCAATCCTGTTTTGAGCCATTTTTCCAGTCCCGGAGTGAGTGCGGTTCCGGAACAAATCCCCGTGAATAACGTTGGCTGCCCTCACCACCAGAGCGAATTCTGTCCGGAACCACGATTTATAAAACACAGGGCCAGGGTACCTGCAGGTACCGCAGCCCTGTTTTCATCAGAATACCGGTATCGTTTTTTCTTTTTCCATTCCGGCTCCTGCAGTCCTACCTGAGCCACTTCTTTTCAATCTTTTTGTAGGTTGCCGTTCCCACAACCTTGTCGATGCCGGCGTTGATGGCGGTGAGCACCTCAGTATTTCCCTTTCGCACCGCAATACCATAATGCTCATCGGTAAACGGCTCACCGACAATTTTAAGTTTGCCCTTGTAGGTCTCGTTCTGCAGGGCGAAATCCGCGGCAACGGGTGTATCAGCCACGACGCCCTGGAGTCGTCCGTTTACAAGATCCTCGAATGCAAGCCCGATTTCATCGTAGGTTTTTAACGTCACACCCTTCACCTTTTCCACTTCGAACGACCCTGTCGTACCGATCTGGGCACCGACCGTCATCCCGCCCATGTCTGAAAGTGTGGTAACACCCTTCAGGGATTTCTGCACGACGAGCACCTGGCCGGCATTGATATAGGGTTTTGAGAAATCCATCTGTTTTTTCCGCTCATCGGTGATCGTCACCGATGACATGACAGCATCATACTTGCCGGCTGCAAGGCCGGCAAAGATACCGTCCCATGCCGTATTTTTGAACTCCACTGTAAACCCACCAGCTTTGGCGATCTCGTTCATGAGGTCAACATCAAATCCAACGATTTCCTTTGTATTCTCATCAACGAACTCCATAGGCGGCCATGTCGCGTCTGTAGCGACAACGATATGAAGCCCCCCTTCAGCCCCCTTCTTGGCCGAACCGCCGGCAAAGGCAACTCCTGCCACGACAACAAAACACAGAAAAACGAGCATCAACTTTTTCATCGCATACCTCCTCCTGAAAAATAGTGAACGAAATAAGAGTATAGTGATTTGCAATGCATGTCAAGGGGTTATAATTAAGACTTTGCGGGAAGTGGAGGCGGAGAAGGATTTGGAGACATACTATCTCCGAACGGATTTGCGAGGAACCTGTAATTATATCTTCCGATCCTGTGGGATTGCGGTTCCCCCAAGCGTTAGGAAGTAGGAGAAGGTTATAATTCGAGGAAAAAAATGTAGTGCCAAGAAGAACTCTAAATTTTGTAATTTATTGTGGCAGAGATACTTGGAATTTACAACTGTAGAAGATCAGCTTAATTATGGATATTGCAATAATTGGATACCACTCAATTTCTGCTTTTGCCAGTAGTGTTGGAGTGGATTTTGAGGCGTAAACATCGGATGCGTCACTTGTTACCAGTTTGCCCAGCAGTGAACTTTCAATCGCAAAATGTTCAAACCAATAAATGCCTGTGGTGCACTTACCTGATGGCTTTTAGCTGAAATCACACTCCCCCTTTTCGGGCGCGTTGGGAGAGGAGTATGAGGTTTCTCAGCTCCTGGGGGTTACGGGCGGCCGTCCATCTTGCGACGAAATCTTTGTTCTGCACAATCTGGGCTATCGCCATGAGTGTCTGCAGATGAAAGTTTCTCTCGTCACTGCTCCCGATGAGCGCAAATACCATGTGAACCGGCGGTATGCCCGGTCCGAAACGAACCCCTTCCTTTGCACGCACAACTGCTATGTCGAATCTGTGTTCCCCGGGGCAGATGACGTGGGGAATGGCAAGCCCTTCATGAATTGCAGTTGTGGATTCCGCTTCGCGTTTGACAAGCAGATCGAATACCGCCTCCGGTTCAAGACCGAGCTTTCTCGAAAATATCCCGGCAAGAACATGAAAGAGATCTTTAAACCCCTTTTCTCCCTGCAGGTCAAAGATTTCCGCGTTTTTTATTATCCGGTCGAACCGGTCCTCGACAATCCCGTCCCTCTCGATGAGAATTTCCCTCAGCTCATCGCTGAGTGTGCTCGACTTCATCTCCCTGGACATCACCCTTTCTACGATGTGGATGAGGGCGGATTCCCTCTCTGACCGTGATTTCGAGTAGAGAAAGAACCACAAAAGCGATGCGATGAAAAAAGAGGCGGTGATCAATAGCGGAATCGTGCCCATCTCCATAATAAGTGCCGTGTAAATAACGATGCCTGCAATCTGCACATAGGGGTAGAGCGGTGATTTATACTCCGGCCGGTAGGATACGATATTGCTCTCCCGCATAAGTATGACCGAGAGGTTGACGAGCGCGAAGAGGATGAGCATCATCGTGGATGCGACTTTCACCAGGCTCTCGAGGTCGAGAAAAAGTATTACCAGAATCATAAAAAACGACGTGATGAGCGTTGAATATACGGGACTTTTCAAACGAACATTCAGCTTTGCAAGGAAGGCGGGTACGAGGTTGTCCTGCGCCATGGCAAGCGGAATACGCGAAGCGGAGAGGAGACCCGCATTCGCCGTTGTGATAAAGGCGGCAAGCCCGGCAAGGGAGAGAAGGATGGTGCCGGCTGTGCCGGTGACGGTCGATGCACCGTAGGCAATCGGGGTAAGGGTCGACCTGAAATCTCCAGCACCCAGGAGCCCGACCGTCACAAACACAGTAAGTACGTACAGTATCGTCACCACGATGAAGGCGGAGAACATCCCGGCGGGTATGGTTTTTCCGGGATTTTTTACTTCCCCGGCTACAGAGGTCACCTTCGTGAGGCCCCCGTAGGATATGAATACCATACCGGTTGCACCAAATAACGCCCGCCACCCCTGCTGTACAAACGGTACGTACCGGTGAACGTTTATGTGACTCATCCCGCTGAAAATATAGAAGAAGAGTAGCGCAATCAGCACGAGAACGAGGATAATCTGAAACCTCCCGCTTTCCTTTACACTCGTAACATTGAGAGCGGTAAAAGACAGGGCGAAACCAACAGCGACAAGCTTCATCATTCCGGGTGAAAAACCCGGCACGAGAGGCTCGATAAAAATACCGATTCCAACGAGCGCGAACGCGCTTTTGAGGCTGATCGAAAACCAGTTGGCAAGACCCGCGAATGTGCCGAACAGGGGGCCGAGGCTCCGGTGCACGAAGTAGTACGTTCCGCCGGACTTCGGCATTGCCGTTGCGAGCTCCGTTTTCGACAGCACCGCCGGTACCATGAGAAACCCGGCAAAAACGTAGCTGAGTATTATCGACGGTCCTGTCTTGAGGTACAGAACAGACGGCAGCACGAAGAGCCCGGAACTGATCATAGCACCTGCGGCAATACAGAACACACCCATGCCGCCAAGTACCTTTTTCATTGATTGCGGGTCCTTCGCCATCCCCACTCCCCTGTTTTGAATAAAAATTTGGATGAAAAGGTTAGCGAGTGCGTTCAAAACAAATAGAACCACAAAAATCTGGGCTCATTCGGCATCGTACACAGCCTCGCCCAGGAGGATCTTGAGCTGCTTGATGTCCGACACGATCTTCCCGCGATCGAGATTCTGAAACCGCCCCGGCACCATCTGCCTGCTCGTGCACTCGAGCACCGCAACCAGGTTCTGCAGCTCGATCTCGTAGGGATAGGTCGGCGGAACAAAGTCCTTGATCGTTTCCTCCAGGTCCTGATCGGTAACGATGACATGGTTGTTCATCGCTGCGTGAAACTTTGCCCTGATGAGAACCGACTCCAGATCAGCGCCTGAGAAATCGTAGTGGTATTTCGTGAAGAGATTGACGATATCGACCTTCTGTATCTTGAGCTTCAGTTTTTTCACCAGGGTCTGGAACAGGTCTTCCTTTTCCTCGATAGTGTTCGGGTAGAAAAGCGCGAGGTGCTCTTCCGCGCGTCCCTGCCGCTTCAGATCTATGGGGAGAAGGTCGGGCCTGCAGGTGATAAGAAACCAGATGATCTTGCCCCTGTACTCGGTATTGCCCATGAATGATGCGATCTGTCCGAATATTCTGTTGCTCGTTCCGGAGTCGCCCTCCTGCTTGCGGGTGCCGAGAAATGCGTCGGCCTCGTCTATCATAACCCCGACCGGCGCCATTGCCTTGAGCATATTGAGAATCTTCTCGAGGTTCGCCTCCGTCACCCCCTGCCATTTGCTTCTGAAGTTCCTGAAACGGACGATGGGAATCCCGATTTCACCGGCGAAGGCCGTAACCATGAAAGACTTGCCCGTGCCGACCGGCCCGGAGATAAGATACCCCATGGGCAGCACGTCCAGCCGTCCCTGTTTTATCGCCCGCGCGGCGCTTCTGAACCGTTTTTTAACAAAGTCATGGCCGGATACCATGGAGAGATCGTGTTCGGACTCGATGAATTCCAGAAGGCCGATCGCCTCGTTCTCGATAATCTCTTTTTTTTTGCCCCTCAGGTAGTCGAGTGAAATCTTCCTGTCCTCCTGAAATGATTCCGCAGCAAGCTGATGAATGTTTACCAGGTTCAGCCCGCCGGTCGTCTTTGAAACCCGGGCCGGGCTGAGTCCCTGCTCCAGCAGCAGCTTGTTCTGGCCTGAGAGATATTCGAAGAAGCTCTTTCTCACCTTTTCATCCGGCATCGGTATCTCGACTTTCACGGTGCTCGGCGAGCGTACCATTTTCATGCTCAGGTCGGACAGGTTCTCCGTCAGCAGAATTATGGAGATGTCATTTTCGTTGAAAAGCGGGTCGGTCGCCCACCGGTTCAGTGTAACGAGACAGAACCGGTCTTCATCTGTATAACTGGAAAAATCGGTATTCGGTATGAGGGTTTCCGCATAGTCGATGAGAAGCACTATGCGGTATTTGTTTCGAACGTTCGCGTAGAAGTACTTCTCAAGATGTCTAAGTGCAACTATCGGGTCGCTCGTGAGAAACTCCGATGAAGCCATATTGCCGACAAGGGAACGCATGTCCTGCAGGTATTCCTGCCGCATCTCCTGGCGGCAGAAACTGGTCCCCGAAGATCTGTCATAGTAGATAATGATGTCCCTGTTCCCGAACAGCACTTCTGATATATAGTTCTGTATCTTGACGAAGGTGAATTCACCCTCGTTCATCTTGTGGGGAAGAAAATCGCGGATATTTCCGTACACGACGTACAGATTCGCCGTTTTGGAGCAGTACTTGTAGGAGAGCTCCTGGGCCCAGTCCGGCAGTATCCGGATAAAGGGAAGGTGTTTGAGGATGAGCTGTTCCGCCACGATCGTTACCTCCTCCCGGTTTTCAGGTGATTCACCGTCATCAGGCGTTCGTCCGCTATAGCATCAGCCGCTCTTACCCTAATATTCCAGATACCACAGTTTCAGCCTCATCACATTCAAAAACGCATTCATCACCATTTTTCATAGTGAACGATCTGGTCGAGAGAAAGCCTGTTTTTACTACGAACAGATGCGTCGGCCGGATACCCGATCGTGAGAAGCTCGACAACCCTGATACTGTCCGGTATACCAAGTACGTCCTTCACCCGGTCCTCATAAAAGGCGCCTATCCAGCAGGTGCCGAGGCCAAGCTCGACCGCACGAAGCGTCATATGATCGATCTGTATGGCCACGTCGATAGGATAGCAGAGCTGGTCGCATTTCATTTCGTGCATATCGGTATCGGCACAGCACGCAATAACACAAGCAGCTTCCCCGACAAATCTCTGATTCGCCGCGGCCCCGACAAGCCTCTTCCTAGTCCCGGCATCCGTTACAACGACAAACCGCCCTTCCTGTCTGTTCGAAGCAGAGGGTGCGAGACGTGCAGCCTCGAGAAGCGCTTTTATTTTTTCATCTTCAATCGGTTTATCCAGAAATTGCCGCACACTCTTTCTCGTCCGAATCGCCTCTTCCACAGTCATTGTCCACCTCCGGCATCAGGTAATAATTTATGAAATAGTAACACCATTATACCTGCATTTTCTCCGTATGAAAAGGTTATTTGTCCTATAAATTCTAAGGTTTGAAATCCAGATATTCAACAGCCCTGCGGCCGGGCGAATACATTATGACGCTTTTAAGGATGGCAATATCTTTTTTTTTCAGGAAAAATTCAGTATACTGATATGGCTGTAAAAATTTTCAGCCGGTTTCGACAACAGGAGGCAATATAAAATACTATGAAAAAACTGCTTTCAGGAAACGAGGCAATCGCCCGGGGTGCGTATGAGTACGGCGTAAAGGTAGCTGCCGCGTACCCGGGAACACCGAGCACAGAGATACTCGAAAATATAACCCGATACCCGGACGTCTACGCCGAATGGTCGCCCAATGAAAAGGTCGCCCTTGAGGTAGCCCTCGGTGCGTCTTTTACAGGCATACGGGCTCTGGCGGCAATGAAACACGTGGGACTGAACGTCGCATCCGATCCGCTTATGACGTCATCGTATACCGGGATTTCGGGAGGTCTTGTCATCGTTGTGGCCGATGACCCCGGGATGCACTCGTCGCAGAACGAGCAGGATTCAAGAAACTATGCACGTTTTGCGAAAGTGCCGCTTTTCGAGCCTTCCGACTCATCCGAGTCCAGGGAGCTTATCGGCGATGCATTGGCGGTGTCGGAGCGATTCGATACTCCGGTACTGTTCAGAACAACAACGAGAATATCCCATTCGAAGGGCATCGTCAATATGGAAGAACGCTCTTTTACTGACAGAAAACCGGTATACGAAAGAAATCCTGAAAAATACCTGATGGTGCCCGGATACGCCCGAAAAAGGCGATATGTCGTTGAAGAAAGATTAAAAGGCCTGGCCGCCTTCAATAACAAATTCGAAAAAAACACGGCTCTCTACAGGGAGAAAGAGCTCGGTATCATCACCTCGAGCATCTCATACCAGTATGTGATGGAGACATTTAATGAAGCTTCGGTGCTGAAACTCACAATGAGCTACCCGTTCCCAGACGACCTGATCAGGGAGTTCGCCGGCAGGGTTAAGAAAGTATTCGTTGTCGAGGAGCTCGACAGGTTTCTCACAGAACATGTAAGGTCACTGGGTATCGCCGTTGAAGGAGAGGAATACATTCCCGACATCGGCGAGCTGAACCCCGACATCCTCGAGAGGGCCCGGAAAAAGCTGTATGATAAGGTTGCTGTCCGCCAGGACGAAGAGATTACATCTGGTCCCGATATTCCAGCGCGTCCCCCTGTTTTATGCCCGGGCTGTCCGCATCGAACAGTGTTCCATGTCCTGAAGGCCTTTAAACCGATCATTATCGGAGATATCGGCTGCTACAGCCTCGGCGGACTTGCACCGCTTGACAGTATGGACGCCATCATATGCATGGGGGCCGGTGTCAGCGCCGCCATGGGGGTTGCTAAAAGCGGAATCGACCGGCCCGTTGTCGGCATTGTCGGTGACTCGACATTCTTTCATTCAGGAATCACCGGCCTGCTCGATATCGGATACAACAGGGGGAATCTCACCATACTCGTCCTGGACAACCGTATAACCGGTATGACGGGACATCAGGTGAACCCCGGCACCGGCAGAACACTCATGGGAGAAGAGACGTTCGAGGCACGTATTGAAAAATTTGCGAAAGCCGCTGGTATTCAGAGAATACGGGTATTCGACCCCTACAACATAAAGGAGGTAAAAAAGGCACTTGAGTCGGAGCTTGCATGCGGTGAGGCCTCTCTGCTGGTATCACGCCGTCCCTGTGTTTTGCTCATCGATACGTCTAAAAACCCGGTTTATTCGATAGACCAGGAACTCTGTAAATCATGCGGCATCTGCCTGAAAATCGGCTGCCCTGCCATATACAGGGAGAAAGAGGAAAAAACCGGAGAAAAAGAGTGGAAAGCCGCTATAACCGAATCACTATGCACCGGCTGCTCCGTATGCGCCCAGTTATGCCCCTTTGACGCAATAAGGATAAGAGTGGCGGATGCCACTTCGTGACCGATCCTTGGCAGGACTGGGTATCTGTAAGTTAATTCGCGAGAAACTACTTAGAAGAAAAAGGCCCAACTATTCGGATGAAGACTTTTTTTGGGGATGCTTTTTTGTTATAAAACCGCCTATTGTGCTGACCGTATCCATTGTCGACCTGGAGGCATCGATATTCTCGCGCTGTATCGCTTCGAATATTTCCTTCCTGTGCACCTTCACGGCTTTCGGCGCGGTGATGCCCAGTTTGACCTGGTCTCCCTTGATTTCCACAATGGAAACTTCGACCTCATCCCCGATCATAATACTCTCATTTGGTTTTCGTGTTAAAACGAGCATTACCGGGTCTCCACGAGATCAGTACTCTTTTTTCTCATCTCCTCCATAATATAATGCTTCACTGTGTAATCGTCATTTGTCGAAATGACCTGTTTGGCTGTGTGGTTTTTCCGGTTGATAACGATCGGACCCATCAGGTTTGCCGAAATCTTCGCGTGATCATCCGGCACGGTGACAACGGCAAAGTCGAGAATATCATCCTCCGTTTTAATGCCGATCGATTTCAGATCGCTTTCGGATACTTCAAGACGGTAATCCGGCATAAAAAGACGCGGATCGATGAGAAGAAAGGCAAGATCGGGATCCTTTTGTGCCTGCAGCCAGTAGAAAGGACCCTCCCGTGAATCGAGGAGAAAGTAATCGTGAATATCCTTGAAGCCGATTATCCCCTCCGGAAAACGCACTCTCTGCTTCTCACTGACCTCAATCTCACCATACGGTTTGGTACAAATTTTCATTGCTCACACTCCTTACCTTAAAAAGTCCAGTAATGTCGGCTGAATTACACGTGCCGTAACGCCGAGCGCCGCCCTGTGCGCAACCTCGAGCATTTTCAGCTTTGTGACAGCCTCTGTTATATCGACATCCTCGTTTTTCGAGAGTATGTCCTCTATACTCGTTTTATCCTGTGTGATCCTCGACTTTACAATTTGAAGCCTGCTTGATTTGGCACCGAGATCGGTTCGGTATTTCAGGATATTTTCTATGGCGAGGTCCATACCGCCAAGCGCTCTGGACCCTGTATCCTCAGAATCATTCATGTACAGAGAATCTCTAAGGCGTATCACCATATCGAAGAGTGTCCCGCCGAAAAATCGCGCAGTTGGCGACAGGTTCTTCGGGGGATTCGGTCCGGAAACAACGCCGATATCCTGCATGACGCTGCTCCCCTCTACGTCCTGGACCCATATATCCCTCGCCGACGATGTTTCCAGAATAATCCCGCCGTTCATCCTGTTGACCGATGCGCGGACGGGAACGGGCGCGTTGTTGATACGGTTGACGATCATCTCGATATTGTCACCCGCTTTGAACACCACGGGAACACCGTTAATAAGCACCTTTGAATCAGCGGACACTACGTAGTTTCTCGCATCAACGGAGGAGAAGAGGGATGAATTTTCTGCCCAGAACAGCTCGTTGCCGGGCACATTTACAGCGAGCGTATCACCCTGCGCGATCTCTCTCTTCTGTTTGCCCAGATCGCCGTAATACTCCACCGTATCAATAACATCCCTTCCGGCCGCTTTTGAAAAGGCGGTTTTTACCCTGAATGGGTCTTCGAGTGTATCGGTTCCGCCGAACAGCGCCTTACCCTTGAACTTGGTATTCGCAATCGTGACAAGCTCTCGCAGCAGTTCATCGATTTCGGTTGCGATCTTTGCGCGGTCCCCTGCAGTGTATATACCGTTTGCTCCCTGCACACCGAGCTCCCGTATCCTCTGCAGTATTTCCGTACCGGAGGTAAGAGCCCCTTCAGCCATATTGATGCGGGATAGCCCGTCGTCTATATTTTTTTCGTACTGTCCGAGCTCGAAAAGCGCTCTCTTGTACGCAATTGTATGGCTTACCTCGACCGGACCTTCCCTCGGCATCCTGTGCTTCAGGCCGGTTGCTATACTGTTCTGCGCATTCAGCATCTTTTCGCTGTTTTTTCGGTTTATACTGATGAGGTTGTCACCCATCATATTGGAAGATACCCTTATCATATACCGTCATCTCCTCCCGGCACTTACAGCATTCTGTTAATGAGTAGATCAAGCATTTCATCGACCTTTGAAATAAACCGTGCGGCTGCTGCGTATCCGTGCTGAAACTTCACCAGATTTACGAGCTCCTCATCGATATTCACCCCGGAAATCGACTTTCGTAAATTCTCCAGGTTTTCAACCACGAGGCTCCTGTTTTTGTTTTCACTCTCTGCCGTCGCCCCCCTGAGGCCCGTTCCTGCGATTAATGCCTGGTAAAACTCATCGGCAGTCTCACTTTTTCCTATCATCGCCTTTTGAAAGCGGACTCCGGCGATCTTCAATGCATTTTCTCCGCTGCCTGCTCCGTTCGAGAGGTCCTTAATCCCGTCCCCATCGGTGTCGATACCGCTGCTTGCTGCAATGGATTCCACTTCGTTCGCAACGTGATCGTCGAGTGCAATCCACGAAGAGGGGTGCAGGTCCGGCATTACCAAATAATTACCGGAAACGCGGGTGGCCATGCCCGTCTGGCCGAAATCAAACGCCCCGACCGCACCTGAGGCCTTGAGCACCCCTGTGTATCCTGCGAGCAAATCTCCGGAATCCTCTAAATGGGTAATATGCATTCCAGGATTATCGGATTTTACCACGAGATGCCCGTCGTCGTTTACATACATCTTGACATCCGCATTGGAGTTGTTCACCCTGGTCAATACCTCAGACAGGGTATCTGACTCTCCATATGCAACCGTTATGCCCTTGTTCAGAGTAATCGTGCCGTTCAAGCCGATAACATCGTTCGGTTTTAGTACGGTGGACCCGGTAATCCTGAACAGTGCCGTTCCATCCGTAAACCCGTCCCTGTTGAAATCATAATCTCCCACTGCGTTCACCGTGGCGGGTTTCTCCTTGAAAAAGTTCAACCCCGTGCGAAGGTTAAGGCCGAAGCCTTCTCTGTGCACGGAGTTCACCATATCCATTAGGTTGACCGCAAACGTATCGACCGCATCTATCTGATTTTTCAGCTCAATGTCACGCGCATCAAGCAGTGCTTTCAGCTCTCCGGAGCGAAGATCGAGCCTCGAACCATCCGTCTCCCACAGTATATCGGAGTATCCCTCGTTATCCGGGTTTTTAAGGAGTGTAAGCTGTTCATAATGACTGCCCTGCACCAGGTGCTTCCCCCCGATATAAACAAGAAATTCATCCTGATCGTTTCTTCCTATATGAATATTCGCATACCCTGCAAGCTTCTCTATAAGGAGGTCTCTCCTGTCCCACAGGTCGTTCGGGTTGTCTCCCGCCGATTCAGAACGGAGTATTCGGGCATTGAGTTTGGCGATCTGCCGGGCAAGGGAGTTTATCTCCACGACACGGGCCTCGACGGTTTTCTCAATATTGTTTCGTATCGATTTCAGGGACTTAAAATTGTGGTTGAGGTGCCGTGAAAGAGCCCATCCGTACTCCCGAACCGATTCTCTTGCGCCCATCTCTTCGGGATTGTTTGCAAGCTCCTGCCATGAAGACCAGAATTTATCGAGTACGGACATAATACTGTTATCGCTCGGTTCGTTGTGCACGAGCTCTGCCTGGTATACCCATCCGCTCATCGACTTCCAATATTCGAGGCCATTCTTTTCGGCGAGTATTCTGTCTTCGAGGAGCATGTCACGCGCACGCATGATCTTTTCAACCTGCACACCCTGGCCGATCTGTCCCGGTGTATTTTCCCGTGTAAGTCCGGGTATATAGAGGGGATCGAAAAACTGAAAGGTTACCATCTGCCGTGAATATCCTTCGGTTTCGGCATTCGACACGTTATGCCCCGTGACATTGATTGCCGCCTGATGTGCAATGAGGCTCTTTTTCCCCATCTCAATGCCTGTAAACGTGGATATCATACCGTCTACCTCTCTATACCTTCAGGTCGAATACCAGCGAGGTATGTTTGCCCGAGCCCGCTTCTTCTCTCCCGGAACCGCTGTATGTTTTAGTGCCTGAACCAGCGCCAGAAAACAGCGACAGGGTGAAATTAATCACTTCGAGGCTGCCGTCAAGGAGCTGGCGACTGCGGCTGTTCAGGGACTTCAGTTCAAGCACAACGGATTGAAGCTCCTCACCCCTGGCCTTCAGTACCTGACGCTCGTCTTCGGGTATACTCCGGAGCAGCTCTGAAAGAGCACTATCCCGACTGCCGCCCATCCTTTCAACCGCCGAAAGCCTCTTTTTTTCACACTCCTCAATCGCATCGAGTATCCCTTTACTCTCGTCGATCCTTTCTGCGAGCGTTTTCCAGTTCTGATCAAGTATCAGGGCAAGCTTATCCTGCTCCACATGCAGTAAATCACGGTGAAGAACCACAAGATGTTCCAGTACCGCGATGAGCTCCATATATTCCTTTTCCATGGATGTTTCCTCAAACCTGGTCTTAACATTAGTTTCGGATAATTTTTTCATTCTATAAGAGGATTTTGATCGTTGGTTGTATGAATTGCAGGATAGTATCCGAATGCAGAGCATCTGGATAATATATTTCTACAAATTGTACGCTCCGGCGGCGTTACGCTGCTGTAATATCTTCGATGATGCGTGAGAAGACAAGTCCGGGTATTTCGGTGTTTTCGTATCTCTTTTTGAACTGCGTGACTGCTTCGAGAAGATACGGAGATTTGATGCCGTAGCGTATTGAAAGGGCAGCCTCGATAAAAGCTGCAAGCTCGTCACAGGCCCTGATTATCTCTCCATCCACCGGAGAGAACCGGTCCTCGTTGTATTTTTTCATCATCTCATCACCTGAGATACCCATCACAACTTTACCGTCAACGAGAACCTTATTTTCGAATTCATAGTCGTTGAAGTACCGAAGCTCCCGGTACCATGAACGAGGGATGAGGGGCAGCAGGGTCTCCTGAATCTGCATCTTCTCATAATCCTTAATAATTTCATCGAGACCCTCGATCGAGTGCTTTACGGGATTGATGATATCACGCGTCAGGACCTCCGGTAGATCATGGTACAGACCGGCAAAAAAGTTGTTGTGCTTCCGTTTTGCGCAGGCGCCCATCTCAATCGAAGAGAGATAGGACAGCACCGCTACGATAAGCATATGTCCCAGCACAGAGGTTTGCGGTATCCGCGGTGAGCCGGACCAGCGTTTTTGAAAACGGAGCTGGCCGCAAAGATCGATAAACCCGTACGACCTTTTTTTAAGTGATATCTTCTGTACACCGATCAGGTCGTAAAAGTCTTCCAGGCGGTTCAACATCTCCTGTCGCGTTTTTTCAATACCGTAGATATGAGAATTGAGACTGTAGATGAAACCGAATTCCCAGTCAGATGCAATATAATGAGCCGCTCGAAGTATTCTCTTTTCAAACCGCTGGTATGTGGGGTCGAGAAGATAGGTTTCAAACCGCCTGAGAAATTCATCGTTAATTTCTCCAAAGTCTGTTTTGAGCCGCCGCACAACGTACTGGTTCAGCTCCGGTCCCTTCTCCTCCATCATCCTCGAAAATACTGCGGGCTTTATATCGGTAAGAACAGTCCTGTGAAAAAACTCGAAAATTCCGCCTTCTATAAGGGCGATCCAATCTATAACGGTGTTCCGATCGCTCTCCTCTAACTGTGCGATTACGTACGCAATCACCATCTTGTGCGCCTGTTTGTCAAGCTCCACGATTTCGAAAGGCCGCGCATGATCGTTCCACCGCTGTATGCTTGCCGCCTCGTACATCTTGAGAAGCAGACGGGTACTGATCACGTTACTCGTCCCCTTTCAGGTGTTAGTAGTTCAGATCGACCTTTTTTTTGCTCCTGCTTACGCCGTTCGGCACGATACATATGAATCCGAACGGTTCTTCTCCCTCGGGGAAGAACTGATGCTGTTCATTGGGCTCAATGAGAATCGCGTCATTCTGCCGGAGGGAATACTCCTTGCCGTCGAGCACAAGTTTCCCGCTACCCCGCAGGATAAAGACCTCGTGCTCGTAGTCATGCTGATCGAGCGAGGTTTTCCCGTTTTTCTGCAGCTCGAAGTAGCGCATTTCGAAATTCGGCGCTCCGAACTCCTCGACAGCCAGATACCGTATCGAAACACCCCGCATGTATACGCGGTTTATGCTATCTTTCGGAATTTCATCTATGTTGATCTTGTGCATTCACCCCCCCCTTACTCTGTTCTATTTTCGCACCATCGAGCTCGGAACAACCTACATATTTGCAGCGTCTTCTAAGTAACTTCTCGCGAAGTTACTTTATGATATTCGGTCGCCTGGGACCTAGGCCACTTCTAAGTAACTTCGGGCAAGTTACGTTTTAATACTCGGCCGCGAAGCGGCTTTTCCCAAGAGGACTTACCCCAGGGGGACTTACCCCAGGGGGATTTGCGCCGCTTTTATCGACTTCATCGCCTCGTCAGCTACCCTCTCCGGGGTGAATCCGAACTTCTCCACGAGCACCTTGAAGGGAGCTGAAACCCCGAAGTCATCCCTGCATACGAGCCGGCCCGCATCGCCCGTGTATGTATGCCAGCCGTGGCTCACACCCGCTTCGACAGCAACCCGAGCCCGAACTTTTTTCGGAATAACACTCTCCCTGTACTCTTCGGATTGTCTCTCGAAAAGCTCCCAGCTCGGCATCGAAACTACCCTCGCCTTCACATTTTTGCCGGCAAGTATTTTCTGTGCTTCGAGGGCAAGCGAAACTTCAGAGCCTGTTGCAAGGAGAAGCACATCGGGTTCCCCGCCGTCGGCATCCGACAGCACATACGCACCGCGTGCAACATCAGGGGTTTTATTCGGATCGAGAACCGGAAGGCCCTGCCTACTCAGCACGAGTGCTGTCGGACCATTTTGGTTTTCGAGGGCAATCTTCCACGCCGCTGCTGTTTCGTTCGCATCTGCAGGACGGAGAACCGTCAGGTCCGGTATTGCACGAAGCGCCGATATATGCTCGACCGCCTGATGGGTGGGGCCGTCCTCGCCGAGCCACACACTGTCATGCGTGTACACCCATATTGAGTTCAGGTGCGCAAGGGCCGAAACACGCACAGCGCCGCGCATGTAGTCACTGAAAGTGAGGAATGTCCCGCCGAAGGGAATAACGCCGCCGTGATAGGCCATACCGTTTACGATTGCGCCCATGGCATGCTCCCTGACACCGAAACGTATGTTTCTTCCGCCCGGGCTGCCCGCCTGCTGCTCGTCGAATCCCTTCATATAGGTGTTTGTCGAGGGGGCAAGGTCCGCAGACCCGCCGATAAGGTTGGAAATTACCGGTGCAAGGGCACTCAGCACACTGCCCGAAGCCTTTCTCGTGGGCACGGCGCCATCCGCAGGCGAAAAGACGGGAAGGGATTTTTCCCATCCGTCCGGAAGTTTTCCGGCCCACACCACGTCCCACTTTTCAGCGAGGTCGGGGTATTTTTTACGATAGTCATCAGCAAGCTTGCTCCATGCATCCTGCTTCTTTTTCCCTTCCTGAACCGCTTCCCTGAAATGCTCGAGCACGTCATCCGGAACATAGAATTCCGGTTTAACAGGCCATCCCAAATTCTCCTTTGAGGCTTTCACCTCATCAGGGCCAAGGGGTGAGCCGTGCGCCGCATGGGTATTTGCCTTGTTCGGGCTGCCGTACCCGATCGTTGTCCGCACCTTGATGAGAGTCGGCCGCACTGTATCTTCGTGCGCCTTCGCCAGAGCGTTACGCACGGCATCGAGGTCCACGTTTCCGTCTTCCACGGTGAGCACCTGCCAGCCGTAGGCCTCGAACCGCCTGCCCACATCCTCGGTAAAAGAGACTTCGGTGGGCGCGGCAAGTGAGATCTTGTTGTCATCATAGAGCGCAAAGAGCTTTCCGAGCTTCAGATGGCCTGCCAATGAGGCTGCTTCAGAAGCAACCCCCTCCATCAGGTCGCCGTCAGTAGTCAGCACATAGGTAGAGTGATCGACAAGGGGAAATCCTTCGCGGTTGAACTCCGCCGCCAGAAACCGTTCGGCGATTGCCATTCCGACTCCGTTTGAAATCCCCTGGCCGAGAGGGCCTGTCGTCGCCTCCACCCCCGGGGTGATATGACTTTCAGGGTGGCCGGGTGTAAGACTCCCCCACTGTCTGAAAGACTGTATCTGCTCCATGGTCATATCTTTATAGCCGGTCAGGTACAGCAGGCTGTACAGGAGCATCGACCCGTGCCCTCCAGAAAGCACAAACCGGTCACGGTCTGCCCATTTGGGCTGCAGGGGGTTGTATTTGAGATGATCCCTCCACAACACATAGGCCATGGGCGCAGCCCCCATCGGAAGACCGGGGTGTCCGGAATTCGCTTTTTGAATGGCATCGACCGAAAGAAACCGAATGGCGTTTATCGCACGTCTTTCAAGATCTGTCATATATCAATCCCCCTGTAGTGTAATGTGATCCAGCCTTGAGAAACCAGCCGGGATTATAATATACTCAATTTTAATGGAATCATGGGAAAAATCTTAGTAGCTTAAGGCATACACAATAGCTGGCCTTGGCTTTGTGAGAGGAGCGGTATGAACATATCTTTCTCGACAAGCTGGTGTGACGGTCGTATCGACAGGCTGCACCAAATTCTTCCGTGGGTCAATATGATTGAGGCGGGGAGCAGGGGTTCACCGGATTTCTTTGAAGAGGTCGAACGCCTTGCCGTGCTGCAGAGGTGTCGCGTTGCTTCGATACATGCAGTATCAGGGCCGTCGAAAGAGCAGCATCCGGCCGACTATGCGCCGGATTTCGCGAGTACCGATGACCGCACGCGCAGAAGCGATCTGGATCGCATTGCCCAATCAGTGGAGTGGGCAACGAAGATAGGCGCGAATGCTGTTGTGATTCACACCGGCCGGGTGGATGATGACGGTCTGAAAACCATGTTTCTCTCCTATAAAAAGGATTCATCCTATAAAAAGGATTCATCCTATAAAAAGGATTCATCGAGAAAAAGCTCCGACAGGAGGAATGAAGTTTTCGATGAGATCATCCGGGTGCGGAAACAGCTGGGTAGAGAGCATTTCGAGCCCGTTCTTGCCGGCCTCGATGAGCTGTGCTGCCGCTTTCCTGAGATACAGTTTTTTATAGAAACCCGCATTCACTACTATGAAATACCTCTGCCGGACGAGCTTGAAGAAATATTCAGAAGGCTCCCCCATAAAAATCTCGGGTATTGGCATGACATAGGGCATACCTATGTGCAGGACAGGCTCGGCTTTGTGCCGATGAATATCTGGCAGAAAAGGTTCGGCCGGAGATGCGGCGGTGTTCATATTCATGACGTTGATACTGACCTTACAGACCACTGGCCGCCTGGAGAGGGCGTGCTCGATCTTCAGAGTATTCTGAAGCAGTTCGACCCGCAGCGCTCGCAATATACACTTGAAATCAACGCCAGAAGCGATTTTAGGTCCGTGTTAAACGGAGTTCGCAATATCAGAGAGGGCGTGTTGATGATATGAGGCCGCTATAGAATGGTTCCGCCTCTCTCATACACGTGTTCATCACAGAGAGCAGCGATACCGAAAGGCGTAAATACCGCAGTAAGGGGTATCACAAATCTGGATACCGTGCAGAGATAGAGCGCAGAACTTCCAGGGATTCGAAGAAGACATCCACGATCTCCGGGTCGAACTTCGAACCGGAGAGCTTCTGTATCTCGTGGAGCACATCCTCCTCAGACCAGGCGTCTTTATATACCCGGTTTGAGCGCAGGGCGTCGTACACGTCTGCCACGGCAACCACCCTGCCGAATATGGGTATTTCCTCTCCCTTCAGGGGCAGCGCTTTTCCGTCCTGCCCACGCTTCAGCGGTTTGCCGGTTCTGGTATCGACCCGGCCGGGATAACCGGTGCCGTCCCAGTTCTCATGGTGGGTGAGTGCCACGAAGGCCGATACTTCGTCAAACTCCGACTGCCTGTTGATAAAGAGCCGCGCGCCAAGGAAGGTGTGGGCCTTCATTATCTCCCTCTCTTTCGGCGTAAACCTGCCGGGTTTTTTCAGGATGATATCCGAAATCGCCACCTTTCCCACATCGTGGAGCATTGCGGCCATTCTCAGCACATCGCGCTTCTTGTTTATCTCCTCCGGAGTCATCTTTCTTCTCATCGCCCAGCGTTCATAGAGCTCGATTGAGTAGGAAGCAACCCTGTTGACATGGGGGCCTGTCTCCTTGGGGTCCCTGAGCTCGCTCATCTGAATCATTCGCAGAATCAAGGCGCGGGTAAGCTGGGCACGCTGGAGGGCCAAACTCGCCGTGCTTGCAAAATGGAGACACACAATTTCATCGTTCTTGCTGAAAGGGACAACGGTTTTTCCATGACCCTGCTTGTTGATGATCTGCAGAACACCGAGAATTTCACCCATATTCGTTTTAAGCGGAACCGTAAGGGTTGACGTCGTTTTGTACTGCGAAACTCTGTCGTAGTTCGGATTAAACTGATAGGGCGCCTTCTCCGATATCTTGTAGACATCCTGAATATTCAGAATCTCACCCGTTGCGGCGACGTATCCGGATATAGATTTTTTACTTATCTCGACCCTGAAGGTAGAGTAGATGAGTTTCTGCCCCGGAGGGAGTTTTTTACGCAGGGTTTCATTCTGGGCATAGCTGAATACGAGATCGTCGCGGTCCTTGATATATATTGTGCCCGCGTCGGCGCGTAGAATTTTACGCGCCTCGGTAAGGATTCTCTCGAGCAATATATCGAGGTCCTGAACCGTCGAAAGTTCAGTATCCAGCCGAATTATTTCTCTCAGTCGCTCAACTTCACTGGGCATATAGAAAGTTCCGTTCCTCTAATTTTATTGTAAGACAACCCTGTAGGAAAATCAATTAAACATAGCCTATGACATCCCTTATCTGTTAATATCGACACCCATACCAGATTTATCAAGTGCCTTGTAATTCACAAGGCCAAAACAGAGCTTTAATCGAACGATCTTCCGAACCGATTCCATGACCTGCTGTTTCAAAACCGGGTTCGTTTCCATCTCGGCACACAGCTCTTCAATGAACTGCATCTCATGTTCCGGCATAAGCACCATATCGCACCCCGCTCGAACAGCAGAAAGTGCAGGTGCGGGAAAGGTCCGCACCGCCTCCATATTCAGGGAATCGGTGACAACGATACCCCTGAATCCTGAAGAGCCCTTCAGTATTTTTTTAATCATACTCTCGGAGAATGTTGAAGGCAGACCCCTTGTGCTGTACATACCGCCGCCAGTAACGCCGATATGACCAACCATGACGAGTAAAACCCCTGCATCGATGATGCTCTGAAAAACCGGAATCTCGGGCGGTATGCCATTGACAAAAACCAGTTTTTTATGTGAATCCCCAATAGCTGTCCCGTGCCCGGGGAAGTGCTTTGCCGTGGCAGCCACTCCCTGCGCCTGTGTTGCCTCTATAAACGCGGCAGCCATGGATGACACCCTGTCGGGATCGGACCCGAAAGACCGGGAGCCTATTACCTGATTATTCATTGAAAAATCACACACGGGCGCGAATGTAATGTGTATACCGAGGCCTCTCAGTATACGCGCGATATCTACAGCAACATCCCTGCATTCATCGACCGAGGTCATACTTCCCGCCGGAGTAAAGCTCCTGACGCCGATGATCTTTTCAGATATGAGCGATGGTTCACCATCCACCGCAAAAAACGGATAGAGAAGTGCGTACTGTTCTGAAAGGTTTCTGTACGATATGGTAAATTTTTCAAGCTCGCCCACTGTTACACCCTGAAATACAACCCCGCCCGCAGCGTTTTTTCTTATAAGGGCCCGTACCTGCTCATTGGACCTTCCGAATTTTCCGCATGACGTCATAATCATCTGGGCGATTTTTTCTTCATTGGAAAGGCCGGACATAATCCGGTCGACAGCTGTATCCAGACCGGTGTTTTCAGAGTAGAAGTCTTTGAGGGAAAAATCGAATTGCCGTAATACGCTGCGGTCCCCGACTACCTTCGCATGAAGTACCTGCAAGGGTAAAAGCATGCCTGCTGAGAGCACAACGGCAAAAATAAGTATCGTTTTTATCATTTATCCCTATATGCCTGTTTCAAAATACAGTGAGCGGATAATGGTTTTATCCTGTGACATTTTACAAGGATGCGCCGGAAAAACTTACCGACCTAAATCATCGAGCCATCCGTTTCCTGCGCCGGGGATGGAATCCGATTTTTCAAAGTAGGGTTTCATATCAATGAGAGGTGTTTTATCAAATGCGTCGATTCTTCCGGTGGTCACCACATTCTCTGCAACGCCTTTCAGCTCCGTAATACAGAGGCCAACAGGATTCGGCCTGTGCGGCGATCTGCTCGCGAACACTCCAACGGTCTGTCCCTGCGCAGCAGGTGGTGATGCATTGAGCGAAAGACTGCCCTCCGCTCTATCCAGGTAAAAAAGAACAACCACATACCGAAATCGGTCGAGCATATGCAGGCCGTCTTTATACCGTTCATTGACAATTATCCTGCAGTCTCTCCTCTCCTCCTGCATCTGCTCCCGGGTCAAATCGGGCGTGTAGGGTGTCCGGATAATACCGATTTGATGCAGCTCGATATGTCTGTGCGCAGAGGCACCGTGCAGGTGCTCATGTTCGGCATGCATACCTGGGGCATGTATACCTGCGGCATGTATACCCGGGGCATGTATACCCGGGGCATGTGTTTCAGGGGACAGCGCTTGAGGATGCTCGACACCAGTTTTTGGGAGGCTGCGGCGGAGTTGCTCGATACGGCGTATACTCTCCGCCATTATGACTCCGATCCTTTCAAACTCCTGTGCGACATTCTTATACCCCATCTCGTGCGATCGCCGGCGCCACTTGTCGTTCTCCTGCAGATGCTCCCGGTTATGCTCGAGCCAGTAATCCAGAATCGCAGAGATCTTTTCCCTGTCACTCAGATCATCAGTCATGTGGTCCATCCATCTTCGCAAGGAGCACATAATTTTTCAGGAGGTTCACCTCTTTCATGTAGTAGCCCTTCAGCACCGTTTCTTCGCCGAACAGAGTTTTTATGTGAATTGTGTTTCGGTCGGGAGAAATCAGGGACGCGGCTTCCTGAACGACAATGGATGAATCCTCGATTTTTTCCGAGTACACTGCTGACAGACACATGGTTTTCTCCTCCTTTGGTTTTGTCTATTAAATAAATACCTGGTTCATTCGACTCAGCGGCACACCTCTTTCAGGGTTTCATGAAGCACCGTATTGAATGTCTCGACACTCTCTATATTGACCCGCTCATCTGGCGAGTGGGCGTTTTCAATAGTAGGGCCGAGCGACACAGCATCCATGTCTTTAAATCTTTTCTTGATAACCCCGCATTCGAGACCCGCATGTATTGCTCGTACCTCTGCATCCCTCCCCGTCATCCTTCTATAGACCCTCTTTACCCTGGCGAGAAGCGGGGAATCGGGGTCCGGATACCAGGCAGGGTAGCCTTCATCCTGCACACATTGAGCCGATGCCAGGTCTGCAATGGCGGCATGCATGTCAGCCATCCAATCGAGCGCACTTTCCAGAGAGCTCCGGTGGCTCGCGTGTATATGAACCTGCTGTTCCTCCATGCGCACGCTGGACAGATTCGTGGACGTTTCAACAAGGTCAGGAACCACCGCACTCATTGCAACAACCCCGTGTGGCAAGGCCATAAGCAGCCGGGTAAGCCTGCCGGCCGAATCCCGGTCGAGCTCTGTTTCGGGAACTTTGCACTCTTCACACTCGAAGCTGGCTGTCGGCTCAAGTACCCTGTACTCCTGACGAACTGCGTCACAGTACGTGTGAAGATCTTCAGTAATAGGGGTACTATCCCCGGATTGTGCGGTTATCACCGCCTGTGCTTCTCTCGGAATGGCGTTCGCCTTGTCGCCTCCTGTCAGTGAAGCGAGGCCGACCTCATAGGAGAGCTGTAAATGGTTGAGAATGCGTGCGAGAAGCTTGACGGCATTCGCCCGGCCCAGGTGTATCTCCGCCCCGGAATGCCCGCCCTTCAGCCCCCTGACTGCAATCTTCAGTGCTTTTAAGGTCCTGTCTACCGGGGCCTCTGCAACCGGAAGAAAAATATCACTGTCCTTCCCACCCGCACAGCCGATATACAGCGTTGTGCTGCTTTCCGTGTCCAGGTTGATCAGCAGCCTGCCCTGGATCAGAGTAGGATCGAGGTTGAATGCGCCGGTCAATCCTGTTTCCTCATCAACGGTAAACAGACATTCGATTTTTCCAAGTTTGGTTTCCCGATCCCCAAGGAACGCGAGCATCGCTGCAACACCGATTCCGTCATCGGCTCCGAGAGAGGTTCCGTCCGCGCGCAGCCACCCGTTATCAAGAACGAGGGCTATCGGATCATTGTCGAAATCGTGGCTGCTTTTTTCATTCTTCTCGCAAACCATGTCCACATGACTCTGAAGCACCACAACAGGTTTGTCCTCGAATCCGGGAGAGGCTTCCCTTCGTATGACGATATTGCCGGCTGCATCCTGTGTATAATCGAGCTTCATGCTTTCGGCAAACCGTCGGATATATTCGAGTATCTCTTTTTCACTCTTTGATGCGCGCGGTATCTTCGATATCTCTTCAAAATAGTGCCAGAGCCTCTCCGGCTTCAAACCCCGTGTTACCTCCCCCATTTTTCACTCCTTAAATAGTTATTGAAAGACCACCGTATAAGGGTCGCTGCAAATGCTGAATGTAAAATAGTGAAGTTTGTGCTGTAAGGAAATAGAAACTCTTTTGCCGTGTCAAAAAGGTGCGTACTACCCTGCTCTCTATTCCAGACCGCCGAACTGCAGGGTATACAGCCGGTGATACAACCCTTTTTTAGATAGAAGTACCGAATGCGTACCCTCTTCGACGACACTTCCCTTTTCGAGTACGATGATTTTATGCGCATGCTGTATTGTAGAGAGACGATGGGCAATAACAATCGAAGTCCTGCCCTTCGTAAGCCGTACTATTGCATCCTGTATCAGCCGCTCGGTTTCCGTATCGATATTAGACGTGGCCTCATCGAGAACAAGAACCGAAGGGTCGAAGTACAGCGCCCGTGCAAAGGACAAAAGCTGCCTCTCCCCGGCGGAGAATGTGGCGCCGCGTTCCATGACCGGCTCCTGTGCGCCCCCAGGAAGCCACCGAATAAACCGGTCGATATGGGTGCTCTCCGAAACCTCTCTGAACCTGCCTGCATCGTATGGATTACCGAGAATGATATTATCCCTGACCGAACGTGAGAAGAGAAAAACGTCCTGCATGACAGGAATGATATTTTTTCTAACATCCGAAAAGGAGGTGCCCTCAATATCGACGCCGTCAACGAGAACGGTTCCCCTCTGCGCCCGGTAAAACCTTGAAAGGAGGCTGATAATCGTCGTTTTTCCTGCGCCTGTTTCGCCGACAATCGCCAGTGTCTGCCTCGGGCTGACCGAAAAAGATACATCACGAAGCACCCACTCGCCGGGGCTATAGGCAAACCATACATGTCTGAATTCGATCCGTCCCCTGAATCTACTCGACTCTGCCGCTGCCTCGTGCGGAGATGTATCGGCGGCGACATGCCCCTTTTTAAGAGCAGCGTATCCCCTGCCCGTATCCTCAATTAAACCGGACTGCCCGGGAGCATCACCCGCCTCTGTCACCTTATCTCCATGCGGCCTCCCCTCAGGTTTATCCACCTCCTTCATCGCATCCGCCTGGAATACCGACAGTATCTTCTCTCCGGCGGCGGTAGCGCTCTGCATTATGTCGAATTTCTCCGAGAGGTCCTGAACCGGATGAAAAAAACGCTCAATATAGGCAATGAACATAACGAGCAGACCGAAGGAAATACGGTCCTGAACGATGCCCCTCGCGCCGAAATAGATGACCGCCGCAATTGCGAACCAGCGCATTAAACCGATGATCGGCCTGAAAACGGCATTGATATAGAGCTGTCTCAACTGCGCGGTATACACATCCGTGTTGATACCCAGGAATTTTTTAAAGTTCCTCGATTCCCTGACGAATATCTGAACTATTCGTATTCCCGTGATGGTTTCATTGAGAAAGCTGTTTAAATCACCGATCTTCGTCCTGATTATACGGTAGGCGTTTCTCACCTGTACACGGAAAAGAATCGTGCACAGTACAAGAAAGGGAAAGGTAATTGAAACAACGAGCGCAAGTGAGATGCTCGTCATATACATGACAACGATAATGCCTGCCATCATCAGGATATCCTGAAAAAAGGTGATGAGAACCGAAGAAAAGAGCTCGTTCAGCCTCTCGATATCGTTCGTGACGCGATTAACGAGCCGGCCTATCGGATTCTTTTCAAAGTAGGATAATTCGAGAGAGAGTATGTGCGTAAAGAGATCGCTCCGCAGGTCCCGCATGGCGTGCTGTGAAAGCCGCATGAGAAGAAGTATCTGAATATAGGAAGACACAAACTGTACGAGCAGAACAGCAATGATGATGAGCACAAACCTGACAATACCTCGGATATCCTCTTTCCGGAGACTCACAATCTCCTGGACCGAAAAACGGTGCATATCAGCCGGTTTGAACAGGTACCGGGAGCCTGTAAAGGCACGCGCATCACCCGCCTGCACCATCCCTTTTATTTTATCCCTGAGTTCCCGGCCGATATCGGCCGGGTGAACCAGAATATAGGTGCTATCCGACAGCACCCCATCCGCATCTAACTGTTTCAGCTCCCGTTCAGAAAAGTATTTCAGGTCTGCCTGAAACAAAAAAACATGCGCATCGTCCAGCGCTACCGACCTCTTCAACCGCTTGAGGAAAAAATCCTTTTCTTCAAGTAGAGACAGTTTGCCAAGGTCTACGACCTTGCCCTGCTTGAAAACGAAACGATCGACAATAGTTTTGAAAAAGAAGGGCACGGCAAGATTTGCGCCCGTGATGAACAACACGAACACGAGGGCGGTAAAGAGGTATTTCTTATAGGCAAAGATATATTTGAATACGAGGCTGAATACATCCCTGCTGTACAACCTCCCGTTTTTCTCATCCTCTTCTTGATAGTACTCCACCACTGCACTCCTTTTCAACGCTGCCCGGGCAGTTCTTCTTCAAGCTTCTGCAGCTCATAGAGCCTTCGGTAATATCCATCGAGCCGAAGCAGCTCGCTATGCGAACCGTGCTCGACGATTCTGCCGTCATCGAGTATGATGATTCTGTCGCATTCCTGCACCGTGGAAACCCGATGAGATATGACGATGCACGTATGTCCCCCCAGTACCGCCTTTATATTCTCGAGCACAACCTTCTCCGTTGCCGCATCAACCGAGGACAGTGCATCATCGAGAATCAAGATATCGGGCTGTTTGATCAAGGCCCGCGCAATGGAAATGCGCTGCTTCTGTCCTCCGGAGAGGGTTACCCCCCGCTCGCCGACGAGTGTTTCGTACCCGTCGTGAAATTCCCCTATCTCTCCATCGATGGCCACCAATTGCGCGAACCGCTTGATGTCGGAAAAAACACGCGCATCCTCATCAACGCCGAATGCTATATTATTTCGAATAGTATCTGAAAAGAGAAAAGGATCCTGCGGTACATAGCCGATACAGCCGCGAAGCACCCTGAGAGGAATTTGATGGATTTCATGTCCATCGATAGAAATTCGCCCCTCGGGTATCGGAAACAGGCGGAAGAGAAGAGAAATAAGGGTTGATTTTCCGGAACCCGGTTTCCCCATAATCCCTAAAGAAGTACCCGCAGGCACATGCAGCGTAATACCGCTGAGCACGTTCCGTCTCTCTGCACTGTAACTGAAGGTCAAATCTCTTATATCTATCTCTCCATAGATCTTTGCTACTCCCGTGTCGACTGTTTTTGATTCAACCACATCGGACATTGCATCCATGAGCTCAAGTATTCTTTTCGACGAGGCAATGCCCCTCTGAAGCAGGGTAAACACCCACCCGATGGCTATCACAGGCCAGATGAGCAGTCCGAGATACATGCTGGAAGAGATGAGCTCGCCGAATGAGAGTGTTCCGGTTATCACGGTTTTACCGCCGACCAGGTACAGTATAGTCATCGAGAGATTCGCAAACAGAGCGACAGCGGGGAAGAAGAATCCCCATATCCGTATGAGCTGTATATTTCTATCGACGTATTCGTCACAGGTTGCCTCAAACTTCTCTTTTTCACACCGTTCCTGCACGAATCCCTTTACCACACGAATGCCCGAAAACGACTCCTGGGCATAGGTGGAAATATTCCCGAAAGACTCCTGAACGGCCTTGAATCTCGTCTGTATCATGGGACCGAATTTGGTAATCATGAATATGATAAAGGGAAGCGGCATTACGGCAAAAAATGCAAGCCGGGTATTTGTGGAAAAAAGAAAAACGAGAGAGAGTGTTCCCATAAAGAGTGCATCAGTTATCGCGAGAAACGACGGCCCCGTTGCCATTCGTATCGCGTTTACATCGTTTACCATGAGCGCCATAAGATTGCCCGTCTGTGTTCTGTTAAAAAAGGAGAAGCTGAGGCTCTGCAGATGTGAGAACATATCCTCACGAACCTCCCGCTCAATCCTTCTGGAAGCTCCCATGATGAACACCCGCCAGAAGAAACGAAGCACAACCATACCGAGCGCAAGTGAGAGGATAATAAAGGTTTTTTGCGCGACAACCTGATTGGAGAAGGACGAAGAACCGAGCACATCCACGGTTCTCTGGATTATTCGCGGGATGATAATCTGTATCAGGTCGACACCCATAAGAAGGAGAATGCCAGCGGCAACCCCCGGTATATGCCTTTTGATGTAGGATAGAAGAAACCGAAGTGCCTGCCTGTTTCCCGCAGTTTTTTGATTCTTTTCAGCACGCTGCAACTATTTTCCCCATTTTATTGATAAAAGTCGCTTCTACGTTCCTTTAAAAAAGCTATCTTTGATACTCGGCCGCGAAGTGGCTTGCACCACTCCCGCGCGGGCATATTTCCCCTGCCCCTGGCGGAGCGCATTCACACGCATCACAGTATCAGGTACAATACTGTTTTTATACAGTACAGGGTATTAAAATAGAAACCAAATGCATGATCGGTCACGTAAAATCAGCATTTCAACACCCGTTTTACCTCCGACGATCGAGGTGCTTGTTTTTCACCGAATATTTCGAAAAATATGGATCTTTATTTGTACGTGACTCTGCACGTTATGATTACATTAGAGTAAAATCCATGTGGCAGGTGCGGATGGAAACGAAGAAGGTACTGTTCATAGGCAGCATG
>Ga0307425_1000083_pt1 | contig 52046 bp, 43 predicted proteins | sample SalMarWE160330MG_FD_202152 | JGI IMG/M metagenome (GOLD analysis project Ga0307425, IMG submission 202152) | Salt marsh sediment microbial communities from the Plum Island Ecosystem LTER, Massachusetts, United States - WE1603-30 | ecosystem: Environmental > Aquatic > Marine > Intertidal zone >... | reverse complement strand
ATCGCCGCGCGTAGTAGGTCGCGATCAGACGATAACCCGGGCTACGCCAGAGCTTCGGCGACCTGGCCGGCGAGCTCCTGGAAGGCCTGCGCTGCGGGGGAGTCGGGGCGTTCGACGAGGATCGGGCGGCCGGCATCGCCGCCGGCAACGATGGCGGGGTCAATCGGAATCTCTCCGAGGAACGGAATCTCGAGCTCCTGGGCCGTCCGTAAGCCGCCGCCGCTACCGAAGATGTGCTCGACGTGGCCGCACGACGGGCAGGTGAAGTGGGCCATGTTCTCGACCAGCCCGAGGACCCGGACACCCAGCTTGCGGAACATCAGGAGCGCCTTGCGGGCATCGATGAGCGCCACATCCTGGGGGGTGGTGACGATCACGGCTCCCGCCAGCGGGACGTTCTGGCACAGCGTGAGGGCGACGTCCCCGGTGCCCGGCGGCAGATCGACGACGAGGTCGTCCAGCTCTCCCCACAGGACATCGCCGACGAACTGCTCGAGCGCCTTCATCAGCATCGGGCCGCGCCAGATCACGGGCTGGTCGGCGTCGATGATCATGCCGAGAGACATGACCTTGACGCCGCCGGCAGCCTTGATCGGGACAATCTTCCCGCTCGGGTCACCCATCGGCTGGCCACCGCCGAACATCATCTGTTGTGAAGGACCGTAGATGTCGGCATCGAGGAGACCGACTCCGCGTCCCAGGCGCGCCAGCCCCAGAGCGAGGTTGGCGGAAACTGTGGACTTGCCGACGCCGCCCTTGCCTGAGGCGACCGCAATGACGTGCCGGACATCCGTCAGACGGTCGGCCCACGCCGGCGCCTGCTGCGACCCGACCTGTGGAGCGCCGGGTTCGGGAGGCGGGGGCAGGACTCTCGCCTCCACGATCGCCTTCTCCACCTCCCCAATTCCTTCCAGTACCCGCACCGCGTCGGCGCGGACGGCCTCGCCGTCGGCGGGGTTCCCGGTGGGAACGGAGATGAGCACGCGAACGGTGGCGCCGTCGACCTCCACCTGCCGGACGCAGCCGGCCTCCACCAGGTTGCGGTCGGTACCGGGCAGGGCAATGCTGCCGAGCGCGGTCATAACGGTGTCTTGGGTCAGCGGCATGGGTACTCCTCGTCGGGCCTTGCGGCCCTTCCCTAGATCGAACCCCTCCCGGCGGCCGCCGATTCCTCGGCGGGCTCGGGGTCGGGGATGTGCCCCCGCGGGCCGCGCAGGCGATCGAGCTCACGGCGGGTGGTGGCGGTCAGTCGGCGGCGCTCCGCGGTTGGCAGGCCGGCCGTGGAGATCGGCTTTCCGAAGCGAACCACGACCCGTGTGCCCGGCCGCAGCAGCCAGCTCTTGGCTGGCAGCGCCGCGCGCGCGCCCTCTAGTCCCACGGGCAGGATCGGAAAGCCCGATCGCAGCGCGAGAAGAAAGCCGCCCCGCTGGAGCTCGAGCAGCCGCCCGTCGCGGGTGCGGGTTTCTTCCGGGAACACCAGCAGGGAGCTGCCCTGCTGCGTCTGGTTGACGGCCGCGCGGAACATGCCTGCCGCGGTCGAGCGGTCCGCGCGGTCCACCGGCACGAAACCGATGGCGTGCATCGCCCAGCCCAGGAACGGGATTCTGAACAGCTGCTTCTTGGCCAGGAATCTGACCTTGAGACGCGGCGGAAGAGCGGCGAGCAGAGCGGGGATGTCGACGCTCGACTCGTGGTTGGACATGACGATGTACCGCTGGTCGAGATCGACCTCCTCGATGCCCTCCACGCAGAGGATGACGCCGCCGATGCCGAGGCAAACTCGGGCCCACAGCCTCACGACCTCGAGCACCAGGCGGCCCCGGCGGCCGAAAAAAGCGATCACGATGGACAGGAGAGCGAAGATCACCGTTGCGACGACCGCGATCGGCAACGCGATGACGGTGTAGAGAATCTGCAGCGCTCGCATGCAGGGCCATTGTAACGCCGGCCTGCCGGCTCGGCCGCCGGCGACCGTGGTGCCCGAGAACCGTGCGGTGAGCGCGCTACAATCGCATCGCGACGGGAGGAGATGACGATGCCCGAGGCCAGCCACGATGGGGTGAGGATTCACTATGACGACGAAGGAGGCGGGGCTCCCGTGCTGCTCATCCATGGGCACACCCTCGACCTCAGGATCTGGGACGACGTGGTCCCCGCTCTGACGGCCGCGGGCCTGCGGGTGATCCGCCCCGACCTGCGAGGCCACGGCTGCAGCGAAATGCCGGCGAAGGGCTACCACTGGTCGTATCACGCTGCCGACATGGAGGCGGTGCTGGACGACGCAGCCGTCGAACGCGCCGCGGTCGTCGGCTTCTCTCTCGGCGGCGGAGTGGCGCTGGAAATGGCGATCAGCTGGCCCGAAAGGACCGGACAACTGGTCCTGATGTCGCCGGTCATGCCGGACCGCCCCTTCGAGCCGTCGTTTCTCGACAACCTCAAGCAAGTGGCGCGGGTGGCGCGCAGCGAGGGGATCAAGGCGGCCATGTCTGGCCCCTGGGCTTCAAGCCCGCTGTTTGCCCGTTCGGTGTCCAAGCCGGGCGTCCGCGAAAGGCTGGCGGTGATCGTGGCCGACTTTCCTGGCGCCGACTACCTGGCTTCGGAGCGGGATCGCGTCGATCGTGAGTGGACGGTACCCGGGCGGTTGGAGAGGGTTGGCGCCGCCACCCTGGTCCTGGTCGGCGGCGATGAGATGACAGGGTTCCGTGCCTTCGCCGACGAGGCGGCGGAGGGGATCCCGGGTGCGCGGCTCGAGGTTCTTGCCGGCTGCGGCCACCTGTTACCCCTCGAGGCGCCGTCGGAGGTCGCTCAACTGATCATCCAGCACGTTGTCGGAGGTCCTCAACGCTGAAGACGGCTCTTCCCCTGAGGTTGTCGGTCTCCGTGCCGCTGCCCGGCAGAAGTGCGGGGCACAGTAGACCGCGTTGGGCGAGCACGCGGTGGGCGTGTGGCGACGTTTGGACCGCGAAGCCGCGAAGAGCGCAAAGAACGGAAAGGAAAGACAAGGATCACTTTCTTGGCGGCTTCGCGGTTTGCAAACCGTATCGCTGCCAGACAGGGGTTGACAAAGGACACGGTTTCTCTGCGCTTGGGCGCCTCAGCGTTGCTTTCTTCTTGCTGGGCTGTTCGTGGCCCAAGCGTCGTGTCGGCGGCGGGTCAGGCGCTGACGACGCGGGGGGTTCCGAGCTCCTGCTCGATGACTTCCGCAAGCCTCTGTGCACCGGCGCGAATCATTGCCTCGTCGTCTCCCTCGACCATGACCCGGGCCAGCTGTTCCGTACCGGAGTAGCGCAGGAGAACGCGACCGTGCCCCTCCAGCTCGCCCTCCAGCTGCTGGAGCAGGTCTGTAACCGTAGGTACCTCGGCGAACGGCACCTTGCGCGCCACGCGCACGTTGAGAAGCACCTGCGGCATCCGTTCAAGATCTGAAAGCTCCGACAGCGGGCGGCCGCTGGCGGCGGCAATCGCGAGGACGTGGGTGCCCGTGAGCAGGCCGTCACCGGTGACGCCGTGATGTGAGCAAATGATGTGGCCAGATTGCTCACCGCCGAGGGCGGCGCCGTGCCGACGCATAGCCTGCCACACCGAGCGATCGCCGACCGGACATCGCCTGAGCCCGATGTCCTCGGCAGCGAGCATCCTCTGGAGCCCGTAGTTGCTCATGACCGTGGCCACAATCGTACGCCCGGGCAGACGGCCGCAGGCCGCCAGGTGGCGTCCCCATACGAGCAGGATGTCGTCGCCGTCGAGGACCTTGCCGTGCTCATCGGTGAGGACCGCTCGGTCGGCGTCACCATCGAGAGCGAGCCCAGCATGGGCGCCGGAGGTGACCACGGCGCGGGCCAGCAGATCCGGCGAGGTGGCGCCACAGTCGGCATTGATGTTGGTACCGTCTGGCGAGTCGGAGATCGCGGTTACCTGTGCTCCCAGCTCCTTGAGGTAGCGCGTGGCGAGGCCGTAGGCGGCGCCGTGAGCGGCGTCGACGACAACGTGAAGGCCCTGCAGGGGGCGCTTCATGTCATGGCTGCGATGCAAGACCTCGAGGTAGCGTTCGGCCAGGGTGCGGTCATGCTCGGGCAACGGCGGGCCGGGGCGCGGCCTGGCGATCGCCAGTCGTGTCTCGAGACGCCGTTCGACTGCATCCGGGACCTTCTCTCCGTTGCTGGACAGGACCTTGATGCCGTTGTCGTCGGCCGGGTTGTGAGACGCGGAGATCACCACGCCCGCCAGAAAGCTACCTTCGCGCAGCAGATGTGAAACGGCGGGAGTCGGCAGCACTCCGCCCCACACGATGTGGCCGCCGGCGGCCTGGTAGGCCTCGGCGAGCCACGAGGCCAGGAGGGTCGTGGAGCCGCGGGTGTCGCCGGCAAGAAGAAGGGGGGCCGCGTCAGAGTCGCCGAGCTCCTCGGCCAAAGCCGTACCGAGACGGCGAACGGTGCTCTCGTCAAGGGGTGCTTCGAACGCGCGTCCGCGCATCCCATCGGTTCCAAACAACTTCGGCATTCAGCGACTCCTCCGTGAGGTACCGCGGCGCTTGAGGGGAGTGGGAGTGGGGGTGGGGGCGGGGATGATATTGGCGACGACCAGCAGCGGCACCCCGGTCAGCGGACGCAGCAGTGGGTGGGGAAGACGTGGCTGCGCCGCGGTCTCCACCGGTCCCGTGGCGCCGTCGACTCGTACCGGCGTGGTCTCAACGATCTCCAGGGCCTCGAGCAGGCTTTCCGGGCCCTGCACCGTCAGATTGGGCGGCACGATCCGTATCTCCCCAACCTCGAAGCCCGCCGCAGGCGTGCCCTCGATAACGGCCCTCACCGGGACACTCTTGGTCTCCATGTGCTCGAGATGAAGGGTGATCTCGGGTGGGTCGATACTGACGACGGATACGTCCGGGGGCAGGTTGATCTGAGACTCCTTGACGGGGTAGGTCCGGGTTCCCGGCTGCGCATCGGACAGGTCGAGCACGACCTCCAGGTTGCGGGCGTCAGCCAGCGCACGTCCGAGCGCACCGCGCAGACGCAACGAGACCGACTCCGGCACGTCATTGGTGATGACGAGTGTTCGCGGGACGTTGGCGAGGGTTAGCGGCACCACCACCTGGCGCTCGGAGATTCGTTCGCGGCGCTGTCCGGCCACCGCGTACCACAGCCAGAACGCGACTGCCAGCGCAACCAAGAACATCATCGGGTAGCGAGGACGCAGCTTCACGCAGTAGCCTCCTCACGGGCCCGCAACTGATAGAGGTTCTCGGCGAGGGCATTGCGCAGGGTGGTCTCATCGAGGGGACGCAGCAGCTGGCCGTCCACCGCCAACGAGATCGTACCGGTCTCTTCCGATACCACGATGACCAGGGCGTCGGTCTCCTCGGAGAGCCCGATGGCCGCGCGGTGGCGCGTTCCCAGCTCGGTGGAGAGCTCGGGCCGCGTGGTCAGGGGCAGGAAGCATGAGGCGGCGGCGATCCGGTCACCGCGCACGATCACGGCGCCGTCGTGAAGGGGCGTGCCGGGGATGAAGATGTTGAGCAGCAGGTCGTACGAGAACCTGGCCTGGAGACGGATTCCGGTATCCGCCCAGGACGCGAGGGAGTCCCGGCGCTCGATCGCGATCAGGGCCCCGACCCTCTTTGCCGCCAGCGCCTGAGCTGCGAGCCCGAGCTCGTTGAGGAGGACCGGTCCGTCGTCCGACGTGCCCAGAACATGGACCCACGAGGTCGATCCAAAAGCCGTCAGCATGCGCCGAATCTCCTGCTGGAAAATGACGATGATGGCGAACGGCAGATAGAACAGGAAGTCGCGCAGGATGGTGGAGACGGTCACCAGGCCGAGGGCGTTCGAGCCGAGGTACAGTGCGACGATGATGAGGATTCCCCACATCATCTGCATCGCGCGGGTGCCGCGGAGGAGGACGAGCAGAGCGTAGATCAGGACGGCAACCGTGAGGATGTCCGCGAGGTCAGCGAAACTCACCTGTAGCTGGGTGAGCTCGCGCAGAAAGTCCACTAACCAGGTCACCGTGCGGCGCTCCGAATCGCTCCTGCGATCTGAAGGTACTGTACCGCAGAACGCACATCGTGGACGCGCACGACCGCTCGCGAGCACCTCAGGGCAGGCGTCAGAGCTGCCAGGGTGCCGGCCAGCCGATCCTCGACACCCGCCCCTGACAGCCGGCCGATGAACGACTTGCGCGACGGGCCCGCCACGACCGGGTGGCCGAGGGCCTCGAGATCCGGCAGAGCGGCGAGCAGAGCGAGGTTAGCGCGATCGTCCTTGCCGAAGCCGATCCCAGGGTCCAGCCACACCGCATCGGACCGGATGCCGGCCTCGATCGCCGCCGCGGCGCGGTAGCGCAAGTACTCCGCAACCTCGGCAAGAACGTCACTGTAGGAAGTGTCCTGCTGCATCGTGCGGGGGCTGCCGCGCATGTGCATGAGAATGACGCCGGCGCCACGGTCGGCGATGACTGAGAGCATGCCGGGGTCGGAGGCTGCGGAGACGTCATTCACCAGGTCGGCGCCGGCGTCGAGCGCGACCTTGGCCACCTCCGACTTGGCGGTATCGATGGAAAGCAGCGCCAGTGGGTGGCGTCGCCGCAGCTTCCGGAGGACGGGAATCACGCGGCGGCTCTCCTCGTCGGCGGTGACCGGCTCGGCTCCGGGACGTGTCGACTCGCCGCCGACATCGACAATGTCGGCGCCCTCAGCGAACAGCTTCTCACCGCGTCGGATGGCGGCCTCGGGGTCCAGGTAGCGGCCGCCGTCAGCGAATGAGTCGGGCGTGCAGTTGAGGATCCCCATCACCGCCGGGCGGGGGAGTCGCCAGAGCGTTTCGAGCCGGTCCAGCCACTCCGTGCTCCGCTCGGTGGTCGGAGTCATCGAGCTCACGCTGTCTCCACGGCCTCCTCCGGCGCCGTATCCACCGCGGCACCGCTGTCCTTTACCGACAGGTGTTGGGTGATCAGCTCGTGGATTTCCGATCCGTCCAGCACCTCGTGCTCGAGCAGTGCCGCGGCAATTGCATCGAGTGCGGCGCGGTGCTCCTCAAGGATGTTGCGGGCGCTGGAGTAGGCGGTGCTGATGATGCGCCGGATCTCCTCGTCGATCTTGACCGCCGTGGCCTCGGAGTAGTCCTGGTGGCGGGCGAACTCCTTGCCGAGGAAGATCGCCTCCTCGCGCTTGCCGAAGGTCAGCGGTCCCATGGCGTGGCTCATTCCCCACTCGCAGACCATCTTTCGTGCGAGCTCGGTGGCGCGCTCGAGGTCGTTGCCGGCACCCGTGGTCATGCTGTCCGGGCCGAACACGAGCTCCTCGGCGATCCGCCCACCCATGAGCACGGAGAGGCCGGCCTCGAGGCGTTTCCGCGTTTCGGTGTAGCGGTCCCCTTCAGGGAGCTGCATCGTGAGACCGAGCGCCATGCCACGGGGAATGATGGTGACCTTGTGCAACGGGTCGGCCTCGGACAGGAGGGTGGCGACCAGGGCGTGTCCCCCCTCGTGGTAGGCCGTGTTGCGTTTCTCCTCTTCTGACATGACCAGTGAGCGCCGTTCGGAACCCATCATGACCTTGTCCTTCGCCTGCTCGAAGTCGGCCATGTCGACCTTCATCTTGTTGAGCCTGGCGGCGCGGAGGGCCGCTTCGTTCACCAAGTTGGCGAGATCGGCGCCGGAGAAGCCCGGGGTGGAGCGGGCGAGGAGGCTGAGATCGACGTCGGATGACAGAGGGATCTTCTCGGTGTGGACCTTGAGGATGCCCTCGCGCCCGCCGACGTCTGGGCGGTTCACCACGATCCGGCGGTCGAATCGGCCGGGCCGGAGGAGTGCGGGATCAAGGACGTCCGGGCGGTTTGTGGCGGCGATCAAAATCACGCCCTCGTTAGACTCGAAGCCATCCATCTCGACCAGAAGCTGGTTGAGGGTCTGCTCGCGCTCGTCATGACCGCCGCCGAGGCCGGCCCCACGGTGCCGGCCGACCGCGTCGATCTCGTCGATAAAGACAATGCAGGGGGCGCTCTTCTTCGCCTGCTCGAACAGGTCCCGTACCCGCGACGCGCCGACGCCCACGAACATCTCGACGAAGTCCGAGCCGGAGATCGAAAAGAACGGGACCTCGGCTTCACCGGCTACGGCCCGTGCCAGAAGTGTCTTGCCGGTGCCGGGAGGGCCCATGAGCAGGACGCCCTTTGGTATCTTGCCGCCGAGGCGTTGGAACTTGTGGGGGTCCTTGAGGAACTCGATGATCTCCTCGAGCTCCTCCTTGGCCTCAACGACCCCGGCGACCTCGGCAAAGGTGATACGTTTTTGCTCGGGGGTCAGCAGCCTTGCCTTTGACTTGCCGAACGACATCGCCTTCGTGCCACCGGTCTGCATCTGGCGGAAGAACAGGAACCACAGGCCGACCAGGATGAGCAGCGGCGCCCACGACAGCAACGCGGTCAGGAACCGCCCGTCCGAGGGCTTTTCGACTTCGATCACGACATGGTTGGTGCGGAGCTCCTTGATCAGGTCGGGGTAGCCGGGGTCGTAGGTGAACATGTCGTAGCGCGGCTCGGCCTTCTTCTCCTGCTTGCCGACGGACCGCACGTAGATATTCTGGCCTTTGATGAGCACGCCGGCCACGTGGCCCGCGTCCACCCGGTCAAGGAACTCCGAGAATGGGATTTCCTGACTGGCCGTCGAGTACCCTTGCAGGACCTGCCAGATCAGCAGAATGCCAACCAGAATGACGATCCACATGAGGACGGTTCGTACGGTCTGATTCACTCTTCTCAATCCTCCAAAGCCGCCCTGCGACGGGCATATGACAGAACCACTGAGGCAGCGGCGACCTTCCCTACGAGGATGGGGTACCCGTCTCCAGCAGGCACAGCTCGGGGCGGTTGACGTGCTCGTCAGAGTCGCCACCAAGGCCGTAGCCCACCAGATAGCCCTCGGGGATGTCCGTGAACAGCGAGTAGCGGGCCGCGAGGTTGACGCTGCGCAGCTGCGGCTTGTCCACCAGCGCCAGGATGTCGATCGACGCCGGCTCGAGCTGGGTGAGGTGGGTGATCAGGTAGTTCTCGGTGACGCCGGTGTGGAGGACGTCCTTGAGAATCAAGACGTGTCGTCCCTTGAGATTGAAGTGGGTCGCATAGGTCAGACTGACGACCTCACCGCGCTCCCCGCGCGAGGCCGTGACGTCCACGAACTCGAAGTGAAGGGGCATGCGAATGTGGCGCGCGAGGTCAGCAAGCAAGAAGGCGGCGCCCTTGAGGATCCCGACCAAGGCGACATCCCGACCGCTGTAGTCCTCGGTAATACGAGCGGCCAGCTCGGAGACCCGAGCCTCGATCTCCTCGGCCGTGTACAAAACTCGGACCCCGTTCATTGCTGCACCACCTCCACGGTCACCGCACCTGACCGTTCCGTAGGCGACCAGGACCACACTCCTGGAACCCAAACAATTGTAACACCGGAGCAAACGACCGGCCATGCCGCCCGCAGGTGGCGGGGGAGCCGGCGCGCGAGAAGAGGAGCCAGCGGGCGGCTCCGGCCGTCTTCGACGACAGTATCCCCGGCCTGTGGCGAGCGGACGGCGAGCGGGAGGTCGCCTCTGACCTCGCTCGACCAGCGCGCTCCTGGGCCGTTGCCCCCAACCCGAATCTCCCAACCGGGCAGTGGAAGTGGAGTCGTGGCCCCATGCTTGAGGGCCAGCCGGTAGGGCTCAGGGGCGTGCGGAGGCTCGAGCCAGAGGTTGCCCCGCGCGGCACGGAGCCGCCATCGTCCGGCAAGACTGACCGCGCGAGGAGAGCCATGGTTGACCAGAGAGCGTAACAGCTCCGCCTGGCGGTGGGTGGCGCGGCCGATGCCGGAGCGCCCGACCTGGGCATGGAGCCAGCGATTCAAGAGCGCCGGATGGAGGTCGGCCAGCAGCGCCAGGGAGACGCCTCCGTCTGGATCCCACGGATCGATCCACCGTGCGCTGCGAGCCAGCTCGGCCGCGAGGTACGACTCGTCCTCGGCAAGGGCCGCCGCCAGCCGGACCAGGTGGTTGCGAACTGCGGGCTCCCGATTCTCGAGGACCGGCAGAATTCGGTGGCGGACCGCGTTGCGAAGGTGGTCGAGGTTGCGGTTGGAGGTGTCCTCGCGCCAGCCGATGCCGCGTTCGGTCAGCCATGCCGTGATCTCGTCGCGTGAGAGCTGCAGCAGAGGTCGGATCACGCCGTCCTCGGTTCGCGGGGAGATGCCGGAAAGCGCGCGGGGGCCGCCACCGCGGAGGGTTTGGACGAGCACCCCTTCGGCGATGTCATCAGACTGGTGGCCGGTGGCGATGGCGGCGGCACTAACCTTCCGGCCGACCTCGGTGAGTTGCTGGTAGCGAAGCTGCCGCCAGGAGGCTTCGCGTCCCTCGGGAGGGTGATCGGGCGGGTCGAGGCGGCAGAGATGGAACGGGATCGAAAGCCGTTTACACAGCTCGGCGCAGAACGTGGCGTCGGCGTCGGCCTCCTTGCCGCGGGTGCCGTGATGCACGTGAGCGGCGATCAGCTCGAGGTTCAGATCGGGGTGACACATCAGGTAGAGCAAAGCCACCGAATCTGGGCCACCGGAAAGGGCAATGAGGACCCGCTTTCCGAGAAGGTCCGGATAGCGACGAGCAAACGTGCGGGCAAAGCCAGCGAAGGTCATCGAGGGTGGTGGCGGTGGGTGGACTTGAACCACCGACACAGGGCTTATGAGACCCCTGCTCTGCCTCTGAGCTACACCGCCAGAGGAGCCGCAATATACGGTCTCGGCGAGGCGGAAGTCAAGCTGCGGCTGCTACCTCGGCGCCCCACGGTCCGTTGCTGAGAGCTGTTGCCGCGGCCACCGTTTCGAGACCGAGCTGGACACGGAGCAGGCTGGAATACGTACGAGCTGTAAGGGGTATACTGATGATTATGGAAGCGAACGAGGGGCGCGTTGAAACGTGGTGCCCGTTATGCCGCTTCCCTGAGCTCGAGGAAGCATTGCAAGTGTGCGCGATCTGTCGTAGGCTCTTTTGCCATCGCTGCGCGGTCTCGGGGTACGGACGCACGTTCTGCTCGACCCGCTGCCGCGACTTCTTCTTCTACGGGGAAGGAGAGGAGGGCGAGGAGAGTTGAAGTCAGGTCAGCTGACGCCATGGACGGTATATGGGCCAGAAGAGTGACGAGATCCTGACACGCGCCACCGCTCTTCCAGAAATGAGAGCGCGGGTCGAGCTTCATCCGCTGGCTCACAAGGCGGACGGCGCTCGCATCTACGACGTCGACAACCGCGGCTACATCGACTACACGGGTGCCGGCGGCGCCGCAATCGTTGGGTATGCCAACCAGTTCATCCTCGATGCCGTTCGGAAGGTGCTCGCGGCCGGCGTGCCGGACGGTCTTCACGTATCTCTCGAGGTCGACGTTGCCGAGGGCCTGCAGCAGTTCGTACCGTGGGCATCGACCTGGGCGTTCGTTCGCCATCACGATGAGGCACTGCGTACGGTGCTGCGATGGTTGCGGCGCGAGACCGGCAAGTCGAGCTTCCTGCTGTTGGATGGCGGTGGCTACGGTGCTGTCGACGAGCGTGAGGTAGCAGGAGGGGAGCGGCGGTCCGGGACGATTCGCGAGGTGCCCGGCTGGGACCTCGCTCGGATCGAGGCCGCAGTCACGGGTGGTGCTTCCAAGGTCGCGGCACTCGTCATCGACCCGTTGCTCACCCGCTTCGGCGTGGTCGAGCCGCCGCCCGGGGCGCTGGCCGAGATTGCAGGCATCTGCTCGCGGGCCGGTGTCTTGCTTGTGCTCGATGAGGGTATCTCCGGCTTTCGGGTGAATCGTGGCGGCGCCGCGGCCTGTTTCGGCGTGACGCCCGACATCGCGGTCTATGGCCGCGCCCTCGGCGGAGGCTTCCCGATTGGCGCGATAGCGGTGCGAGAAGGGGTTGGAACCGCGGAGCTGGTTGGCGAGGAAGCGCTGCCCGTGCCGCACCCGGTGTCATTGGCAGCGGCCGAGGCGGTGCTGTCGATTCTCAAGAACGACTCGGTGTACGACCGCCTCGAGGAGCGCACTCGGCAGCTGGAGGAAGGCGTGCTGGCCTTGGCCGAGAGGTTCTCGCGCCCGCTGACGATCAACCGCGTGGGCTCGGCGTTTGCCATTTCCTTGGGTCGGGAGCCTGTCGTGGATCACGCCAGCTGGGAGGCCTCCGACGCCGAGGCCTACCGGCGTTTCGCGAAAGGGCTTCTGGAGGAAGGTGTGCTCATCCCGCAGGATCCCTGCGGCACCGCCTTCCTTTCCAACGCCCACGGCGCCAAGGAGGTCGAGGAGACCCTGGCCGCCTGCGAGAGAGTCCTCCTGAGGTTGCACCAGGAGGACATGCCGTAGCCAGGATGGCCCAGACGCAGCAGCAGGAACCGGAGCGCGCGGTCCTCGTCGGGCTGGCCTGCGGGGGCGTGCACCGCAGCCTGGTCGAGGAGCACCTCGATGAGCTGGCCCGGTTGCTGGCTACGGCGGGAGGGATGGAAGCTGCGCGGCTGGTGCAGGAGCGGCTCGCCCCGGACCCCACAACCCTGGTCGGCACCGGCTTTGCCGAGCGAGTGGCCGAGGTTTGCGAGCGTGAGTGCGCCCAGATCGTGGTCTTCGACGAGGACCTCACCGCCTCACAGGTCCGCAACCTCGAGGGAGTGATGCCCGACGGCGCCAAGGTCCTTGACCGGGCGGCGGTCATCCTCGACATCTTCGCGCTTCACGCGCGCAGTCGTGAGTCGCAGACCCAGGTCGAGCTGGCACAGCTGACCTACCTCCTGCCGCGGCTGACCCGGCGCTGGCGCCACCTCTCGAGGCAGGCGGGCGGTATCGGCACCCGCGGCGTCGGTGAAACCCAGCTCGAGATCGACCGCCGCCTGATCTCGCACCGCATCGCTCAGCTGAAGCGCAAGCTCTCTGAGATCGAGCATGGGCGCCGTCTTCGCCGGCACCGGCGCAGTGGGACGCCGACGGTGGCTCTCGTCGGCTACACCAACGCCGGCAAGTCCTCTCTGTTCCGCCGCCTCACTGGCGCCGACGTCAGGGTGGAAGACCGCTTGTTTGCAACTCTGGACCCGAGGGCGCGTCAGGTGGGGCTCGGCGACGGGTTCGCGGCAGTGCTCACGGATACCGTCGGCTTTATCCGCAAGCTGCCGCACCATTTGGTGGCTCCGTTTCGCTCCACCCTCGGTGAGGCGGCTGAGGCCGACCTTGTGCTGCACGTCGTGGACATCTCCCACCCGGGTTGGGAGGAGCAGCTCGCCGTCAGCGACGAGGTGCTGACCGATCTCGGCGTCGAGCGCGAGCGGGTGCTGGTGGTGCTGAACAAGGTCGATCTCCTCCACCAGCGGAACGGGCGGGGAGCGCCGCCCTCCGCCTCTGACTGGCCGCGGATCTCGGCGCTGACCGGCGAGGGTGTGCAGCATCTGCGCGAGCTCCTTCGCGAACGGCTACTCTCGGCCCCCGACGTAGTCACCCTGCGGGTGCCGCTGGCGGAGACCTCGGCGGTCGAGTGTGCCCTCGGATTGCCGCACGTTCTCGCCCGGCGGTTCCACCCTGAGTTTCTGGATGTGGCTGTCCGGATCAGCTCGGAACGCCTGGGGGCCGCGGGTCTGGCCGAGTACCAGCTGGCCGCCTGGGAGGGTGCCGCCCATGCGCGAGGGTGACGAGCCGTGCGTTGACGGGAGGTGAAGGATGCCGATCTACGAGTTTCTCTGTCCCGTTTGCAACAAGATCTACAGCTTCCTGTCGCGGCGGGTGGAGACCGAGAAGGTGCCGGCCTGTCCGAAGTGTGGTGCAGCGGACCTGCGACGGGTCCCATCGCGTTTCGGCGTTGCCGGCGCTTCGAAGACCGGCGCCGCCCAGACCGGCGGCGAGGCGGATCTCGATGATCCGCGCATCGAGCGTGAGCTGATGCGCTTTGCCTCCGAGCTCGAAGGAATGGACGAGAACGATCCCCGGCAGATGGCGCATGCGGTCCGCAAGATGACAGAGATCGCAGGTGAGCCGGTGACCCCGGCCATGGAGGAGATGATCCGCCGTCTCGAGGCCGGCGAGGACCCGGAGCAAGTGGAGGAGGAGCTGGGCGACGTTCTCGAGGAGGAGCTGGGCGAGGGAGTCGGAGGCGCAACGGGGGCGCCGGGCCGCGACGATGGGTTGTATCCCATGTAGGAAGTGACAAGGTGAGCAGGTGAGGGAGTGAGAAGGTCCCTCCCTCCCGCCCACCAAGTGATTAAGTGACTGAGTAATTAAGTGATTAAGTTCCACCCACCCGAAGAACCACCTGTTGCGCACTCCAGAGAACCTTGCCCAGGTCGCTGCGGCAGCTCGGAACTGATGCTCTGGAAGGCTGATCAGGCTGCGACGGTCAGAGCCGCGGCACTGCTGCGAAGGGTGATGACGTCGATCTCCGGCGGAGCGCCGACGCGAACCGGAACCGCGCCGACGCCAATACCGCGGGAAACGTACAGGAAAGCATCGTCGCGGCGGTAGGGCCCGGCGATGAAGCGCGTTCGCAGACGTGCCACGTTGAGGTTCCTGGTCGGGACCGCTATCTGGCCGCCGTGAGTGTGCCCGGCGAGCGTCAAGTGGGCACCGGCGTGGAGGGCGCGGTACCAGCCTTGGGGCTGGTGGCAGAGACACAACCGGAACGCATTGGGGTACCTGCGAAGAACCGAAAAGTCGGCGCGGCTTGCTCCGCTGGCGGCAAGGTCGTCGATGCCAACCACTGCCAGCCGTTGGCCGGAGCGCTCCAGCACGAGACCGTTGTTGATGAGAGGAGTGATCCCTGAGCGCCTGAGGGCCCGTACCGACAGAGCCGGGTCGATGTAGTGATCGTGGTTGCCGAGGATGCCAAAGACGCCGAGGGGCGCGCTGAGCCCGGAGAAGCCTTTCACGAAGGCTGGCGCATCCGACTCTCGGCGGTCCATCTGGTCGCCGGTGAAAACGATCAGGTCGGCGGGGATACGGGCGACGAGGTCGCGGATACGGCGCATCCGCGCCGGTGGCATGTACGGCCCGGCGTGGACATCGGACACCTGAACGATCAGAAGGTTGTCCCAGGCGCTGGGAAGATGCGGCAGGGTGAGTGTCACGCGTCGGATACCGGGCAGGCTCTGCGCCTCGGCAAAGCCGACCTCGGCAAAGCCGAACGAGGCCACCGCTCCGGCAGAGGCGAACCGGAGGAACCCACGGCGAGAGATCTGAGATGGTCGTCGTTGCATCACATGGGCACGTCCCGGGCGGGACGACGCGCGGAGTATAGCAGATCAGAGCACCGCGGAATTCCCGGACTACAATGACCGGGGTGCCGGGACACATCGGAGGTGAGACGTGGACCTGGATGTCATGCTCTCGACCGAGGATCTGGCGTTTCGCGACGAGGTCCGCGAGTTCGTGGCCTCGGTGCCGACGAAGCTCCTTCTCGACATGGACGCGGACCGCGTGCGGTTTCCGCGCGAGTTCCTCCGGGAGGCGGCTGGTCGCAACCTGTTGGGGCCCCGTTTCGACACCCGCTGGGGCGGGCGAGGCCTGCCGTGGACGGCGGAGATGGCGGCGCTCGAGGAGCTCGGCGTGCTCGGCACGTCGCTGGCCTGCCTGTGGTCACTGGTGTCGATAGTCGGCGAGGCGATCCACTTCTTCGGCAGCGATGACCAGCGGCAGCGCTTTCTGGCGCCGGCGCTGAAGGGTGAGGTGGCGCTGGCCGAAGGGCTCACCGAGCCGCGCGGTGGCTCTGACTTCTTTGCCGCGACCACGGTGGCGCGCCGCGAGGGAGAGATCTTCTACCTGACCGGCCAGAAGCGATTCGTGGTCGGCGCGGAGGGTGCCGACCTGATCCTCGTCTACGGGCGCATCGAGGGCGAGCAGGATCCGCGGCGCGCCATGACCGCGTTTCTCGTCGAGCGCGGCGAGGGTGTCGAGGTGCACCATGTCTACGGCCTCATGGGGACGCGGGGAGGCGGCACCGGGCGGCTGGTGTTCAAGGACGCGCCGGTGCCGTTGACCAACGTGCTCGGAGGGGAGGCCGGCATCGGCAACGGCGAGGCCGTCTTCCACCGCATGATGGTTCCCGAGCGTCTGACTTCCGCTGGCGGAGCAGTCGGGATGGGCCGTGCCTGCCTCGAGATCGCCGCCCGCTATGCCGACCGGCGGCACGCGTTCGGACGCAAGATCCGGCGCTTCGAGGGGGTGAGCTTCAAGATCGCCGAGAGTCAGACCCTGCTCGACGCCGCGCGTGCCCTCAACCATGCCGTGGCCCGGTCCGTCGACGCCGGCGAGGATCCCGGCAAGGTGCGGCGTCTGGTCTCGGAGGCCAAGAAGTTCTCCACCGAGACGGCCTGGGAGGTGGTCAACCACTCCATGCAGATTCTGGGTGGCATCGGCTATACCGACATCTACCCGGTCGAGCGGATGCTGCGTGACGTCCGGCTCATCACCATCTGGACCGGCACCAACGAGATCATGAACCTTGTCATCCAACACGAGCTCTACCGCGAGCTGCTGGGGTCGGCGAGGCACGGCCGCGACGTCGAGGGCGACGCCGCGGAGGCCGATGCCGCCGACGAGAAGGTCTACAACGAACCCGAGTGAGCGCGGGCTATGGGCGTTCCAGGATGCCGCCTTCACGGGCGTCGGCCCGCTTGAGCAGGAACGCGAAGATCAGGCCTACGATCCCGAGGCTCGCGAACATCAGCATGCTCGCGGTGTAGGTGTGGGTGACGTCGCGCAGCTTGCCGTTGAGGTACGGGAACAGGGCGAGGCCGATGTTCTGGATCATGGTGATGAGGCCGAACGCCGAGCCGACCAACTCCTTACGCACGATGAGGGGCACGGCCGGCCACATCGCTGCCGGCACGAGGACGAAGGCGGCGCCGAGGAGCATCATCGGGTAGCGCGGCTCCACGAAGGTGAAGGCCATCACCAGGAAGCTCGGGATCATCAGGATCGAGCCGACGATCATGAGCGAGCCGCGCCTGCCGATCTTGTCGACGAGCTGGCCGGCAAAGGGTGCCAGGAACATCGACGCGGCGATGATGATGGTGGTGGTACCGCCGGCGGTCGAGAACATGTGGATGATGTTGTAGAACACCTGGTACAGGAAGCCGCCGCCCTCGCCGACAGTGAGCGGGATCTTCCACTTGTCGTGGAAGAAGTCGGTGGAGAGGGCTGTAAACGGGAAGATCGCCGAGTAGAACGTCACGCACAGGATGGCCACGTACCAGAACGAGGCCGGGAACTTCTTGATGTCGGACAGCACGACCTTGTCCTCGGCGCCCGCGTCCTCGAGCTCCAGCGCCTTAGCGCCGCGGCGGTCCATTGCCCAATAGACGAGGGCTGCAGCGAGGGACACCGTGCACAGAATCACGGCTGCCCACAGCGCTGCGCGGTAGTCACCGAAGTACTGTGCGATGAGCTCCTCGGTGTTGAACGAGAACAGAGTGCCGAGGCGGCTGATGGTGAGGGCTATACCGAAGGCCAGTGCGAGCTCCTTGCCCTTGAACCAGCGGGCGATGATGGCGCTCTGCGCCACCACCAGCGCCTCCGATCCGGCGCCGAAAATGAACCGTCCGACGTAGACTACGAGGATGCTGGGAGCGAGCGCAACGACCGTCGCGCCGATGGCCACCAGGAGGGCGAAGATGGTGCTTGCCGCCCGGGTGCCGATGCGGTCGATCAGGATGCCTCCCAGGAACACGGAAACGATGGCAGCCACGCTGTACAGCGTGTACATGGTTCCGATGGCGCTGCGCTGAACGTTCAGCACCTTGAGCAAGGTCGGCGCGATGGCGCCCACCGAGTCGTAAGCGAAGTACGAGCCGTACGTCAGAAGGCTGACGAACAGGAGGATCGTGAAGCGGTACGGCTTCTTGGAAGGGTGAAACCAGCTCAGCTCGGCGGTCATCTCATGTCGTCCTTTCGGGTGGTATGGTCACGTCAGCTCTTCTTGAACAGAGCATCGAAGGCGGAGCGGGCGTCGTCGGGCGTCGACGGACCCTTTGCCGACAGATCGCGGACCGTCTTCGGTTGGAAGTGCGGACACTGGTTTGCCTTGGTCTTGCTCTCGATCCGGGCCGCGATCGGCTTGCGGCACTCGAGAGGGGCGCCGGAATCGAAGTGCGTGCAGTTGGTGCAGGTGTGGAGGGGCTTGCCACAGGAGGAACAGCGGGCGTCGGCCTCGACCGTCTGCAAGGTCCGGAGGCGTTCTCCACACACCGCACAGCGGAACACGACCTCCCTCGACTGGCCGATGCCGCGGCCGCGCGGCGCCCCTTCGACCCGCTCGCGCTGGCTCGGCGCCGGCTTCGAGCGCGGGCGCTCCCGCTCGTCCGAGTCATCCATGTAGCCGCGATGTCTGTACTTGCGATCACCCATGGTGTGCTCCCGTGTGCCTCGCCCCTGTGAGGGTATCACTCTGCGCCGGCCCGACCACTCTGGCCATGTCCGGAATGCCTACTGCGGCGCCGCCACGCCGCCCCACGTCGGCGAGTAGTTGCGCCCCTCGTGAGTGAGCTGACGCGGGTGCCCCCCGGCGTCGGTGATGTAGACCTGCTGGGCGCCGTCGCGGTCGGAGGAGAAGGCGAGCAGCGAGCCGTCAGGGGAGAAGCAGGGCGACTCGTTGTTTCCTGGGCCCGGTAGGATGGCAACCTCACCGCTGGCGACGTCGATGGTGGCGAGCTGGAAGCGGCCTTTGATCTTCGTTGTGCAGGCGACTCGGGTTCCGTCTGGCGACCAGGCCGCCTCATCGTAGAAGTCGCCGTCGAAGGTGAGGCGCCGGACATTGGCGCCGTCACTGTCCATGATGTACAGCTGCGGCGTGCCGGAGCGAGCTGAGGTGAAGACGATCTGACGACCATTCGGCGCCCACGCGGGCTGCGTGTCGATGGCACGGGCCGTGGTCAGGCGGGTTGCCTCGCCGCCGGCGGTCGGGATCACCCAGATGTCGACGTTGTCGCCGCGGCTCGAGGCAAACGCGATCTTGGAGCCGTCGGGGGAGAAGCTCGGGGAGGAGTTGACCCCGCCCTTGTCCCACAGCGGCTTGAGGTAGCCCTCCTGGGGCGTCAGTAGGTACAGCCCCGGCGTGTTGCGCAGGTAGGAGGTGAACGCGATCTTGGAGCCGTCGGGCGACCATGTGGGCCCGACAGCAATGCTCGAGTGCTTGGTCAGCTGCCGCGCATCACTACCGTCCCAGTTCATCAGCCACAGCTCGGAGTGGCCGGTCCGGTCCGAGATGAAGGCAATGCGGGACAGGAACGGCCCCGGACGGCCGGTGAATACCTTGACGAGATCGTTGGCCAGCGTGTGGGCCAACACGTCCGTGGCGTTGAGGCCGGCACGGTACCGCTTGGCAAAGGCGTACTCCCCGGAAACCAGGTCGACGAGCCGTGCCTCGACCACGAGCTGGCCGCCGGCGCGGACCACTGTGCCCGTCAACAGGAACTGAGCGCCGATCGAACGCCACCTCTCGTACAGGATCTTCGGCCGCGGGTCTTCCTGAACCAGGCCGTAGAGCTTGTGATCGAGCACCGCGATCGGGGCGGCGACCGCCAGATCGGCGTCGAGGACCTGCTGGAACTGCTGGGCGACATCGGCCGGCGTGCCGGGGAGGACCAGAAACGCCGGCGTCGCCACCGAGACGCGGGTCAGCCCCGGCTGGGTGATCTTGAGGTAGAGCTCGTCCTGTGCCGTCGCGGTGACCGCGACGGCGATGAAGACCAGGGTGGCGAAAAGTCGGGAAACCAGGTGCATGGCTACTCCGTGAAGGCGAGATGGACGGTGAGAGAAGACGGCCCGTAGGCCGGCGGCAGCGGTGGCAGCGGGTTGGCGGCGTACAGCGCTCGCAGCGCGGCACGATCGAAGCTGGGGATACCCGAGCTCTCCTCGAGAGCGATCTCGACCACGCGCCCCTCCCTCATGATGCGAAAGCGGATGTGGGCCGTGGTGCCTGCGGGCACCGGCGGCTTGTACCACCGCGACTCGATCAGAGCCAGCATCCGCTGCACATAGTAGGTGAAGTGAAAGTCGGACGGTATGCCGGTCGAGCCATCGGCCGCCGCCTGGGCCACGGACAGGCCTGTTCCGGTGCTGGGCGGCGCCTCGGCCTCGGGCGTCGGCACGGGTGTAACCCGCCTCGCCGGCATCGCCTCGGTGCTGGCCGGGCGGCGATTGGGCCGCTGGCGGTGCTCGGGGATCTGCGGCGGCGGGCTGGGCTTCGGCTCCGGGACCGCGGTCGGCCGCGGCGCGGCGGCGCGCGGCGCCCTGCTCGGCGAGCGACCCGGGTTCGGCAGTTGAACGAGGCGGACCGAGACCGATGGCAGGTGCAGCGGCCGGTGTGGGGAGAACCGAGCAGCTACCGCGACCCCGATCACCACCGCACCGTGGAGGCAAAAGGCGAGCACGACGTAGGGGAGGTAGGAGCGGTCGAGGCGCCGCCGTTCCTCAAGGATGTGGGAGACGGGGTCCACACGTCACCTCTCCGGGTAGGTGACCATGCCGACCTGCTCGACGCCAACCTGGTCGAGGACGGCCAGAACCTTGACGACGAAACCGTAGGGAAGGGACTCGTCGGCCTTCAGGTAGACCGGCCGGGGCTTGCCTCCCAGCACCGCGCCGAGACGTTCGGGAAGCAGCTTGAGGTGGATCGGTTGGTCGCCGAGGTAGATCAGCCTGTCCGAGGTCAGGGTCAGCACCAGGGGCTCGAGGTGCTTGCTCGAGAGGGCGGGAGCTGTCTGCTTGGGCAGGTTCACCTTCACGCCCTGTACCAGCATCGGCGCGGTGATGATGAAGATGATCAGCAGCACCAGCATCACGTCGACCAGCGGCGTGACGTTGATCTCCGCCAGGTCGCCGAGGTCGGTCGAGGTGCGTACTGGGCCTGCCATGGTCCTCAGGAGAAGTTCCGCTCGACCAAGTTGACGAACTCGAGCAGGAAGTCGTCCATGCGCCGGCGCAGCTGGCGCACCTTGGCCAGGAGGTGGTTATAGGCGATAACGGCGGGTATCGCGGCGACCAGGCCGGCCGCGGTGTTCACGAGTGCTTCGGCGATTCCCGGCGCTACCGTGACGATCGAGGTCGAGCCGGTGGCGCCGATGGCCCGGAACGTGTTCATGATTCCCCACACGGTGCCGAAGAGGCCGATGAACGGAGTGACGCTGGCGGTCGTCGCGAGCAATGGCAGGGCCCGCTGTAGCCGCTCCTGCTCGCTGCCGATGGCACGTTCGATGGCGCGCGCGATGCCGTCGAGGCTGCGTACCTGGACGGAGCCGGCTCCCTCGTCGGCGCGCCGGCGGGTGGCCCGTATCTGTGCTTCGAGCTCGGCGTAGCCGGCCTGGAACATGCCGGCCAGCGGTGACCTCTTCAGCTTCGGCGCCGCGTCGGCGACCTCGTTCAACCGCGTCGCGCGGCGGAACAGCTTGACGAACTTCTCGGACGCCCGACGCGCCGCGCCCAGCTCCCGCCACTTGGCAAGGATGACCGACCACGAGCCCAGCGAGAACAGGAGCAGGATGAGGAGGACGACCTTGGCCACCCACCCGGTCGAGACGAAGAAGCGAAGTATCTCCACGCCGGGCATTGTACGAAATCTCCCATCGCGACGATAGGATAGGTCCATGCCGGCACGGTGGCGCCAGCTCCCGCACACCGCGGATGTCCGTCTTCAGGGATGGGGACGAGAGGTCGCCGACGCGGTTGGCGCACTGCTTGCCGGCGTCCAGTCCGTTGTGTTTGGGAGAGTCGTCGCCTCCCGCCCTGCACGTTGGGAGCGGTGGGCGCCCGACCCCGGAGCCGCCCCTGACCTGCTGCTCGTGGAGCTGCTGGGCGAGGCTGTCTACCGCCTCCAGGACCGGCGCGAGGCAGTCGTCGTCCTCGATGGCGATCTCGGTTCCGCACGGATCGGCGTTGCGTCACTGCCCGATGACGCGAAGCCGCTTCGCGAGGTCAAGGCGGTAACGTACAACGATCCCGTCCTGCGCCGGGAGCCCGACGGCACCTGGACCGCCGAGGTCACGTTAGACGTGTAGGGCCGGGACCGGTGGACGCACTTGAATGCAAGGACTAAGGAAGTAAGGAGTTAGGAGATGGAGGATAGAAGATAGACGGAAGAAGGGAGATGGCGGTCAGCCGTCAGTGTGTCCCCAGGCGTGGTACCGGTTTTCTCTGGATCACTATCAGCCCGAAGGCTCCGGGCTACTCGTGCGAAGCCATGACCCGCCAGGCGACGAGGCGGTCGTTCATGGCGCGGAGGCGACGGCAGAGCAGGCGACAGAGCAGCGACAGGAACTGCACCGCCGCGTCCGGGTCCATCGATAGAACCTCCTCGAGGATCGAGCGGCTGACGGAGAAAACCGTGCATCCGGCGCTGTGGGCCTTGGCGTCCGCGGAGCGCGGGTGATCGTCGATGAGCGCCATCTCGCCGAAGACCTCGCCGCGGCCGAGGATCGTCAGGCACTCCTCGCCCATTCCGGGGATCAGGCGGGAGATCCGGACCTCCCCGTCGACCACGATGTACAGGGTGTCGCCCCGCTCGCCCTCGGCGAAGATCATGGCCTCGGACGAGAAGCTCTCCTCGTGGGAGTAAGTGGCCAGCAGCCGCAGCTCCTGCGCCGACAGGCCCTGCTCGCGCAGAAGGTCGAGCTTGTCCTCGGCCGACAGGGTCACGGGGTCGCCGGTGTCGTGTCGTGGCTCGCGCGGCCAGGTCTGAACCGGAGAGCCGAAGAGCTCGCTCATCTGCGCGTTGGCGCCGCGAACCTTCTCGGCCAGGGTCTGCCAGAAGCTCCACAGTAGCGCGACGGCGAGCTCCCGGTCTTCGCGGACCGCCTCGTCGAGGTCGCCGGCGAGGATCATGAACAGAGAACCGTCGCCGACGCCGAATGCGGTCGCCGACCGCGGACCGGCGTCGAGATAGGCGACCTCGCCGAACAGGGTGCCTGGTCCCAAGGTTGTGAGGACCTGGGTTCCGGCCGGCGTGCGGCGGGTGACGTGGACCGTGCCCTCCCGCAGGAGGTAGAGGTCGCGCCCGTCCATGTCTTCGCGGAACAGGACGTTCGCGTGCTGGAAGGGCACCGGACGTGTGAGACGGGCGAGTGCGATCAGCTGGTCGTCCGCAAAGTGCCGGAAGAGGTCCATGCCGCGTAGCTCGCCAGCGCGGCGGATGAGATCCTCGCCGATCACCTCGCGCCGCCTGACCGACGGCCGGCGGCGGCGCCATTGGGCGCCCGAGAAGATCCGCGCCTGGCTCAGCGAGACGTGGTCGCACGCTTTCTGGAGCGCACCAACGCGGCCCTTGGTGAGGTCATCGACATCTTCCTTCGAGCGTTCACAGAGGCGGGCCAGCGTGCCAACGCGCCGGCGGTCCTGCTCCTGCTCGCGCTCGGTCTCCCACTGCGACAGCAGCATGGCGTCGACCGCGTGCTCGAGAGCCACGGCGTAGCTCTCGAGCTGCAGGGCGGCGCGCGAGGTCTCGACAGCGAGGCGGAGGTCAAGGGGGTTGAGGCGCCGAGCCTGGGAGAACTCCTGCAGGGCAGTGGCGGGATCGCCACCTCGCAGGTGAAGGAATCCACTCGCGGCGTAGGCCAGGTAGTGGAATGGCGTGCGGAGCTTGGCAAAGTCGAACATTTCGACCGCGCGCTCGAGCTCGCCCCGGCTCTGGAAGAGGTTGCCCATGCCCACGGCATGTGAGGACTCGAGGTTGCGCCTCTTGAACTCGCGGTCGAAGCTATCCATCCCCTCGACCTCTCGCAGCCGGTGCGCCTCTTCGAGCAGCTCCGCGCCGCGCGGGGACAGCGCGGCGGCAACCTCCAACAGCTCAGCCGCTTCTGCCGGACGCTTGGCGATCGCAAGTCGCCGCGCGATGGCGATGAGGCGCTCCACGAGGGACGGGTGCGGATGTACCGTATCCATGGTGATCCCTGGACCTTCCATGGTAAGAAACTGTTTGTCTCACGTCAATCCTGTACTGCTTGACTTCCCAGCCTGGCGCTGCCTGAAACCGACCTGAGAATGTTGGCTGTCAACACTTGCAGCGGCAGCGGTTCCGGACATTCCATCCGATCAGGGGAGCCCCACCTGGCAGGCGCCGCGGCTCATCACGGGACGCGTTCTTGACTGTCAGGACGCTAAGTAAGCCAACTACGCTGCTTATTCTCTCTTCTTTTCTGAGTATTCTTCGCGTCTTTGCGGTTCAATCATCGACAACCCGGGTTAGAATGACCCGTTGTGATGCGACGCGCTCTCGTTGTGCTGCTGGTGGCGCTGGTTGTCCCGCTGGGCGCCGGCGCCGTGGAGGAGATCCGGGATCCGGCTTCCGTGACGCCGGGAACCAGGGGCTGGTGCCTGACCGAGATGACCGGTGGAGAGGTGGTACGGGTTCCGATCACGGTGCTTGGGTACCAGGGACCGACAACGCCGGAGGGAGAGTCGGTGCTGGTCCGGCTCGACGATCCGCGCTTCAAGGAGACCGGTATTCTCGCCGGGATGAGCGGATCCCCGGTTTACATTGATGGCAAGCTGCTCGGGGCGCTCGCCATCGGATGGCCGTTTGCCCGCGAACCGATCGCCGGCGTGACACCGTTCGTGCGAATGCTGCCGCTGGCCGGTGGGGGAGCTCACCAGGACATCATGGGCCCGCGGCCACAGATGGCGGAGCTGGCCGCCGCCCTCGCTGCCGGGCACCTCGACCGCACGGTCCTCGACTGGCTGGTTCCGGATGGCGGCCGTCGCAACGGGCTGACACCGCTGCCGGTCTTCGTCAGCGGCGCCTCACCTGCAGCGGTCGGCTGGATCGGGGAGGCGTGGCAACGACTCGGGTGGGCTGCGGGCCCCCCCGCAGGTCGCTCCGAAACCCCCTCGAGCCCTGTCGTGCCGGGCGCCATGATCGCGGCAGTGCTGGTCGACGGTGACGCCGTAGTGGGGGCGGGCGGAACCGTGACCGAGGTCCGCGGCGATCAGGTGTGGGCCTTCGGCCATCCCTTCCTCGGCGGCGGTTCGCTCGGCATTCCACTTGCCCGGGCACGGGTGACTGCCGTCCTGCCGAGCCTCAGCTCGTCCTTCAAGTTCTTCACCGTCGGTGACATCGTGGGTTCCCTGGAGGTCGACCGCAGCCACGGCGTGTGGGGCCGGCTCGGCGCGCCGGCGCCGATGCTGCCGATCACGGTCGAGGCGTCCGGGCGCACATACAGCTTCCGCGTTCCCCGGCATGCGGTGCTGCTGCCGCTATTGGCTGCCTACGTGACGCAGGCGAGCGAGAACGCCCGCGGGCGGACCCTGGGAGATCAGACGCTGAAGGTAAAGCTCGCGGTACAGTACGCGAACGGCGCCAGCCTGGAGTTCTCGCAGATGCTGACCGGCTCTGACGCGAGCGCTCAGGGCGCGGCGCTGGTGGCTGCGGTGCTCGGCTACCTCAACGCCTCGCCGTTCTCTCCACCCTCCATGAAGAGTGTCGCGGTGGTGCTCGTTCAAGACGAGACACAGCATCGGGCGGAGATCATCGACGCGGTTCCCGATCGGACGGTCGTCCGTCCAGGCGAGAGGCTGGGTGTGCGCGTCCGGATGCGGACCTACCGCGAGGGCCTGCTCGAGCGGAGGGCCGAGCTGGAGATCCCCGACTACTTGCCCGCCGGAAAGCTGGACCTCGTGGTCGCCGACGGCGGCTCGTGGAGCGCCTACGACCTCAGGGCGCGTCCGTTCCGCCCGGTGTCGTTCGCCGACGAGCTGCGTTTGATCGGCCGCTTGCTGCCGTCGAGCTCTCTGGTGCTTGCTCTCGAGCGCCGGGACACCGGTGTGGCGCTCGGAGGCGGCAGCGTGGCGGCGCCCCCCAGCATCGTCTTGTCGCTGAAATCAGGGCTGGGTCCGAATGTGTCGATGGTGCCCTATCGCGTCGCGGCGCGGCGGGTGGCGAAGCTGGGAATGCCCCTGTCCGGGGCGGTCCGTGTCTCTCTCGAGGTACGAACGGACGGCCGCGGCGGCGCGGATGGCGCGAAGGCGGAGGACAGATGAAGCGGATGGCAATGTGGGGGCTCGTGATCGCGGTCGCGGTGACGGCCGGCAGCACGACGACCAAGCGCTGGGTGGTGGACAGCGCCAAGGAGCTGCTCGGCGGCACGGGCCAGGGCGTGGCGGTGACCGACGACGGGCGGCTGATTCGAGTGCCGGGATGGGAGAAGGGGGTCAAACTGGAGGAGCCGGTGGTGCTGGCAGGTGCCCTTCTCAAGGATGGAACCCTGCTCCTGGGAACCGGCAACCCCGCGCGTCTGTACGAGCTGCGCGACGGCTCCCTGCGGCAGCTGGCGGAGATTCCGGCCGAGCAGGTGACGTCACTCCTGGTAACGCCTTCGGGCAGGATCTTCGTCGGCACCCTGTCGCCGGCACTGGTGTTGGAGTGGCGTGAAGGCAAGCTCAGTGAGGTCGGCCGGCTGGACGACGGCGGGGTTTGGGATCTGGTGTGGTTCGATGGCGCCGTCGTGGTGGCGGGGGGGCCTCCTGCTTCGCTGTTCCGGCTCGAGGAGAAAGGGCTCCGGCGGTGGGTGGAGTTGCCGGACGAGCACGCCCGAAGCCTCGCCGTCGACGGCGACCTCCTGCTCGTCGGGACCTCAGGCAAGGGCCTCATCCTGAGCGTGGACAAAAAGGGCACCGTGGGGGCCGTCGCCGACAGCCCCTTCACCGAGATTGCGGACCTGCTGGTGACCCCGAGCGGAGAGGTGTGGGCGGCGGCGGTGGTCGGAGAGCCGCCGGCCGAGAAGACCAAGTCCGACGCCGACAGCTCGGCCTCCTCTTCGGCTTCGTCGTCCTCCTCGGTGGCGAACCTCAAGCTGCCGAAAGTGAACGGCGCCACGGCGGCCTCCGAGGTGCTCCGCCTGACTCCCGACGGCGCGCTGATCGCCGTGCATCGCTTCAAGGACCAGGTCGTGTCGGCCCTCGCCTGGGATGGCGGCGGAGTCCTAGCCGGCACCGGCTACGAGGGAGAGATCTGGCGCTTCGGAGAGCACGGCGGCGCCCGGCTGGCGGTTGTGGACGCCGTTCAGGTGACCGGCCTGGTCGCGGGAGGGCGGTACGCCCTGACCCAGGGGCCGGCCGAGGTCCTCCTCAGGCAGGCGAAGGAGGTTCCTGGCACGTTCCGCAGCAAGGCCGAAGGCTTCCCCAACCCGGTGAGGCTCGGACGCTACACGGTCTCGCCGCCGGACGCGACGGTCCGGATACGCTTCCGCTCTGGGGTGACCGGCGACCCGGAGCCGACCTGGTTGCCGTGGACCTCGTGGTTGCCGGGCACCGGCGGGGTGGTCCCGCTGCCGCCGGCGAAGACGGTACAGTGGGAAGTAGAGATCCCGGAGGGAGGCGCAAACAAGGACGTGGAGCGGATCGAGGTGGCGTACCGCGAGATCAACCTGAAGCCGAGGATCGAGCAGCTGGAGGTGGCCGAGCCGGGAGAGGTGTATCTGGCCGCGCCGCCGCCGTCGGGGCAAGTGGTGGATGTTTCGCACCCCGACGTCAACGGGATCTTTACAGTGCTCGCGCAGGACCACAACGAAGCCAAGGACATCAAGAAGGGCAAGCGGTACTGGCGGGTCGGATACCGGACCCTCAGCTGGAAGGTCGCCGATCCGAACGACGATCCCCTGCGCTTCGACGTCGAGCTCGAGCGCCGCGACGGCTTTACCTTTCCCGTCCGCAAAGAGCTCGAGCAGACCCAGCTGGCGGTCGACACCACCGCCGTGCCCGACGGCTGGTATCGATTCCGGCTCACCGCGACCGACGCCCCCGGCAACCCGGATCAAGCCCTCACGGCTCGGGCGGAGAGCCGTTGGTTCATCGTCGACAGCACCCCGCCCGTGGTGACGCTGCAACGCGACGGTGCGAAGTGGCGGATCACCGGGCACGACGACCTCAGCAGCATCGCGAGCGCCGAGTGGTCGCGCGACGGTGCGCGGTGGCGTGCGCTGGCTCCCGACGACGGCCTGCTGGACGGCCTCGACGAGACCTTCGAGCTGCCGGCCGCGCCGGGCCGGCATCTTTTGGTCGTGCGTCTCATCGATCGGCAGCACAACCGCGTCGTCGCGGGCGCAGTGGAGGAGTGAGCGATGGGAACCTCTTCGGCCGCTCTGGCGGTGTATCCGGGCTCGTTCGACCCGCTCCACAAGGGGCACGTCGACATCATCAACCGCGCCGTGCAGATCTTCCCGCGCGTGGTCGTAGGGATCCTGGAGAACTCCGGCAAGGACGCGCTCTTCACGCCCGCCGAGAGGGTGGCGATGATCCAGGAGCTGTTCGCCGATCAGCCCGCGGTCGAGGTGCGGAGCTTCTCCGGCCTGCTCGTGAAGTTCCTCAAGGACCTCGACGCCACCATCATCATCCGGGGTATGCGGGCGGTCTCGGACTTCGAGTACGAGTTCCAGATGGCGCTCATGAACCGGCGCCTCTACCCGGGCGCGGAAACGGTCTTCCTGACCCCCAAGGAGGAGTTCACGTACCTCTCGTCGCGCCTGGTCAAGGAGGTGGTCGCGCTCGGCGGTGACGTGACCGGACTGGTTCCAGGACCCGTCTGCGCCCGTCTCGAGGCACGCTACAGGAAGGCGACCCATCCGCCCACCAGGTGAGGGGCGAGGAAGTAAGAAGTGAGGGGAAGAAGGGGCTGATGCGCCTCGTTGTTCTGGGTCCCGGGTACCCGTTTCGCGGGGGGATTGCGTGCACCACCACCGACCTTGTGCTGGCCCTACGGGAGCGGGGTCACGACGTGCGCTTCATTACGCCGAGGCGTCAGTACCCCCGCTGGTTCTACCCAGGCGGCGACGATCGCGACCCGGATGCGTGCCGTCCCGTCGAGGGTGCGGAGCGCCTGCTCGATCCTCTCCGGCCGGCGGTGTGGCCGGGCGCCAGACGGCACGTGCTCTCGCTCGGCGCGGACGTATGGCTGTTCCCCTACTGGACCTGGGCATGGGCGCCGTGGTGGCGGTACCTGCTCGGCTGCCGGACTCGACCGCCGGCGGTCGCGGTCGTGCACAACCCGGCCGACCACGACGCCGGCGCCGTCCGTCGCCTCGCCGCGCGGCTCGTGCTTGGGCGTTGCGACGGGTTGTTCACCCACGCGGCGAGCCTGGTCGACGAGCTGCGGCGAAGCTACCCCGCAGCGCGGGCGGCGAGCTTCCCGCTGCCGCTTCCAGAGGCGCAGCGGGTACCGGAGAGCGACGCCTCGCGGCGGCGCCTCGGTTTCTCGGACCACGATCGGGTCGCGCTCTTCCTCGGGCTGATCCGACCCTACAAGGGTGTCGATCTGCTGCTGGAAGCGGCGGCGCGGCTGCCACGGGAGAGCCCGTGGCGGGTGTTGGTGGCGGGCGAGCCGTGGGGAGCGGAGGGCTCGCGGCTACGTCGCATGAGAGATGACTTGCAGCTGGCGGAGCGGGTCTGCCTCGACCTGCGCTGGGTTCCGGAGACCGAGGTCGGAGGGCTGCTGGCTGCCGCTGACCTGGTGGTGCTGCCCTACCGGTCGGGCTCGCAATCGGCGGTGGCCCCGCTCGCCTTCGCGCATGGGGTTCCCGTCCTCTGCACGCGCGTCGGGGGCCTGGACGAGATCGTCGAGGACGGTGTCAACGGCCTGATCGTCGAGCCCGGGTCGTCGGCGGCGATCGCCGAGGCTCTCGGGAGGCTGGACGACGCCGTCCTCGGCCAGCTGCGCGAGGGTGTGGACGCGACGGCGGGCCGCCTCGGCCGGGACCGGTACGCTCAGGCCCTCGAGGAGCTCGTCACGGCGGTCATCGAGGCGCCCTGATGCCGGGCAAGAGCGAGCCCCCGGCCACCCACCCGGGAAGAGGCTAGAGGTTAGAAGGGAGAAGAAGAAGGCCCCGCCCGCCCATGAGAGTGAGGAGTGAGGGGTTAGGAGTAAGGGGACCCCCTCCCACCCCAGAAAACCTACCTGCAGCGCGCTCCAGAGAATGGTGCGTTCAAACGGGCGTGCGGTCCTTGAGGTTTCTCCGAAGAGCGCTCACGAGCCGCAGGCGCCCACGAGAAACGTCAAGGGGGGGGTCCTCGGCCGTTGGCGTGGGGAGAATCTCATTCAGCATTGAGGTAGGCGGCCCGAGCGGCTTCCGGCGGTCGCAACGAAGGCGGCGATCTCTCCTCGTGGCCTTGCGACCGCCGGAGACGGGAGGCGGTTGGGTGTGCGAGCACACAGACGGCCGCCGGAGCTCCAAAGAACGCCGGGCTGATGCCAAAAGGACGACGCCGGCCCGAAGGCCGGCATCGCCGGGTCGATTGCGAGAGGTGACTTACTGTGCCAGGCGCCGGACCAGCTCGACCGCTGCTTGACGGTTCAGCGTCGAGCTCAGGGGCAGGCTCTTGACCTCGGACGACTCGTCGCCGGCCATGGTCATATACTGAATGGACTTGGCTTCGGGGCCGTTCCAGTAGAGCACGATCGAGAGGTTGTGCCCGACCGCGAAGTCGGCCTCGTTGAGGTGCAGGCCGGGCCTGATGAACACCATCTTCGCGCGGCCGGGGACCACGTTGCTGCGGCCGAACACCACGATGTTGCGGCGGCGCTGGCCGGTTGCTGCGTCATCCTCGGTGACCGGCTGATCGTGGAGCGGCACGACGTCGAACATGCAGTCGGTGAAGCTGACGAACGCCAGGTGGACGTCGCCGCTCTCGGCGTCGACGAACAGGCGCGGGTAGGTCAGGCCGGAGGAGCTCTCGCGCAGGTTGCAGGTCGTGCCCCAGGGCGCCAGCGATCCCATCTCGACCGGGTCGAGCTGGGACATGTCGGGGATGCCAGTCGCGTCCAGCGTAGTCGTCGCGTAGGCTGCCCCGCCATCGTCGTCCGTGCCTGATTCCTGCCACCAGGCGAGGTGGATGCGGCTCGACACCCAGGAGCCGGTGACGTTGCCGTCCGCATCGGTCTTGGTCATCGGGGTATCGTAGACGAGCAGGGTCGGGTGCACGGCCGGAGCGCCGTCATTGCCGGCGACCACCACCGGCCCGAACCAGGTGCCTTCCTTCCAGGTTGCGAGCATGATGCGGGAGCCGGTCTTGCCCAGCGCCTGCTGCCAGGCGGCGACCACGGTCCCGGTCTCCTCGTCGACGTCGACCAGCAGGGACGAAGCCTCGACGCCGGTGGTCCACGGAACGGGAACCTCGAGCGGCTCGACTTCCGGCGCACCAATCGACAGCACCAGCCGGTCATCCTTCGGCTGCAGCCGGTACAGGGTACCGGCATGGTCGAGCGTCATGTTCGACACCGCGGCCCCGGCGGTCAGGGCGCCGCCGAGCATCAAAGCCATGAGAATCGTCAGTGTTTGTCGCATCACGAACCTCGCAGGTTCACGGCGCTGGTAAAGTCCATCGCCATCAGGACGTCGATCATCTCTTCGCTGATCTCGAGCTCCGGGTAGTACTGCGCGAGCTCGCGCAGGTAGCGCCGGGCCCGGAACGGGTCCCCGGAGCGCACGGCAACCTCCGCCAGCAGGAACAGCAGGTTCTTGACAACACGCCTGTCGTCCGCTTCGAGCGCCAGCTCCAGGCCGCGCTCGCCGCGCTCGCGTGCGGTGTCCAGCTCGCCTGCCAGCAGGTAACCGTAACAGAGATCCTGTAGCGGCTCGTGCAGGAGGAATGCGGCCTGCGCCTCCTCCATGAGGGCCCGTGCCTCCTCACAGAGGCTGATCCCGCTGGCTACCCGATCCGTGCACAGGTGCGTGTAGCCGAGGTTATCTTGGATCTGCGCCGCCATCACTCGGCGGTACCCCTCAAACCCCTCATAGGTGTGGAGCGTCTCGAGGTAGGCAGTCTCCGCCGCCTCGAAATCACCGGCGAGCAGTGACAGGTTGCCAAACAGATTCAAGGTTGCGGCGGTGCTGGCCGGTTCCCCAACCTCGTCAACAAGGTCTGTGGCGCGCCGCAGGTAGGCCAAAGCCTGTTCTCGTTGATCCGCAATGTGATACGCCATGGCTGCGTAGTACGCCGCCATCCAGCTCGTCTTTGGCTCGGCGCTGCGCAGGAGGGCCTTCTGCAGGCGCGGCACCTGCTCGCTTAGGCGGTCAAGCTCGGCAAGGGCCGGGCAGCAGTTGCAGGCCGCACGGTCGGCGAGGTCGGTGCGGCCCAGCTGGAGCGCCAGCAGCTCCGCCTCCTGGGCGGCCGCCAGCGACGCCTCGAACCGGCCCTCGGTGTACGCCTCCTGGGCGGTGCGGAGCAGCTCGTCGTAGCGCTCGACGCTCATCCGCCCTCCCCCCGCTCGGCGTCGCCGGCCTGAGTGCGCCTCTCGGTGAGCTCCTTGCGCCGCTTGAACTCGATGAACTCGTGCACCTCGCGGCGTCCGGTCGGGCTCAGCTGCCGCAGCGCGTGCAGCGTCTGCATGTCGTCACTCGAGAGGCGCTCGACCTGGGCGCGTACCGCCGGCCGCTGCTCTTCGAAGAACTCGGCCACACTCATGCCGAAGACGGCAAGGATCCTGAACAAGCTGTCGAGCGAGACGCGGTACTCGCCCTTCTCCATGCGTGACAGATCCGACTGCTGGATGCCAATCTGACGTGCCAGCTCCGACTGCGTCATGCCCCGGGACTTGCGGAATACCCGCAGCCGCTCTCCGATCCGAGCTATCTCCGGGGCTTTCTGCCGGTCCGACAACAGGGCCTCCTGCTTCGTGTAGGATAGTCTACCGCTTGGCACTTGGACGCCAGTGCCATAATAGGGCGGGCGTCATGGGATGTCAACATAAACGGGCACCGAGGACGGAGCGTTGTTCGGAAGTGCGATGACGGAGGAAGCTCGGGAGAGAGGCAAGAGTGGCGTGGGGCCACCGCAGCGTTCTAGCGACTGGTTTCTTTGGGTTCGGAAGCCTGTCAGTCACAGGTCTTCCCGTCCGGTGCGGAGAAGTCATATCTGTTCTCTTCAATCCGTGGAATCCATGGTTCTCCGCGTTCCGAGTCCCACACCTTGCAGAGAGTGCGGCCTGCGCCATTGAGAGAGGGCACATGAGTGGAGTGACCACAGCGGTGAGGGGCTTCGCCACCAAGCTCAGGTCAAACGCCTATCTCCTGCGGCAGCTGTCGATCCGTGCCTTCCGTGCGCGCCACGCCGGCTCGGTCCTGGGGTGGGCCTGGCCCTTCCTCAACACCGGAGTGCAGCTGGCCCTCTACTGGGTCGTCTTCTCCAAGATGATCGGCATACGTCTTGCAGAGGGCTCTCACGTGGGTTTTGGCCTCTACCTGATGGTGGGACTCGTGCCGTACATCGCGATCAGCGACGGTCTGACGCGGTCGGTGTCCCTGTTCCGGGCCAACCGCACGCTGATCCAACGGGTGAGCTTCCCGGCCGAGGTCCTGGTTCTCGGCGAGCTCGGCGGTACCCTGCTGCACCACGGTCTGGCACTGCTGCTGGTCGCCGTCGTGTGTGCCGTTGCGGGCGTCGTCAGCATCACAGGGGCGCCCTGGTTCTTCCTCGGATTGGCGCTCGCGTTGCTGTGGCTCGTCGGGCTGTCGCTGCTGCTCGCGGTTGCTGGCGCGGTGTTGCCGGATATTGGTGAGATCCTCGGTCTGACGCTGTTGGTGATCTTCTACGCGGCGCCCATCGTGTACCCGTTGGAGCTGATCGGCAACCGGCTCCTTCGAACCATGATCTCTCTCAACCCGCTCACCCAGATCGTGGCCCTGTTCCGGTCGGGCCTGCTCGGCATGCCGGTTCCGGGGTGGCCTTCTCTGGTCGGGCTGGCTGCCGGCGGGCTGCTGCTCTTGGGTATGGGCATCGTGGCCGTGGACCGTGCTCGGCCTCATCTCGCCGATCTCCTGTGATCGGGCGAGACGTTCGGATGTTGTAGAATACGCTGCTCTCGGCCGGGCGGTGGCCCGGCCGAAGCCTTGGAGGACAGGAATGACGAGTCTGAAGGTTGACCTTCGGCCATGGCTGGTTGCCGTGGTCGCCGTTGGAACGGCCTGGGTAGGGAATGCGAATGGACAGACGGCGAAGGCGACACCCACGGTGACGCCGGCCCCCAAAGCCGCCGCGACGTCCAACAATCCGGAGAAGGCCACGTCCCTCGATCAATGGGTCGCGGACATGATGAAGCCTCGGGCGTATCCCAAGAGTGTCATCGTCCGCATCGACAAGCACTTCGCCTACGCCCACAAGGCATCTCCGTGGAAGTTCCGCATCGTCAAGGAGGAAGGCGACACGGTGTGGCTACAGCCGCTGCCGCCCGAGGACCCAGGCTCTCCGTTGCACCAGTTCTGGATGCAGCGACAGGAGGAGCAGGCCAGGATGGCGTATAGAGTCCAGCACCCCGAGGAGGCCAAGATGCTGGACTTCGGCGTCATCGTGCCGCCGTTGCCCTCTCAGGATGCTCTCCGCTTCGAGGTCAGCCGCTACGGCCTGCCTCGGACCGGCCAGTGGCGCAACGACTTCGCCGTCGCCGACATGAACGAGGACGGCAAGCTCGACCTGGTTCTTCCCCAGCCGCGAAAGGGGGAGTTCTCGACTCCCGTCATCCTTCTCGGAGAGGGAAACGGGAAGTTCCACCAATGGAAGGACCTGAAGTGGCCCTCCAAGGTCGCGTTCGACTACGGCGGCGTGGCGGTCGCCGACTTCGACGGTGACGGGCACTCCGACATCGTGATCGGGATCCACTTCAAGGAGCAGTACGTGCTGTATGGGAACGGTAAGGGCGATTTCTCGCGTTCCCAGCTGCTGCCGGCTCCAAAGGCCGAGGTCCACGCCCAGGCCGTGACGACCGCCGACTTCAACGGCGACGGTCGTCCGGACATCGCGTTCCTGGCCGAGGTGAGCTACGACATCAAGACCAGTCAGTCACTCTCGGTGCCTTCGGTGTGGGTTCTCGAGAATCGCGGCCAGAACAAGTGGGTCGTTCACACCGAGGGGCTTCCCGACAGGATCATGGGGATGAGGATTGCAACCGCCGACGTCAACGGCGACGGCCGTCCGGATCTCATCCTGTCCTCCAACGTTCAGGACTGGCGGAATCTGGTGATGTTCAACGAGGTCAAGGACGGCAAGTGGAGCTGGGCCACGAACCGCGTCGATCAGGTTCTGGCGGGCGCCTTCCACTACTCGGTGGTCGCCGAGGCGGGGGCCCCCGACCACCTGGCTGCCGCATTCCAGCAGTTCCAGCTGCTCCCGAAGCCCGAGGGTGGGGCGCCGCCCCAAACCCAGGGACGATCCGGCCTCGTTCAGTACGTGATCGCGAAGAACGGCGCCGTGGCCACCCACGTCATCGAGATGGACCCGGACGACCAGAGGGCGAACCCCTGGTGGCGGTTGGCGGCGGGCGACATCGACGGCGACGGCAATGGCGACCTGGTGGCATTGCGACGGGGCGGGAACGCCCAGGTGCTGCTCGGGGATGGTCACGGCGGGTACGTCGTGGAGCGGTCCCCCGAGCTTCCGGTCCTCGGATCTCCCTACGATGTCCAGATCGTGGATCTCGACGGGGACGGCCGGGGCGAGGTCATCCTCATGACCGCGGCCACCAAGAAGCTCGGCGGCGGGATGGCAGTCTTCAAGCTCGCGGGGAGTGCGGCGCACCAGTGAGAAACGCCGCCAAGCCCCTGAGAGCCAATGACGTTGCCTTTTCTTTGCCGGCAGTGTATGATCCGTATCACCTTCCCATGGAGCCGAACGCTTCAAGGGGGTTGACAGGTGCGGAAACGGGTGCTAGCTTTATGCTGTTGTGACATAACGTCGATTGCGAGAGATTCGGAAATTTACGGCGGGGAGGTGATGTTCGCGGGGGAACGAAGCTGCTTTTCAAGGTGGTTCAAGAGTGCGAAGATCGTTAACGAGAGAAGGAAGGAGCTAGGTATGAAGCGGTTTGTTACCATCATCGCCGCCGTCGCTCTGGTGTTTGCCGGCGCGAGCGTGGCATACGCCAACATGTGCGCTCGGGACAACGTCCCGGGTGCCACGATCCTGTACCCGTTCGTGCACTACAACTACACGGACACCAACGTCAACACGCTGTTCGCGGTGACCAACGTCTCCAGCGAGGCCGTTATCGTCCACTTCACGCTGTGGACCGACTACAGCGCCCACGTTGTTGACTGGAACGTCGTGCTTTCCGGCTATGACGTCCAGACCTTCAGCATCCGCGACATTCTCGACACCCCGGGACAGCTGCCCTCCACGGGCACCCAGCCCGCTGACTACGAGGATGCGAGCCCGGATCAGGTCGACGGCATCGGCCCCATTCAGGACTTCCTGAATCCGTCCGAGGACACGACGGCGCTGTCCGTTCGCTGTAACCCGACGGTCCACGACGCGTATCCGAGCTTCCCGCCGTTCCCGCAGAACTTCAAGGACCTCATGCAGGGCCTGCTGACGGCGTCGCAGACGGCTTCCCGTTGGCACATCGACTGCAACGGCAACGACACGGTCTACGGTGACTGGTTCGAGGCCCGCGGGGCCAGTGACGACACCTGGATGTACATCACCGCCGATGTGGTGTGGACCTGCAACCGGATGTTCCCGGACTCGACCCTGAACTACTGGGTTGACGGTGCGAGTCAGAACCCCTCGGGCGGCCCCAACGGCGCCCAGGCCGTGTACGACAACGTGTTGATGGGTGACATCTTCTACATCAACGACGCCCAGAACTTCAGTGAGGCGATCCCGGCCGTCTCCCTCAACGCCAACCCGAACTACGCGTTCCGGACCGGCAACGACGACGACCCGATCACCTTCTACCACCAGTACGTTGAGGCCACCGGCGCCGGCTACAGCGCGCTCTCGGGCGACTACCGTGAGCCGCTGCCGACCGCATGGGCCTTCCGCTACCTGAACATGGGACAGGCCATGTCGACCAAGCTGCGCGTGTTCAAGCGGGCGACCTACGTCGGCGCTGGCAACCACGCCACCATGATCTGGGACAACTACAACGACGCGGACAACAACAATCAGATTCCGCCTTCCTACATTGCGGCCGACGACTCGATCCCCTACACCCTCTTCATCTGGAACGAGGATGAGGACGCGATGCTGATCACCGGCGTCCGTCCGCCGTGGTCGCCCAGCCCGGGCAGCTGCCGCGTCAACCTGCTCCCGCTGGAGACCCAAGAGGTCGACATCTCCGAGTTCGGCGTGACCTTCACGTCCGGCTGGGGACTGCTGGTCTACCCGCCGTCGAACAACCTGACTGGCGACGACTGGTACCAGGTGTACGTGTCGACGCAGCACGCTGCCGCTGGCCGTTACTCGGCCGCGCTCGAGGGCGCCGTGCTGGGGAATGCCAACTGCTATGCGGACCAGATGCTGCCCGCCCTGTGGAGTGGCATGATCCGCTAACCTAACCTGGCGACAGGCGAAGATGCCTTTCGTCAGATTGAAACGTGTGAGAGTGCGGCGGCCGTTCGCGGCCGCCGCACTCGCCTTCTACACCGGCCCACCAAAGTGCGAATGTAATTGACGGAGATCACAGAAGAACGGGTGGTCCTGAGGTGCAGAGCTTGATATACTCTCACCTGGGTGTAAGGGGCAGCGGGCGGGTGATAAGTGTCGAAACGGGGGACGTTCGACGGACCGGTACCTCGAAACGTGCGGTGCCCGGCAAGTACGGGGCCGAGGGGGCATGACATGTCAGCAGCTAGGAGAGTAGGGGCTTACCGCCGCGGTGCGAAGTTGGCGACTTCTGGACTCGTGGCGCTCGCCCTGATCGTGACGCTGGCGCCACGCGGCGCCTTTGCGCAGACGCCCGCGGCGCTGTACAGCTTCCAGGCGCCGCTGGTGATCGACAACACCGACCAGGGAGATGCCTTTACGTGTTTCGAGCGCCCGCGTGAGACCAGACGCCTGATCTGGAACCAGACCGAGTACATGGTTCTCGATGCCAGCACCGACGTCATGATCTACAACCCCCAGAACGCCCAGATTATAGACAAGGGCCACTTCGGCCTCGGCTTCGGCTGTGGAGGAGTTCTCAGCACGCCAACCATCAACGTGCCGGACGCCATCCTCGGCCTGGACGGCATTAACAACATCACGGTCTGCGACGAGTGCCGCTGGGGAGTGATGAACTCCGACAAGGGCGCCGTGATCTGGGATTTCGGCAACCCGGCTGCAGGCGGCAGCCCGGTGGTGGACAACCCCAATCTCTACACTCTCACGTTGACCGGCGGCACCTATCGGATCGGCTCCCAGCAGTACGTGCTGCTCGGGGGCGGCTACGGGTCGCCGTTCTACAACAAGTGTCCGGGCGATCAGATGGGGGTCTACACGATCTCGGCCAACGGAGCTCCGAGCAGTAACCCGATCCAGTGCGTTTCGGACTCGGCGGACTTTGACCCCAGGGCCGGGCAGGAGGTCTGGGTGCCGTTCAACGGAACCCCACAGCCGTTCTACGTCTACAAGCAGGCGAGCAACTCCGGCGTCAACGTCGTGCGCATCGGCAGCGACGGCATTCCGGTGCTGCCGCCGCAGAATGCGGTACCGTTCAGCTCCGGCAACCTGGACTACTTCAGCCTCGACACGCGGGCGCTGTCGGACGCCAGCGATCCCCACTTCTGGCTTCTGATCACGAACCAAAGCCAGAGCCCGGCCGCGCACGTCTACAAGGTGACGCCGTCGGCAGCGGCGGTCGCGCTCGACTTCCAGGAGGTGGCAAACTTCTCGGCCGCGTCGTGGGACCGCGGCGACATTCACTACCCCTACGTCTTTCTGATGACCCCCGGCGGTCTGTACGGCACGGTGGGCTTTTACGACCTCAGCACCAACCCGCCGACCCTGCTCGACGACGCGTACTGGAACGATCCCAACTCGGACTTCAACACCGCCGCGTACGACCCGACCGGAGCGGAGAACTCAGACGCGTTCTTCACCAGCGACGGCGGCTGGCTGTACTTCCCCCGCTACTACCAGATGGCGCGCTTCAAGTACACGCCGTCGAATCCGACGGCCGCGGCGGCGGTCAGCCCTTCGCCGGCCTTCTGGGGTGACACGGTGACCGTCGACGGCAGCGGCTCGGGCGGCGCCGCCGAGTACGCGCTGTGGATCGACAACGACCCCACCGGGACCGCACAGACGACCCCGGTGGCCGGCCTCAGGCCCGGGCAGAGTGGTGCCTGGGGATCGGCGACCAGCCTCAACTGGACGGTTCCGGACAACCCGACCCCGCCGTACTACGGCCACGTCGCGGTGCGCGACGTCGGCCGCGGCTACCCGTACGACCCGGCGAGCCACCCCGAGATGCTGGACACCAAGCAGGTGACCCTCGACCTGACCCCGACCGCCCATATCACGGCGCCGGACACCGTGTTTATCGACGAGCACGGCACCCTCAGCGCCGGCTCGTCGGACGGTAACCCGACCGGCTATAGTTGGACAATCACCTCACCGACCAATCAGGTCTACAGGGCAATCACCCGCGACGTCAGCCAGCTGTTCAACGAAAGCGGCAGCTGGACCGTCGACCTGACGATCGACTGGAAGAACGGTGAGTATAGCGATACCGCGACGCCGGCGACGGTCGCAGTCAAGTCGGCGCTGGCGAGCTTCACCATCAGCCCGACGCCGCAGTACAACAACGTGCCGATCAACCTCGACGGCAGCGCCTCGAAGCCGGCCGGCGGTCTCACCTACCAGTGGTCGGTGCTCAATTACAACCAGCAGGAGGTGTGGAGCAAGTCCGGTGAGACGGCCACGGCCACCATACCGGCCGACACCCTGACGCCGGGCAACTACACCGTCAAGTTGACCGTCAGGAACACGAGCACGCAGGAGATCGACATTGCCACCCAGGGCATGGCAGTAGGGGATGGCAGCGCCGGAATCAGCATCACGCCCACCAACCCCGAGCGAGGGCAGCAGGTTACCTTCCAGACTAGCGGTATCGACGGCATCACCGCGATCACCTGGCACTTTGGCGGTCCCAGCTGTGACGGCTCGCCAGCCGACTGGACCTGCACGGCCTGGTGCAGCTATCCGACGACCTACACTTACAGCACCGCCAACACCTACAACGTAAGCGCGGTGGTCACCTCGAGCTCCGGCACGCGCACCCTCAACGGCACAGTGACCGTGCAGCCCACAGGGCAGTGCACGACAACGGGGTGCAGCTACACCGCCTCGGCGAGCCCAACCTCGTTCAGCGCCTCAGGCGGCACGGGGATGCTCTCCGTCGGCGCCAGCTCCACGAGCTGCGCCTGGACGGCAGCGTCGAGCGCTTCCTGGCTGGTGCTCAGCAGGACCTCCGGCTCGGGCAGCACGAGCGTCAGCTTCAGCGTCGGCGCGAACAGCGGCTCAAGCCGTGCGGCGACAATCACAGTCACCGGCGCTGGCGCCACACCTCGCACCGTCAGCGTCAGTCAGGCCGCCGCCGGCGGCGACGCCGGGACGCTGACCATCTCTCCCGCAAGCCCCAACCGCGGCCAGATGGTGACCTTCAGCCTGGTGGGAATCAACGGCATCCAGGGGATCACCTGGCACTTTGGCGGCGCCAGCTGCGACGGCTCTCCCCAGGACCAGGACTGCAGCGGCATCTACTGCTCGCCAACGACCTACACCTACTCGACCGCAGGAACGTACAATGTCAGCGCGGTCGTGCACACTTCCAGCGGTGCCGTCACCAAGACGGGGACCGTCAGCGTGCAGCCGAGCGGAGAGTGCTCTGGCGGCGCCTGCAGCTACACACTCAGCGCCAGCGCCACCAGCTTCGCGGTGGCGGGCGGCAGCGGCACGGTCACGGTACAGGCCGACAGCGGCTGCGCCTGGACCGCCACCTCGAACGCCTCCTGGCTCCACATCACCGGTGCGAGCTCGGGGAGCGGCAACGGCAGCTTCGGCTTCGGCGTCGATGCCAACTCCGACGGCGCGGCGCGCAGCGCGCAGCTCAAGGCGGGCGGCAAGAGCGTGACCATCTCCCAGACGACCGTGGCGACCGGCGCCGCGGTGGTGCCGGCGGCGGCGCGCACGATCGGTCAGCAGGGGACCAACTGGCAGACCGACCTCTGGATCTTCAACCCGAACTCGAACCAGGTCACGGTCAACGTCCGCTTCTACCCCGACAACGCCGACAACAGCGACGTTCCGAACCAGCCGCCGCTGGTCCAGAAGCTGCTGCCGGGGCTCGGCACCGTGTTCCTGCCCGACGTGCTCAGCGCGGTCGTTCCTACGGGCAACCTCAAGGGCGCTCTCGGGATCGACGTCAGCGGCAGTATCAGCCGGCCGCTCGTCATCAGCTCGCGGACCTTCAACACGGACGCCAACGGCGGTACCTTCGGACAGTTCGTGCCGGTGGTGCAGGGCAGTCCGGCAACCGTCAGCGAGCTGCTCCTGACCGGTCTCCGCGAGGACGCCGACTTCCGCACCAACATCGGTCTCGTGAGCGGCTCGGCGGACGCAATCGGTGGGATCGTGATCCACGTCCTCGACCAGAACGGCACCGAGGTCGGGAGCTACGGTCTCGGTCTCAATCCGCACGGTATGACGCAGATTGACAACATCGTCGACAAGCTGAACCCGCCGGTGTCCGGTGACCTCACCATCTTCTCCGTCAAGATCAACTTCGTCGACTGGAGGGGCGACCCCGTCGCCCAGCCGGTGACGGCGTACGCCTCGGTCATCGACAACCACAGCGGCGACGCAATCTTCATCCCGGCGATGACGCAGTAGAAGGCGCGGCGACCCAGGGGCCGGGACACCTTCGGCGGATTGGTCATGCTGGCTAGGGCAACCAACGAACGGCGGGCGGTCTCCGGGCCGCCCGTCGGCGCTTCTCGGGGCCGAACGTGACGCCGGTCATTGCGCAAGGTGCTTTCTGGCTGGAAACTTAGGCTTGGACATGTACAGGGGAGGGTCGAGATGAATGGTCGCTTCCTGAGGTCGCTGGCTCCTCTGGCGGCCGGTCTGTCGGTGCTGGCCTCGCTGGCGGTCGCCGGGCCTTCAGCCGCCGCTCTGACTCTGACGACCACGACCAGCGCCCTGCTGCCGGCGGCGGCCCATTCTGTCGGCAGCTACGGGACCAGCTGGCGGACGGATCTGTGGATTTCGAACCCGAACTCGAGCGCCGTCACGGCTGCTATCCGGTTCCTCCCCGCGAACGCGGACAACAGCGGCGTGCCCGGGGCGGCGCCGCTGGCGCAGAAGGCCGTGCCAGCGTACGGCACGGTCTTCCTGCCTGACGTCCTCGGCGCGGCCGGCCTGCCGGACAACGTCAAGGGCGCCCTAAGAATCGACCTCGACGGCAACCCGAGCCGGCCGGTGGTGATCGGATCGCGCACCTACAATCGGCTCACCGCGGGACCCGGCACCTACGGCCAGTACGTGCCGGCGTATCAGGGCAGCCCTGCGCCGGTCAGCGAGCTGTTTCTGACCGGCCTGCGTGAGGACGCCGGCTACCGTACCAACGTTGGCTTCGTGAGTGCCTCGCCGGAGGCGGTCGGCGGCATCGTGGTTCACGTCTTGAACGAGAACGGCATCGAGGTCGGGAGCTACGAGCTGGGCCTGTACGCCTACGGCATGACCCAGGTGGACAGCATCGTCAGCAAGCTGAGCCCGTCGCCGGGGGATCTTTCTGTCTTCTCCGTGAAGATCGACTTCATCGACTGGAAGGGCGACCCTGTCGCGCAGCCGGTCATGGCCTACGCCTCCGTCATCGACAACCGGAGCGGCGACGGCGTCTTCGTCCCTGCCAGGACCCCCTAGAGGCCCGGCCGGAAGCCCCGATCCGGCCTCGATCCGCGATACGGGGCCACCTTGCGCGTTTTTCGCCTGCCCCACGTCTCCAACGCACCTGCATGAGGGTGGAGCTACGTTTGAACCGCGAAGCCGCAAAGAGCGCAGAGATAAGAACAGGAGGATTCTCCTAGGCGACTTCGCCAGCTTGGCGGCTTGGCGGTTTACAGGCGCGTTCGCCACAAGCCGAAACCAGCTGAGAGGGCAGCGACGTGGAAACGGTGGAGTGTGGCCTAGCCTGGTATGGCTGCTGCGGAGGACCTCCGCCGTCGAACCGTCCAGATATGCTATCCTGCATCGGTGTGATGAGAACCGGGCGCAGTCGTCTGAGCCCGGGAGGTCGGTCTGAAAACCACGAGTGGCACACCCCGGGCCGGAATCCGTGAAGGACGATGGCGGCGAGGCGGCCGTGCCGCGATTCCACCAAACCGGAGGTCAGATTGAGACGCCTTCTTTCCCTGTTCTGCGTCCTCAGCTTGTGCGTGACGGCGGCCGTGGCGGCCGCGGAGTCGAAGCCGGCCACACCGGAGACCGCCAAGAGCCAGCTGCTCGACACGATCCTCGCCCATGCCGGCGCCGCCACCGCGCCCAAGATAGACGGTGTCTTCCGCCTCGACGTGACTTCTGAGGAAACAACCTCGGACGGCGTGCCCCATAAGACCAAGTTCACGGCATGGGTCAACCCGGCGTCCTTCACGCAGCGTCGGCTTCAGCTCACCGAGAAGGTCGTGATCGGCTTCGACGGCCGGGCCGCCTGGGCCACCATCGACGGCAAGCCGGACACCCGGCCGCAGACCGACCTCCAGGGCACCGGCACCCTCAACCGGCTTCTCTTCCCTCTCTTGCTGCCGTTTTCGTTGGCCCAGCAGGGAATCGTGTTCGGGACGCCGACCAAGGCAAAGTGGGAGAAGAAGCCTGCCCTCGAGGTTCCGTTGACCTTCCCGGCCAACTTCTTCTACTCACCGGTCATGGACACCAACTGGGAGCTGTTCGTCGATCCCTCGACCCACCGGGTCCTGGGCGCTCAGTTCACGGCGGCCTACCAGTTCGTCAAGGTCGGTGCCGAGGGAATGCGGTACTACGTGCTGACCTGGCAGACGGTGGAAGGGGTGACCCTGCCGGCGAAGGCCCTGGCCATCGGGATCGACCAGCTGGGTCACGAGTCCGGTCACGTCAAGCGCATCAACCTGACCGTCACGAAGGTACCGGGAGACGCGTCGCTGTTCCTGAGCCCGGAGGCTCTCGCGGCCATCGGCGAGCAGCAGTAGCAGGAGGACCCTCGAGGCCCCAGGCAGATCCGCGGCCTGCGGCCGCACCCCTCGGGATCGGGAAGCCCGGTCTCGAGGAGGACCTCGGCCCGGTTTTCCCGCCCCGAGGGACCGCTCCGCTCGGATCTGCCTCCCGGGTTCTCTGAGAGGTTGTGAGCCCCCCTCCCTTTTGATAGGGGAGGGATCGCGCAGGAGCGTCCTCTCGCACCCCGCCCCTGCACTCGCATCGTCGTCGCGACCACGAGGTCAGCGACTCCTCGCTCGCTGGCGGCGAGGCGCGAGGAGAACGCCCTGCGCGATCCCGTCTGGACGGGTGTGGCGCGATCGCCTGTCCCGTGCGGGCTTACGCCCGCAGCCCGCTGCGCGGGCCGGCGGGGCGGGGACGGAGCGGCGCGTCGGCTCACGGCGGCACCCCGCGCGGGCACCGGGGAGGCCGTGCTCGGAGGCTTACCCTCGTGAAACCTCGGGCCAAGCCTCCTGCGCCCGGTCCCCCCGCCGCCCGCGGCGGGATGGCCGCTCGCCTCCTTCCGTTCCGTTCCCACCCCGCCGCGGGACCGTCCCTGGGGAAAGAACACCGCAAGCCATTGATGACTCGTCAGTGATCGTAGCGAAACTAGCTGGGAGTCAACCACGAAGGCACGAAGACACAAAAGGGGAGACGGCGATGACGCCATGGTCCGTTGGCCTCCAGATGGCTGCAGGCTGGGAGAACGGAGAGAACGCGCTGGCTCAGGGGCTACAGCTTCCTCCTCGCGCCTTGATCTCGACCCCAAGCCGGGTCTGCGGACGGTACCGGGGTTTCCGGCCGGACCTCTACGTTCTGAACGTCGAGCTGCCGGAGGCATACTCTCTGTATGTTGAGGACAGCGAGACGTGAAGAGCACAGCCCTGGCTGGCGTATTGCCGGGCACGGTAGATTGCGGCCGGATGACCCGGGCCAGCCCCCTGATCAGGTATCCTGTCGCAGGTGACGAACTTCGACGTTGCACCAGCCGTTCGAGTCCGGGATGTTACGAAGACCTATCGGATCTTCGCGACCCCCTACCAACGTCTGCGCAAGATGACCGGTCTGTCGTCGCGGTTCATGGAGCTCGACGCCCTGAGATCAGTCAGCCTGGACGTCGCGCCCGGGGAGACGGTCGGCATCGTCGGCGAGAACGGGGCCGGCAAGTCGACCCTTCTCAAGATCATTTCGGGGACCACGTCCCCGACCTCGGGGACGGTCGAGGTCGTCGACCGGGTCGCCTCGATTCTCGAGCTGGGCGCCGGCTTCCACCCGGAGTTCACCGGTCGGGACAACGCGGTACTCTACGGCGCGCTGATGGGTCTCGATCGCCCCGTCATGGACTCCCGCCTCGAGCAGATCCTGGCTTTCGCCGAGCTCGGCGAGATGATAGACAGTCCCATCAAGACTTACTCGACCGGCATGGCGATGCGGCTGGCTTTCGCGGTCGCCACCCATGTGGACGCCGGTATCGTGATCATCGACGAGGCGCTGGCGGTGGGGGACGGCTACTTTCAGAAGAAGTGCGTCGATCGGTTGCTCAAGCTCAAGGATGCGGGAACGACGATCCTCTTCTGCTCCCATTCCATGTACTACGTGACCATGTTCTGTGACCGGGTGGCCTGGCTCACGGAGGGGCACGTGAACCAGGTTGGCGGAGCCAAGGATGTCGTCGAGGCATACGAGGCTTTTCTGCTCGAGCGCGGCAAACGCCGGCTCGACGTCGAGGCGGGCGGCGCCGATACCGGCGCCCTGTCCAGCGTGAGGGTCGGCAGGATTGCTTCCCTGAAGGTCCTCGGAGACGGAGGCGCTACCGACGACCTGCGGGGCGGTGATTCTCTGGCCGTCATCTTGGAGGTTGAAAGCCTCCGTGAGGACGAGGTCTTCCACATCGGCGTGGTCGTCGATGCTCTCGACGGCAACTGCGTGCTTGCCGTTTCCTCCCTGTGGGACGGCGAGAGCCCCCTTTCCGGCGCGATGCGGTACACGGTCACTCTCGAGGTGCCGCAGCTGCCGATCGCCAACGGGATTTTCAACGTTTCCGCATACCTTCTCGACGACAGCGGGCTGCACGTTCATGACCAGGTCGTCGTGCCGCGGGCGATCCGCGTCAGCTCGGAGGCGTGGACGCCGTCTCTGCTGCAGCTGGCGCACGGATGGAAGGTGGAATGAGCTTCGGCTTCAGAGCCCGCGCCGGTCGTGTCGGCCTGCCACTTGCCCTCCGCCGTTGGAGCTGAGGCGTGCGGGTCAACTACCTCCTCGAGGATACGGCGCTCTTCGGAGGGGTCAAGATCGCGCTGCACCAGGCACGCCTCCTGAGCGCACGGGGTCACGAGATCCGGGTCGTCACTCCGGCTCAGCGCCCATCCTGGTTCGACCTCGGTGTGGAGCTCGTTCAGGTCGGCAAGCTCGAGCCAGGGACGCTGCCGGCCGCCGACGTGAACGTCGCCACCTTCTGGACCACCATCGTCGTCGCGGCGTCGGCCCCCTGCGGTCAGGCCACTCACTACTGCCAGGGCTTCGAGGCGAGCTACACGCACAACCGGGAGGAGCACCCGAGGATCCTGGAGGCGTACCGGACGCCGATCCCCGGCCTCGCCCTTTCTCCCCACCTGGCGGAGCTCCTACGCACGCGGTTTGAGCGACCGGCGCGCGTCGTGCCCCCGGCCCTTGAGCCATGGTGGAGGCCGCGCCGCCGCCTGGGGCCCCACCGTCCTGCCAGGGTCGTCGTCGTCCACCCCTTCGAGAATGACTGGAAGGGCGTGCCGACCGCTCTCGAGGCGGTGCGCCGGCTCCGCGATGGCGGCGTTGCCGTCAAGCTGGTACGGATTTCGCAGTGGCCGCTGGGCGATACCGAACGCGCCCTCCTCGAGCCGGAGGAGTTCCACTGTCACATCGATCAGCCGCAGGTGGCGCGGCTGTTGGCGGGGTCCGATCTGCTGCTGGCGCCCTCCTGGGAGCAGGAAGGTTTCGGCCTGCCGGTGCTCGAAGCCATGGCCTGCGGCGTTCCGGTCATCGCCTCGGACGTTTCGGCGTTCCGAGGCTACGCGGCGGGGGCGGCCGTCCTGGTCGACCCTCACGAGCCGTCGGCCTTCGCCGAGGCCGCCCGGCAGGTGCTCCGGGACCGCGGCGCCTGGCGCCGGATGCGCCGCGACGGGCTCGCCGTCGCCTCGCGGTTCACCGAGGAGGCGACCGCTGACAGTGCCGAAGCGGCCCTCGAGTGGATCGCCGGGGGCCGCTGGAGGGAGCAGGGGTGAGGGTGGCTCTGACGGTGGTGGCCTACCGTTCCTCTGCGGTGTTGCCGGCGTGCCTGGTCTCGTTCAGGCGCGAGGCGGCCGCGGCCGGCGTCGAGGCCGAGGTGATCATCGTCGAGCAGTCGGAGGACCAGGCAGAGGCGGGAGCCGCAGCGGCTCTCGAGCCCGAGGAGCTGCTGGTGCGCCCGAACCAGGGCTATGCGGCAGGGATCAACGCCGGTGTGGCTGCGGGGACGGGCGACGTCATCCTGGTCGCAAACCCGGACGTGGAGCTGCTCGAGGGGAGCTTGTCCAAGCTGCTGTCGGCCCTGGAGGAAGGATTTGCGGTCGTTGGACCACGGCTGGTCTGGGACCGGAAGGGGACGGTGAACCTGCCGGTGCCCGAGGACCCGGCGCCCTCCTCGGAGGTCCGGCGGGCGGCCCGCCGTCGCTGGCCCGTCCTCTGGCGGAAGGGGCTAGGTGGCTGGCTCGACACGATATGGGAGCTGTGGACCGCCACCGGCGCGATCGAGACGCCGAGTCTGCGCGGCCCGGCGTTGGCGTTCCGAAGGCAGACCTTCACGCCGTGGGACGAGGGCTACTTCCTGTACTACGAGGAGACGGAGTGGCTATGGCAGCTGCGCCGCGCCGGCCGCCGCCTCGGCATCGTCCCAGGGGCCAGGGTTTTCCACCACTGGGGGCATGCAACCCGCCATCTCGACGGGCGGCAGGAGCTGGAGGCGGCGTCCCGCCGCCGCTTCCTCCGGCGCACGATGGGGCCGCTGTCGCGGGCCGCGCTGCGCGCCGTTGACAGCGGACGCCGGACGGCGGGCGTGACGCCCGAAGAGGTTCCGGGGCCGCGGGCCATTCCGGAGCACGAGGCGGACCTCTGGCTGCTGTCGCCGTTTCCCCACTTGATGCCGGCGGCGGGCTGGGTGGGCGGGAGCTGCGTGCCCCAGGCCGTCGTCGACAGGACCCGCGAGGGCAGGTGGTACGCGGCTGCGGCCGATCGCTCGGGGGGCGGGTGGCGGCTGTCCGGCGCCTGGTGCTGGGGGGTCGGATGAGCCTCGCCGAGGTGGTGTTCCGTCCGTTCGAGCCGGGTGACGAGCGAGCGGTGAACGACACCTTCAACGAGGTGTTCTCACTGTCGCGTTCGCTGGCCGAGTGGAACTGGAAGTTCCCGCCGCGGCCGGAGGGTCGCCCAATCATGCTCGCCTTCGCGGGCGAGGAGCTGCTGGCGCAGTACGCAGCCGTGCCGGCGACCTTCCAGGTCGACGACGCCGAGTGGGCGGCGGCGCAGATTGTGGACGTCTTCGCGGCGCGACGGGGGGGCCGCCCGTTCACCCGGCGCAGCGTCTGGTCGCGAACGGCCGAGCGGTTCTTCGCCGAGCTCGGCGAGTCCGGACGGTATCCGCTGTTGTACGGCTTTCCGGGGAGGCGTGCGCTACGGCTGGGCGCCCTCCAGCTCGGCTACGATGCAATGCCGCCGCAGGAGATCGTGTACCTGCGGCGCAGCGGCGGCGCACGGATGCACCGGCTGCGCCGCCTGGCCTACCGCGCCGAAGCTGCGCGCGACTGGGAGCCGCGCCTGGACGACCTGTGGCGGCGCGTTCGCGGCGACTACCCGGTGGCCGTGGTGCGGGATGCCGAGCGTGCGCTGTACCGGCTGGCCGGGCACCCGGCCGTCCGCTACCACCGTTTCCTGGTCTTTCCGCGGTTGTCGACGCGGCCGGTCGGGTTTGCGGCGTTCCGCACCGACGGTGGCGTCTGCCGCTGGGTCGAGCTGGTGTGGGATCACGGCCACCCGGGCGCCCTCGCCCTGGTGTCGGTCGTCGCTCGGCGGCTGGCCGTCCGGCTCGGCGCCGACACCGAAGAGCTGTGGTTGAACGGCGATCCTGCTGGTGAGGAGATCCTGGTCGGGCTCGGCTTCGAGCGCCGGCCGGAGCCCAGCGGCCTGGTTCTGGTGGCGCGGTCCTTCAGCGACGTTCTCGATGTTCGCCGCCTCGACGGCCGCATCTACCTGACGATGGCCGACGCCGACCTGGTGTGAGCGCGATGGCCGTAATCCTCTGGGCGCTGGTCCCGATCCTGGTCGTTCATGCGGTGCTGTGGCTGCGCAACCGGGGCGCGGTTCGCTTCCAGCTCTTGCTGGACCTCATCCTCCTGGTGCTGTTCGGTCCGGCCCTGGGCCGCGGCCTGGTCCTGGACCCGGTCCGCTGCCTGCAGTCATCACCGCCGTTTGCCGCCTGGCATTGGAGCCCGGACACGACACTCCAGCCGACGCAGTCCGACGTCGTGCTGCAGCTCCACCCATGGTGGCAGGAGGCGGGCCGCCAGCTGCGTGAGGGAAGGGTGCCCTGGATCGCTCCCCACATCGGAGGCGGCGCGCCGCTCGTCGGCAACGGCCAAACCGGCCTGCTGGCGCCGGTGATGCTGCCCGTGTGGTTCCTGGGGCCCGAGCGGGGGACCACGGTCATGGCGGTGTGGAAAGTGGAGGCGGCCGCAATCGGGACGTTCCTGTTCCTGGCGCTGGCATGGCGCCTGCGTTTTCCGGCGGCGGCGGTGGGCGGCCTGGCGTGGGGTATCGGACCGTTCCTGACCGGATGGCTGCTGTCGCCCCTCGCGTGGTCACTGGCGGCGCTGCCATGGGTGTGGTGGCTGATCATGGCCGCGCTGCGCCGGCGCTCCAGATGGCGAGGTGTGGCGATCGCGGCTGTGCTGTGCGGGTGGCTGATGGGATGCGGCCTCAACCCCGAGTCGGCCACCGTCGTGGTCGGTTCGGCGCTGCTCGCCGGCCTCATCCTCCACCCTCGACGCTGGCCGCGCGTGGTCGTCACCGGAGCCGTGGCCGCCGGCATTGCCGTCGGCCTCGCTTGGCCCGCCCTGCGCACGATCGCGGCCTCCTCGAAGGCGTCGGCGTACCGAGCAACGAACCCCAACCTCGCGCCGTTGCCGTGGTCCCTGCGCCGCGCGGCGCTCGAGCAGATGCTGCTGCCGGCCGTCCACGGTCATCCCGGCCGTGGCACCTGGCACGGGCCGTACCCCTATGCGGCGGGAGCGCTCGGCATAGGCGGCGCGGCGCTGGCCCTGATCGTCGCGGGAGGGGTCCGACGCCGCCACCGTAGGCTGCTTGCCGCCGCGCTCGCGGCACTAGGTGTCGCTGCGGTGCTGGCCTTCCGCTTGCCGCCGCTCGACCTGCTGCTGGTCCGCCTGCCGCCGTTCGACCGCATGACACTGCCGCGTTTCGGGCTGCTCGTGCCGTGGGGGCTGGCGCTGTGGGCAGCGGCGGCTGCGCACGGCGGGGCGGCCGGCACCCTGCGCCGTCGTCTCGCGTGGCTGCTTCCGGCCGGCCTCATCGTGGCCGCTCTCGCGGCCTGTCGAGGCTGGGGAGGCTGGGACCTTGCCCTGGCCCTGTCGGCAGGCGTTGCGGCGGCAGCGGCTCTGCTGCTGCTGGCACCGCGCCCGCGCTGGCTGCCAGCGGTGGTGACGGTCGAGCTGGTGCTGCTGGCGATCGGCATCAACCCCACCGCGGCGCCCGCCGACCAGGCGCCGCGCCCGCCGGTCCTTGCCCGTCTGCAGGAGCGCTGCAAGGCTGAGCCGGGCCGCATCGTCGGCCTCGGCGAGGTGCTACCGCCCAACGTCGCGGTTCGCTACGGGCTCGCCGACCTGCGCTCGTTCGATCCTCTGCGGCCGTGGCCCCTGGCGCGCCTGCACGCCCTGCTCGGAGCCGACAACCCGGTGCTGCCGGGCCCGGTCCGGTCCGCGCCGCCGCACCTGCTGGGCGCGTGGAGCGTCCGCTACCTGCTGACGCTGCCCGATGCCGCGGCGCCGGGGTGGGAGGCGGTCGACCAGGGCGACGGTATACGGGTCTGGAGCAACCCGTTCTGGCAGCCCGAGGTGCGCCTCGCCGGTCGCACCGTCGAGCTGCCCGAGGAGGCTGGGTGGAACCTGCTTGCCGACGACCCGGCGGTGCTGACCGACGGGGTGGTAGTAGCGGCGGGAACCGAGCTGGTGTCGGCCTCGGAGCGGCGCCTCGAGGTGCTCGAGCGGCGTCCCGACCGCCTCGTCGCGCGCGTCACCTGCAACGGCCCCTGCCTGCTGGTGCTGGCGCAGCCGTGGGCCCCCGGCTGGCACGCGCGCGTCGACGGCGTGCGGCGGCCGGTGGTGCGGGCCGACCTGGCCGGCCTCGGCGTCGTCTGCCCGTCCGGCCACCACCAGGCAGAGCTTTCCTACCGGCCGTGGTGAGGCAGATCCGCGGCCTACGGCCGCACCCCTCGGGGACGGTCAGTCCGGCCTCGAGGCAAGCCTCGGTCCCTCCTGCCGGCCCCGAGGGGCCGCTCCGCTCGGATCTGCCTCCCGGGTCCTCTGAGAGGTTGTGAGCCCCCCTCCCTTTTGATAGGGGAGGGATCGCGCAGGAGCGCCCTCTCGCACCCCGCCCCTGCACTCGCTTCGTCGTCGCGACCACGAGGTCAGCGACTCCTCGCTCGCTGGCGGCGAGGCGCGAGGCGAACGCCCTGCGCGATCCCGTCTGGACGGGTGTTGCGCGATCGCATGTCCCGTGCGGGCTTACGCCCGCAGCCCGCTGCGCGGGCCGGCGGGGCGGGAACGGACCGACGCGTCGGCTCTCGGCTGCACCCGTCGCGGACGCCGGTGAGACTGTGCTCGGAGGCTTACCCTCGGTGGGCCTCGGGCCAAGCCTCCTGCGCCCGGTCCCCCCGCCACCCGCGGCGGGATGGCCGCTCGCCTCCTTCCGTCCCGTCCCCACCCCGCCGCGGGACCGTCCCTGGGGACAGAGCGCCGCCAGGGCAGATCCGCGGCCTACGGCCGCACCCCTCGGGGACGGTCAGTCCGGCCTCGAGGCAAGCCTCGGTCCCTCCTGCCGGCCCCGAGGGGCCGCTCCGCT
>Ga0307425_1000082_pt1 | contig 52202 bp, 44 predicted proteins | sample SalMarWE160330MG_FD_202152 | JGI IMG/M metagenome (GOLD analysis project Ga0307425, IMG submission 202152) | Salt marsh sediment microbial communities from the Plum Island Ecosystem LTER, Massachusetts, United States - WE1603-30 | ecosystem: Environmental > Aquatic > Marine > Intertidal zone >... | reverse complement strand
CGACTGCGAAGGCAGGCTGATCGTCTCCGACCACGGTGATTTCCTGCTCTACTCCACGTATTTCCCCAACGGCGGCCACGACCTCAGTCGCGTACCGTTCAAGCTCGAGTTCTCAGAGGCAGTCCTCCAGCACGCCGAGCAGGCACGTGCAGCCGGGCGGAGCGTCATCATCTGCGGCGACGTCAACACCGCCCACGAGGAGATCGACCTCGCCAACCCACGGTCGAACGCCGGCAACACCGGCTTCCTCCCCGAGGAGCGAGCGTGGGTCAGTCGCGTGCTGGATCACGGCTGGCTCGATATCTTCCGAACCCTGCACCCGGGCGAAGCCGGCCACTACACGTGGTGGAGCAACCGCCGCGGCGTCCGTGAACGCAACGTCGGCTGGCGGATCGACTACTTCTTCGTCAGCCCCGAGCTGGCCGATCGGGTGATCGCGGCGCGCCACCTCACCGACGTCCTCGGCAGTGACCACTGCCCGATCGAGCTCGTCCTGCGCCAGACTCAGTCGTGAGCGGGAGCAACGAGAACGTGAAGAGGCCCGGCGGCGCCGGCCGCGTGCGGCGCCTTTGAGGCCCGCCCTTCACCCGTTCGTGGCGCGCCGTCAGTCCGAGAAGCTCTTGAGCGCCTTCTGCTCGTCATCGAACATGTCGAACACGCCGATGAGGCGGGTCATGGTGAGCAGCTTGTACACCTTGAGGTCGACGTTCACGAGCCTGACCTGGGCGCCTTGACGGTCGCAGGTCACCTTGCACCTGATCAGCTCCCCCAGACCCGAGGAGTCGATCGTCCTGACCTGCCCCAGGTTGATAAGCAGCCGCTTCTTCCCCTCGTGAAGGGCCTCGAGAACCTGCTGGCGGAGGGCGATATCGCCGTGGCCATGGGTCAGCTTCCCCTGCAGGTCCAGAATGACGGCATCACCGCTGTACCGGGTCTCGATCTTCATTACGGCCTCCTTCTCGGTCCGGCGAACCGGTGTGCAGGGCTTCTTCGACCAAGGCTAGCATACTGCAGGACTCGACGGCAGAGCCGCGGCGTGATGTCTCCCGAACGCCCGCGGACGCCGGACCGGCCTCGCAGCATGCGCTCCGGGATGGTTCGCACCCAGCGGCTGCGCTATCCTGTTACGAGCATCTGGCAGCCGGAGATCCGGCCCACTTTCGGAGGGTATGAGCTTGGGCGAAAGCGGCAACGACAGCCCCGGGACCGCGAGCTCCGCTTCGGCCTCACCCCTCCGAGTCGATCTCAGGTTCGCTAGCTTCACCGAGTTCATCAGCGCGTATGGAAAGCTCGTTTCCACAGCCGGCATGTTCCTGGTCAGCGACAGCCCCCCGAGCGTAGGGAGCCGGGTTGCGCTCCGTCTCCGTCTCGATGACGGGTTCCCGTTGATCCTCGCCGAGGCGCAGGTCCTCTGGCTTGGGCGAGTGGACTCGTCACCAGCGGCGCCGAGCGGAGCGGCCCTCCGTTTCCTCAGTCTCGACGAACGCAGCACGACGTTGATCGACCACATGGTGGCACAGCAAAGACGGGACGGAGGCCGACTGTTCGACCTCACACCGCCGGCGCCCCAGCCCTCGGATCAATCGGTCGGTCGATCTACCGAGGCTGACGCCGGGGTCGACGGCCCCGTCGTGCCCGAAGACGACCCGTGGGCCGCGGAAACGGCCGCCGTCCCCGCGGCGCTCCCAACCGGTCCAGAGACGGCAGCCCAGGACGTCTTTGAAACCGCCGAGACGTCCCCGCTGACCGACCGGCAGCCGGCGGGACGGGAGGCCTCGAGATTGTTGCTGTCGGAGGCTCTGGGCGAGCCTTCGCCGGCAGCCGACCGGCCACCCGCGATCGACTACGCCCCGGCCCGCGCGGAAGACGAGCCCGCGCCGGCCCGCTCGTGGCTGGCGCAGCCGACCACGATCGTCGGCATGTTGGCGGCGGCTGTCCTCGCAGTGTGGGTGTTCTCCGCGCTGCGCAGCGACCAACAGCCTCCTCCAACTGTCGAGGTGGCCGCTGCAGCCACGGCGCCGGTATCCTCCCCTGCCTCGCCAACGCAGGCTCCTCCAGCGACCGCAGCCGCCGCGCCATCGCAACCGGCGGTGCCACCCCACGCACGAGCGGCGGCAACTCCACCGCCGCAGACTGACAGCCCCCTGATACCCACCCGCCGCGCGCAACCGCCACCGATCGCGACAGCCGCCGTACCAGCGACGCGAGTTGTCGACATCTCCTGGCGCCACACGGACGGCACGACAAAGGTCGTTATCGAGACGGACGGCGCCGTCAGCCCAGCCAGGGTCCGCCACTTCGACATGGACAACCCTCCTCGCTTCGTGGTCCGCCTGCTCCGCATCCGGCAGCCCTATCAGCCATATGAACTGGCGGTAGCAACACCCCAGCTGAGCCGGATTCGGGTCGGCTACCACGAGGAGAGACGTCCACCCGAGCTGCACATCGTGCTGGACCTGGCGGATCCCGGCCAGCGGATTCTCGGCGTAGACATCGGCTCGCGCTCGCTGACGGTCACGATCGGAAGCTCCCAAGAACGGGAGGGGAGCAGCTCTCACCCGTCTCGCCGTAATCGTTCATGAGCCCCCGCTGGGGACCGCGAGAACTCCTGCACGGGGAGCAAAGCCGAGCTATCCTCTGTCGGTCGGGCCGGCATGTACAGCCTGGCGGAGCCGGAGGTGGATCATGGAGATTTCGGGACGGACAGTGCTCATCACGGGAGCTTCGAGCGGCATTGGAGCCGCGTGTGCACAGAGCTTCGCCGCTGCCGGCTGCAGGCTGCTCCTCGTCGCCCGGCGGATGGAACGTCTCGACCGCCTGAAGGATGAGCTTGCGGGCGGCTCGGCAGACTCCGTCCGCATAGCTGCGATCGACGTCCGCGATCGAAAACCAGTCGAGGATTGGCTGGCCTCGCTGCCCTCCGAGTGGGCGACGATAGACGTCCTCGTCAACAACGCCGGCCTCGCGCGCGGCCTGGGGCCCCTGCACACGGGATGCGTCGGCGACTGGGAGGAGATGATCGACACCAACCTCAAAGGGCTCCTTTACGTGACGCGCGCGGTCCTGCCGCGGATGGTGGAGCTGGGCTCGGGGCACGTGATCAACATCGGTTCGATCGCTGGCCACGAGGTTTATCCCGGAGGGAACGTCTACTGCGCCACCAAGCACGCCGTCGCCGCCCTCAACCGCGCACTCGGCGTCGATCTACTGGGGACCGGGGTCCGCGTGTCATCGGTCGACCCGGGTCTGGTCGAGACCGAGTTCTCGACCGTCCGCTTCGACGGCGACACCGAGCGCGCAGCCACGGTGTACGAGGGCCTCGAGCCGCTGCGGGCCGAGGACGTGGCGGAGGCGGTGCTGTTCTGCGCCACCCGTCCACCACACGCGAACGTCCGCGAGCTCGTCCTCATGCCGTCGGCCCAAGCGAGCGCCAACCACCTCATCAGGGAGTAGCCCGAATCACTAGCTCGCAATCTACCGAGACCGACGATATGCCAGCCAGCGCGCCAACATTCTCCGGGAGGGTTGGGGCAACTTGATCACTCAATCACCGGGTGGGCGGGGACCTCTCCCCTACTTTCTTCCACCTCGGCATCTCGTGCAACGCCCCGGGTGTTGAACTACAATCGAGCCATGAGCTTGCAAACACAGTCGATCATCGCGGGTCACGACGTGATTGGCCCAAGGCCGATCACGTCTCTCAACCCGGCCACCGGAGAAGAGATCGCGACGGTTCCCGGGCTCGACGGCGACGGCGCCGTGGCCGCCGTCGAAGCGGCGAAGGCCGCCTTCCCGAGTTGGTCGAGGACGCCTTTCGCGGAGCGCCAGCGACTGCTCGCCCGCTGGCTCGAGCTGATTGTGAAAGAGGAGAGGCCGCTCGCCCAGCTCGTCTCGCAGGAGGGCGGCAAGCCGGTTTTCGAGGCCCGTCTGGTCGATGTCTTTCCCGCCTGCGAGACCCTCACCTATCTCGCCCGCCGTCTTCACCGCCTGCTCGGATTCAGGCCGGTCTCGAGCCAGCAGATCCTGTTCAGCCACTGGCGGGCGGGCTACCGTTACGACCCACTGGGGGTGGTGGCGGTGATCACACCGTGGAACTACCCGGTTGGCATCCCGATGGCCGAGATCGCACCGGCCGTGGCGGCCGGCAACACGGTCGTTTTCAAGCCGGCCTCGGCGACTGTTCTCACCGGCCTCATGCTCGGGGACCTCGCGCGCCGCGCCGGATTCCCACCCGGCGTGATCAACGCGGTGGCCCTTCCCGGTTCGGCGACCGACGCGCTGCTCGACCACCCTGACGTCGCCAAGGTGCTCTTCACCGGCTCGGTCGACATCGGGCGTCACGTGGCCCGCCGCTGCGCCGAGCGGCTGGCGCCCGTGCAGCTCGAGCTCGGCGGCAAGGATGCGGCTGTCGTTGCCGCCGACGCCAACCTCGAGCGCACGGCCCGCGGCCTGGTATGGGGAGCATTCATGAACACCGGCCAGACCTGCGCCTCGATCGAGCGCGTCTACGCCGAGGCGCCGGTTTTCGAGGCACTGGTCGAGCGAGTGGTGCAGCTCACCCGTGAGCTCGAGGTCGGCGACCCGTCGCGTCCAGGCACTGACGTGGGGCCGCTGACGACGGCCGAGCAGCGAGGGATCGTGGCCCTCCAGGTCGAGCAGGCCCTCGCGGCCGGTGCACACTCCCTCACCGGCGGTGAGCTGCCCGCGGGACAGGGGTTCTTCTACCCACCCACGGTGCTGGTCGACGTCACCGATGACATGGACGTGATGCGCGAGGAGACCTTCGGCCCTGTATTGCCGATCGCCCGCGTTGCCTCATTCGACGAGGGCATCCGTCGCGCCAACACCTCCCGCTTCGGTCTGACCGCCTCCGGCTGGACGCGATCGAGGGCAACCGCCGAGCGATTCCAACGCGAGCTCGATGCGGGCGTCGTGACCATCAACGACCATGTCGTCAGCTTCGCCGAGGCAACCGGCACATGGGGCGGCGTACGGGAAAGCGGCATCGGCCGCTCCCACGCCGAGTACGGACTGCACGAGCTCGTCAACATCAAGTTCGTCGCCCGCGATCCGGGGAAACGGCCCGCGACACCCTGGTACTACCCGTACGACGAGGACTTCGGCCGCTTCATGTCGGCCGCGATGCCGGCGCTCTACCTTCGCGGCCGCCAGAAGCTGGGCGGCCTCTTGTCGTTGATGGCCACCCGCAGGTTCCGCCAAAGGGCCCTCTCCGGCAGTCTGCTCGCCAACCTCCACAAGCTCTTGTAGCCCGCATCTCTCACCAGGAGCCGGCTGCAAGGCGCAATACGCCACGATCTTCGGTGCATTCTCGATTCGCTCGCTTGATTGAGGCAGCTCGAGCACGCTCCGGCCGTCGCCGCGAGGCCGATCATCCCTACCTGCCGCCTAGCGACCGCCGGAGCTACGAGACGGCTGGGGCGGCAGCCCCAGACGGCCGCCGGAGCAACGCAGAACTTCAGGGTGCGGCCGCGGATCTGCCATTGCGGGGATCATCCGATAGCGATGTACTGCTACCGGCGATGCGCCGGCTCAAAAGTCACTGCCGGGGGGAAGGACCTCCAGACGGCAGGCTATTTGGCCGCGGGGATGCCGGCGACCAGTGTGACCCGGTACTTCTCGTGCGAGAACGGGTGGATGTCCGGCATCTTGGAGAACAGCCAACCGTCGAAGTCGGGTTTGCCCTGCTCGGAGATGACAACCTGGGCCCCAGGGTTCTTCGGCTCGGGGGACCGGGTGGTGATGCCGTCCGAACCCATCGTGAAGTCGGGCACGAACGCCTTGGCCTGCAGCGTCAGGCCCGTCTCGCCCAGGGGCTGCGTGGTACCCAGGGGAATGTCATAGCCCTGCGTGCTGCCGCCCTTCACATCGTCCACCTTGACCCGAATCCCGGACCAGGCCGCCCGCACGGACTCGTCGAGGTGAACCTGCCGGTTCACGGTCATCGCCTGTGAGTGCGCCTCGTCGTTCGGCATCTCGTGCGACGCCATCTGCGACCCGGCCGCAGTCTTCGCCGGCTCGTTCTTGGCATTCCCGGCACCCGATTCTGCAGCCTTTTGGCCGCTGCAACCAGCAACTGCCAGTGCGAGAGCCAGCAGCGGAATCAACGTCCTCTTCATCGTTCCCTCCCTTTCCTGAAGACCCAGTGATGATACAAACATGCGGAGCTTGCTCATGAACCGGTTCACGGCGACCGCTACACCCCGTCGCTACCGCGAGAACCGGGATAGGAACGGTCAGCCGGCCTGACCGAGCGGACCTCGGACGCCTTGACGAAGCCTCTTCGGATCAGATTGTGGATCACGGCGCGACTGTGAAGGTCGCTGCCGGGGAGCAGACGGAGGATCTCGCTCACCGTGTACCTGCCGTTGACCCGCGAGAAAGCAAAGCCCTCCACGGGACCGCAGCCGAGCTTCATCATCTCCTCCATCGTGATCGCCGGCTCGAGCACAGCCTCATCCGGGATCCTCAACTCCTCGAGGTGCCTCTCGATCTCCGCCTCCCGCTCCGAGCTGTAGCTGGTGACACCAACGTTCTCCTCGAACCTCCGCTGCAGATCGATGAGCAACTCCACCGCTTCGAGCAGGTGGTCGACCTCTATCCGGTTCTCGATCTCGAAGGCGAGCTTCCGCCACGCTGAGTCCGGCACGACCTCCTCGGCGCCGGGCAAAGGTGGAGCGAGCTCGAACCAGCCCTGCTCCACCCCCCGGTAGACGAACCGGAACACTGAAAACTCGGTCACCCTGCATCTCAACGTGATCTCCTCGATGCTGCGATCACCGTCGACGGCGCGCAAGATGGTCGCGCCGATCGGCCCGAGCTCCTCGGCCGGCGGCTCGCGCACGAGACGCGGACGCTGTCGGACGCTCGTCACAACCTTGGCGATGCGCTGCCTCTCGTCCCGTTGGCGGACGCCCTCGAGCAGGATGCTATGCACCGGCAGCCTGAGCTCGGCGAAGTCGCGCTCCGGCAGGACGCCGTCGAGGAAGCGGAAGTCTCCCTCCTCCCACAGCAGCAGCTCGCAGATCGCCTCCTCCGTCTTGATACGGATGGCGTAGTCGCGCTCCTCCTCGGTGATCTGTCCCAGCTTCACGGCAAGCTCGCCGAGCATGATCTTGAAGTGGTCCTGCATCTCGACCAGGTGATCCAGCTCTTCCTGAGTCAGGTACCCCCAGCCGACCAGGTAGTGGCCCAGCTTCTCACGCGGGTTCTCCGAGGCAACCGCGACCAGGTCGCCGCTGATGAAGAACAGCCGCTTCGAGTATCGCGGGCCATCCAACACCAGGGTCCCGGTCTTGCGGCTGGCGGCCAGCCACTCGAAGAGCTCGGGCACGGGCATTGTCCGCAGGTTGCCGGTGAGTGACACTCGCTCGCTCCGTTCCCGGTCGGCTCCACCCGGACTCTCCCACTCCTGCTCACCGTCCGCCGCCTCCCGTCTCACGGAGAGACGAGGCGAGCCATGGGTTGGAGAGCGCGGTGGAATGCCTCCTCGGGCTCCTGATCTCGTGGGAACGCCGGCGGCGGCCGGCGAGCACACGGCTTGACTATACCAGCCCCGCAGGCAAGCCGATTGGTGCGCAGCATCACCCGCGCGCCGCCGCCCGTTGTCAAGGCGCACGTTCCCCGATAGCATGGTGCGGTTTTGAGCCGTTCGCAGCGGGGGGATCATGAGCTGGTTGTACACGCTGCTGCATGACAGCATCTTCACGCTCAACGGCATCGTCTGGGGCTGGCCCGAACGGTTGCCGCTGATCGTGGTCCTGCTGGTTGGAACGGGTGTTATCACCACGTTCCGCTTGCTGTGGGTCCAGGTCAGGCTGTTCGGCCACGGCCTCCGGGTTCTCCGCGGAGATTACGACGATCCCGAGCACGCCGGAGATCTCTCTCACTTCCAGGCCCTCTCCACCGCACTCTCCGCCACCATCGGCATCGGAAACATCGCGGGAGTCGCGACCGCGATTCACTACGGTGGTCCCGGCGCGGTGTTCTGGATGTGGGTGACCGCAGTCTTCGGGATGGCTCTCAAGTTCACCGAGTGCACCCTCGGCATCCGCTACCGGATCATCCTCCCCGGCGGCTCCGCCGCTGGCGGCCCCATGTACTCCATCGAGCGCGGGCTCGGACGGGCGTGGAAGCCCCTCGCCCTCGCGTTCGCGAGCTTCGCCGTCATCTCGTCATTCGGCTCCGGCAACGCCGTGCAGTCGTTCACGGTCGCCGATCAGTTCCGGCAGGATCTAGGGATCCCCACATGGATCACGGGGCTGATCGTGAGCTCGCTGGTCGCAGCTGTGATTCTGGGCGGCATCCGCCGCATCGGCCGCGTCACCTCGAAGCTGGTCCCGTTCATGGCGGCGGTATACGTGGGAGCCGGCCTGATCGTGCTCGGGCTCAACTTTAGCGAGGTTCCGGCGACGCTGGTTCTCATCTTCAAGTCGGCCTTCCGGCCCGCGGCCAGCTTGGGGGGCTTCGCAGGCGCCGGCTTCATCTTCATGCTCACGTGGGGAATCAAACGAGGCCTGTTCTCGAACGAGTCTGGACAGGGATCGGCACCCATCGCCCACTCCGCGGCCAAGACCGATGAGCCGATCCGCGAGGGGGTCGTGGCCATGCTCGGCCCGTTCATCGACACCCTTCTCATCTGCTCGATGACCGCTCTCGTGATTCTCACGACCGGCGTCTGGCGCGACAAGCAGGAGCAACAACTCGTGCTCAACGCCCAGGCCTCGGTCACCGCAGTCGGTGAGGGCGCCGAAGTGCACGAGGACGGCGTCATACGCGACGCGGACCTCGTGTCCGGCCGCGTCGCGGTCGAGGACGGCCGTCCCCTGGCGTTCCAGCTCGTGCGCAACCACGGCACGATCGAGGATCCGCTACTCCTGCTCGCCGCCGACCCAATCCTGCATCGGGCTGAGAAGCCGTTCTCCGGCTTCGTCGTGATTCCGGCCGACGCACCCGGACATATCGAGGACGCACGGTTGCTCACCGCGTCGGGCACACCGGTCACGGGGACGCTGGTGCTGCACGGACGTGCGCTGCAGAACGGCTCCCCTCTCACCGCGTGGGCGTTCAAGAAGGGGCTAGGCCGCCTCGCAGGCGGGTACGGTTACCTTCTGGTCACGCTGTCGGTGTTTCTGTTCGGGCTGTCGACCGCGATCAGCTGGTCGTACTACGGCGACCGTGCAGCTCTCTACCTGTTCGGACCCCGCGCCATCGTGCCGTACAGGATCCTCTTCTGCATCATGAACTTCCTGGGAGCCGTGTACTCCCTCGAGCTGGTGTGGAGCTTCGGCGACGTCGCCCTCGGCCTGATGACGGTCCCGAACCTGCTGTCGATCCTGCTCCTCACCGGCAAGGTGAAGGGGTGGCTCAACTCCTACATCGCCGACGGCAAGCTCGCCCCTCCCGAGAACTAGCTCCGATCGCCGGTGACGGCGAAACAGCTCGGGACCAGAGAACCACAGAGGCTCAGAAGACACAGAGGAGCACAGAGAAGACCCCCACCCACCCAGAGAACGCGGGCGTGCTGCGCTTCAGAGAATGGTGCGCTCAAACGGGCGTGCCGGGCGCGGCATTCCCCTGGAGCGCGAGGACCAGCCTATGGCGATGGAAAGGGAATGCCGACGCCGGGCTCCCTCGGCCTTTGACGGTAGGAGCATCCGCCCCAGCATTGATAGAGGCGGCTCGAGCAGGCTCCGGCGGTCGCCACGAAGCCGGCGATCCCTTCTCGTGACCGTGCGACCGCCGGAGATCGCGAGACGGCTGGGTGCTCCGGCACCCAGACGGCCGCCGGAGCGGCGGAAGACCTTCCCGATGTTGCCCGTTTCGGACAGATGACGACGGGCGTCTGCGAAGCAGACGTCCGGGCGCCGGAGTTGGGGTCCCTGCCTCGCCGCGGCCCCCCACAAGAGTCCTACCTCTGGCAGTTGGCACACCAGACAGTGCTGCGGCCAGCAATCGCGTCCTCCCTGAGGGGCTGGCCGCAGCGCGGGCAGGGCCGGCCGGCATGGCCGTAGACCTGCAGGCGGACGGCGAAGTAGCCGGCATCGCCATTCGGGCCGGCGAAGTCGCGCAGGGTCGTGCCGCCGGCGGCGATCGCCCGCTCGAGCACCGAGCGGATCGACCCCGCGAGAAGACGGACCCTGCTCTCGGAGATCGCCCGTCCCGGACGAGAGGGGCGGATCCCGGCCTCCCACAGCGACTCGGCGGCGTAGATGTTGCCGATCCCGGCGACCAGCGTCTGGTCGAGGAGAAGGGCTTTCACCGGCGCCCGCCTGGCTCTCACGAGCGCCGGCAAGCGTTCCCCAAAAACGGGATCCAGCGGCTCGACCCCCAGCCGGGCCAGCGACGGGTCCGCCTCCTCCCCGCCCGCACCCAGCCACACCGCAAGCCCGAAGCGACGCGGGTCGACGAACCGCAGCTCGCGCCCGTCCTCCAGCTCGATGACGAGATGCGTGTGGGTTTCGACGGGCCGGTCCGGCCCGGTCAGCCGCAGGCGGCCAGACATACCGAGGTGAAGCAGCAGGCAACCCCCGCGATCAACGGGGAGGAGCAGGAACTTGCCCCGGCGCTCCGGCTCCGCGAACCGCTTTCCCTGAAGCGCCTCGTTCAACCGTCCGGGTTCGAGCGGCCGCCGCATCGAGACCTCCCGGCCGCGCACGGCGAGCACGCGAGACCCGGTCAGGTTCACCGCGAGCGCGCGGCGGACTGTTTCGACCTCGGGGAGCTCGGGCATCAGGGCTCCGCCAGCCAGCGAACTGGCCCGCGGCCGTCGGCCACGAAACGGTCCATTGAGTCGAGCAGAACGTCGAGGTCGAGGCCCAAAGCCTGGCGTGGGTAAGGCGCCAGCATCTCGCGCGTCCGTGCGGCAATCTCCCGCGCTCCGCGCAGATGGCCGAGCTCCCGGGCACAGATGGCGGTCAAAGCGTTCGACAGTCCCTGGTAGAAACGCTTGTGGGTGTCCGTGGCAACCAGCCACAGGTCCTCGGCCTCGTCCTGCGCTCCGCGGTAATCGCCTGCGGCGAGGCACGCCTCGAGCTGCTCCAACGCCTCGAGCTCGTCGTCAGCCAGGTGCTCGCGCCCGGGCGGCAGCTCAGCGGCATCCATGATCGCCATCGGTTGCGCTAACAGGTACGGGGATCGGCGCCTTCCTGGAGGGCCAAGGTCCTCAACCAGCGATCCACCGCGACCGGTAGCGGGCCAGTTCCACCACGATCAATCCGCCATGACGCGTGCCCGGCTCTTGAACAACGGCGCGAGCTCCTCCTCGGACGGCGGTGCAGTGAGCAGGCTGACAATAACCAACGCCCCGATCGAGACCAGCGCCGAGGGGTAGATGCTCGGGATGCCCCACGGATCTCCACCAAGGAGCACCTCTGGGAAGACGTTTGGAATCACCAACTGGAAGATCAGCGCCATGGCGGCGCCCGAAACGATGGAGGCGAGCCCACCTGCGCGGGTCGCCCGGCGCCAGGTCAGAGCCGCAAGCAGCGCCGGCGTGATCGCGACGCCGTACATCGTGTAGGCGAAGTACGAGTACTGGAGCACCGAGATTGGCAGGCCGAGCACCGTCGGGATGAAGATGATCAGGAACGCTGCGAGCCCGAGGCCGACCACGAACAGCTTCTGCAACGCGACCATCTTCTTCTGGTCGGCGTCGGGCCGGATGAACCGTTGGTAGATGTCGCGCATGATGTTGGTTGTCGGTGACAGGAGATAGTTCATTCCGGTCGAGATCACCACCGCGCACGCGGCGCCGAGAAGGAGGAGTCCGAACAGCAGCCCGATGCCGCCTCGAGACGCGATGTCGAAGGCCGCCTGGAGCACGATGGAGGCCGGATCGATACCGGCGTGAACGGCGGCCACGGCGCCGGGCGTCACGGCCGGCACGAAGGCGTTGTCGAGGGTAGCGTCAAGGCGCGTGAGCTGCCCGGGCTGGACCTCGCCGGCGCTCGCCTCGGCAGCCGCGAGCTGGCGGGCGCGCGCCGCCGCCTCCGGGGCGCCCGTCGTCCCCGCCGCCACCTCCTGCTTGACTCGGCCGGCGATCTCGAACGCCTTCAGGTCCGACCAGTGCGCAGCAGACGCGTACACGGCGATCGCGACGACCACGGTCTCGACGACGATGGTGCCCACGATCCACAGCGCCACCGCCCGCCGCGCTTCCGCAGGCGATTTCGCCGAGTAGAACTTCTGGTACATGGACTGGATGCCCATCAGCAGCAGCAGGGTGGCGAGGAAGTACCCTCCGGCCTTAAGGGCCGGGTACTGACCGAAGTCCGCGGAGAACACCGCCATGTGCTGCACCGGCAGGACCGCTGCGGGCGCGCTTGCTCCGCCCGCGAACAGCACGGTGAACGGCAGCGCCGCGCAGCAGGCGAGAACGATGATGATGCCGTTTGGCAGATCGGTGTGCGCGACCGCCACCATGCCACCAAGGGCGGTGAAGAGGATCACGAAGGCGGCGGCGATCGTCTGCCCGACCTCGACCGAGATCGCCCCCTTGGTGGCCACGTTGAGGATGTAGCCGCCGGCCCTGAACTGGTAGGACACGATCGTGGTGAAGGCAATGATCAGGGCAATGGCGCCGAACAAGCGCGCGAACTTGCCGTAGCGGACCTCGAGAATGTCGCCGACCGTGTACTGGCCGAAATTCCGAATCTTGGCCGCCAGGAAGTAGATCACCGCGATGCCGACCCAGGCGCCCGCTGGCAGCCACAGGGAAGACCAGCCGGCCTTGGCGGCGTACTCGGCACCGGCAATGAAGGTACCGGAGCCAATCCAGGTGCATACCAGCGTGAACACCATCACGGTGAGGGGCAGCTTCCTCCCCGCCACCATGAAGTCCTCCTGCGACTTGACCTGCTTCGAGCGGTAGATGTTGAATCCCGCCAGGATCAGCAGGTACGCGAGAATCACGTATAGGTACCAGCTCACGTTCACCTCCCCAGGCCGCGGCGCGAGCGCTCACGCATCGATCAGAATCAGGTCGCGCTGCATGTCGCCGGCAACCTCGATGCTGCCGGACGGCGTGATGAAGACATCGATCTCGGAGCGCACGGCCATCTCGCCGCGGAGGTAGATCCCGGGCTCGATAGAGAAGCAGATCCCGGCTACCAGCTGGCGCTCGTCCTTGGTTTCGAGGTTGTCGATGTTGACGCCGTTGCCGTGGACCTCCTCGCCGATAGAGTGCCCGGTCCGGTGGATGAAGTAGGGCCCGTAGCCGGCGTCCTCGACCACCTTGCGGCAGGCGTCGTCCACTTGCCAGCCGTACACCGGCGCGCCGCTCCCAAACCGGTCGCGGACGAAGGCAAGGGCCGTATCGCGCGCGTCCCGGACGACGTTGAAGATCTCAACGTACTTTGCCGGCGGTTCCCCACCCACGTAGCCGCACCAGGTGATGTCGTAGAAGATGGCGCCCGGCTCGTCGAGCTTCGCCCACAGGTCGATGAGAATCCGGTCGCCGCGGCGGATTGCCCGCGAGTTGTCCGGACGCGGCTCGAAGTGGGGGTCGGCCTGTTGCTCATCGCTGCCGACAATCGGGTACTCGCCCTGGCAGGTCAGGCCCTCTTCCGTAAAGCGACGCGCAATGAACTGCTGCACGTCGTACTGGGTGATCTCGCGGCCCGCACGCAGCTCGGCGCCGATGCGATCGAAGGCCTCGTCCTTGATCCTCTGCACCCGTCGGCCGGCCTCGACGTGCGACTGGTAGGCGGCATCGTCGAGAACCGCTTCGAAGATCTGCACGAGGCCGGCCGAGCTCACGACCTCGAAGCCGAGCGAGCGCACCAGGTCGATGGTGCCGCCATCAACGGTCGACACGTACGGAATGTTCGCGGTCGGCGAGTACTGCATCGCGACCCGCCTCGCTCCACCCATGATCTCCTTCAGGCTCGCGTGCAGCTCCCGCCATGACAGGTACTCACGCTTCTCACCTTCGAGGGCGTCGAGCTTCGTGGACTCGACCTTGGACACCAGCCGTACCGGCTTCCCCGAGGTGGGAATCCAGTAAAACCAACGGCGGCTCGTGAACTTGCCGAAGTCCATGCCGAGCACCCGGTAAGCGATCGCATCACGGTTGTGAAAGTCGTACAGCAGCCAGCCGTCGACCCCTTCCTTCTCTAGCTCTTTCTGAATCCGGGCCACATTAGCCATGGCTGGGCCTCCCTTCTGTCGCTCGCCAAGGTTGCACGGCGCGCCGCTCAAAAGCAAGTGCAGGGCACGTGGACTGTCGGTAGCCGAACCGGGGTTCCCGGCCGGGCCTTTATGAAGGTCTCATGGCGCTCAGCAGGCAGACCTCGGTGCAGAGGTCACAGCGGGACAGCGGTCCGCACGCCGCGACCGTCTCACGGAAGACCTGCAGGCACTCCTCGGCTGCGGGTTGGTCGGAACGCAGGAAGGTGATCAGACGCACCAGGGCAGCACAGGTCTGCTCGGAGATCAGGTGCTCGACCTTGCAAGCGTCCATCTCCGCCGTCTCGGGAACGACTCCCAGCACCTCCTCGAGGAAGACCCTCACGACCTCGCGCTTGCCGGCGATCCGCGCCACGAGATCCGCTCCCGCGCGCGTCAGACCGATGTGGTGGTGGGGGTCCACGACCACGAGGCCATGGTCCTTGAGGGCGCGGACCTGCAACGAAACCGCCGCGCGAGACACATCGAGCTGACGCGCGATGTCGGCGGCCCGCGGCGCCTGCCCCGCCTTCACTGCGGCTGCGATCGCGAGCAGGTAGTGCGCCCCGGAATGGGTGATTTCGTTGGCCTCGAAGGCACGCCACACACGCTCATAGTCGTTCACCGGAGCTACGGTATCCCGCACAGGCTGCTCGGTCAAGCATACTTAACGGCATCCCCGATGCATGGAAGCTTGCACGCCCACGTCAACCTCGACGTTGCTGCCTGTTGCGCTCCCGTATCTCGCCGTCACCGACACCCCCACCGTTGTGGCCGGCGTCAGCTCACCACCCCCTCAATCTCCCATGCGATCGAGGAACCGCCTCGCGACATCCTCATCGCGCCGCTGCTGCTTGCGCCGCTCCGGCCGAAGATAGCCGGTGCGTTGACGGCGGTCGCGCTCGGAACGATCGACCCACCTCCTGCTGCGGCTACGCTGGTAGGCCGGGCGAAGGAAGCGAATCAACAGGTAGGCGGCGACGACCACCAGCACGCCACCGGCGAGGTACGCGAGGGTCATGACCTCCGCCATGCCTTCTCCTCTCCGCCCGGGCCGCCGGCTCCGGCGAGCCCCGCTGCACTCGGGTATGGCTTCATGAAACTCCCGCTCGCGGCCGGGGACCGGCAGCCGAGGCGCCGGCCCACCGCTGATCAGTAGTCACTCGCCAACTCCGACACGCGCTTCTGATCCCGCTCCGGTAAGTTTCACTGTTCGCCCTTTTCGACCAGGATCTCTTGCGGCAGGATCCAGGACCCGGACCGCTGAACAACGGAGAACGGCGCCCTCGCCAGAACCATGCGCGAGGCATGGTAGAGCGGAAGGTAGGGGCGGTCCTCCGCCTCCCGGCGCAGCGCTTGCCGCAGCAGCTCCAGCCGCTGTGCCGATCGCGGCTCCTGGACGGCCTCCTCGATCCAGCGATCGACCAAGGCGTTGGAGTAGCCGGAGCCGTTCTGTAAGCCGAGGTGCTTCTCCGGGTTGCGGGAGTGGATAACGCTGTCGAGCATGTCGGACGCGTCCGCAAATGGGAAGTTCCAGCCGAAAAGAAACAGGCCGGAGCCTCCGCCTATGAACCTTGGATAGAACTGCTCCCAGGGGTACCGAACAACCCCGACCTTGAACCCGATCTCCCCGAGAGTCCTCTGAAGATATGCGAGGGTCCCCGGCTGCACCCCTGCATGTTCGAGAACGATCTCCGTCCCGCCCGGCACGCCCGCCGCCCGTAGCAGCTGGCGCGCCCGGTCCGGGTCAGCCGGCGAGACGACACTAGTGGGGCTGAAACCAAACACCTCGACGGGTATCAAAGATGCCGCTGGCATCGCCTCTCCGGCCGGGAAGGCGGTTTCAACCAGCCGGCGGCGATCGATCGAGAGGTCGATCGCCTCACGCACCCGAGGGTCGGTGAACGGCCACCTGAGAACGTTGATGCCGAGCACTGTCGTCGTCAGGCTGGGGACGCGCTCGACGTGCCATGGCGGCCGAAGTGTGCACTGCTGGAGGAACTCGGAGGTCACCGTGGCCATGACATCGATCTGGTTGCGGTTGAGTGCTCCCGCCAGATCCCGGCTCACGTTCACCCCGAAGATCTCGATTCTGTCCGCGGTCGGTCGCTTCCCCCAGTAGGCCACCCACCGCTCGAGCCGAAGCGGCCTCTCTCCGGGCGCCGAAACCAGCCGGTACGGCCCGGTGCCGATCGGGCGAGCCGGATCGAAGTCCGCCGGCACGATGGGAACGAACGCGAGCCGCGACAGCAGCAGGGGGAACGGAGCCCGGGTCGTGACCTCGACGAAGTCACCGTTGTCGCGGTGCACCTTCTCGACCGTTGTCAGGTACGTGGCGACGACCGACTCCGGGGACTCGATCGCACGACGCAGCGACGCCAGGACATCGTCGACCGTCAGCGGACGGCCGTCATGAAACAGTACGCCGCGACGAATCTTGAACCGCCACGTGCTCTCCGTGGGCGTCGTCCAGCGCTCTGCCAGGCAGGGCTCGACCTCCAGGTCGGGGGAGAGAGAGACCAGGGGCTCATACAGCGCCGACAGTACCGATCGTGTGACCGAGTCGTCGTGAGCGTAGGGATCGAAGGTCACCAGATCGTGGCCGTAGCCCAGGCGCAGGGTGACGGTCTCAGTCGCCGGGCGACGGCACCCGGTCAGACCTGCCGCCAACGCGAGCACGACGGCCAGCGCCGCGAACCGTGTGGACCCGAGAGCTCCCATGAGTGCTTTGGGCAGTGTACACCCATCTCAGCTATCACCGGCTCTCGTCGGCGGTGTCAGGCGCTCCGGGTCTCTTCAGCTACTCCTCGCGCCGGCTGCCAGCCCGCGATCTCGTCTCGGATTCAAGACCGTTGAGAAGCAGCGCCGGCTGGCGCTCGATGTGCTCCAGCCATTGGACTCGGAACCTGCCGCCGCCCAGCGGCTCGAGCTGGAAGTGAGGGGGACGATGCCTGGCCCACGGCAGCAGTCCGTTGCGGCGAAAGAACGCCCGGAAGCGCGGCGAGCGCAGCTGCGGCGAGCGCTCCCAGAACCCCTCACTCAGGGTTATCTCGACCGGCTCGTCCTCGCCCGGGAGAAAGACCCTGACCGAGGTCCACTCCCTGCGGAAGTAAAGCCACCGCCCGTTGCCGAGAATCCGCAAGCCGTACACGGATCCTCGACCGCCACGCCAGGCTGACGCGATCATGGTTCCCCAACGATATCACTTCGACCTTCGCCGACGTAGAGGCCGGGACGGAAGTCAGGCCTGCGGACGGTACCGCAACTTCCGAAGGGGCCTCCAACTTGGTAGATGGGGAGTGAATGATCCGGGCTAGGCTCCGCCTTCTCCGGGGCCACCCTGGAACGACTGCAGCGCCAGGTACCGTTCGCCGAAGCGGGCCACGAAGTCCGACTGGCGGTCGAACTGGTCCCAGTGTCCCTCCTCGGCCGCGACCAGCGTTTCGAACAGCTGCTTCGAGCCCGAGTCGGCGTTCTTCGAGCACTCGAGGGCGAAGCCGTTGTACATGGCAATTGACCCTTCCTCGAGCGACTTGGCCTTCTTGAGCATGGCCTCGGCATCGTGGATCTTCTCGATCTCGCGGCCCACCACCATCTCCACCTCACCGCCCAGGAACAGGATCCGCTCGGCGATCATCTCGGCGTGCTGCATCTCCTGGATGGCGGTCTGCTTGAGCAGGTTCGCCAGCGGCGTATAGCCGAGATCGTCGAGCCGGAAGTGGAAGTACATGTACTGGTGGATGGCGGCGAGCTCGTCGGCGATCGCCTCGTTGAGAACCTCGATGCTCTTGTCGTGCATGTCGACCTCCGTCTCATGTCCAACCTCCATTCTACAGGAAACGTCGCTGGGAAAGAGTCCCCGCCCACCCGCCGACCCGGTGATCAAGTGTTTAAGTAGTTACGTGATTAGGTCTCACCACCCCCTCGCAGAACTGGACTGAAGCGGGCTCCAGAGAATGGTGCATTTGACGGAACGTGCCATCTATGACATCTCCGCTGTCCGCACTTCACCAGCCCGTCGCGCTGGTGCGGAATGTCACGGGCGGCTCTTCACGGCAAGCGTGATCAGCCGTGCAGCCTCGGCGTCGAGGGAGGCGGCTCGAGCGATTCCGGGCAGTCGCCTCCGGCCGTGCCTCTAGTGGTAGAGGTTCTTGCCGGTCGGCCGCGGCAGGCCGGGCGCAGAGAGCTCGCCATGCTCCTCCGCCCAGACCAGGCGGCGGTCGATCTCCTGCGACCAGAAACGCTCGACGATGGTCCCGTTTCGTGCCGCCCGCATCTCAACCACGCGATCGGACGGCCGGTCCGCGAGCAGCAACACGACGTCTCCGTCACAGGAGAAGCGGACGCCGACGCGCGCTCCCCGCTTGCCCGCCAGGCTCGCCGCTGCCGAGCGCAGCGACGCGACGCCCAGGGACTCCACGGCAAAGCCCTCCGGCGCCCTCAGGATGATCGCCGCCGGCCGCTCCTGCTGCGACGGCGGGTTCCCGGTCGCCGTGACCAGGGCCCACACGGAGACGCCCAGCCCGGCGACGCTCAGGAAGATGATCACCGCGCGTTTCACGCTCGGGGAAACGCCCCCACGGCCGCGGGGATTTCCGGCAGCGCTGCCGACGGTCCCCTCTCAGGGAAGCAGCACGCTCGAGCCTGTGGTCTTGCGGGCCTCGAGGTCGCGGTGCGCGCGGGCAGCCTCGTGCAGCGGGTAGCTCTGGTTCACCTCGATCCTGACGGCCCCGCTCCGGATCACCGCGAACAGTGCTTCTGCCGAGGCCAGCAGCTCCACACGCGAGGCGGTGTAGGTCATCAGGCTGGGGCGAGTCAGGTAGAGCGAACCCCGCTGCGACAGCTCGACCGGAGAAAACGCCGGCACCGCACCGGAGGCGTTGCCGAACGACACCATCAGCCCGCGCGGGCTCAGACAGGCCAGCGAGCCCTCCCAGGTGTCCTTGCCCACCGAGTCGTAGACCACGGGAACGCCCCGGCCTGCGGTGATCTCCCTCACCCTCGCAACGAAGTCGTCACGGGTGTACACGATGGGGTGCTCGCAGCCGTGCACGCGGGCGAGCTCGGCCTTTTCGTCGGAGCTCACTGTACCGATGACGGTCGCACCCAGGTGCTTCGCCCACTGGCACGCGATGAGACCGACCCCGCCGGCGGCGGCGTGCCAGAGGATGATGTCATCGGGCTTCACCCGGTAGGTGCGGCGCAGCAGGTACTCCGCCGTCATCCCCTTCAGCATCACCGCGGCGGCAGTGCGGTCGTCGATCTCCTCGGGCAACGGCACGAGCCTGTCGGCGGGGATCAGCCGCGCCTCGGCGTATGCCCCCGGCGGTCCGCCGGCATAGGCCACGCGCATTCCCGGGCGAACGCAGTCGACCCCCGGGCCGACCGCCTCGACCACGCCGGCGCCCTCGCTGCCCGGCGTCATCGGCAGCTCGACGGGGTACAGCCCCGTGCGGTGGTAGATGTCCAGGAAGTTCAGGCCGATGGCGGTGTGCCGGACCGACGCCTGTCCCGGCCCGGGAACGCCCACTACCACCTCCTCCCATCGCAGCACCCCCGGTCCACCGTTCTCGTGAACCCTGATCGCCTGTGTCATGTCAACCTCCTATCAGCCCGCGGCCGGTCCGAAAGTGAAGCCCTTTGCTTGGTGTCCAGATTCTCCCACGCACACTACCCTGGCAGATCCTCGCCTCGACTCCTCCGGTTATCTGTACCTCGCGCCGTCTCCCGAGTATTCCCACACCCGCATTCCACCCACCCCTCCCGTGGGGCCGCAGGCGTCACCATCGGCGGCGCCTCCCGCTCTTCACCTCGCGCGGCGGCAGAGAACGGGGTCCGGCATCAGGGTCATGGCGAGGTCCCCTCCCCAGGGTGCGGTCGGGTGCCACTGAACTCGGCAACCGTCAGAACCCTGCTCCCGACTCGGAAAGTCCGGAATCCGACCTGCCGGCAAGGAGCTTCGGAGGTGGCAAGAGTGTTGCGAACGCCCTGCAAGAGACCGAGATTGGCGTCATCGCACGACGCCAGGGCCCACTGCTTGACACGGGAGGTCCTGAGCCGCTCGAGAACCTGAGGCAGACCAGACTGATGACCGACGAACAGGATCCGGCGCTCTCGCCACAGAGGTGCAGCGAGCTCGGGCAGGTAGAAGGTATCGGTTACCACCGCTTCACCCGGCCGTGTTGACCGGGCGAACGCCTCGACCAAGGAGTGATTGCCACGGGTCACATGCACGAGCAAGGCCATCCCCAGAATCTGAATCAGGACACCCGCGGCCAGGGCCGACGCAATGGCCACCCGAGCCCACCGAGCGGCACCCATGCTCCTCGGAAGACGACTGGCCATGAGGGCCGTCAGCCACAGCGCAACCGGAAGGAAGATCCGCGCTCCCCACTGATACCCGCCATCCACGGGGCTCATGATGAGGAACGACACGACATACCACACGCACAGCCCGGCCACGAATCGGTGCTTGCTCCTCGCGTCCTCCTCCACCGGAGCCGCAGCCGCCAGCACCACGGGAAGTGCGCTGAGAGCCACCCACGTGACGGTACTTCTCACAGGAAAGGCGAGCGACGGCGATACCCCGAGAAAGAACCGGATCACCGGAGCGCCGAGGGCTGCCGCCAGTCCGCCCGCGACGGCGAGCGCTCCCCAGGTCCGTGCGCCCATGCGGAGGAAGCTCCTGCGCCTGACTGCCAGGACAACCGCAAGTAGCCACAGCCCCAGGGCGACACACGCCCAGGGGTCGGGGATGAAGATATTGCGAATCGTCCGGAGTCGGTCCGCCAAGAAGCCGCCGCGGTACACGTTGCGATTGACGACACACGCGACCAGATGGATTGGAAGCCACCTGCCGAGGACCATATGCTGAACCAGAGCGCCGGCGCCTACACCCAGCGCTGCTCCCATTGTTGTCGACAGTGTCGGCCAGATGCCGCGATGCCGGCCCAGGATTGCCAGGGGCACAACCACGATCGCAAGGAGAACAAACCCCTCTGTCCTCACCCACCCTGCGATTCCGGCCAAGAACCCGGCAGTGGCCCACACGAGCCATCGGTCGCCCGCGCCCTCGATCGCCCTGACGACTCTCTCGGCGACGCCCACCGCAACCGCCGCCATGAGGGAGTGCTCCCACAGACACGCGCCGTAGAACATGAGTGGTGTTGCCGCCAGCGCGATCGAGGCGGCCAAGACCCCGCCGCTTGGCCCTCCCCCGAGACGCTTCGCCAGCAAGCCGACCAGCCAGGCAGCCATCAGGGCGGCAACGGCAGGTAGGAGCAGCAGCGCACGCTCGCCCACGATGTGGAGCCCCGCTCCGGCCAGCAGAGGGAACGCAAACGGAAAAAACGATGCGAGACGGCCATCGACAGAGACCATGGAAACTGGTATGTGCTGCAGAGCAGGATCCAGCTCTCTCGCAGGGTATGGAATCGCTCGCGGCCATCCCTTTCCCCAGGCAAACGCCTCCGCTTGAATGTACTTGGCGCCGGAGTCGCCGGCGAAGAAGTCCCGTGGTGACAGGGTCAGGGCGGCCAGGACCATCGGCAAGGCAGCAAGAAAGACGAGGTACCGAGGAGTCCGCAAGTGCACGTTGCCATACTAGCCCGGATCATTCACTCGCAATCTACTGCGGCCGGCGAAGAGCGGACAAAGCCAGAAGAGCTCAGGCGTTGAGAAGAGCGGCCAGGGGGTCGCGGCCGAGCACCGCGTAGTACGCAACGGTGCCCAGCACCGCGTGCCCGAGGGCCTGGACCCAGAGGTTCGGCCGGCGTTGGTACAGCATCACGAATGCCAGCCCGGCCACGAAAGCGAGCAGGACCAGGGGCAGATCGGGGAGATGGGCGACGGCGAACAGAAACCCGGCTGCCGCCGGCACCGCCCGCGACGGCAGCCAGTGCGCGAGGCCGCGAGCAAGCACAGCGCAAAGCACGAACTGCTGCGCCAGGGCCCACACCGGGTAAACGCTCAGCACGAGCCAGAAGTGAGCTGAGATCGGCCAATGGCCGAGCAGCCGACCGACCGCGAGCATCAGGATCGCGGCCGGGACCACGAACAGCGCCACACGCACGGCCGAGCCCCGCCAGTTGTCGCGGCGAAAGCCCCAGACGCGCAACACGCCCGGCTCCCGCAGCAGCCGCACCGCCGCCCAGGCCAGCCACAGGACGATCGCGACGATCATGAAGCCGGCCTTGCGGTGAAGCACGGTCTCCGCGACCAGGTTGCCGGCGCCGGTGGCGAGGGCCAGCAGCACTCCCACCACCTCGTGTCGGGAAGGGCTCACGGGCCCGATCCTATCCCATCCACCGTCCCGCGCACCGTAAGGACGTGGCACCATCCCCCGTCACAGACCCACACCGCGACTTCGGGAGGTGGGATCGTGAAGGAGCTGGCCGGGGCGATCGAGCGCGGTCTCAGGGAGCTGGCCGACGCCGAACGCGCCGCCGGCGCCATACGGTACCTCAAGAGCAACCTCGAATTCACCGGCTCCGCAAGGCCATCGGCTACGTCCTCCGGGAGACCGGCAAGAAGCGCCCGGAGCTGGTGGTGGCGTGGCTTCGCCCCCGCATCGACCGCGCCTCCGGCGTCACCGCCCGCGAGGCTGTGAAGTACCATTCCGAGACCGACCGGCAGGCGCTAGAAGACCGAGCGATCGGAACATCTTGCCGCAGTCAGTCGCAACACAAGTGAACCGATCGGGTCACTTCCGGGTGTAGGTGATCTCCATGCTCTTGTACTCGCTGCCGTCTGGGGCGGTGTCGTAGTAGCTGAAGACAGCGCGGTTATCACCCTCGTAGCGGGTCACGCCCTTCATCGTCTTAGTCTTCCCGCTCACCGGGTCCACGTACGTGCCAGTCATTGTCATCGTGTGGGTGGCCTCGTCGTAGGTGCCCTCTGAGCGCATGATCCCGGTGCTCATGCTGTCCATCCACACCGACACGTAGCGCCTGATGATGTTGTCGTACCCGGTGTAGCCGAGGCCGTGGAAGGGAGCGCCCATCATGGAGCCCTCGACCTTCTCCTCCAGGTAGCGGCCGTCCATCGTCATCCGCATCGTCGCGTCCCCCGTCGACACCATGGGCGGCGCCGCCGGGTCCATCCACGACTTCACCTCCAGCACCCAGGTCCCCTCCATCTTCGCCAACCACTGGTGCGGCGCCCCGGGGGCCCCCGCCTTCACCCACGCATCCATCATCGCCTGCTGCTCGGCGCTCATCTTCGGCGGCGCCGCCTTGCCGTCCGTCTCCTGCGCCAGCACCGCGGAGCTCCCCAGTAGGGCCACAAGCATCACCATCACGCGTCCGATTCCACGCATAACGCACCTCCCGGGCTTTCTGAGACCTTCTATCAGAACCTACCCCAGGTCCGATCCCCAGTCAAGAACCCCCATGCTCCAATCGACGCTGGGCAGCGCCGTAACTGCCGAACCGCGGCCTCAGCCGCAGACTGGTAGGGCGGCGTGCCCCGGGGCGCCGGCAATCCGGGGTGCTGACACCGCTGATGATACCCAGTCGCTCGAAATCCCGCGTTCCTTGGTAGGACTCACTCGGGCTGCCACGGCGAACGAGCGGGTCTCGCGGCCGACGGGGCGTGCACTACGGCAGCGCCGCGGGCGCAACCACGGATCGGCAACCGTACAGGAGGAACGCAATGTCCCGTCAAGACAGTTGGTCGTCGCCAATCTCAACATCGCCCCGTGCGCGCCGCTCGGTGCGAGTCGTGGGCTCCACCCTCGCCTCTGCCGTTCTGTTGCTCGGGACCTCGGCGGCCGCCCTCGCCACCACCCCGAGGACCGGCCAGTTCCAGGTCAACACCCTGACCTACAGCTCTCAGGAGAAGCCGGCGGTGGCGCACGACGCGGCCGGCAACTTCGTCGTCGTCTGGCAGAGCTCCGCCTCCGCTGGAAACGACTCCGACGGGCTGTCGGTCCAGGCCCGCTTTATCGCCGCGGACGGCACCCCGGTCGGGACCGAGTTCCAGGTCAACACCTCCACCGCCAACCGGCAGGAGGCGCCCGCGGTGGCGATGACCTCGACCGGCGACTTCGTCGTCGTCTGGGAGAGCAACCACTCCGCCACGACCGGCTTCGACATCATGGCCCAGCGCTTCAACGCCGCAGGCGCCAAGGTCGGGCCGGAGCTGCTCGTCAACAGCGCGTACACGTCCGGCGACCAGGTCGCGCCCGCGGTGGCAATGGCGGACAACGGCGACTTTCTCGTCGTCTGGCGCAGCCCAGGAGGCGCCGGTGGTGACCCCGGCGTCAGCATCCAGGGTCGCCACTTCAGCGCCGCAAACGGCAGCTTCTTCAGCCAGTTCCTGGTCAACAACGTCACCTCTGGCGACCAGGATGAGCCGGCCATCGCCACCGACGGCAAGCTGACCTACCTCACCGCCTGGAGGGACCCCGCGACCAGCAACGACATCGCCATCCGCTACTTCACGGCGGACGACCATGTCACGGAGGGCGTGACCGCGAACGGCCCGCAGGAGACGGCCAACACCTACCCGAGCGGGTCGCAGACCACCCCCTCGGTCGCGATGGCCTCCGACGGCAGTGCCATCGTCGGCTGGGAGAGCTTCGGCGCCACCTTCGGCAACGACACCTCCCGCATCTCGATCCAGGCCAGGAGGCTCGATCCGACCGGCGCCTTCACCGACGGCAACGACGTCCAGATCAACACCTACACCAACGACGATCAACGCTACGTCTCGGTGACCATCGCCCCGAACGGCACCTGTGCACTCGCCTGGCAGAGCTACGGCTCGGCCGGCAACGACAACTCCGACTACAGCATCCAGCTCAGGGCATTCAAGGGATCCGGCGCCGTCATCGACGCGAGCGACGTCCAGGCCAACACCTACACCTCGGGCGAGCAGAGCTACCCGGCGGCGGCCCTGGCCCCCAACGGCCGCATGCTGGTGGTGTGGGAGAGCAACGGCTCCTCCGGCAGTGACACCAACGGCTACAGCATCCAGGGGCGCCTGTTCAACGTCTTCACCCCGGTCAGCGACCCGACCGCCATTCCCGCGGCCGCGCGGGTTCAGGGCAGCGGCGCCTTCTTCACCTCCCGCATCAACCTCTACTCCGCCGGCACCGCCGCCCGCCAGGTGGCCGTCACTTACACCCCGCGCACCGACATCGGCGGCAACCCGCGCACCGCGATGGTGCCGCTGCCGGCCGGCGGCCAGCTCGAGGTCGACGACCCGCTGGCGGCCTGGTTCGGCTTCAGCGGCGGCAACGCCGCCGTCGGCAGCCTCCTCCTCGAGCTGAGGGACACGAGCGGGGCGCCTGTTGCCAGTGGCGAGCTGCTGGCCCAGAGCGTGGTGTTCGCACGCAAGTCCGACGGCAGCGAGTTCGGGCAGTTCTTCCCGGCGCTGCGGTCGACGGACGCGCTGACGGCCGGCCAGATTGGCTATCTGGCGAGCACCGTCAACGCCCAGGTCTACCGCGTCAACGTCGGCCTGATGGGGCTCGCTGACGGAACCCACGTCACAGTCACCCCGATGGACCGGATCGGCTCGCCGCTGGCGACGGGCAAGTCATACGACCTCAACAACGGCGCCAACCAGCAGCTGAACAACATCTTCACCACCTTCAAAGTCTCCCCGCGCGACAACATCCTGATTGCGGTGCAGGTGACCGCCGGCAAGGCGCTCGCGTACGCCAGCATCCTCGACGGCAACATCGTCTACGCCGGGACCAGCGACCCGACCACGATCCTGCCGGTCACCGCCGGCGCGCACGAGGTGACCCTGCTCGAGCTGGGCCCGGTGCAGGGGCTCAACGAGTTCACGGGCTCCGCCAGCATCACCAACTTCAGCACCGGGACGGCCCAGGTCCGCGCCGACTTCTACGCGCGCTCGAAGCCGGGTGTTGACGCCACCACGACGTTCACCATCCCGGGCGGCTCGACGGTCGGGTACGAGGACATCGTCGGCGACCTGTTCGGCCTCCAGGGCGTCGGCACCGTACGCCTGACGACCCTCAACGGCACCCTGATCAGCGCCAGCGGCCGCGAGTACGCCGTCTTCCGCGACACCCACGGCACGGTCATCGGAACCGCGGGTCAGCTGATCCCGGGCATGCTCCCCGGCGAGCTCCTCCAGGCCGGCGTCCGCTACCACCTGCTCGGCCTGCGCGAGCTCCAGGACCAGAACGGCCGGGAGCGGAGCAACATCGCCGCCTTCAACCCCGGAACCTCATCCGTGACCCTCACCGTGGAGCTTCACGACGGCGCCACGGGGCAGCTCGAGGGACAGACCCAGCTTGTGGTCCGGGGCGGCGAGCTGATCCAGACCAACAGCATCATCACGGCCATCAAGTCGAGCCAGAACGGCAACGTCAAGCGGCTCGAGATCACGTCGACCGGGCCGCTCTACGTCAGGGCCTTCCGGGTCAACCGGTTCGGAGACCCGATCACGATCCCGCCGCAACGGGTACAGTGAGGAAGTGAGAAAGTAAGGAAGTGAGGAAGGGTAGTTGGTTGGAAGGGGCGGGGTTCATCCCCGCCCTTTCTTTGCCTTGCCGACAATCAACGTGAAGGCGGGGCAGCTCCCCCGGGCGGGCCGCCCGAAAGCTCGCGGAACAGCCACGCCTTGGCCATCGCCCAGTCCCTCTTGACCGTGATCTCCGACACCGCGAGAACCGTCGACACCTCCTCGGTCGAGAGGCCGCCGAAGTAGCGCAGCTCGACCACCCGTGCCTGTCTTTCGTCCTGCACGGCGAGGCGCTCCAGTGCCCGGTGGAGATGGAGAACGTCGGCCTCGGGGCTCGCCGGCCCCTCACCGGCCTCGTCAAGCGAGATACTGAGGGCGCCGCCGCCCCGCTTCGCGGCCGCCCGGGCGCGGGCGTGATCGACGAGTATGCGGCGCATGAGCTGGGCGGCAACGCCGAAGAACTGAGCCCGGTTCTCCCAGCGCGCGCTGTGCTGGTCGACCAGCCTCAGGAACGCCTCGTGCACCAGGGCGGTCGGCTGCAGGGTGTGCGATCCGCGCTCCCGCGCCAGCTGCGCCGCCGCCCGGCGCCTGAGCTCCGTGTAGACCAGCGGCACCAGGCGGTCTAGGGCCTCGCGGTCCCCATCGCCCCACGCCTTCAGCAGCTCCGTGACGTTCTCCGGCAACTCGGTGTGCTCCCCACCTTCAGGGTACGCAAGAAACGGGTCCCCCATCAAGCGGGCTAACGAGGTCCGGAACCGGCCGAGCAACGCAACGCGGCCGCTTTGACCCTCCTGCGTTGAGCCACGGAATCGGCGTCGAGGGCGCCGCCGGCCTCGGCATCGCCCCACAGGGTCAGCGCGCGTGCCGCCAGGCGCCGGACCTCCGAGCAGGGCACACCCTCCTCGGCCGTCACCGCCGCCAGCGCTCCCGCCAGCCGCAAGCACCCGCTGCGCAGGACGTTCTCCGCGCGCACGTCGCGGGGGTCGGCGGCCGCCACTTTGCGGCGCAGCTCGAGCGCCTGCTCGTACTGCACCACGGCCTCGCGCGCGCGGCCCAACTGCAGCAGCACGTAGCCCAGATCGCCGTGGTCGAATGACACGTCGAGCATGGTCTCGGGGTTGTTCGGCCTGGCCGCTAGCCGCGCCTCGTCGATCGCGAGCGCCGCCCCCAGGCTGTCGAGCGCGCCCCACCGGTCGCCGACGACCGACCGCACCGCCCCCACCTTCTTGTACGCGAGGCCGAGGTTGCGGCGGTCCCTGTCGCTCGCCTCCGGCGCCTCGCCGAGGACCCGGTAGTGCCCGAGGGCCTTCTCGAAACCCGCGAGGCCGGCCTGCAGATCGCCGTCGTCGACCCGCAGCTGTGCCGAGTCCCAGATGCTCGAGGCCAGGGCGCGGCGTACCGCCGGGTCGCCCGGGGCCCGCTCGGCCGCAGTCTCGCGGATGGCTCGCGCCGCGTCATACTCGGCCCGGCGGCCTCGGGAGTCTCCGGCCGCCCCCAGCAGGTCGCCGAGCGTGCTGTGCGCCGTGGCCAACGCGAGCTGGGCGCCGAGATCTTCGCGCGCGGCGCGGGCCACGGCCTCGCGCAGCGCCAGCGCCCGCCGCTGACTGCGAACCGCTCCCGCCGTGTCGCCGAGGTTCGGCATCCCGACCCCGCCCTGCACCGCCGCGATCCGTTCGTAGGCCGCGGCGACCTCGGCCTGCAGGCCGGTGTCGTTGCCCGCTTCCTTCTCGAGCCGCTCGAGGTACTCGAGGCCCAGCTCCACGATCCGCTTGCGGACCGGGGTCGAGCCGGGCAGCGCCGCGACGTCGTCGTGAATCTCGAAGATGAACGTCCTAGCGAGCTGGCGCACCTCGTCGAAGCGGCGCTCGGCGACCAGCCGCTGCGCGTGGGCCACGCGCGCCTGGTGCACGGTCGCGACCAGGCCTCCGCACAGGCTGGCAAGGGCGATCAGCATAGCCGCCGCGGCCGTCCGGTGCCGCCCCAGGAACTTGCGCGCCCGGTAGGCGAGCCGGTCGGGCCGCGCCTGGATCGGAAAGCCGGTGAGGTAGCGGCGCAGATCCTCCGCCAGGTGGACGACCGAGGCGTAGCGCCGCTCGGGCTCCTTCGCCAATGCGCGCATCACGATCGTGTCGAGGTCGCCCTCGAGGCGGCGCCGCAGGCGACGGAGGTTGGTGTCGGGTGGGTCGACCCGTGTCGCCGTTCCCCCATGCGACTGCCCGGCCGGACTCGTCGGCGCCGCCGGGTCGCCGTCCGCCGGGGTCGATGGCGGCCGCATCACCACCTGGCTCGGGCGCGTCACCTCCCGCACGCAGATCGCTCTCACGATCTCGTCGGGGCTGCGCGAGCCGAGGTCGTACGGGCGACGCCCGGTGATCAGCTCGTACAGCATCACGCCGAGGGCGTAGACGTCGGTCGCCGTCGTCACCTGCCCGCCGCACACCTGCTCCGGGCTCGCGTACTGGGGCGTCATCCACCAGGCGGCGGCCGTCACCGAGGCGCCCGCGGCGCCCTCGTCCGGTGCCAGCAGCTTGGCAATCCCGAAGTCGAGGAGCTTGAGCGTGCCGTCGGCGGTGACCAGCACGTTGGCGGGCTTGAGGTCGCAGTGCACGATGAGCCGGCCGTGGGCCGCGGCGACCGCGCCGCACGCGGTGCGGACCAGCTCGAGGCGCGCCGCGAGATCCAGGCCGTGGTCCCGGCAGTAGACATCGATCGGCACCCCTTCGACCAGCTCCAGCACGCAGTAGGGGCGGCCGGCCTCGTCGGCGCCGCCGTCGAGCAGGCGGGCGATGTTGGGGTGCTCCAGCGACGCCAGGATCTGGCGCTCGCGCCGGAACCGCTCCGCGAAGAACTCCGAGCCGAGGTCGGTGTGCAGGAGCTTGAGGGCGACCTCCTTGCGGAAGGCGTCGTCGTCGCGCACCGCCCGGTACACGGCCCCCATCCCGCCGCGCCCGATCTCCGAGATCACCCGGTACGGGCCGAAGCGCCGCCCCAGCGGCGAGGGGCCGGAGACCTCCAGATCGCGCATCAGCGTCTCCGCCGCCGGGGTCTCCAGGAAGCCGCCGGCGCTCTGCCCGGCCGCGAGCAGGGACGCAGCCTCGGCCCGCAGCTCCGGATCGCCCCCGCACTGCTCGTCGAGGAAGCGCTCGCGTTCGGCCCCTTCGAGACCTTGGGCCTGCTCGAACAGCTCCTTCAGGCGCTGCCAGCGCTCCGGTCTCACATCGACCCTACAGGCGGCTGCAGCGCCCTCTCGCCAGGCGCCCAGCAAACCGGTCCGGGACGCGGGCTCACGGCGCGTCGCGTGATCTGGATCAGTACCAGCGCCGACAGTCTTGGTACCTCTGGCCTCTCCCCCGGTGATGGGACAAACCGACACGTGACACCTCTGGGGGGCGAGCGTCGGGTTGCCGGCGGTCCGTTGATCGGGCTACTTGGCCGCCTTGGCGGCCTGCTTGGCGGCCTTGTTCGCTTTCTTCTCCTTGGGCGAGAGCTTGGGCTTGTTGGTCTTCGCTTTCTTCACTTGACCTTTGGCCATGTCGTAACCTCCATTCTCGTCAACGGGGCGGCTCGGTCGAGCAGCCGACAGTCACCCGGAGCCGCCACTGTACACCGCCACGTGCGTGGCCGGCCTGAGGAACCCATGAAGCCAGGGGTCCGTGATACAGACAAGCACCCCCGTCCCGATGACACATCCGGCCTCACGTTGCACGTTGCCGTGTGAGACCCATGGCAACACACGCCCCTTCTCTGAAGTATACCCGCGGCTTGGAGGAGCTCATCGCGGGGCCGACGCGCCCGATCCGGAGGATAGACCATGACGGCCGGCGTCGAGCTGGCGGCCGCAGCATTCGGTTTCGTGCTCCGTCAGTCTGCTGCCGCCGCGCTGCCGCGCACGGGACGTCGGGACGCTGACCGGCGAAACCGCTCACCGCAGCAGCGACAACCACCCCGTCCAGACGTCAGTCCACGCGTGTGCCGCAATGCACGGGCGCAGGCTCTTCCGCCACTGGGCGAGCCCGCCGTAGAGCAGCCCGAAGAGGGTGATGCGGATCGTCGCCGCGAGCCCCTGGTAGCCGTGCGACAGGCCGAAGATCACCGCCTGGAGGACGAGGCCGGCCGGCCGGCTGCGCGTCGCTGCAGCGAGCTGGCGCTGCAGGTAGCCGCGGAAGACGACCTCCTCGCAGAAGCCGGCGCTCAGCGACAGGGCAACCCACAGGACCACCTCGGCCGGCCGCTGTGGCAGGTAGAGGTCGATGGCGCGGGTATGGCCGGCCCCCAGCCAGAGCATGGTCACACGCTCGATGCCCAGCCATGTGAGCCAGGCCCCGGCGGCAAGGGCGACATCGCGCGCCACCGCCCGCCAGCCGCTCCAGCGTCCCCCGATCAGGTCCCTGAGCTGCACGCCGCGGGGGCGCAGACCGACCCGCCAGGTATAGAGGAGCAACGCCCACTCGGCTACCAGCAGCGAGAGGTAGAGCGGCGCCACCCTGGGGTGCAGCGCCGCCGCTGTCACGTCCGGGGCGGGGGCCTCCTGGAAAAAGACACCGGCGGCTGCAATGACGAGGAAGATGGCGATGAGGATCGCCGTGTGCCGGAAAGAGGCAACCGGTGTGGGGCAGCCGTTCGGGGCGGGCGCTGATTCGTGCTCGGTCACAGGCCCTCCTGATGGACTGCGGCCGCCGTTTCCTGTCCAGGACCCGTCGGTTCGAGCCGCTCATTAAGTGTGGTCAACGACTCATCGCACCACTCGAGGTGCGCTTGCAGTGAGTGCATCCCCTTGCGCAGAGCCAGGTGCACGTGGAGGTCCTCATCGGGTAGGCGTTGCGGGTAGCGGGGGTCAGCGGCCGCCCACATGCGCTCGATGGACGCGAGCGTCGCGAGCTTCGCAGCAAAGCGCTCGCGCACCGCGCGGAAGAAGCGCTGCGTCTGATGGAGGTCCTCCAGCTCGCCCATGAAGTAGAGCTGGGCGAGGTAGGCCATTCGCTCCGCCGCGAAGTGCGGCGGGCCGCCCAGCCAGGCCCGCAGCTCGTCGCGCCCGGCGGGGGTCAGGCCGTAGACGCGCCGGCCGCGGCCGCGCTTGGCCACGGCCGAGCGGCTGCGCACCAGGCCCCGCTTCTCGAGCCGCTTCAGGGTCGGGTAGATCTGGCTCAGCTCGGCCGCCCAGAAATGGCAGATCCTCTCGTCGACGAGCTTCTTGAGGTCGTAGCCGCTGGCCGGCTCGCGCAGCAACCCAAGGAGGACATGATCGAGGCTCATGAACCTCAATATATAACTCTTTATATAAATGTCAACCTATTCTGCCGCTCCTCTATCGGAAACGGTGTGCGGTACCTGAATTTCGTGCTCCTGAGCTCGTGGCTTCGGGAGCGCATGGTTCAGCTCCCCCGCCCAGCGATCTCCCAATCCTGCAGCCAGAGTCTGCCTCCCTGCATCACCCACCTCGCTGCCGGTCACGAAGCTCTTGCCCAGCGCTCCGGCCAGTTCCTGCACACGGAGTCCATGCCGCAAAGTGCAGCACCTCTCTCGTGAGAGCATTCGCGCAAATATAGAATTCACAGGTGGTTAGTTGCAGCACCGTCACTCCTCGCACTATATTGGAGGAGAGGCAGAAGAGGGGGTCAAATGGCAGAGCAACCTGAGGGATGTGCCCGCGTCACCGGTGCCGTTCTGGGCGAGCCCTCGCCCAACGGTACGGCGCCGTCAGAAACCGACGAACCCCTGAAGGAGAAGCTCATGACAGCACGTGTCGGACAGAAGGCGCCGGACTTCAACGCGCCGGCTTACTACAACGGGAGCTTCACCAACGTCCAGCTCTCGGAATACTTCGGCAACTGGATCCTGCTCTGCTTCTACCCCGGTGACTTCACCTTCGTGTGAGCCACCGAGGTGTCGGCGGTCGCCGACAAGTATCAGGAGCTGAAGAAGCTCGGGGTGGAGGTCTTCTCGGTCAGCGTTGACAGCCACTTCGTCCACAAGATGTGGAACGATCACGAGCTCACCAAGATGGTCGAAGGCGGCGTGCCCTTCCACATGCTGTCCGACCAGGCCGGCAACATCGGCAAGGCCTACGGCGTCTACGACGAGACCCAGGGGATCGAGATGCGCGGACGCTTCATCATCGATCCTGATGGCGTCGTTCAGGCGATGGAGGTGCTGACGCCGCCGGTAGGACGGCGGATAGCCGAGACGATACGCCAGGTCCAGGCCTACCAGGTGGTTCGCGCCAGCAAGGGGGCGGAGGCGACGCCGGCTGGCTGGATGCCGGGGGACCCGGTGCTCAAGCCGGGCCCGAGCCTGGTGGGGAACGTCTGGAAAGTCTGGAGGCCCTCCGAGTAGGTCGCAGAGATCTCACTCCCGACGAGGTTCTGTGGCGCGGACCGGAGATGTCGACTGCGTTCTTCACCGGCCTGGGAGGCGAAGTGCATGGGGTGCCGGTGAGGGCGCGGTTTTCGACCCGGGGATGCCCCGGTGTGCTCGGCGGCAGGGAGAGACCTCGAATGCCGTCCCTCAGGACGGCCACGCCGAGGGGGTGACGTCCTGAAGGGGCCGGTGAGGGGAGGCTGAGCGTTACGCGTCGGCGTGCCAGGGGGCTGGCTTGTGCTCCTTGAGCCAGGCGACCGTGTCCTTGACGCACTCCCTGGTATCGCGGGGCTGCCATCCCAGCTCGCGGCGGATCTTGTCAGTGTTGAACGCCGCGTGCTTGTTCGTGAACTCCTTGACCAGGGCCCTGGTGAGCTCCCGGGGCCGGCCCGTCAAGACGTGCCCCATCAGATCGAGGAACGTGGCCAGGCTGATGACGAACCCCGGCAGCACCTTGGCCTTCACCTTGATACTCGGATCGAACTCGCGCATGAGCTCGATGAGCTCCGTCATCGGCATGCCCGGTTCATTCATGGCGATGTAGCGACCCGACGCCTCGTCGTTCTCGTAAGCGAGGACATGCGCCTTGGCCACATCGCGGACGTCGACGATGAAGAACTCCATCGGGAGCGCCCCGGGCAGCTCGTTGTTCATGATCTTCTGGATGAAGGTCGTCGTGGGCGTGTGCCGGTAGATGTACGGCCCGAGGACATGCCCCGGGCAAATGGACACCAAGCTCAGCCCGCGTACCTTCGCGAGCTCCCACGCCTTCGCCTCGCCCTGGGTCTTGGCGTAACAGTAGGCGAAGCGATCCTCGCCGCGATCCCAGTCCTCCTCGGTCAGCGGCCGGTCCGGGGGTGCCTGCAGGCCGACGGCGACGCCGCTGGAAGTGAACACCACCTTCCTGATGTGAGCCTCCGCGGCGGCCTCGAGCACGTTGAGGCCTCCCTGCACGGTGGGCTCGATGGCGTCCTTCTGATCGTCCTTGACCCAGATCTTGAACACCGCGGCGAGGTGGAAGAGCCCGTCGGCCCCCTCGAACGCAGCGCTGAGCGTCTCGGGCCGCATCATGTCGCACTCGAACAGCTCCACGCCGAGCTCGCGCAGCCGTGCAGCCTTCTTTTCGTTGTCAATGCCCCGCATGCCGGCTCGCACCTTGTAACCACCATCCACCAGCTCCCGGACGACGGCGTAGCCGATGTGTCCGCTCGCCCCTGTCACCACGACGTTCTTCATGGTCTATTCTCCACATCACTCGGAAAGCCACAACGCCTCGTGCCCGGCAGGCCGCGGGCGCCACCCCCGGCACCTCCGCCATCGACGCCTCGTTCTTGATTCCACTGAACTCTCGATTCAGCCCATGATACGCCCGCGGCAAGTCCGGGTCGTCCGGTCGGCCGTCGGCTCCTCATCCCACCCACCGTGAAGCCGCGGACGGAGGCGAGGCGATCCGATAGCCACCCTCGAAGACATCCTCGAGAACGCAGGCATCAGAGGCATTGAGCAGCTCGTCATCACGCGCGTCGATCCGGAGTACCCCGCCGCCAGCCTGGGGCCGGGCTTCGAGAGCAACGACGGAGGTGTTTCATGGCGGTCCGGTCGCGGCGGAGGCGGCCCCGGTCCATGACCGGAGGGAGCGGCCACCCGCGACAGGATGGCCAGCGGATGACGACCCGGAGCATCGCAATGTCGGATATGAGATGTGGCACTGCTCGGCACCGTTCAGTGGCGCCGCTTGAGAATCCCAAGACTGTCGGCTCTGGCATCCACCGAGGAGGAGGCTGCGCGCGCCCGTAGTCGGCATCGCTCGGCACATCCGCGGGAACAGGCAGGCTGCTCCCCAACGAAACACCATGGCGAGAATGCGGGCCTTGACAGGGGTCGGTCGCGGGCTAGCATGGTGAACGCCGAGAAAGGGGCCCGCCATTATCTGCCTCCGCACAATCATACCCGCAGCGACGAAGCGGGGGTCGATGCGTCCGGCCGGCCTGCGCCTCAGGCGGCTCTGCGGGCGCCGTGCAGGCGGCATGGTCTGCCTCATCTGCCTTGCCTGGGCGCTCTCCGGCTGCCCACATTCGCAGCCCCCGGCTTCGGCCAAGGGCTTCAACCTGCTGCTCGTCACCATCGACACTGTGCGCGCCGACCACCTCGGCGCTTGGGGCGACCGCGACGCCGAGACCCCGAATCTGGACGCGTTGGCCGCGGCGGGAGTGCGCCTGGCCGACGTCTCGACGCCGGTACCGCTCACCGCGCCGGCCCACGCGTCGATCCTGACCGGCCTGCTGCCCCCTCACGACGGGATGCGCACCAACGGCGGGGACCGGCTCGGCGACTCGACGCCAACGCTGGCGACGCTCCTGTCCGGCGCCGGCTATCGGACCGGCGCGTTCATCGGCGCCTACGTGCTCGACCACCGGTTCGGCCTCGCCCGAGGCTTTGACAGCTACGATGACGAGATCCCGTTCGACCCGGGTGCCGGCCTCAACGCCCAGCGCCCCGGCAGTGTCGTCGTGGACCGCGCCCTCGCCTGGCTTGGAACGCCCAGCGCCAAGCCGTTCTTTGCCTGGGTCCACCTTTATGACGCCCACACGCCGTACCGTCCGCCCGAGCCGTACCGGACGCGTTTCAGCTCGCACCCCTACGACGGCGAGATTGCCGAGGTTGACCACCAGATCGGCCGCATCCTCACGTGGCTGAAGCAGTCGGGACTGGCGTCGCACACCGTCGTCGCGGTGGCCGCCGACCATGGCGAGGCGCTCGGCGACCACGGCGAGCTGACGCACGGGCTGCTGCTCTACCAGGGGTGCTTGCACGTGCCGGTGATCGTCCGTGCCCCGGCCGTGCTGCCGGCCGGTTTCGTCGCAGAGGCGCCGCTGAGCCTGGTAGATCTCGCGCCGACGCTACTCTCCATGCTCGAGGCCCAGGTCCCCGAGGGTCAGGGGCATTTCGACGGGCACGACCTCGCCGAATCACTCGCCTCCGGACGACAGCCCGCCGCCGAGGACGTGTACGCCGAGTCGCACTACGCCGAGAACTTCGGCTGGAGCCCGATTGCTGCGCTCCGGCGTGGCAGGCTGAAGTACATCGCCGCTCCCGAAGCGGAGCTTTATGACCTGAAGCGCGATCCCGGCGAGGAGCACAACCTCCTGCCCGGTCGTTCGGCCGACGGCGACGCGCTGGCCGACGCTCTCGCAACGCTCGCGTCCGGAGAGGTTGTCGCACGGAAAGCGGCCCTCGACCGCGAGGCCCGCGCCAAGCTCCAGAGCCTGGGCTACCTCGGCGGAGGCGGGAGCGCAGCAGGCGGCGGGCAGCGCAAGGACCCAAAGGCGATGGTCGGCCTCCTACGCGCCTACGACCAGGCACAGTCCGCGCTGGAGGCCGGCGACGTTGATGTGGCGCGGCCGCTCCTCGAGAAGATCGTTGCCGCGGACCCGAACAACCCACTGTTCATCGGCGAGCTGGCCCAGGCGTGCCATCGCGCCGGCAATCTCGATCGCGCGATTACCCTCTTCCGCCGCGCCGTCGATCTCGCGGTCGACGCTCGCAGCCTGCGCTACAACCTCGCGGTCACCCTGCTTGAAGCGGGCCGTACCGACGAAGCTCTGGCCGCGTTGAAGAAGGTGGTCGAGGGCGAGCCCTATCGGGCCGACGCGCACAACGCGCTCGGCATGGCGCTGGCGGTCAAGCGCGACCTCGACGGCGCGAGCAGGCAGCTCGAGGAAGCGGCCCGACTCGACCCGAACGATCCGCGCATCCTGAACAACCTTGGCGACGTCCTGCGCGGCGCAAGGCGCTTCCAGGACTCGGAACGCGCCTACCGCCGTGCGATCGAAGTCGACTCCCGCTATGCCGACCCGTGGAACGGCCTCGGCACCCTCTACCTGCAGCAGAAGCGCCCCGCCGACGCGCTTCCGTGCTTCGACCGCGCCCTTGAGATAGCGCCGAGCCTCCACCAGGCCCGTCTCAGCCGTGGGCTGGCCGAGGAGCTGGTCGGGAACCGTCCGGCGGCGATTGCCGCCTACAAGGACTTCCTGGCCCGCACCGCCGGAGACCGCCGGTATGCGGCGCAGAACTCGATTGCGCTTCGCCTCCTGGCCCATCTCGAGCAGACCTCACCGGGCTCGTAACGCCGGGCTCCATGCCGGCCTCCTCGCCGTCGCACCGGTGGCGCCAGGTGACGACGTCATGCTTGGCGCCCGAGGCCGACGCGAAAGTGCCAAGAGTGCCGGCCCCTGCACCAGTCCTTCCTGATGCACGGCGGCTTCCTCGCGTGGGGTCACCACCCTCGGCACTCTCGCACTCCGCTAGCCTGAACTACTCATGAGCTATCGTAGCGAGACCGGATAGGAGTGAACTCATCGGGGTAGTGCTGCGCCCTTGAGGACTCTACCGCGATACAGGCTGGCCCCATGCGCGATGACAACCGCCTGGAAACTCCACTCCGAACCGAGGTCGTCGAGCAGGCGCCGCCCCTCATTGCTGTACACGTGGGAGAAAACCAACCAGACCTCTCTCGTCTTGGCTCCTACCAGGGCGCGGAACTCTGCGGCGTACTCCTCGGGGTGATCTCGGTGACTGTGGCCGTAGACGAACTCCGGGCCCGTGACCTTGTAGAAGCGAAGGGCCGGCCGCGCCCCGTAGTAGACATAGACCACACCCGACACCGGCCTGTTGGACAAAGCGGCGATCACGCTCTTGATGTCCTCCTGCTCCCGGTAGGGGTTCGAACGGATGATCCCGAATACACCGGCCGCAAGGAGAGCGGCGAGGAAGGTGGCTGTCACCCAGGTACGGCCCTTCGCTCCGATACGGTCACTGAACGCGTTCCAACCGAGCCCGAGAGCCGTGGCAACGGTGGGCGCCAGGAACAGGTCATGGCGAATCGGACCCAGAGGGTAGACATGCGCTACGGCCGCTGCCCCAACGATCGCGATGGACAGGATCCCAAGCCCAACAAGGAGTCTTGATTCCCGATCCGCTGCCGGCCGCGCCAGGAGGAGTATCCCCAGCGCCGGCAGCACGAGAACCACGCTCCCGTCCCCCTGTGTAAGGTAGGGCAGGAGCTTGCCCAGCCGTGGGACGAGAAACCCACAAACGGCCGGGAGGTCGAATACCGACCCCTTGTAGAACCAGCGCCGCAAGTACCACGCGGTCGTGACTCTCCACTGCCATTCGAGCGTCAGGAGAGTGGTCACCGCGCATCCGGCCGCAAAGACACCGGCTGCGGCTGGGAAGGACCGCAGGGCATGACCCCAGCCGAACGCCCTTTCCCTCGCCGCCACCCACGTCAGCAGGAGCGCCACGGCGAAGAGAACGAGCCCGTATTGCACCATGGGAGCCACGAACAGACCAAGCAGAAACAGGGTTCTTCTTCCCTTCCCGTCCCGACTTCCCAGTGTGCTCGCCAAGGCGTAGATCATGGCCGCCGCTACCAGCACAGACAGGGAGTACTCCCGCACCTCCTGCGCATAGCGGATCTGAGAGGGCGAGACGGCGAGGATCGCTCCGGCGATCAGCGCTGCAGGCCGAGCGACCCCGACATAGGGCAGACAGAAGAGCACCGCGACAGCCGCGAGGCTGAACAAGGCGGAAGGCAGCCGCACCGCCAGGGCGGAGTCGTCCACCCGTTGCACCAGGTTCAGAAACAACGGGAATGTCACCGGTGAGCTTCCAGCGACTCGGGTGCTCGAGACGGTTTCGAGGGCCGACCCGCGAGCGAAGACCGCAACCTTGGCTTCGTCGAGCCACAGCGAACGATCCGCTAGCCGGTACAGACGCAGCCCTCCCCCGAGGATAAGAATCACCAGGCACGCAACAAGATAGGTTCTTCGACCCATGGCTGGATTCCGCTCGGAATCATAGCAGCCGAGGACAACTGGCCGGCGTCCCATTGTATGTCCGGCGGAGGGCCCCGATGAGCGGGGTTCGAGGATACGCCGCGAGTGAGACGGGCCGGCGGCTGGCGTCGATCGCGGCCTTCAAGAGGCGCTGCTGGTAGTACTGCGGTGGGATGAGCGCCATTGCACCGACTGCCACCAGGTTTGCCAGCAAGAAACCGAAACACCTCTTCATCCTTGAAACCCCCGTGTTGATCGGGCGGTGCAAGCTCGCCAGGTGACTGGTGATCACCGCACGATGAGGGGTTCTTGATTCACATTGAGGCGCCGCTCACCTCCCGCGCCGCCTGCCCCAGTCAGTGCAGACCGGCTGCAAGCTCGCGAGCGACGACCTTGGTCTTCTCGACCACCCCGTCGACGCCTCGCACACCGATCAGCGCGGTCACGTCGCCCCGGCGCATGGCCAGGGCGGCGCTGGTACCAACCCAGAACGCTTCATCGCCGATGCCGGCGAACTGCGCGTCGGCATACTCCGTCGTCTTGCTTCCAGTTACCGCATCGATCGCCTTGCCGCCGACGGCGGCGTGCTCGCGCAGCTGGGCCATTCCCAACGCCGCCTTGTCCACCGACTCTTCGATCGTCAGGTTGAACCAGACCGAGGGCCCGGCAAGGTCCTCACGATCCCGGAACAGGCACTCCCGCTGCTGGTCCGACCACGATGCCCAGGCGCTCTTGTCGACCAACCTCGAGGCGTCGACCCCGAGAATCCCGGCGGCTCTCTCGACAGTGAATCCGCCGCAGCTCTCGACGGATGCCCGCGAGATGGCGACCGCGCTCGACCCGCGCGGTGACTGGTCAACAGTTTCACCGGCCGTGGACGCGGCCGGTTCGGAGCTGGTCTTTCCGCCGCCGCACCCGACAGACAGTGCAACGCAAGCTCCCAGCATCATTACGCCTACGTGATGAACCAACGACGATCGCATGTGGACCTCCTCGATCCCGTTCGTACAACCATACCTGCCCGGATAGACCCTGTTTCGGACGTGCGTCCATCTTACGCCCGTTGTGGAACAGGGCCTCGTGGAGCCGTGCTCAGTCCGATCCCGAAGCGTAGCCGTCTGCTACACTTCGCTCCAACGAAGAGAAATCTCGTCCCCCGAAGCGGACTGCGATCCGGTTGGAGAGCCTCGATGGCCCCCCTTCAGGATGAAATGCGTTGTTCGAGTCAGGAGAGACCCCGGCCAGCCAGTCGACCTCGGGACCGGCAGACGAGGAGTAGGAAGATGTCGAGAGAACACGGTTTGAGTCGAAGCGCCCGACGATCCCATCGGATCTTGCTCGCGCTGCTTGCCACCGAGCTGCTCGGTGTCGGCTCTGCGCAAGCCCAGGAGATGAAGAAAGTCGCCACGCCGATCGACGCGCGGGTCAGCAGGTCGCTGGCACTGCCAGGAGAGACGGTCCAGATTCAGGGCACGAGCGTTGCGCTGGGACAGCGCAACACGGTCGTCGTTCGTGTTCAGCCGCCAGCGGGTTCCGAACACGTCATCGAGGCCAAGCTCGAGGCGAGCGGCTCGTTCCACGTCTCCTACGTACCCCAGAAGATCGGGAAGTACCATGTGACCGCGGTCTCCCCGGATGGCAAGGCCAAGGCCACGACCAGCTTCGTGGCCGCGGCGCCGGTCGAGTTCACCCAACAGACAGTCGCCGCTGTCAAGACGCTACTCGACAAGGTGGACGGGCAGGTCGCGGCGCTCGCAACCCAGGTGGGAAAAGTCCCGGCGTCGCCACCACAGCAGGAGCTGCTGCACCGTCTGAAGACGATTCGGCAGCAGTTGGCACAGGCTCCTGCGCAGGTCGCAAACCTGCAAACGGCGATGAACGACGTGAATGAGATCGTCAAGCAGTATCCGGACGCAATGCCCGAGGTGCAGCCGATCTACGACGCCTTCGGCGAGCTCAAGGAGAAAGGGGATGAGCTCGCGAAGCAGCTGGTGCGGCGGGCGGGACAGGTCACTGTGGGGATCACGGACTGCAACCGCCTGGACATGGCGGGCGAGGCGATCACCTTCCTCGGCAACGCGCTCCTGCTGCTGAAGGAGCCCCTGGACATCGCCCTCGGGGTGCTCGGAAACAGCTTTGCCGCTCGCGTCAGCACGAGGGTGCCTTACCTGGCCGCACATTCCGACGCCAAGTTCGCGGTCGACACCCTTGCAAGGCACGCCAAGGAGTTCTTCCAGCCGGTTACAAGCTGGGAAGGTGCGGTGAACGGCTACATCTCCGATGCCATCAGCTTCACCGCGATGGAGGTGTTCGGCGTCTACTGCGAGAAATACGAGGGGCCGTTCGAGGCGTCGCTTCACGTGGAGTACGACACAGGCCGAAAGCCCTGGCTGGTGTATGACATCCGGCTGTCCGGCATCATGACGCTGCGCTACGACAAGAACGCCGGGACGCCGGCACAGCTGAGCGGAGAGTTTGAGGGGGCGGCGCAGTTCGACAAGCTCTGGGACGACGCTGTACTCCTGCAGCCGAACCTCAGGCGTTTCACGATCGCTCACTTCACCCGGGCGGCTCCGTTAGGCGTCAACGCACATCTGGCCGAGGTCGGGAAGCTGACGCGAGCATCACTCGCCAAGCTGGGAGTGACGCCGGGTTACTTCTTCGTGCCGGTCGAGGGGCTGCTGCAGGGAAACGAGATGGCGATCAAGTTCAAGGCGGCGACGATGGATTATCCAGACCGCGTCAAGGGCCTCCTCTTCTACATCATGCTCGAGCCGGCGCTGCCCATCCCGTACGTCACCCGCGTCGAGATCCCCTACCAGGGGGCCCAATTCATTCTCTCGCGCGGTACACACAAGGAACGCGGAAAGAGCTCAGAACCGTTCGCGTTGCAGGTTCTCACCGATGCGAAGAAGAAGACATCGTACGTGCAGAAGTCCTACACACGGCACGAGGACCTGGGAGACACCAAGGTCGACTTTATGGTCCAGCTGAAGGCGTGCAACCCGGGCTGCCCGTACTGACCCGTCCGCCCCAGCTGGACGTGAGGAGGTGGAGAATGAGATGGCGATCCGTTGCGGTGCTCTTACCTGTCTGTGTGCTGGCGGCCGCTGCGGCGGCTCAGGAGCACTCACAGAGCAAGATCCCATTGCGGCCGGGGCTGACGATCGTGACCGCGGTAACCCAGGAGGGGGTTGGTGATTTCGAGTCGATCAAGCGGATCACGACCGTCGATGCCGACGGTGTCACGCTTACCTACAACGCCGATCTGCCCGCGGGAAACGGCACGCTGTCCTCACTCATGGGAGCTCTGGGTGACGAGCAGGAGAAGGGCTCCACGAGCCGGAAGCCGGCGGACGCTCGCCATGTCCACGGCAACCGCACGGTCCGTCGACAGGACCTTCTCGAAGCCCGGGACTACATGCAGTACTTCGGCGAGGGGATCCCGCAGACGATCCCCGGTTCGACCGCCCTCGGCGTGTCACGCGCGGTGCTGCTCGATCTGCGTGCCAAGAAAGCGAGTCAGCTGAGTGTCCGCGACGCGGGGGTCGGGGCCGGCCTCGCGACCGGACTGAGCTCGATGATTCAGCGGATGGCCGGGTCGGAGATGAAGGACGCCGTGGACACCAGCGAGCTGGAGGAGCTCGACGTGCTGAAGGGCTCGATCCACCGCGTCGAACCGCAGCCGGTCGCGTTCGAGGTGCAGGTCAACGGCAAGACGACCAGGCTGCCTGCGGTCCATGCCACCGGGACCCTCGGGGACCGTCCGTGCGAGTTCTATCTGCTCGACGATCCCGAGAACGCGCTGGCGCTGTCGTGGAAGATCGGAGAGTCCGGCCGCCTGCGGGTCATCCGCATCGAGGTACCAACTGCGTCGCCGGGGCACGGCACAGCGGAACGGATTGCCGAGAACCTCGCCTCAACCGGGCGTGCGGTGGTATATGGCATCTACTTCGACTTCGCCAGCGACACGCTCAAGCCGGAGTCGCAGACGGTGCTGCAGGAGATCGCTTCGGTGCTGAAGGGTCACGCGGACTGGCGGCTGTCGATCGAAGGGCACACCGACTCGATCGGCGGCCCTGCCTACAACCAGGATCTCTCGACACGGCGCGCGGCCGCGGTCAAACGGGCTCTGGTTGAAAGCTACGGAATCGCCGCCACGCGTCTCGTGACTGCCGGGTACGGCGAATCCCGCCCCAAGGCCTCGAACGAGACGGTTGAAGGACGGGCGCTGAACCGTCGGGTCGAGCTGGTTCGTCGTTAGAGGCGCCCAGACAGCGGCAACAAAGAGCCAGGAAGGCTCCCTACTTCAGCATCTCCAGCGCCACCGCCGTCATCAGCCGGACGCCCACCGGCAGGACGCTCTCGTCGAGGTCGAAGCGGGCGCTGTGGTGGGGGTGAGGCCTGTCGTCCCCGATCCCGAGCAGTGCGAACGCGCCAGGCACGTGCTGCAGGTAGTAGGCGAAGTCCTCCCCGCCCATGATCGGCGTGATGGTCTCGACGGCGTCCGCACCCAGCTCACTGGCGGCCACCCTGCGCACGAGCTCCACGGAAGCGGCATCGTTGATAACCGGCGGGTAGCCGTCCTTGTACGTGAACTTCGCGGTCGCGCCAAACAGCCGGCAGGTCGCCTCGCAGACCTCGCCCAGTCGCTTCTTGACGGCACGCTGCGCGGCGGGATCGAGGGTCCGCACGGTACCGGTCATGGTCACCGAGTCCGGGATGATGTTGTGGATCCGGCCGCCGTGGATGGTCGTGAACGACACCACCGCGGGCTCGAGCGGGTTCGTGAACCGGCTGACAATGCTCTGCGCGGCCACCACGACGTGAGACGCGATCAGAACCGGGTCGATCGTCCTGTCCGGCTGCGACGCGTGGCCGCCGCGCCCCTCGACGACCACCTCGAACTCGTCGGCCTGGGCCATCGAGGCGCCGGCGCGCAGGCCGACGACGCCTGACGGCATCGGCTGCCAGAGGTGGAGCCCGAAGATGGCTTCCACGCCGTCCAGGGCGCCCTCCTCGATCATCAGCCGCGCGCCACCTGGCGGGCTTTCCTCGGAGGGCTGAAAGAGGAGCACGACGGTTCCCGGAAGGGTGTCGCGATGGGCGGCGAGGACCCTGGCGGCGCCCATCAGGATCGCCATGTGGCCGTCGTGCCCGCACGCGTGCATGACACCGGGGTTCTCGGACCTGTAGTCGTGGTCGGTGAGCTCGGCCACGGGCAATGCATCCATGTCGGCCCGCAGCGCCACCGTCCGGCCCGGCTTCCCGCCGCGGAGCACGCCGCGCAGCCCGGTGCGCCCGCAAGGCCGGACCTCGATCCCCTCGGACTCCAGGAACTCGCGGATCACGGCCGACGTCCGCCGCTCCTCGAACGCCAGCTCTGGGTGCCGGTGAAAGTCACGCCGCCACTCCACGAGAGTTCCGGCCATCGACTCGATCTCGGCTGCGAGGTTGTCCATCGTTCCGCCCTCCCGGGACGCTAGGTTCAATGTTCCGGTTCGGGAGCGGCCGCCCCGGCCAGCGCACCCCGGTCCAGGATGGCCATGGAAACGAGCGTCACCGCCCCGTTGACGGCCAGCGCGACGAAGCCGGCGTTGAGGCCGAGGAACGGATCGTGGCCGCTCCAGATGAGGCCGATCACCGTCAGCACCCCGGCCACCAGCCCCAGCATGACGGGGCGGACCGTCGCGCGCCGTGCGAACACGCCGAGCACGATCGCCGGGAACAGCTGCGCGACGCCGTCGTAGCCAAAGATCAGCAGCATCACCAGCTCGTGCGGCGACCACAGGGCGAGCAGCAGCGCCGCAACCGCGATCAGCAGCATGAAGCCGCGCGAGGCGCGCATCAGGTGCTGCTCGCTGACCGGGCGGCGCCGCAGCGGCCGGTAGAGGTTCTTGGCAACCAGCGTCGCCGCCCCGAGCAGGAGCATGGCCGCGGGCACCATCGCCGTGACCGCGCCGGCGCCGCCGATGAAACCGGCGAACCAGCCCGGGTAGCTGCGGGTGACCAGCACCAACAGCGCGGTGTCCGGGTTCTTCAGCCCCGGCATGACAAGCAGCGCGGTGAAACCGACGAAGAACACGAGCAGGATCGGCAGCTGGTACAGCGGCATCACGATCGCGTTGCGCCGGAGAGTGCGGTCGTCCTTGGCGGAGAACGCCGACGCGAAGGTGTGCGGCCAGCAGTAGAAGCCCATGCCGGTGAGCAGGACGGTGCTGACCACCCATCGAACGCCCATCACCGGCGTCGCTCCCGGGAAGGTCAGGTGGGTGGGGTGCTGGCGCATCAGCTCGGCGAACATCTTGCCCACGCCGCCGAAGTACATCGCCGGCAGCCCGATGCCGATGATGACCACGGCGACGATCATCGCCACGTCCTTGATGATCGCCACCCAGGCGATCCCCCTGATCCCGCTGGTGTAGACGAAGATGCAGGTGGCGACGAACGCCACCACGATGGCCACGTGGGAGGTGATCGCGCCGGCGCTGGCGATCTCGACGATCATGCCGAGGCCGGCAAGCTGCAGCTGCAGGTAGGGCACGATCGAGACCACCGCGATCAGCACCGCGACGCCAGCCAGCGCCTGGCTGTTGTAGCGCGCAAGGAAGAAGTCCGGCTGGGTGTGTAGCTTGAGGCGTTTCGCCATCCGCCACACCGGCGGCAGCAGGAAGAACGAGATGATGTAGCCGAGCGTGCCGTAGGCGAGGATGTAGAACGCCGGCCCGCCGTGCGAGTAGGCCCAGCCGCTCGCGCCCAAGAACGTGAAAGTGGTGTAGATCTCGCCCGCCATCAGCAGCCAGACCAAGACCACGCCGAACTGACGGCCGCCGACGCTCCACCGCTCGACGTCCATCGTGCCCCGCCCGCGGCCGATCACGCCGACCACCGTCGACACGAAAACGAAGGCGACGATGACGAGGAGGGGGGTCGTCACCGGTCCGCTCCGCCCCCCGCGCCACCGTCCTTCGGTTGGGCAAGGACGTAGGCACCAGCGAGGAAGAGCGGCGTGACAAGGACCCAGCCGAGAATCCAGGCCAGCAGGAACGGGAGGCCGAGCACGGTCGGGTCGACCCGGTTCACGAACGGCAGGCCAGCCACCAGGGCCAGCGCCGGTATGAGAGCCAGAATGAGCGCTCCGACTGGATGTCGCTTGGTCACGATCCCGATATTACCTCCGTTCGCTGGATGCGCGAGACGACCGGTAGCAACCTTGCGTTCGCCCAGCGGCGAGCTCGCGAGCTCGGCGTACGGGTCTCCCGGCCTGCCTGCGGCCTTGTTCCCTCCGGGCGCGCCATCCCGGTAACTCCAGCCCGGTCCTATGGGGTCAGCAGGCCGGGCGGCAGGAGCCACTCCAGCTCGCCCTCGATGGTCGCGATGTCGGGCACGTTCACGCAGGCCACACTGCCCTTCTTGCACACGACACGGCCGCGGCCGATCAGGGCGCCGACAGTGTTGCTGAAGTCGGGCTCGTGGCCGACGAGCATGAGCGCGCCCAGGTCCGCGTGAGACCGCAGAAGCTCGCCAAGCGTCGCCGGCCCGAAGCCCGGCGCCAGCCGCTCGTCGGTCTCGAGCCGGTCGGTCAGCCCGAGACGCTTCGCCACCAGCTGCGCCGTCTGTAACGCGCGTACCAGAGGGCTCGCGACAACAAGGTCGATGCCGAGTCGCTGGTCGGCGAGGAATCCCGCGACACCGTCCAGGACCTTCCTGCCCTTCTCAGTTAACGGCCGGAGCGTGTCGTCACCCGACCACTCTTGGTTTGAAGAGGCGTTCCCGTGCCGAAGGAAGTACAGCCTCACTTTCAATCACCTCCCTGAATCGATAGCGGCCTCATCTCGGGCCGTCGGGGTGGCCTCATCGCAGGAGCTCCGCACCTCTGATGGCTCGGCCATGATACAGACCGGCGCCGCGCGCGGTGACGACCGGCTGGAACCTCCATTCCGAGGCGAGGTCGTCAAGCAGGCGCCGCTTCTCCTTGGAGGATACGTGGGAGAAGATCAGCCAGGCTTCTCTCGTCTCCGCCCCCACCAGAGTACGGAACTCTGCAGCGTACTCCTCGGGATGATCTCGGTGGCTCCGGCCGTAGACGAACTCCGGGCCCGCGACCTTGGCCTCGTCCAGCCACAGCGAGCGATCCGCCAGGCGGTACAGACGCAACCCTCCTCCGAGGAGAAGAACCACCAGGCACGCAACAAGATAGGTTCTTCGACCCATGGCTGGATTCCGCTCGGAATCATAGCAGCCAGGGGTACGTGTACGGCGCCCGGTCGCCTCACGGGAGGAGACTGGTAGCGGGATGACCCGGGCGCGGACGGATTCCGCGCCCTACGGCTGCTTGACGATCCGGCCACCCTTCATGACGAAGGGGACGGTCTCGATGGCGCTGAGGTCACGCGTGGGATCGCCCGGGACCGCGATGAGATCGGCCAGGAGGCCGGCCTTGATGCGGCCAAACCGGTCCTGCTGGCCAAGCACCCCGGCGTTGACTGCGGTCGCCGCCAGCAGTGCCTGCGCAGGGGTCATGCCGCCCTTCACCATCCACTCGAGCTCGCGGTAGTTCTCGCCGTGGGTGAACACGCCGACGTCGCTGCCGCAGCCGACGGTGACGCCGTCGGCGAGGGCGAGCGAGAAGGCGTGCAGCGCCTGCTTCATGCCCTCGGTGTACGGCCTGGCGCCGCGCTCGTAACCGTGGAAGTACTCCGAGTAGGCCTCCTCGGCGGTGAGCGTCGGGAAGAACGCGACCCCGTGCTCGGCCATCAGCTTGAAGACCTCGTCGGTGCCGCCGTAGCCGTGCTCGATGGTTTGCACGCCCGCCAGCACCGCCCGCTGCATACCCTCTGCGGTCGTCGCGTGCGCCGACACCGGCCGGCCGGCGCTGTGCGCCTCGTTCACCAGCGTCTTCAGCTCGGCGAGCGAGAACGTCGGCACCGCCGTGTGATCTGGTCCGCGCCGGTAGTCGGCGTACACCTTGACCCAGTCGGCGCCGTGCCCGACCTGCTCGCGAACCGCACGCAGGATCTCAGCGATACCGCTGGCCTCCTGGGCGCCCTTGGGCGGCACGAAGCTCGGCGCGAAGCCGAGCGGGCCGGGACCGTAGCTCGCGGTAGCCACGATCGCGCGCGTCGCCACGAACAGCCGCGGGCCGGGGATACGGCCCTCGTCGATGGCGCGCTTGACCGACAGGTCGGCGTAGCCCGCGCCCTCCGTCCCGAGGTCGCGCAGCGTCGTGAACCCGGCCAACAACGTCGCCCGGCAGTGAAGCACCGCGAGGATGGTGCGGTAGGCGAGCGGTTCCTTGAGCACCTGGTCGTTCCACAAGGTCTCGTTGTAAGGGTGCAGGAAGATGTGCGAGTGGGCGTCGATGAGGCCCGGCAGCAGGGTCATGCCGGACAGGTCAATGACCTTGGCGCCGGCCGGCGCCTCGACCTCGGCGGCCGGTCCGACGGCGGCGATGCGGTCGCCGGCAACCAGCACGACCCAGCCCTCGTGGGTCGCGGGACCAGTAGCATCGAACACACGCTGGGGACGCAGCAGCACGCTCTGAGCGGTTTCCACACTCCGCTGAGCCGGCGTCGCCTCGGGCGCGACGAGAAGCACGTAGGCAAGCAGCATGGCGATGGACCATCCGGGCCGGTCACGCATTGACACACCTCCCTCGAAGCTGCACCCGAGTATGCTCCGCCTCGCCCCGTCGCTCAACCGATCGAGCTAGAATCCGCCACTGGCGCGCGAGCTCTTCCTTCTCGCCGACGGCGTGCTCGCCGCGGCTACCGCCCGCACCAGGGTCATCACCCTGTCGCACGTCACCTCGACCACGGCCCTGATCTTCCCGGTCGCCGAGGTGTGCCGCCGGGCGATCCGGAGAAGCTGCGCGCCGAGCTGTTCGAGCGCTTCCGGGTCGAGGTCCCGATCACCTTCCATGACGGCCTCAGCCTCGTCCGCGTCTCCTTCCACCTCTACAACGCACGGTCAGACGCCGATGCCCTCATCGCGGCCCTCTCCCGCCTCCTCGCCGCCGGCGTCTGACGCCGCGAGCGCCCGGGCACTCCGGCTCCGTCCCCCATCCCCCCGGGCCGGAAGTCTGGGATAGACTCGGTACACACATGAGCATGCGACGAGACGTCTGGACGAGCGGGATTTTCGCAGCGCTGGTGGTGCTGCTGGGTTGCTCGTTCTCCGGCATGGTGGAGCGGATGACCGGCGAGGACGTCAACCGCCAGGTACGAGCGCACGGTCTGCCGGCACGCGGCACAGTACTCGATATCTGGGACACGGGGGTCAAGGTCAACGACGACCCGGTGGTCGGCCTTCGGCTCGAGGTCCGGGCCGAGGGTCGTCCGCCCTGGGTTGGCGAGACGAAAGCCCTGGTGTCGCTCCTCGACATCCCCAGGGTTCAGCCCGGCGCCACCTTGGCCGTCCGCTACGACCCCACCGACCCGAGCCGCATCGCCCTGGCCGGCGAGGAGGAGCCGGCGCCCGAGGCAGCAGCCGGCGACGCCGTCCCAGCAGGGCCGGTCAGGATCGACGACGACCTGGTCGTCGAGCCGATTGCGGAAGGCGTGTGGCTGCACACGTCGTACCACCGCATGGAGAGCTACGGGAACACGCCCGCAAACGGCCTGGTGGTGGTGGCAGGACACGAGGCGGCCCTGATCGACACTCCCTGGACGGACGACCAAACCCGTCGCCTGATCGCCTGGATCGCGGAGTACCAGCGGGCCTGGGTTAGCACGGTGGTGGTGACCCACTCCCACCAGGACTGCGCCGGCGGCCTGCGGGCGGCGCACCGGGCCGGCGCCCGCTCGTACGGCCTGGTGCGCACTGCCGAGCTGGCCGAGGCGCGGGGCGCCGAGCCGCCGCAGGTGCGCTTCACCGACCGGCTGGATATTGAGCTCGGCGGGAGGTCGCTCGAGCTGCGTTTCGTGGGTCCAGGGCACACCGAGGACACGATCGTGGTCTGGCTGCCGGACGTCGAGGTGCTGTTCGGCGGCTGCCTGGTCCGCTCGGCGTCCGCCGCCACACTGGGCTACACCGCCGAGGCCGACCTCGGACGCTGGCCGGCCACCATCGAGGCGCTGCAGAAGCGCTACGGCCACGCCCGCCTCATCGTGCCCGGCCACGGCCGTCCCGGCGGCGCCGAGCTCCTCACCCATACCCTCGACCTGCTGCGCGAACGGTAGTCGCCGGCACAGTCCACGGTTGTCTCAGACCACGAACACCTGCGGGTTGAGCTCAATACGGATCGACTGCCTCTCTCCCAGCACAACGGCCGTCCGGCCTTTCCCGTATAAAGTTGCGACGAGCCCTGTGGCCGTGCTGTGATGTTGAAGGAGGAAAAGGCAAGACATGAGTGCCGGAGCTCGTGTGCTGGTAGGTCTCGCGATCGCACTGTCCTCGGTGCTGGCGGCGGCCGCGGCACACCCACCCAGCCCCGCCGTAGGGGGCACAATCACGGGTTGGGTGGCCGGCCTGTCGCGGGTAGACGCCGCAGACGTGAGGTTGCTCGTGGACGGGGCTCCAAGCATCGCCGAGCTGGGTCCTGACTCCAGGTTCCGGCACACCGAAAAGCGGGGTTCATGATCGGCACGTTCTGGCCGATCATGCTCTCCCCAGAGCCTCCCTCCTGACCGACCGAAGGCGTGCAGAGCCGCGGCGTGTCGGAGAATCCCACACCATGAGCTTGATTCTCGCAGCCTCGTCCCGACGTGGCTCAGCCTCTCTCCGGGCGAGGGAGTATCGCTGCACTGATCACCATCGCCGCTCCGACTCCGGCCACGATCTCCCGGGTGAGCCCCGGACAAGCCGTTACACCGGCTACCAGCAAGAGGGGGCTCGTCACCTCGTTCGCCCTCCCCCACTCCTTCCTGAACCCGCTGAGCTCTCGATCTAGCCCCTCATACGCGTCCGCACGCTCCGGCTCGGCCCGGCGGCTCAACGTCAGGTGATGGTGGGTGGCGGCGCGACGAAAGTGCCACAAGTGTCGGTCCCGGCACCCGTCTATCCGATCTCGACGCGGTTTCTCCCGTTGTCCTTGGCCTTGTACAACGCATCGTCGACCCGCTTCAGCATCGCCTCGACGTCATCCGTCGGCGTGTAGCCGGTCACACCAAGGCTCAGCGTCACGTGACCGATCTTCTCGAACTGAAACCCTGCGATCGACGCGCGCAACTTCTCCGCCACAATGCAGGCAGCGTCGAGATTCGATTGCGGCAGGAGAACCATGAACTCCTCCCCGCCCCATCTCGCTACCACGTCCAGCAAACGCGTATTCTGTGTCATCAGCTGGCTGACAGCCCGGAGCACCAGATCACCCACCTCATGGCCGAACGTATCGTTGACCTGCTTGAAGTGGTCGATGTCGCACATGATCAGAGACAGAGGGCTGCCGTACCTCTCCGTTCGCTCCACCTCCTTGGCAAGGATGGCGGAGAGCTCGCGTCGGTTGTTCAGTCCCGTGAGTCCATCGGTGGTGGCAAGGACGAGGATCCTCTCCTCCTCACGCTTGCGTGCGCTGACGTCCCGCGCAATCCCTATGACGACGGTGCCGTCGCTCATATCCACCGGTACCATGCTGAGCTCGGCATCCACGTAGCCCCCGGACTTCTTCGCTACGCGCAGTTCAAAGTCCGGTGAGCTCTTGCCGGAGCAAGCCTCCATGAAGATCTCCATGGCTCGCGGCAGGTCGTCCGGGTGAATCAGGGGAGCGAAGGGCTTGCCGACCCACACCTTGGGATGCCAGCCCGTCAGAGTCTCGAATGAAGGGCTCAGTGATGTGAACTTCCCATCACGGCCCAGGAGGTAGGTAACGTCCGCGGACTGCTCGAAGATGACCCTGTACTGGGCCTCCGTTTCGCGGACCTTTTCCTCCAGCTGTCTGCGCCGCGTGATGTCGTGTTCGACCCCGAAATAGCCGCGAAGCTCTCCATCGTCACCAAGGACCGGCACTCCGCTGGTCTCGAGAATGACCGGATGGCCGTCCTTGTGAATGTTGATGTTCTCACGAAAAGAGAACGGCAACTTTGACCTGGCCAGGTTACTGAAGATCTCCCCCACGCGCGCCGCCTCCTCCGCAGGCATCAGGTCGAAGGGGGTCTTTCCGTACACCTCTTCCGGGCTGTAACCAAGGACGTCGATGATCTTGTGGCTGACATAGACATAGGCGCCGTTCTCATCGGTCTGCCAGGCCCAGTCGCTCGTCGTCTCGGTAATATTGCGGTAACGCTCCTCGCTTTCCTTCAACTCCAACGCCAATCGCCTGACTTCGGTGGTGTCGCGCACCGTGGCCTGCAGCAACGGCTTGCCGTCCAGCTCCAGGGCGGTTAGCAGGACATCGGCGACGAAGTCGGCGCCGTCGAGCCGGCGATGCAGCCACTCGAACTGGAGGCT